>Ga0315900_10008138_pt1 | contig 13565 bp, 13 predicted proteins | sample LakEriMetagenome_FD_203521 | JGI IMG/M metagenome (GOLD analysis project Ga0315900, IMG submission 203521) | Freshwater fungal communities from buoy surface, Lake Erie, Ohio, United States - Buoy 12 MA114 | ecosystem: Environmental > Aquatic > Freshwater > Lake > Lake biofilm | place: USA: Lake...
CACAGGGAAATCGGCACCCTTCACATTTGACGTTCCAAAGTCAATGCTTTGCCCCTGCGCTCGCGCTATCCGTGACACAACCGAAGTTGGTAGCAACGGTGCGTATTTCGCTGCTTTTTCTAATAGTGAGACGTCCGCATTTTTCACATTCTCAAGAAGTTCATTGATTGCGGCATAGCGCTCGGTGACTGGCATGTCTGCGGTGGGAGCCATCACGGTGACAAGAGAGAATGCATTGGACTGTTGAATGTCAGTCCGAGTGCTAACCGCCATTGACATCCGAAGTGATTCAACCGGTGTGCCGCGTTCGAGATGGTACGTGGCAACGGCCTGCGAGATGGCGGTGACAAAGACGGTGTTGAGGGTGCCACCTAGATGTTCGGCAACCGCGCGAGCTTTTTCATGTGAGACGCGAGCAACTTCCAAACGTCGACGCAGACTGCGTTTGGTCCACAAAGGTGATCGCGCAGCGTCGGCATCGGTTACTTGTTGCAATAGTTGTTGCACGTTTGTGATCGCTGATGTCACTGAAGCAGCTGCCTCTTGTGGCTTGTTGAGAAACTCCCGTGCGTAATTCAACAATGAAGAAGGAGACGGAAGGGAACTCGTGAGTGAATCGGTGGCGATGCCGGTGGGCATCGGCGCCATTGCAAGAACGCGCGCTTTTGTTTCTTCATCAATCGGCGGTGGCGGTTCCGGATTTCGTTCTAAGTCGAGAAACTGCAACACAAGGGCAACGGTGCCTTCTCCATCAGCGATGGTGTGATGCAATTTGTACATGAGCGCACTGCGCCCGCCTGAGACGCCATCGATCACAGTGAATTGCCACAGAGGTCGATTGCGATCAAAAGGATCACTGAGAAGTGCCGCTCCAAGATCGAGAAGTTGACGCATTGACCCCGGCGCAGGCAGAGAAATATGTCGAATGTGATAGCCGATATCAAAGTCGGCATCGGTCACCCAGATAGGTGGTGTTGCACCAGGCATTTCGTATACCCGTTGCCGCAGTTTGGGAATGATGTAAGTTGCACGCTCCATGCGCTCCACGAATCGATCAAATTCAATCGGCTGATCCAGCAACGTGATGTTGGTGAACGTTGACAGCAAATACGGGTCGCTCTCACAACGCCAGATGAGAGCCTCGGTGTCGTTCATCTGAGGGTTTGACGCGGTCATAATCACAACCTACTCATGGTTCTGACTATTTGAGAAGTAGTGACTATTGCGGTGTCGCGTTATTGCGGAACGGACGTGTGTTTGAATTCGTTGAGAATCGGCCAGTCAATGTTGTCAAGAATGCGCTCGATCGTGGAGACGGCCATTTCTTGGTCTCCGTTTGCACGTTCTAATAAGCGAACAAAAACCGCCTTCTCATCAACAATAAATACAGGTACTCCCCATACCTGGTGAGATTTCACATAGCGCATGTGTTCATCACTGACTACCTTTAGTGGACGTCCACTCGAAACGTCGTCAAATGCAGCGTCAGGATCGCCGCCTTGAGACGAGATGATGTCACGCAAGACGTCTTTGTTTGTCAAACTCCCGCCGCCGTTATGGCGATGTTCGTATAAAGCATGATGTACGTCGAGAAAGTGTGCTGGCTGATTGTCGCGCAAAGAGATCGCGAGTTGTAGGGCGAGTAGTCCGCTGTCTCTTTCGGGCGTTTCCCAGATGTCTGGCATTCCCTCTTCGACGTGGGCTTGACCGAGACAAAACGGCAGGAACGTGACATCCCAATCCGCACCGGCGCGAAGGCCTGTCACCACGTGGTCGTGAACGATGCGACCGTAGGGGCAGCGATAATCGAAAGTCAGTCCAAAAGAGTGAGGCACGGGGACTGAAACACCCATTACTTGGCCGGTATTCCCCGACGAGGCAAAGTTTTGTGATCTTTCGCTGGGAATCGATAAAAAGCGCTAAATCAAAGAAAAACGTTGATTATCGGGAGAGCGATGGCCCCCAGAATGGCTCCGGTCACAATGCCCCCAAGAATGTCGCTGGCGTGATGAATACGCACAACGATGCGACTAAGGGCAACGATTACAGCAATTACCCACCAAATAAAGATGATAGGTCCTGAAGAAAAAGACGTGAGAAGAATTGCGGCAAACGTGGCAGATGATGCATGGCCACTCGGAAAGCTTGAAGTGCGAGGGCGACGAACATTAAATCGCTCGTCGCCATCAACGGTTGGTCGCTGGCGGCGGAAGATCCGTTTAATTCCTTGATTAACAATCCCGCTTTCAAAACCCAGTGCGATTGAGAGAGTGAGCGCTTCGTAGAAGCGATCCATGCTGCCGATTGCTCGCAACAGTCCAATTGCATGCCACACAACACTGAAGTCTCCGACATGGCTAGCTGTGCCAAAAACTTTGTTTGTCACGCGATTATTACGCAGAGGCTCTGTTGCTCTTTCTGCAGCGGAATCAATGCGACTAATCATGATGCGGTACCCAAGACGGTGGGAGCCTCGAGTGCTGCTTGTTCTGGGTTACCACCAAATTCTGGGCACCACCGTTGGTAGGCACAAAAGTTACATAGAGCAGTTTTCTGCGGCGCAAATCGACCCGTTGAACATGATGTGGCGATTGCTTTGAAGACGGCTTGCGTGCGTTTTTCTTGGAACGAAATCTGCTGTTCGGTTGGTTCAGTAGTAATCGTGCGTCCATCTCGCACATACATGAGGCGAAGTGATGCCGGACTTTGGCCAAAGTGTGCACGACACAACCAGGCATACAACATCATCTGTGTCATGCGGTCTTTTGTTTGTGAATCTCGCGGGCTGCGGCCGGTTTTGTAATCAGTGATAATGAGCGAGCCATCACTTGTTCGTTCAAGTCGGTCGATGATGCCACGAAGAGTAAAGTCGCCCATTTGTGCTTCGATACGTAATTCAATTCCTTCGGGAGAAATCTCGCGTGGGTCTTCCATTGAAAAGTAGTTACGCACGAGAGATAGTGCGTCGGCCCAGAATTTTTCACGTTCTGCATCGGATAGACCGAGCGACGCAAGATCGGGATGTTGATCGTATTCCGAGCGCGTGGTGTGATGAAGTTCCACGGCGGCGTCTTCTGTGCGATCATCGGCGGGTAATCCCAGCAACAACTCAAGCGTGCGATGCACAGCGGTTCCTTTAGTGGTGTGAATGGTGGGAGGGTCAGGCAATTTCTCAACGCTTGAGAATCGAAATGCCAACGGGCAACTGGTGAAGGACTGAATTCGTGACGGCGATAGCGAATCAGGAATCGGAAATCGCGGCGCGTCAGTGGTCACGAGATCATCGTACGTGCGATGAAGGAACAGATGGTGTCTGGTTGTTCGAACGGACCAAAGTGGCCAAGGTCGTCCCGCTGCACGTACGTGGCATTGGGTAGTTCTTCTGCGATGTGAGCCGCGATGAATGATGGTTGCATTGGTTGACGTTTGCCTGACAACACCCAGATGGGAACATCGATTGTTTTCAGTTCGTCCCACGGTGGAGCAACGCCGCCGGTTTCATACGTACGTGCTTCTTGTTCCGGTGCACAATTCAGCGCAACGCCATTTTCAACATCATGGAAGCCGTGACGCACGTATTGTTCCCGCACGTCAGAATCAAAGGTGTTGAGTGGAGGTTTTGCTGAGAAGTTCTCAAGTGCGGCGTCGTAACTGTCAAAGAATGCGCGACGTTTCCGTGCACCTCCCGCTAATGGATTCTCTCCCTTGCGTTCAAAGTCATCAGAAAATCCGGTGGGTGGAAACACAATTGGTTCATACACGAACAGTGCGCGAAACATGTGCGGTTGTTTCTGTGCAGCCATCAACAATGTTGCGCCCCCCATTGAGTGTCCAACGCCGATCATTGGTGTGTTGGTGAGGGAGTAGATGTGGGCGGTCGCAGCGATCGCATCATTTCCGTAGTGCTGCCACACGAGATCGGTGGGATCGATACCCTCCGCAGCACCGTGACCGCGATGATCAAACGCAAGACTGCGAAATGATTCGCCCAGACGCTTTGCTAATGGTTGATAGCAATGCGCGTGAAAGCCTGTGGCGTGTGCCCACACAAGAGGTCCTGGATGTGTGACGCTTGGGTTGCCGCCGAAATCATGAATTGCTAATCGCACTCCATCAGATGAGGTGATGAAAGTTGAGTCAGTGCACTCCATGTCTTGGTGTGTTCTCTAGTTCTGTGGGCGAGGTTCGCGAGGTAAGCCCAGTAGACGTTCGCCGATGATGTTCTTCTGTACTTGGCTCGTGCCACCAGCAATGCGTCCGCCGGGAGCCATCAACATGCCAAGCGCATCGGGACCATCGAGCATTGCGTCGGCATTTGCAATGTCGCCACGCAACATGCCTGCAGCAAACATCATTTCGGTAATTCCCAACTTCATGAGCGATGATGCAGTTGATGCGGTTGGTCCCTGCATCTGTGCCATTGCCTTGTAAGCCATTCCACGGCCGATGAGATCGGAGAGTTCATTGCGTTGTGATGCAGTGAGATCTTTTCCTTGCCCCATCTTGCTCATTTGTTCAAGACGTCGCTCAAGGCTGATGATGCTTGCACCGATGTGTCCTCGTTCGTTGGTGAGTACTGCCATTCCCACGCCCCATCCACCGTGCAGTGGACCGATGAGTGCATCGGCGGGAAGTTCAACGTCGGTGAAAAACACTTCATCGAATTCGGAATCACCAGTCATTTGCTTGAGCGGACGAATTTCGACACCAGGAAGATCCATGGGGAAGAGAAAGAACGAGATGCCTTCATGTTTTGGCGCATCGGGATTGGTGCGCGCCATAAGGATGCCCCAGTTGCTGCATCGACCACCACTGCACCACACTTTTTGACCATTAATAATGAAGCGATCACCGTCGCGTTCTGCGCGCGTAGACAACGAACCAAGATCGCTGCCAGATCCTGGTTCGCTAAATAATTGACACCACACGTGATCAGCTCGAAGCGTTGCATCAAGATGCATCTGTTGCTGTTCGGGCGTTCCGTATTTCATGATCGCGCCACCGGCAAGCACGAGACCCACCATGTTGAGAACAGATGGCACACCGGCACGCGCGCACTCTTCCACCCAAATGCCATGGTGCTCAACGCTTAATCCCTGGCCACCAAATTCTGTAGGCCAATGAATGCCAGCAAAGCCGGCGTCATAGAGCATCTTTTGCCATGTCTGCGCCTGGTCAATGAGATCAGGCGGACAAATCGCACCGTAATCGCGCGGGGCGTGATGCGCATTGTCGCTCAGCCACGCGCGAACACGAGCGCGAAAGTCATCAGGCATTCTTGAAGACGTTCATGTAATACGCGGTTTCTTCACCGATGTTTGACGGCACGAAGTAACCATCTTCGCTACGAATCTTCTTCCAGTTGTCACGGATGTCTTCCATTGACAAGTCTGACTTGTAATAGCCCTGTGTTTCTGCGATGAACACACGCGCAACACGTCCACCACCAACGGAGTACACCTCGCCGGATACATCACAGTCTTCGTGAGCGAGCCATGCAGCAATCGGCGATACGAGTTCTGGTGCCAACTTGTCACCAAGTGGTCCCATGATGTCTTCGGTCATTCGGGTGAGAGCCAAAGGAGCAATCGCGTTTGCCTTGATGTTGTACTTTGCGCCTTCAACGGCGAGAACACGCGTAAAGCCAACAAGTCCCATCTTTGCGGCGCCGTAGTTGGTTTGACCGAAGTTGCCAAACACACCAGCAGCCGATGATGTTGAAACGATGCGACCGTAACCCTGCTCGCGCATGTGAATCCATGCTGGACGAGTGACGTTGAACGCACCTTTTAAGTGAACATCAATTACTGGATTCAAAAGATCTGATGTCATGTTGTGGAAGGTCTTGTCGCGCAAGATGCCAGCATTATTAATGACAATGTCAATACGACCGAAAGTGTCAATAGCTGTCTTTACGATTGCCTCGCCACCTTCAGGGGTTGCAACACTGTCGTAGTTTGCAACAGCTTCGCCACCAGCAGCCTTGATTTCGTCGACAACTTTCTGTGCTGCGCTTTCGCTTGAGCCGGTGCCATCAACACTTCCGCCTAGGTCGTTTACAACGACGAGTGCGCCGCGCTTTGCGAGAAGAAGTGCGTGTTGGCGACCAAGTCCGCCGCCTGCTCCGGTAATGACCGCAACTTTGCCGTCGAAACTCAGTGTGCTCATTGTGACCTCCATGTCATTGGGTTCATGCGCACGCCCCATTGGCCTTCATCACCTGGGGGGTGCAGCCCATAACGGTAGCCCGATGAAGCGTCGAGACTGCAAGGGGCGCAGTGACCTCAGGTCACAGCCATCTACTGTTGTCATGTGGACATCCTTCCCGGCCTTGACGATCCGCGTCGCCAACAGGTGCGTGCATGGATCGAGGCACATCCAACGCCAACCGGGAAAGAGTTGGCCGAGGCCGGATTTGTTGCTCCGCATTTGCCACGACCGTATGGCCTTGATGCCGACCCAATGTTTCAGTTGATCATTGACGATGAATTGAAGCACGCGGGGATCAAACGGCCTGACAACGTCATCGGTATCGGGTGGGCCGCGCCGACATTGATTACGGCGGGGACAGAAGAACAGATCACACAGTACGTACCGCGGATTTTGTCTGGCGAAGACATTTGGTGTCAGTTGTTCAGCGAGCCTGAGAGCGGCTCTGACCTTGCGAGTTTGCGTACAAGTGCGGTGCGCGATGGTGATGAATGGATCATCAACGGACAAAAGATTTGGACATCGGGTGCTCAGTATTCGCGCTATGGCATTTTGATTGCGCGCACCGATACGTCATTGCCCAAACATAAAGGGATTTCTTATTTCGTGTGTCCAATGGATTCACCAGGAATCGAAATTCGTCCTATTAAGTCAATGGCTGGTGCTGAGTCATTCAATGAAGTGTTTTTCACCGACGTTCGTATTCCTCACGTCAATCTTGTTGGTGAAGTAAATGACGGATGGCGTTTGGCAAAAGTGACATTGGGTAATGAACGTGTCGGGTTGTCAAAAGGCGGAGTGTTGTGGGGGATGGGACCAACCGCACTTGACATCATCGACATCATTCGCGCACAAGGACCAGTTACTGATGCGGTGATGCGCCAACGCATTGTGAATTTGTGGATTGAACACAACATTTTGGAAATTATTCGAAAGAAAATTGTGATGGCGCGTCTACGTGGTGAACACCCGGGTCCTGAAGCGAGTGTGAACAAAATATTGGCCGACGAACATGGACAAAAAGCAATGCTTGTTGCACGAGATGCAATTGGTGCACACGCAATGTTGATGGGTTCGCACAACGATGACGCCACGTTGTATGGCTATTCCTGGTACAGTCAATTCATGTTTTCTCGCGCACTCACAATCGGTGGGGGAACGGGCGAAGTGCAACGCAACATTCTCGGAGAACGCGTTTTCGGTTTACCTCGATAGCCTCAAAAGGGTGACATTGCGTAGGACTGGTATCCATTCAATTGTTGCTCTCACGGTTGCAGGTCTATTGCTGACAGCATGTAGCGACGACAGTTCTTCTGAATCTGATTCTGGTTCAACTCCGTCAGATGACACGACAACAGCTGTAGATGGCACCGCTCTTGCATTGGATGAGTGTTTGTCGGGTTTCCCAGTGGATGGTGAACCACTGCGAATCGTCACAACGGTTGCGCCCATCACAAGTCTTGTGGCATCGATTGTTGGTGACACCGGAACCGATGTTCAAGGTGTCGTACCTGAGGGAACCAATTCGCACACGTTTGAACCTCCACCGAGTGCCGCTTCAGTGTTGGAACAAGCAGATGTGATCTTCATCAATGGGCTGGTATTGGAAGAACCCACGAAAGATCTCGCGGAGGCAAACACTTCAGATGACACTGTGATCTGTGAGTTGGGAACCGCAATCCTTCCTGAGTCTGAGTACGTGTATGACTTCTCTTTCCCCGAAGAAGGTGGAAAGCCAAACCCGCACCTGTGGACCAACCCGCCAATGGCTAAGCAGTACGCACAGATCGTGCGTGATGTTGTTGTGAAGATGGACCCTGCGAATGCCGCGACCTATGAGGCGAACTACACCGAACTAGAAAAAGTGATCGATGCACTTGATGCAGCGATGGCAGAAGCCACTGCAACGTTGCCAGCAGATGACCGAAAGTTGCTTACGTACCACGATGCGTACGCATATTTTTCGCAGCATTACGGCTGGACCGTCATTGGCGCGATACAACCACAATCATTTGAGGAACCGAGCCCACAAGACATTGCAGATCTCATTCGACAGGTGGAAGACGAGGGCGTGAAGGCCGTTTTCGGGAGCGAAGTGTTCCCGTCTCCAGTTTTGGAGCAAATTGGCGATGAAGCCGGTGTGCGCTATGTCGACGTACTACGAGATGATGACCTCACTGGTGAACCGGGCGATCCCGAACATTCATGGGCAGGTTTGATGAAATTCAATTTCATCACAATGATTGAGGCACTTGGTGGCGATGCAACGTCTTTGAAAGCTCTTGATGTCACGTTGTCCATTCCTGACCGTGCGTATTACCCGCAATGAGTGGAGAAATCGAATGAGCAATGCAACCCCACTCGTGAGTTGCTGGCACATGGCATGTGCTTATGACAATTCTTTGGTGTTACAAGATGTCGACTTTGACATTCGCGAAGGTGAGTTTGTGGGCATTGTGGGGCCCTCTGGTTCAGGAAAGACGACGCTCTTACGCGCGATCTTGAAAACAATGAAGCCCGTTCACGGCACAATTACTCACAGAGACAGTCTTCGCTTTGCATATGTGCCGCAAGTGGAAACTGTTGATTGGAACTTCCCTGTAACGGTGATGGAAGTGATCACCATGACGCGTTCTCGCCACAAATGGTGGCCACGTACGTCTGCAGCCGAAAAGAAAGATGCTGAGACCGTCCTAGAGCAGCTAGGGCTAGGTGGGCTTGGTGGACGGCACATCCGCGAACTGTCTGGTGGTCAACAACAGCGTGTCTTTATTGCGCGTGCGCTATTCCATCAGCCGCAGTTGTTGGTTCTTGACGAACCAACATCGGGTGTTGATGTGGGAACGCGTCATGAGGTGTTGCACCTTCTCTCTGATCTCCATAACTCGGGTGTATCGATTGTCTTGACAACTCACGATCTCAACGGTTTGGCTGCGCACTTACCGCGCATTGTGTGCTTGAACAAAACAGTGATTGCTGACGGAGCACCGTCTGAAATCATCACTCCATCCGTTCTGGAACAGACATATGGAGCGCCGATGGAAGTGTTGATTCACGGTGGCATGCCTGTCGTCATTGATACCGGTGTGCACAACAACGTAAAACCCATTCGGGGTGTGTCGTGACAATGTCATTCGTCCCGGCGGTGCATGTTGCAGCGAGTTTGACCGAGCCGTATGAGTTTGCGTTCTTTCGTAATGGCGTGATTGTGGCAACAATCGCCGGCGCGTTGTGTGGATTGCTTGGTGTATTCGTTGTGCTCCGCGGTCTTAGTTACATCGGCCACGGATTGTCGCACGCAGTATTTGGTGGAGCGGCGGGTTCCGCAGTGCTTGGAATCAACTACTTCGTGGGCGCGGGTTTGTGGGGGATTATTAGTGGCGTCCTGATCGGCCGTATTTCGCGTCGACGAATCATTGGTGCAGACGCTGCTATTGGAGTCGTTACAACGGCATCGTTTGCCGTTGGCTTGGCGTTATTGAATCGATATGGACAGGCGAAACGAAGCATTGAGGCAGTGTTGTTCGGGAGTGTGTTGGGTGTGAAGACCGCCGACATCATCGCGGTCATAGTGGTGTCGATTCTCGTAGCAGTGGTTGTTGTGGTCCTATATCGCAAGATGCTGTATGCAACATTTGATCCGGATGTTGCTCGTGTGTCATCGGTGCGCGTCGAGTGGATTGAATTGCTACTAATGGTGATGTTGTCACTCACGATCATTGTCACAATGCGAGTGATCGGAACATTATTGATTTCCGCACTGCTTGTAATTCCGGCAGCTACATCGCGAATGATGACGAACTCCTTCGCAATGATGCTGTGGATTTCTCCGATACTCGGAGCGTTGGCTGGCTTCCTTGGGATGAATTTCGCGTATCACCTTGACACGGCAGCGAGTGCATCAATCATCTTGGTGAGTGCGGCTGGCTTCATCGTGATGTATGCGATTTTTGGTTTTCGTGGCCGCGTGCGCATTGCGCAACTTCATCACGTGTAGAGCACTACTTGCGCAAGTCCCATTCGACACCATCCGCGGTGTCTCGTACTTCAATTCCACGGTCGGCAAAAACGTCGCGAATGAGATCCGACAAGTCATAGCGCTTCTCTGCGCGAACGATTGTGCGTATCGACAACAACGCGTCAACCCACGGCGCAACAACATCACGTGGATCACGAACGCCAGATTGCGCGGCATCGCCGAGTTGAGTGATCATCAATCGCAAGACAGAACGAGCATGGTCGCTGTCATCGCCTTGCAACGTGTCGCGTGACCATTCGTGTATTGCGTTTTCCAGTTCGAGACATGATCTCAATGCGTTATCGGCGTTACGTTCTTCGATCGCAACATCGAATGCTTTCTTTAATGAATCTGCAATCCCTCGCAGTGATGTTGGAGACGGAGCATTATTTGACGCTGTTGGAGAAGATTCTTGCGGTGCGGGCTTGGAGGAGGATGGCGGCGTCACGCGTGAACCATTCAGTGGATCGCGCAATACGTCAATTGATATTTGTGATCCGGTAGGGAATACGTGAGATGTACCGTGCACTCGGAGAGTGACTGTTCCATTACCCACAACTGTCGCCTCGCCTGTGTCAATGTCAATCACTAAGCCCGTGTGTTCATCAACCCCCAAGACGTATGTGTCTGAATCCAGCATTTCTTCAAAGAGTTGCAGTCGAGATTCACCGAGATAACAAAACCGAGTGTCGTGGTTGGTGCCTTCGGTGTTGTCGTAGTGCGGAATCACCACCGCATTTATGCCGAGCACACTCAAAATGTCGAGGCCATCAAGACGATGAACGTCTTGACCCACTTTGTAAATCTCGTACACGGGCACCGCGCATTTACCGAGTGTCACCGCAGCTGCGGATGCAAACGTAACAATGCCACCGTTGCGCAACTTGCCACAGATGATGTCGGCAACCGGTGTGTCTTTCCATTGACGCAACGCGTACGTGGGAGAACCTGGCCCGGCGAAGATGTAGTTGGCTTTGTCGAGCATGTTGAGGCCACGTTCAACAGCTACAGGATCAGACGGAATGTGCGTGTCATGAAAGCGCGTGAGATGTGGAATCTGCAGATCAATGTTGATACTGGTGCGGAAATACTCTGCAGCACGGGAGGCGAGGTCGGCTGCATTTTCCTGAAAACCAAATGGCGTGTCGATAACCACTGCATTTACATCACCTCCAAGGCGAGAAACGAGGGTTCGATGTGTTGTCACCATGGTGGGCGCGGTTTCGCCAGATCCCATGATTGTCAGAATGCGGGGCAGTGTTGTCATGCGAAGAAACCTTCAGTGATGGCATTGTGAACAGTGTCCGCAAAACGTTGTGGGTACTGGGCGTGAAGGTCGTGATCAGCGGGATCAAACCACACAACTTTTCCTTGGCGCAGGCGTTCTTCGGCAACCGCCATCATTTCTCGCTTTGCCTGTGTGATCGGATCATTCGCGCGAGTCGCCGGAGTGAACATCACCGGAACATCAATACGCGAAAACAACTGTGATGGTGAGTGCTCCCATAGTCCGCGAAGAACAGTGATGTGGCGATCAAATGTGAGCCACGGGCGAATAGTTCCGTCGGGGAGATGTTCCATGTTTGCCATCGCTCCGGCAATTGCCTCGTCTGACCAGTCCGGGTGCATTGCGCGCATCCCAGCTTCAAGTTGAGCCGCAGGCATTCCTGCAAGTTTTGGTGGCGCCAGCATTTGTTTGCACTGTTCCCATTCAGGAAACATTCGCTTCAATTCGATCGCGCCACCGTCAACCGCCACGGCGCCACGCACGACATCTCCATGGTGCGCTGCAACTTCAACAACGATATTGCCACCCCATGACTGACCAACAACGAGTGGTCGATGCCAGTCAGGATGCTCGGTACGCAAGTTGTGAATCACATCGACGACATCTTGAGCGACCGATGCCATGTCGTAACCGTGATCGGGTTTGTCGCTCTGGCCGTGTCCGCGTAAATCGATCGCAATGACTGCGTGACCGTGTTGTGTAAGTGCGCGCGCCGCACCGTCCCACAAACGAGCATTTGATGCGAGCCCATGAATGAGGATGATGGGTGCGCCAGCGTGAGTTGCCGGAGTTGTCCACTCAAGGGCACGCAGGCCAACGCCATCACGCAGAACAATTGTCCGAGAGATGGGGCTTTGCATATCCCCATTGTCGCAGTGGATTGAGGCAATTCACGCTCGAAATGTCAGGGAAGGCGCGCGGTCTCGTAATCTGAAACGACTGCGAAGGGAGACCCCATGAAATTGTCGATGATGGTGAATTATGCCGGAGGCTTCAAAGAGACGGCACAACGAGTACAGCAACTCGAAAAAGCTGGACTTGATCAAGTGTGGATTGCTGAGGCTTACAGCTACGACGCCATTTCGCAGGTGGGTTATCTCGCAGCGATTACCGAGCGAGTTGAGATCGGTACTGGAATTGTGAACGTGTACTCCCGTACACCGGCACTGATGGCGATGACCGCAGCCGGTTGTGACTATGTGAGTGACGGACGTTTCATTCTTGGTCTTGGCGCATCGGGCCCGCAGGTGATTGAAGGTTTCCACGGCGTTCCTTATGAAAAGCCGATGCAGCGCATCAAGGAATACATCGAAGTGTGTCGCAAGGTGTGGAAGCGCGAAGAACCACTCACATTCGAAGGTCAAACAGTAAACGTGCCGCTGCCAAAGGGTGAGGGCACAGGTCTTGGAAAACCGTTGAAGATCATTAATCATCCGGTGCGCAACAACATTCCAATTTGGTGGGCATCGCTGAAAGGTAAGAGCGTGGAAGCAACCGCTGCATTTGCAGAGGGTTGGATTCCGATCATGTTCATTCCCGAGAAGTACACCAATGTCTGGGGTGATGCGCTGAATGCAGGTCTTGCAAAGCGTGATCCTTCACTTGGTCAATTGCAGATCACCGCTGGTGGAATGCTCGCAATCGACGAATCCCTCACTGGTGATGCACAAAAGAAGATTCTTGACATGGCGCGTCCGAATATGGCTCTGTATGTCGGCGGTATGGGTGCACGCGGAAAGAACTTCTACAACGACATCTGTCGCGCATACGGATATGAAGAAGAAGCTGAACTCGTTCAGGATCTCTACCTTGATGGCAAGAAAGAAGAAGCGGCTGCGAATATTCCAGCTGAGTGGATTGAACTTGCCAACTTGGTCGGACCTCGCAGTTACATCAAAGAGCGCGTGAGCGCATACAAGGCTGCTGGTGTCACGTCGCTCATGGTGAACCCTGTTGGCAAAGAGGCCGTAAAGAACGTTGAGACTCTTCGCGCCATTGTTGACGAGGTTGGCTGATCGTTCTGTCTCGCGACGATGTGCGACACAGGAC
>Ga0315900_10008140_pt1 | contig 13564 bp, 11 predicted proteins | sample LakEriMetagenome_FD_203521 | JGI IMG/M metagenome (GOLD analysis project Ga0315900, IMG submission 203521) | Freshwater fungal communities from buoy surface, Lake Erie, Ohio, United States - Buoy 12 MA114 | ecosystem: Environmental > Aquatic > Freshwater > Lake > Lake biofilm | place: USA: Lake...
AAGTCTTCCGGGAAGTCTTTGCTGTCAAAAAACTTATCGAGTTCGACGATTGTGCCAGGGATGCTACTTGCGCCGCAGCTTGAGTGATTGCCAACCGCGTAGGCGCCGATTGTTACACCATAAATTGATTCGTGGGAGGCCAGTAGAGTGCCAACCGCGAGCAGAAGAATTCTGCAGGCTACGCGTCGTGGCATTTTTGAAGATAGCTGGTTCATTTTGGTCTACCCCTTTGCCTTGGCTAAGGACAAAAACAGCATGGATTTGCTATCTACTATGATAACACGAGGGTAGGCCGAGATGTCAGACAGGGGTACATCTCGGCAGAATGTCTGCGTTGAAAGTGTAGATTTAGGATTTCACCAACTAATGTTTGTACTGACTATTTTAAAGGGCAGTTTCCAGCGTCTTAATGCGTTCAAGCATCGGAGGGTGACTGTAGTACATGGCTGAGTATAGAGGGTGAGCGATTGGCATGATGCTACTTTTCTCGCGAAGCTTTTTCAAAGCCGAAACCAGGTCTAGTCCAGATCCAAGTGTCTTTTTTGCGAAATCGTCTGCCGCAAATTCGTTACGCCTAGAAAACCAGGTTTGAAGAGGTTGTAGGTAGAACTCGATCAGCCCAAACCACAGAGAGAATACGACCAGCCCGCCATAATTGGAAACGCCAGTAAGCCCAAATCCGAGGTAAAAATTCTTACTGCCGAGCATGGCGCCAATTCCAGCGAATATGATGAAGGAGAAAATAAGTCCCCTGATCATACCGGTTCGCACGTGATGTAGTTTAAAGTGCCCAAGCTCGTGAGCTAGAACGGCTGTGACTTCTTTCGTGTTCATGCTGTTGACCAGCGTGTCAAATAAAACGATTCTCTTTTTGCCAAATATACCTGTGAAATATGCGTTTGCGTGCCCCGAGCGTTTGGATGCATCCATCACAAACAAACCATCAGCTTTGAAACCAGTTTTGTCGGCGAGGCTCAGAATGGCCCGTTTTAGTTCGCCCTCTTCCAGAGGTGTAAATTTATTAAATAAGGGCGCAAGGATGCTCGGGTAGATCCATGCCGTCATGAGGCTGAAGACGGTCAGAGCCGCCCAAGCATAGATCCACCATGACGTGCCCATGGATTCCATGATCCAAAGAATAACACTCAAGATGATTGATCCGAGAATCATTCCCAAGATGAGTCCTTTTAGAAGATCGGATACGAACCCGGCGGCAGTTTGTTTGTTGTAACCATAGCGTTCTTCGATAACGAACGTGCTGTAAACTGCAAATGGAAGCGATAGAAGCTGAGAAAGAATAGTCAGGATGCCAATAAACAGCAGACCCTCGATGATGGCGCCGCCTTCTACAAAGTCATTCGCGCTGCGTGCCGTGTCTTCCACCCAGCCAAGTCCACCAAATCCTAAAAATAAAAATGTAGCGATGATGCCGACACTCGCGCTGATGCGCGCAAGATTATACCTGTCGCCTGAATAGGCTACAGTCTTTTGCATATCTGCGGCGCTGATCCCAAGGATCTTAGCAGCCTCATCTTGGCGCGTTCTGTCACGCCACCAGGATCTGTTAGCTCGGGCCAGCCAGGTCTCTACAACGTGCTGTGTCAGACGAAGCATCAGAAATATTCGCAAAGTCATGATGGGCTCGATGGAGGAAAGGCTTGGAATTTCAAATGTCACGGTCACGACCTCACGGCGTAGGGTTAGGTGGCTTGAGTCATGGCTAAATTATCCAAAAATACCCAGTAAATCTAGGCAAATAAACGAGCTGTCCTAAAGGCAAAACCAAGTTTCGCCGAACACCCTCGAGCAGGTGCCGGGTCCTTGGCTAGAGATGAGAGGCCGTTGTGGCCAAGGGAGTCAGGGGGTTGGGCGGCATGCGGGGGTGCTTTCGTTGAGGACGTCAACTGACCTTAAGAACCAGACCAAGAAGCGATCGGTACCGATCACCTTCTTGAATTCAACGTTAGCATTACTCATGGTCATGGCTGGATTTGCCGTCCAAGATATCCTCAGCGTGCGTGGTACGATCAGCTTAAGCGTGTTGATAAGTGCCTGTGTGATTGTGGTGAATTTTTTAATAATTCATTTTTGGCGCCGCTTCGATCTTTGGGGATTATCCGAGAAGCCCCTGTTTTTTCTGATTGGTTTGCAGTGGTGTTGGGTTTTTTATGTAGTGGCTGGATTTTATGTTTCAGAGCCACTGACAGTGCTTGCCGTCGCGGCGGTGGGCATTTGGGTCGGAGTCTGGAGGCTCGTTCAATCTAAACAGAATTTGTGGATTGGTACTGCTTTGTTTTCGCTATTTGGAACACTAGCGATGGGCCTTTCAATTTGGCACGGCCTTGAAGATTGGACTCTGTCTGCATCCGCCAGATTGAAAAATGGTCGGCAGCCGTCTTCAGAGAATCTTAAACTTCAGGCATTCAGTAGTCCTAATGTAATAGGGCCACGCACCCAGGGGCGCGGAGTTGAATCAAATAAGTCGTGGTCCTATTCGGGCGAGACGGGGCCAGCGATGTGGGGCGTTATTCGCGAAGATTTCAAGCGTTGCGCAGAAGGTATAAATCAGTCACCGGTCGACGTTCCGCGGCATGCAAATCTCAGCAGCGACTGGGGATCTGCTAAGTGGTCCGCTGAGTCGGGTGAGATCATAAAAGAGGGTGAATCCTTACGGGTAGATCTAACTGGAAACAGCACATTTTTGATACGGGGCCGTACTTATAAATCAAGGCAGCTTTTTATTCACACTCCGAGCGAGCATCACGTGAGTGGTTTGAAGTATCCTATGGAAGTTCAACTGACGTTGGAGAGTCAGTCGGGTGACGTGACGGCTCTCGCCGCGTTTGTTGAAATTGGTGCTGAGAACCCTGAGTTTCAAAAAATAGTATCAAAAATAAACTCAGGAACAAATCACAAGCAGCCGATCAATGATCTGCAAGTTTCAAGTTTATTTCCTCAGGATTTAGCGGCCTATCGTTATAAAGGCTCCATGACGACGCCACCCTGTGCCGAGGGTGTGGCTTGGTCGATATTGAAACGACCGATAGAACTGTCAGGGGCTCAAGTCGCAGCCTTCAGGAAATTACTCCCGTCCAACTCAAGACCAATACAGCCTCTGGGGCAACGAACATTTGAAGGTAAGTCAACGCCAGTAGCTCACTAGACCAGGGGTCTTAAGCCCCCAATGCTTATGATCTCTGGTAGTTGAAAATCGTTTCGTGACTTGCAGTTTGTCAGATCTAGTTTAAATGCTCTCAAATCAATTCCTTGTTCAACATCAGATTTCTGCTGTGATCCATAAAGTGTATCGCCAGCAATTGGAAAACCGTGTCGCGCCATTTCGTAGCGTAACTGGTGTGACCTGCCGGTTATTGGTAGTAAATGCCAAACAGATTTATTTCCAGATGAAGATACAACACAGCGTGCCTTGGTGATGGAAGGTTTACCGTGTATCGCTTCGTAGGCTCGTTTTTTTCCTCGCATAAGCCGATTGTGCCAGGTGTGCTCCGTTGACCAGCGTTGGATGTCTTGCAAGGCGAGAGGGATCGACAGTGCTTCGTAGGTTTTTATGATTTCGTGGTTTTCAAACCATAAATTTGCAGCGCGCGATGCATCCGGACTTAGGGCAAACATAAGCAGTCCGCTCGTATCTTCGTCCAGTCTATGGACCGGAAAGATACGACACCCAAGCTGCTCCTGGAGCCTGATACCAGCGACCGGGCGAGGGTCGCAGCGTCCCATCCGGGATGGGACGCTGAGGACAGCCGCCGGCTTATCAATGACCACAAAGTGGAGATTTTTGAAGACAATTGCGAGATTCATATTGTTATTTCCCGTTTAGACAGCGGCAAGCTCTTTTGCATTAAGTTTGGACAAACTGTCAAATTTTCTGACACATGGAGACCTTTTTTAATCCTAAGTCTCTGAATTCCCGTTGGGCATGTGATCTGCATTACGAGTGGCGGTGCCCCTATTGGGGTGCTGCACTGTTGTAGCTGTTGTGGACATTGCTGAACCTCTTTGTTGATTTGGAGTCTATTATGTTAAACCCGAGAATTTTTAGTGCCGTGGTGCTCTTGAGTCTTGCCACCGTTGCTTGTGGTAACGCTAGCTTTTTTGGCGGATCGAAAAAGAAGAAAAATAATGCTGCCGTCGAGCAGGCAACAACACCTCCTACCGTAACACCAAGCACGGCAAGTCAGCCGCAAATTGGTCCTGCTGACCAAATGATGCAACCTGACGCGAATACGATTATCTACGGTCGCGATAAGGTTTTCCACATTGGCGATAACAAGTATGAAAATACGTCTTGCAAGGATCAAGTATCCCAGCTGCCTTTAGAAGGAAACGCATACTTTTTCCAGTTTGAAGTTTTGAGTGACAATACGAGAGTCGACGTTAATGTGGGTAAAATTTGCGGTGTCGACTATACGTCTAATACCTATGAGCTATACTCCGGCAATTCCCGGGTTCAAGGCCGCTATATTCAGCGTCTTGGAACCACGGTATCCGGTTCAAGCATGGTATTGAGAAAAGGTATTTACAATGTAGTTCTCTCGTCCGGATGGGGTCGATATAACGGTAGCTCAAAAGCTGACCTTGACGACTACATCGTTGGAAATGTCACAGTCAAAGGTAATCAAGCTATTAAGCCGATTAAATACGGTGCCTATACCAAGTAACATCCAGATAATGGTTTTCTGGTAACACAAAAAAAGCTACAATCTTGCGCCTCTTAACGACTCTCTCGTTAAGAGGCTTTTGGTTTTTATGTCACAAAAGGGTTTGAAAAACGTGCAGGCCGTGTTTGATTCCATACTGATCGTTGCCCTAGCCGAGATGGGTGACAAGACCCAGCTGCTCAGTTTAATGCTGGTGCTGCGCTATAAGAAGCCCTGGGCGATTATGGCGGGAGTCTTCATAGCGACCGTTGCAAATCATATGGTGGCTACTTTGGTGGGAGCATTAGTTGCTGCAAAAGTGCCCTCTCTCTATCTTCATTATGCTATTTCTCTCATGTTTATAGGTTTTGGTTTGTGGCTTCTTAAGCCGGACTCGGAAGAGGGGCTAGAAAAGAATATTGGCACGCACTCGGCATTTGTTGCGGCAATGATCGCATTTTTTATCGCCGAGATGGGGGATAAAACCCAATTGGTGACGGTTGCTTTAGCCGCTAGGCATCAATCCGTTTTACTCGTAACACTTGGCAGTTCAATTGGGATGGTCCTCGCCAATGCGTTGAGCATATTTGGCGGCGAACGTCTCATAAAGTTGATACCGATGAAGTATGTTCGCTATGGCTCCTGCCTTATTTTTGTGATCTTTGGTATCCTTGCACTCCCGCACTGACTGCGGTAAGTGGCTGATAAATCTTGTAATAAGCATAATTATTGTCATAGTCTCAAGCCAATTTGCAGATAATTTCAATTGATTATCCAGGCAATACTCCGATTATCATTGAACACTTATCGTGAGTTACCGCGTAACAGGCAGGGTTAGTTTTCGGTATGTATGCTAAGGCGATGCAAAAAGATAAAGCTCCAACGGATTCGGTCTCGCCGATAAGACGAGTCAGGGATAAATCTGGCGACTCGTCCATGCAGGTAAAGTCAACATTCGCCGCCCACGATCGCACGCAATTGGAAACGGTGTTCGACTACCCAGTTGTTCCCGGTATATCGACTTTCACAAAAAGGCAAAAGTACGTCGTGGAGGCTTGGTTTTTTTACCCTCCGCAGATGGGTGTCTCGCCACAGACTTATACGAAAGATCGATTTTACGCCGATCTTCGGCCTCTGGTTCGATTCAGGGAGCCAAGATTTTCTTTTAAAGAGCTTATTGGCCTGAGCGGCAGTCGTTCTCCGATCAAATTTTTAGAGGACTATATTCGTATGGTTGCGGAGGGTCATCCGCCAGCCAGCATCCAGCGAGCTATTTCAGAGGCGAGGATTTTTGGGTGCTCATTCGCCAGCTATTTCTTAAAGCGAATGTCCAAACGAACCAAAGCCATCAAGAAGGCGCATCGACGTATTGCGACCGTTTATGACGAGCATGGAGAAGGCGTTAAAATGCTCGAGGATTGTCTGATTGAAACGCGCGAATTGATCAGCAAAACCAACTACATCTTGAAGCAGTGGAGAAAGCTGCTGATGGAGGCGGAAACGCTTAATCAGGATTATTTAAAGCCGTTGGTCAATGAACTTCGATTCGTTGACGAGTATTGCACGTATAGACTTCGGGACGGCCTCGCCGGACTGATGAGGGTTGCAACCGATATCGATCCAAGGCTCGTTCCCGAAATTGACTATATTGGTTTTCTTCGGCGATGCGTGGCCATGAATAGGCTTGAGTATTGGTATGCAAAGAAAAAGGACTACTGCTGGATCGATGAGAACAGCACGAATACTGAGATTGAACGATACATGTATCGACGTGGTGTTCTAAAACGTCGAACGTGGGGGGTCTTGTACCTCAACATCCGAACAAGGCCGCTGTTCGAATTCCAGCGCCAACTCGGAGCTATGGCTGCTGCTGGTCTTGCGGCGTTGTGGTGGGTTATCGCCATGTATTTCATAACGCTGCGAGGCGGAGCTTTTATTGGCGGGAATGGAACTGTTCAGGCGGATTTTTGGCAGTCCAGTGGTTTTTTGATTGTTACGGCATCTATGATAGCTTACGTGCTCAAAGACCGAATCAAAGAGAATGGTCGAACCTTTTTTTCGGGCAGAATGTTTGGTCGAGTGCCGGACAACAGCGAACGGATACTATATGAACCAGCGACGGAAGCTCCCATTGAGGTTGGAAATGTTAACGAGTATACCCGTTTCGTCGATCCGGCGGATCTACCGCTGGCTGTAAAACAACTGCGAATGGAGTCATATCAAGACGATTTAGAGGCGGAGGATGCGCCAAAAAATATCATTCACTACCGCAAAGTTGTCGAGCTTTATCCTAAGGCTATTGCGCAGATGGAATATCCAATCAGAGCTGTTCACGATATCCTTCGAATTAACATAGCCGGTTATCTTACCAGACTTGATGATCCGCAGGCGGGTACCGATGTTATTAGTACGGATGGGCGCTTGTCGTCTTTGAAGCTTCCAAAGGTTTATCAGATGCACATTGTGCTAAGACACTCATTGCAACATCGCAGAGACAAAGAAGTCGTCTATGATCACTTCAAGATGGTGCTCAATAAAAAAGGCATTATCAGAATCGAAAGACTTTAGTCTAACCGTTCCTAGAGGTCTAAACCCAAGCCCTGCCGGCTAATTCGCCAGTTGCGATTTTAGCAACAGCGTCATGGGGGTGTAGGCTCTCGAAATGGCGTACTTCACATGCAGTTCCAGAAAACGCCGGATCAGATGCCACCACTAGGCTCATCCTCCGAACAGCATCTTCAGAGAACATTAAATTTGCCGCATTTAGACGCGCAAACTCTTGCTCGTCTTCGCGCTTGACGGCTGATTGTACGGGCGTGCCAAGAGCAATCTCTAATTTGTCGATGGTCGAGGTGAGAAACCTTAGATCGGTTGGGCTATGATTGAGAAGAACTCGAACGTGGCCTTCGCTTCGCTGTCCGTGAGGAGTCCCCGCTATTGAGGTTTCCTCGCCAAGCCAAGCTAAGACATCAGCTCGGCTGATCATCTTATCGGGTGAGAATGACTCAGCAAACTTATTTTGAATAAGTTGGCGAGCAAGAGCTGCCGAGCAAGGACACGTGCTCGAATAGCGTACGGTCATCTCAGCGCCGTGTTGAGTTTGACCATGAGATACAGTGGTCCACAGACTAACCGGATAAGCTCTCCATCCTTTGTTTGAGCTGCGAAGAGATGGTCGCTGCATCATCATTTCGAAACTAACCTTGATATGTGCGGATGCGCTAATACCATCGTGACTTTTAAGAAATTCCTTGGCGATTTTTTCAAGCAGGGCAGGTGAGACAGGTTCCGCAGCCAAGGACTCGGTTAGTGCGATAAATAGACGAGACATGTGGATGCCTTTTTGAGCCTCATCAAGACTCACAAATGCATCGGCTTTGCCCGACGTTAGCTGCCTCGGTTGGCCCTCAACCGATATCGTCACAGGACATTCAATATCACTCATGCCAACCCGGTCGAGTCGCCTGGCATCGTTGATCTTGGTTTTGGCTACGTCTAATTCTTCAAAATATCGGGACATAAATTAAGCCGTGGATTCCCATAAAAAATCGAATTATTTCCACTTTTTGGCGGGGCCGTTTTAACAGAGAATTGAATTTCATTGAACCTGAATCTATAGTACGGTGCCGCAAGGCCCCCAGTGTTTGCTAAAGAGGCCCCTAGTTGGAACCTAACCATGCGCTATCACAAGATAAAGTCTGAATTAGCCCAGCGTTTTATCGTACGCAATGTATCCCTTTGGAACAGCCACGGTGTGCGTCATGGGGTCGACGTTGCGGTAAAAGACGGGGTTGTCTTAGAGATTGCTAGAAGCCTCGGAGGTGAGAATTACGCCGACTTTCGCGAATTCAAGGGGGATGGACTGGTGCTTATGCCCGCAGGGGTGGATGCTCAGGTACACTTGCGAGTTCCTGGCCAGCACCAAAAAGAAACGGCCTCCTCTGGCGCTTGGGCGGCTGTAGCTGGTGGCGTTGGGGCCATATTGACAATGCCCAACACGAAGCCGGTCATCGATAACATCGACACACTGCGTATTGCGAAGCTCGAGGTTGCAGGTGCTGAGGCTGAAACTGGAGTGAAAGTTTTTTTCTCTGCGGCGATGACCATGGGTCAAAAGGGCCGAGAGTGTGTCGACTTTAAAAAACTAGCCGCTGAGGGCGTTCTGGCTTTTACCGATGATGGCGTGGGTGTGGCTGATGACGCAGTGATGCGCCGTGTTTTTGAAGGTGCTGCGAAAACTCGTCTACCGATTCTCCAGCACGCCGAGGTTCCTGGTCACGGAGGCGTTTTAGCTGATGGGCCGATCCAGCGCCTGTTGGGTGGGACGGCTTATCCGTCATCGGCAGAGATTGATATGGTAGAACGAGATCTGCGGCTGATGCACGGGATTCCAGGGGCTAGATATCATGTCCTACATGTGAGTGCTGCGGAAACGATTCAGCTAGTTAGGTCTGCAAAAGACAAAGGTTTGCAGGTAACCTGTGAGGTCAGTCCCCATCATTTATTCTTTTCTGCTGACGATATTCAGTCAAGTAACTCATCCTTCAAAATGAATCCCCCGTTGAGATCCCGTCAGGACAAAGAGGCTTTAATCTCAGGCTTGAAAGTTGGCGACTGTGATTTTATGGCGACCGATCATGCGCCGCATGAGAGTGAAGTTAAGACGGAGAATTTTAAAACGAGTGCCTTTGGAACGACCGGTCTTGAGACGTCTTTACGTGTTCTGATCTATCTCTGGCATCAAAAACAACTGTCTAGCGAGAGACTTGTGGAGGTGTGGTCAAAAAATCCCGCCAAGTTTCTAGGTATTGATGCTGATTTCGGTGAGATCGGGGAGGGCCGTCCGTTTAATGCTGTGCTCTGTGACGTGGAGGCGGAGGAGCGTTTTTTGAGTGAGGCTGATTTTGTGGGCCTTTCGCGTAACAGTTGTTTTATTGGTTCCAAACTTCCTGGCAATGTAATCATGACTTTACTCGGTGACAAGATACACCACATGTCATAGATTTTATGAAAAGTTAGTCAATGATGGATATCAATCAAAAAAAAGAAAAAATTCTGGCAGATCTTCGTGACATTCAGTCAACTGAGGATCGATACAAGTTTATTATCGAGATGGGGCGTAAATTGCCGTCGCTTACTGACGAGCAGCGAATCGACAAGTTTTTGATTCAAGGGTGTATGTCGCGAGCCTGGCTTGTTCCCGAGTTCGTTGACGGTAAGCTTTGTTTTTATGTGGACTCCGAGGCTGCGATCGTCAAAGGTATTATGGCCATTCTTGTGGCCGTTTACAGTGGAAATAAGCCAGAAGACAACCTCACGCTACTACCAGATTTTCTAAAGGAGGGTGGTATTACCGAACATCTTTCAATGAATAGGCGCAGCGGCCTATCCAGCGTTGTAAAGCAAATGATGCTGTATTCGATGGTGTTTAAAAATCTGAGTGTAAAATCAAATTAATCGAATATGCGGTAAATATTACCTGATACGAAATCATTCTCCACGACATTTACCAGGAAGTAATTGTCGTGAATCCAGCTTAAAAGCTTCCATGAGTCGGACTTTTTGTCATACAAAGATCGCCATTCCTCAAGCCAAAGACTAAATGCCTCATCCTTCCAAATTCTGAAGCTTTTGGCGTCCACGACCGTCGGTTGAATGATTTCTCTTCCGGGGAAGACTCCCCATGTGACGGCTGTTACGGCGTTTTCATCAAGAGTTGAAAACGCTTCGCCACGACGATTTATGGCGTGAAGGCTAATAGTTGGATGGGCGGTCAATTTTTGCGTGAGTTGATCGAGTTTTTCGCGGGACGTAAAAAATTCAACGTAGGCCTTCTGAAATACGATGCCACCCGGCCCACCCCAACCGACGTCCGGGGAGTCACTAGCGGCACCGTTGATCTGTGGTTGACTGTTAACTGTTAAATAGCCACTTTTATTTAGCTTAACAATCTCGTCAACGATTCGTCCTGTTTCAATTTGGATGGGCATCTCGCACCAAGGTAGCCAGTTTATTTGCCCCTGGCAGAATTTCACGAAGACATCAGAGACGTCGCCTTCACTCTTGGGCGATCCGAGGATTTTCAAGCGATTTTGATGCACGGTAGGATCTATCGTGCGACGAAAAATATAATAGTCATTCAGTGAGCCAAATGTTGGAGAAAAATTGTCACCCCATCGGCCGTTTGGGAAGTCGTCCCAGCTCATTGTGCGGGCTAGATAGCTTTTGGGCCGGTTGCTCCAAAAAATCGGGCGCACTTCCTCGCTTTTTCGGTTTTCGACAGTCGATGCCCGCCATGGCATGGCGCGTCTGGTACGACAGTCCTCAAGTAAACTGATTTTTTGAAGAACCTCCGTGACAGAAGATTCGAGGTTCAACGTGTAAAAATGCAGGCCGGGCGCACCGATTTCGAAAAGTTCACTACACATCTTGGCGCAAAGCTCAACGCCGAATGCCCGCACTTTGGCGTCGTCCGACTTAATCGGGTCAAGGGACATCTTGATCCACTGGGGGACTTTTATCCCAGTGAATTCAGTAAATTTTTGAAATCTATCATACGATGTGATTGGTAAAATACCTGGGATGATGGGACAGCTGATGCCCTCATTTGCGCAGAGAAGCAGGAAATCTCTGTATTCGTCTAAATCGAAAAATAACTGAGTGACAACAAAGTCGGCGCCAGCGTCGACTTTTTTCTTCAGAAACTTGACGCAATCTCTTTTTGACGCCGCTTCGGGGTGGCCTTCGGGGTATCCTCCCACACCGATGCCAAAAGCATCTCCGTAGTTTTTTTTGATCCAGCGAATGAGTTCGATGCTAGAATTGAGGAATGATGAATGGGTCTCCTCTCCGTCATTGGCTTCGTCACGGGGCGTGTCGCCGCGGAGCGCCATGATATTTCGAATGCCGCATGCTTTTGCTTTATCAAGTGCGTGCCGTAGCTTTTCCTCACTCATTCCTGCACATGTGATATGCATCATCACATCAAGGCCAAAGTATGTTTGAGCGTCCTGGCTCAGCTGAAGAGTGGTGTCTGATGTGCTACCACCAGCGCCCCAAGTGATATCTATGAAGCAAGGTTCAAGGCCCGCCATGCGGTCTAGTCGCGCGTAAAGGTTGTGAAGGCCTGATTCAGTCTTCGGAGGGAAATATTCGAAGGAGAAGAAAGGCTTACCTAGCCTTTGGTAGTCTTTAATTTTTTCGATAATTCGCATGGACGTCGCTACACACAGTCGTTGAAACCCCCGCGTTATGGGGAGTGATTTTCTAAAGGCGCGACAGTATTGCAGAATTTTTAATCACCTGCAAACTTTAAATAGTTTTAGCTTATCAATAAGTTATGGAATCTTGACATCCGCCGTTTCGGACACATGATCCCACTGCAGGGCTGTTTGGGGTCGGATCCACTGGCCCTATTTCCTGCGCTGGGGGTGCTCGAATATGAACAAACAAGGTGAGTTACCTGTAACTGGACTTCCTGTCGTGGTGACCAGGAATTTTGTTCTTTATCCAGATAGAACAGTGCCTTTGGTGATTAATAGGCCGCAGAGTATTGCGGCGATCGAGGAGTCGTTGTCAAATCACTCAGGCCGGGTTCTAGTCGTGGCTCAGCGAAAGGAAACGGGGGATGGATCCAAGATTTTTCCTGATGATCCTTACACGGTCGGTGTTATTGCAAAAATTGATCGCAAGATCGGTGATAGCAAACGTGGTTTCCAGTTAATCGTATCTGGTCTTGAGCGCGTTAGAATCAATCTTATTTTGAACGAGGCGCCTTATTTGTGGGCTACTTACCAGGAAGAGCCTGTTAGTCGTGATTGTGACGAAGCGACGTCTAAAGCGCTTCTTTCTAACGCTCGTATGCTTGGCAAGGAGATCTTAGCTCTTTTGCCGGGTGATACATCACAGCTTGAAGTGATGCTCGATGCCGTCGATGATTTGGGAGCGTTCTTACCGATTGTGGCAGAAAATCTTGACGTCCCGATTGCTAAGAAACAAGAAATTTTGGAGCTGATGAGCCTCAAAGCCAAGACGCTAATGGTTCTTGAGTTGATGGCCGAGCAGAAAAAAACGCTAGAGATCCAAGTGGATGTGCGAAATAAACTGACCGAGAAGATGGGTAAGCATCAACGAGAGGTTATTCTTCGTGAGCAGATCCGCACCATTCGCGACGAGCTTGGCGAGACAAAGTCAGTGGCGGACGAAGATTACGTGAGACGTATTAACGAGGGTAACCTACCTGAATCCGTTAAGGTGGTTGCTTTGGAGGAGGCCAAAAGGCTTGAGGCCATTGGGTCGTCAAGCCCCGAGACCCATGTCATTAGAAATTATCTTGATTTGATTTTGGCTCTGCCGTGGAACACGGCTACCGAAGACCAACTCGACCTCGAGCATGCCAGAAATATTTTGAACTCAGATCATTTTGGACTCGAGAAAATCAAAAAAAGAATCATTCAGCATCTTGCAGTTATGAAGCTGAAGAAGGATAAACGCGGCTCAATTTTGTTGTTTGTGGGTCCTCCAGGTGTCGGCAAGACAAGTTTGGGTGAGAGTATTGCTAGAGCCCTTGGGCGGAAATTTGCTCGGGTAGCTTTGGGCGGTGTGCGCGATGACGCAGAAATTCGTGGTCACAGAAAAACCTATATTGGTGCAATGCCTGGTCGAATTATTCAGTCTATAAAAAGAGTGGGCGTTAAGAATCCCGTCTTTCTGCTAGATGAAGTTGACAAGCTTGGCCGTGGATATACGGGTGATCCTGCCTCGGCACTTTTGGAGGTTTTAGATCCAGAACAGAATAAAGAGTTTACCGATCATTATCTGGACGTTCCATTTGACCTTGGGCAGGTGTTTTTTATCGCAACTGCTAACTCGCTAGATACGATCCCAGGTCCACTTCTCGACAG
>Ga0315900_10008141_pt1 | contig 13564 bp, 10 predicted proteins | sample LakEriMetagenome_FD_203521 | JGI IMG/M metagenome (GOLD analysis project Ga0315900, IMG submission 203521) | Freshwater fungal communities from buoy surface, Lake Erie, Ohio, United States - Buoy 12 MA114 | ecosystem: Environmental > Aquatic > Freshwater > Lake > Lake biofilm | place: USA: Lake...
GGCGTCGCGACCGGTCGGCTTCCCGAGGGCGACCGGGTCCGCGGCGACGTCGCGCACGTCGTCGGCGACCTGGTAGGCCTCGCCGAGCCGTTCGCCGAGGAGCCGCCACGGCGGTGCGTCGTGACCGGCGGCAGCCGCGCCCGCGGCCGTGGCCGCCGCGAACAGCGCGCCGGTCTTCGCGCGCTGGTAGTCGGCGAGGCGGACCGCGGACTCGGACTCCCAGCCCTGCCCGGCGCAGAGGCCGCTCGGCATGCCGGTGCCCGCGGCGAGCGTGAGCACGAGCCCGGGCAGACGCGCGGGGTACCGCGCGCCCGCGAGCGCGAGCGCCTCGAACGCGAGGACGATCAGCGTGTCCCCGGCGAGCACGGCCCGCGGCTCGCCGTACACGCGGTGCGTGGTGGCGCGGCCGCGGCGCGTGGCCGCGTCGTCGAAGCACGGCAGGTCGTCGTGGATCAGCGAGGCGCAGTGGATGAGTTCGACCGCGGCCGCGGCCGCGTCGGTGAGGTCCGGAGCGTCCTCGCCGCAGGCCTGCGCGACCGCGAGACACAGGCGCGGTCGCAACCGCTGCCCACCCGGGAAGACGGCGTAGCGGAGGGCTTCGGCGAGGCCGGGCGGGCTTCCCGCCCCCTGCGCCCGGTCGACGAGGTGGGCCAGGGCCCGATCGATACGCACTGCAGCGTCCATGGGCGGTCTCCCGACCGTTCAGCAGCAGTGTACATTCCGCTTGTCATTTTGCTACGTCAAGCTGACGATACAAACCCTTCTCGCGGGAGACGGCCGTGGCCGTCCGGTACGAGTCCAACTCGCTGTTCCCGACCCGGCCCCAGCCGGTCCGGCAGTTTGGCGCACCCCGGTTCGACCGGCCGGTGCCGCGCGACGGTTACGCCTGGTGGTACGTCGACGCCCTGAGTGATGACGGCCGTTACGGCCTGACCGTGATCGCGTTCGTCGGCTCGGTGTTCTCGCCCTACTACGCGCACCGCCGCCGGCAGGGCCCCGCCGACCCGCTGGAGCACTGCGCACTGAACGTCGCGCTGTATGGCCCCGACCACGCCCGCTGGGCCATGACCGAGCGCGGCCGCACCGCCGTCCGACGCGGCGCGGACACGTTCGAGATCGGCCCGAGCGCGCTCGAGTGGGACGGCCACTCGCTGTCGATCCACGTCGACGAGGTGGCGATGCCGGTGCCGCTGCGCGTGCGCGGTCGCATCCGCCTGACGCCGACCGCCGGCACGCACTACACGGCCGTACTCGACGCGACGGGCCTGCACCGCTGGTCCCCGATCGCGCCGGAAGCGCGCGTCGAGGTCGAATTCGCGCACCCGGGGCTGCGCTGGGCGGGCACCGGTTATCTCGATTCGAACAGCGGCGACGCGCCGCTCGAAACCGCCTTCGCGTCCTGGCACTGGTCGCGCGCGGCGCTGTGCGACGGCGCGGCCGTGCTCTACGACGTCGAGCGGCGCGACGGCGACCGGCTGTCGCTGGCGCTGAAGTTCGACCGGCACGGCGGCGTGCACGCGTTCGAGCCGCCGCCGGTCGCGACGCTGCCGCGTTCGGGCTGGCGCGTCGAACGGCTAACCCGCAGCGAACTGGCGCGCGCGAAAGTCGTCCGCACGCTCACCGACGCGCCCTTCTACGCGCGCTCGGAGGTGCGCCAGCGGCTGTACGGCCAGGACGTCGCCGCGATCCACGAGAGCCTGTCGCTGGACCGCTTCGCGGCCCGCTGGGTGCAGGTGCTACTGCCCTTCCGGATGCCGCGCGTCGCGCGCTGAGGTTCCCGCATGCGGCCCGGCCGCACCCGCTCCTTCGTCGCCCGCGTCCGCCGCGCCCTCGCGCGCACGACGCGCCGCCTCGCGTTCGGCCTGCTGCCGGTCGAGGCGCCGGCCGTTCCACTCGAGCACGAGCCACCCGAGGGCGAACGCGACCACGATCAGCAGCTCCATGAACGGCAGCCAGGCGCGGTCCACGGCTCAACCTCCGGCGGCCGGCGCGCGCGGCTCGCGCTCGATGCGCTCCAGGCGCTCCAGGCGCTCGATCAGGTCGAGCACGCGCCGGGCGCGTGCGGCGAAGCCGTCGTCGTCGCCCGGACGCCGGTGCGCGCCGGCGCGCACGGCGGCTTCCACGAGGAAGCGCACGGCCGGCAGGTCGGGCGCCGGCCCACGCACGTCGGCCGCGCCGCGCGCGGCCGCCGCGACCGCCTCGGCGAGCAGGCGCAGCTTGCGCGGGCCGGAGACGATCGCACGCGCGTTCACCGAATCGTAGCCGCGGCGCTCGACCTCGCGGCCGATCTCCGCGTACATCAGGCGCGCGGCCCACATGCCGGGCCGGCAGTCGGCCGGCAGCCGCTCGAGGCCTGCGGTCGCGCGCAGGTAGAGTTCGTCCGCGTAGTCGAGCACGCGGCGGACCACGCGCGGGAGCGCCGCGTCGAACACGGGCCGCGCGAGCCACGCGTCCGGGTCGATGCCCTCCGCGCGCAGCCACGCGAGCGGCAGGTAGATGCGGCCGAGCCGCGCGTCCTCGCCGACGTCGCGCGCGACGTTCGTGAGTTGCATCGCGACGCCGAGGTCGCAGGCGCGCGCGAGCACGTCCGCCTCGCGGCGCCCCATCAGCAGCGCCATCATCGCGCCGACGGTGCCCGCGACGCGCGCGCAGTAGTCGAGCAGGTCGTCGAGCGTCTCGTAGCGGCGCCCGCGCGCGTCCCAGTCGAAACCGTCGAGCAGCGCGGCCGGCAGCTCGCGGGGAATGCCGAAGCGGCGGAGCACGTCGGCGAGCGCGCGGTCGGCCGGCTCGGGCAGCGGCCGGCCGGCGCACGCGAGATCGAGCCGGTGGCGGAGATGCTCGAGCGCCTCGTGACCGCCGCCCGCGACGTCCACCGCGTCGTCGGCGAGCCGGCAGAACGCGTAGAGGGCGATCGCGGGCTCGCGGACGCGGCCCGGCAGCACGATGGACGCGGCGTGAAAGGTCTTCGAACCCTCGCGCAGCAGCGCGCGGCAGGCCGCGAGGTCGTCGCGGGTCGCATGATCGTCGTCGGTCCACGCCGATGCCATGCGGCACCGCCCCCGCGCAGCCTGCCCAGCCGGCAGGGTACACCGGTTCGCGTACGGCGCAACGGGGCGTCCAGGACGGACGACCGGCCGCCGCGCGCCGCGATCGCGCTGCGGAAACCCGCAGCCCTTTCCATTCCCGCATCGCGCGCGCGGGCGTATCTTGCGCGCGACTCCCGCGGAGGGACTCGCAGATGGCCGACGTGAAGCAGGCGGTGGTGATCGGCAGCGGCTTCGGCGGCCTCGCCGCGGCGGTGCGGCTCGGTGCGCGCGGCTACCGCGTGACCGTGGTCGAGAAGCTCGAGGCGCCCGGCGGGCGCGCCTCCGTGTTCCGGCAGGACGGCTACACCTTCGACGCGGGGCCGACGATCATCACCGCGCCGTACCTGTTCGAGGAACTCTGGACGCTGTGCGGCCGCCGGATGGCGGACGACGTCGACGTGCGGCCGGTGAACCCGTTCTACGTCGTGCGCTTCGACGACGGCACCGAGATCGCCTACAGCGACGACGCGGACGACATGCGCCGGCAGATCGGCGCGATCTCGCCGCGCGACGTCGAGGGCTTCGACCGCTTCATGGAGGTCAGCGCCGAGATCTACGAGGTCGCGTTCGCGGAACTCGCGGACCAGCCCTTCCACGAGTTCTCGACGATGCTCCGCTGCGCGTACGACCTGCTCAGGCTCGAGGGCCACCGGTCGGTCCACGGCAAGGTCTCGAAATACTTCCGCGACGAACGGCTGCGCATCCTGTTCAGCTTCCACCCGCTGCTGATCGGCGGCAACCCGTTCACGACCACCTCGTTCTACTGCCTGATCTCGCACCTCGAGCGGAAGTACGGCGTGCACTACGCGATGGGCGGGATGGGCTCGCTCGTGAACGGGCTCGCGGGCCTGATCCGCGGCCAGGGCAACGTGATCCGCTGCAACGCCGAGGTCGCCGAGATCCTCGTGCGCGACGGCCGCGCGGCGGGCGTGCGGCTCGCGAACGGCGAGCGCCTGCCGGCCGACGTGGTGGTCTCCAACGCGGACCCGGCGTGGACCTACGGCAAGCTGCTGGCGAACCACCCGCGGCGGCGCTGGACGGACGCGAAGCTCGCGAAGGCCAGCTACTCGATGAGCCTGTTCGTCTGGTACTTCGGCACGAACCGGCGCTGGGAGAACGTGCGGCACCACACGATGGTGCTGGGGCCGCGCTACAAGGGGCTGCTGGACGACATCTTCGAGCGCAAGCAGCTGGCCGAGGACTTCAGTCTCTACCTGCACCGGCCGAGCGCGACCGACCCGTCGCTCGCGCCGCCGGGCTGCGACTCGTTCTACGTGCTGTCGCCGGTACCGCACCTGCAGAGCGGCACCGACTGGCCGGCGCTCGCCGAGTCGTACCGCGCGAAGATCCAGCGACGCCTGGCGGACACCGTGCTGCCGGGCCTCGACGGCGCGATCGCGACCTCGAAGGTGATGACGCCGCAGGACTTCCGGGACCGCCTGCTGTCCGTGAACGGCGCGGCCTTCGCGATGGAACCGAAGCTGTTCCAGAGCGCATGGTTCCGGCCGCACAACATGAGCGAGGAAGTGCCGGGCCTCTACATCGTCGGTGCGGGCACGCACCCGGGCGCGGGACTGCCGGGCGTGCTGTCGTCAGCGAAGATCGTCGACGACGTGCTGCTGACCGGCGCGCACGGCAGCCGGCGCGAGGTCCTCCAGCAGGCGGGCGCTTCCGAGCCGGCCTGACATCGCCGCCATCGGCACGCCGGGCCCGGGTGCACCGAGCCCCCGGCGAGGTAGAGGCCCGGGACGCGCGAGCGCGCGCCGGGCCGCGCGAAGCTCGCCATCGGCCCGTGGCTCGCGCGTCCATACAGCGCCCCGCCGGTCCCCGGGAACAACGCGTCGAAACCGGCCGGCGTCGTGGCCACGCAATGCGCGGCGTCGAGTTCCACGTGCAGCCCACACGCGGCCAGCAGCGCGAAGGTGCGGTCCTGGAGCCCCGCGAGCGCGCCAGCGCCGAGATCGCCGCGGTCCCCGTCCGCCGGTGCATTCACGAGCACCAGCAGGCGCTCGCGGTCGCCGTGCGCCGGGGCGCGGCCCGGGCCGCGGTCCTGCGCGCAGACGTAGACGGTCGGCGCGGCCACGATCTCCCGGCGGCCGAAGATCGCGCGGAACTCCGCGGGGTAGTCCTCGGCGAAGAACACGTTGTGGTGCTCGAGCGGGAACCCGCGCGTGCGGGCGCGCAGGCACCACGTGACCGCGGACAGCGAGCGCTTCGCGCGCGGCACGTCCGGCACCGCGTGCGCGACCGCGGCACCGAGGCGCCCCTGGGCGAGCGCGGCGCAGTCGCCGTTGTAGAGCACGGCGTCGGCCGGCAGCCGCTCGCCGTCCGCGAGCCGCACGCCGGCCGCGCGGCCGTGCTCCACGCAGATCTCGGCGACGTGCGCGCCGTAGCGGTAGCGCGCGCCCTGCAGCTCGCCGAGTCGCTGGAGCGCGCGCGCGACGGCCGCCATCCCGCCGCGCACGAGCCAGACGCCGTCCTGCTCGACGTGCGCGACCAGCATCAGCGTGGCCGGCGTCTGCAGCGGCGAGGAACCGACGTAGGTCGAGTAGCGGCCGAACAGCTGGCGCAGCCGCGGATCCGCGAAGTGCTCGCCGAGCGCGGTCCAGAGCGTCTGCCACGGCTTGAGGCGCAGCAGCGCGTCGAGCCGCGCGAGGCCCACGCGGCGCGTCAGCCCGAGCGGCGACGGGCGCTCCGCGGCGATGAATGTGTCCTTGAGCGTCGCGTAGACGTCGCGGCTGCGTGCGCAGAAGCCGGCGAAGCCGCGCGCGTCGGCGGGCCCGGCGAACGCGGCTATCGCCTCGCGCGAGCGTTCGACGTCGGCGTGCAGGTCGAGGCGCCCGCCCGCCCGCCAGGCATGGCGCGCGAGCACGTCGGCGGTTTCTAGCTCCAGGTGATCCTCGAGCCGGCGGCCCGCGTCGGCATACAGGCCGTCGAAGATCCACCGCATCGTGAACACGGTGGGCCCGGCGTCGACGCCGAGCCCGTCCTCGACCAGCAGCTGCCGCAGCTTGCCGCCGGGCGCCGCCGCACGCTCGCAGACCGTGACGTCCGCGCCGCGCCGCGCGAGGTCCGCGGCGGCGGTGAGCCCGCCCACGCCGGCGCCGACCACGACGACGCGCGGCGCGTCGCGTCGGCGCGCACGACTCACGACAGCGCTCGCGCCGTCGGCGGCGGCACCGTGCGCGCGTACTTCCGGCCGATGTCCCAGCGGTGGTACAGGATCAGCCCGAGGCCGATCGTCAGGGGGACGGCCCACAGCGCCGGGTGCAGCGCGAGCGAGGGCACGGTACGCACGAGGCCGAAGGCCATGAACGCGGTGTAGACCGAGATCCCCGCGCCGACCAGCGCCTTGACGTGCTCCTTGAGCCACATCCCCGGCGGCGGCCGCGGCGAGTACAGGAACCACAGGTTCGTCGCGACGGTCGCGAAACCGAGCACCGCCACGCCGTACAGCAGCGGCATGCGCGTGGCCCAGGCCTGCCACGCGCAGTTCGCGGCCGCCGCCAGCAGTGCCGCCTGTAGCGCGAGGTTGCGCCACTCGCGGTTCGCCCGGTGGTCGCGCGCGTTCTTCACGCACAGCCAGCCGTACCACGCGAGGTTCACGGTCAGGACCGCGAGGCACAGCATCATCCAGCCGAACACGTCGCGGATCCACACCTCGCTGTGCGAGCCGACCAGGTGCGGATGCGTGCCCAGGGGGTCGAGGATCGTGCAGGTGCTGATGCCGACCGCCGCCGCGCCGGTCGCGAGCATCGACCACGTGAACACGCGGCCCCAGCGGCGGTGCGCGTCCCCGCCCTTGCGGCCGACGACAGGCACCCAGAACGCGAGCAGGCCGATGCTGCCGGTCGCGATGTGGAGCGCCACGAAAAGCCGGAAAGCGTCGTGCATCGCACAGGTCCCCGCCGGATCCGTCGATGCTGCGCCCCGGTACCGGCGCAGTCAAAGGCCGCGCGGCAGGCGGGACTTTCGGTTTTTCCCGATGCACTCTGCGCCGGATCGTCAACTCGATGGCGTCGCGTGGGCGTGCATCCGCGATGGCGCTCCGACGCTGCGCAATCGTGCCGGTGTCGGGCGTACCGGCCCGCCTTTGCACCGCGCATCGCGCGCGGCCATCATGCGCACGGGCCATCGCCGCGCACGCCACGCCACGCGCGGCCGAGGAATCACCATGTACTGCCCGCCGAGGCCGCGGCCGCTGCCCGCGGTCGCCGCGCTGGTCCGCGTCGTCCTGCAGGGCGACGGCGATCTGCTGAGCCTGCTGCCGGCCAAGGCCTACCGCGTCGAAACCGGTTGGCTCGGGTGGTCGCGCCGGTCGATCCTCGTCGTCAACGCGCCGGAACTGGTGCGCGAGATCCTGCAGGATCCGCATGGCATCTTCCCGAAGAGCGACCTGATGGTCGACGCGCTCGAGCCGCTGGTCGGCAACTCGATGTTCGTGTCGAGCGGCGAGGCCTGGAAGCGCCAGCGCCGGATGATCGACCCGGCGTTCTCGCAGCTGCGCCTCGGCCGCGCGTTCCAGGCGATGACCGCGGCGGTGGACGACTACGAGGCGCACCTCGACGCGGTGAGCGCGAGCGGCGAGCCGCTGTCGCTCGACCTCGCGATGAGCAGCCTGACGGCCGACGTGATCTGCCGCGCGGTGTTCTCGACCGGCCTTCAGTCGCAGACCGCGCGCGACGTGTTCGAGGCCTTCACCGTGTTCGAGAAGAGCGTCGCGCAGGTGCGCCTGAAGACGCTGATCATCGATCCCGCGTGGACGAAGGCCCCGCAGGAGCCCGCGGTGCTGGAGGCCTGCCGGCGCATCCGCGCGCATCTCGGCGAGCTGCTCGACACACACGCCGGGCCCGAGTCCGGCTACGACGACATCGCGAGCGCGATCGTGGCCGCGCGCGATCCGGAAACCGGGGCGGGCTTCGACCGCAAGGAACTGCTCGACCAGCTGGGCGTGATGTTCCTCGCCGGCCACGAGACCACGGCGAGCGCGCTGACCTGGGCGTTCCTGATGCTGTCGCTGCAGCCCGCGGTGCTGGCGCGGATCCGGGCGGAGGTCGACGCCGTGGTCGGCGACGGGCCGGTCACCTTCGAGCACACAAAGCGGCTGCCGTTCGTGCGCGCGGTGTTCCGCGAGACCGCCCGCCTTTACCCGCCGATCACGTTCATCCCGCGGGTCGCCGAGCGTGACACCACGATCGGCGGCCGCCGCGTGAAGCGCGGCGCGATGATCATGATCGCGCCGTGGACGATCCAGCGGCACGAGAAGTACTGGAAGCGCCCGGACGAGTTCGACCCCGACCGCTTCATGCCCGAGCGCGAGGGCGAGGTGGTGCCCGGCACCTACCTGCCGTTCGGCATCGGACCGCGCGTCTGCGTCGGCGCCTCGTTCGCGCAGACCGAGGCGGCGCTGATCCTCGCGCGGCTCGCGCGCCGCTACGACTTCGAGGCGCGGGACCCTGAGCGCGTACGCCCCGTCGCTCGGCTCACTACGCGTCCGGCCGAGCAGGTCTGGTGCCGCGTGCGGCGGCGGGGGGCCGCGTGAGCGCCGCGGACGAGCGGAGGCACGCCGGCGCGGACGGCCGCACCTGCGGCGATCGCGCGGCCGGCGCCGGGAGTCCGCGCACCGTGCTGCTGACGCTGGGCCGCCTGCCGAAGGCGCTCGACCTCGCACGCAGCTTCGCGCGCGGCGGCTGGCGCGTCGTCGTCGCGGAACCGTTCCGCCGGCACCTGGTCGGCGCGTCGAACGTGGTGGCGCGCAGCCACGTCGTGACGGCGCCGGCGGTGGACCGCGAGCGCTACCTCGGCGACCTGCTGCGCGTGATCGATGCGGAACGCGTCCAACTCGTCGTGCCGGTGTCGGAGGAGGCGATGCACGTCGCGTTCCTGCGCGACCGGCTGCCGGGCGGCGTCCGGCTGTACACGATGCCGCCCGAGGCGCTGCTCGCCGTGCACCACAAGGGCCGTTTCGTCGAGCGCTGTCGCGACTACGGGCTCGCGGTGCCCGACAGCGCGATGGCCGATGCGCCGCGCGCGGCCGAAATCGCACGGGCCGGCCGCTTCGTCACGAAGCCCGCGTACTCCTGCTCCGGACGCGGCGTGCGCTTCCACGCCCCCGGCGCCGGGTTCCCCGCCGACCCTGGACTCGTGGTGCAGTCCTTCGTCGAGGGCGCACTCTGCAGCACCTGCACTCAGGCGCACGACGGGCGCGTGCTGGCGACGGTGGTCTACCGGGGCGCCGTGATGTCCGGCAGCGTCGCCGTCTGCTTCGAGCGCATCGCGCAGCCGGCGGTCGAGGAGTGGGTGCGCACGTTCGTCGCGCGCACCGGCTGGACCGGCTTCGTCGCCTTCGACTTCGTGGTGGACGCCGAGGGCCGCGCCCACGCCATCGAGTGCAACCCGCGCACGACGAGCGGCCTGCACTTCCTGCACCCGGACGACCTGGCGCGCGGTGTCGTCGCGCCCGAGGATCCCCGGCCGGTGCGCTTCCGCGACGAGCGGACGCTGATGCAGTTCTGGGCCTGCCTCACGGAACTCGGCAACGCGGGGCTCGACCGGGCGCGCGCCGCGCGCGTCTGGAGAGCGATGCGCACGGCGCGCGACGTGACGTGGAGCCCGGACGATCCGTGGCCGCTGCTGTCGATGCCGTGGACGTCGTGGACGATCATCTCGATGGCACGGGCGCGCGGCGTGCCGTTCGGCGAGGTCGCGACCCTCGACGTGGGGTGGTACGAGGACCGCGATCGATCCGCTACAGCGGCGTGAGGATCTGCTCGAACGACTCGACGTTCTCGTTGGAGTTCTTGTCGATCATGAGCACCACGTTGGGCCCTTCGACGAGTGCGACTCGACCCTTACTCGAGTGTTCGGTCACCTCGCCATCTGCGGCCGTGAACTTGGAACGGGAGTCGACGAGCCCCTCGTAGACCTTCCAGCGGCCCAGCGCCGCGGACGGAATCTGAACGAGCGGAGCGAGCGCCATGATCTGCTCGGGCGTCAGCGGGCCGGACGTAGCTGTGATCGAGACCCGTGAATCGATCCGGGATTGCCTCGTGTTCGGCGAGGGATCGGTCGCCCACTTGAAGGTCATCTTCACGCGACCGCGCGATGCCCACTCGACCGGCGTGCCGAGCTTCACTGGAAACACCGACCCGCTGCACTCGACGGCCTCGTAGTACCGGGTCGTCTCGGTCCAATGCTCGCCCGACGTCCTGGTGCGCTGGGCGGACACTCCTCCCAAGGTCGAGCTGAGTTCGTCGTAATACTCGTACTTCGACGCGCTGCCGTCCCACTCGACGGGACCGCTTTCGACGAGTCCGGAAGCCACCGCACGGAAGCGCGTCGTGAAGTCGCTGGCGTGACGGTCCTTGCCGACCCTCAGCACCTGCTTCCGGCGCAACGCATAGTCGTCCTGCGAAGCCGGCAGCCCCACGCAGCGCGCCGCCTTCTGCAGTTCGGGAAGGTACGGCTGGAGCCGCTCGGGGATCGGCCGCCGAGGGCGCGTGGCGAGTTCGACCATGGCCGTGCGCTGGAGCCACTCGACGGCCGGCACCGGGTCCGACTCCGCCGCCAGCAGCTGCTGCGCGACCTCGGTGCGCAGCGGCGCCGAAGCCGGGGCTACCGCCATCCAGCGCCGCAGCTCCCCCACCGCCCCCGCCGCATCGCCCAGCACCGCGCGCGCGGTCGCGGTCGCCAGCACCAGGTCCGGCCAGTCGCCGAGCGCACGGCGCGCCGTCAGCAGCGTCTGCAGCTGGTTCGCCGCGGTCTCGTTCGTGGGCGCGGCGAGCAGTTCAGGGCGCTGCGACGCGCGATGGACGACGTCCAGCAGCTCGCGATAGGCGCCGTAGCGCCGCACGTAGGTCGCCGCCTGCCCGCCGGTGGCGAGGCTCGGCGAGGTCTCGCGGCTCGCGACCGCGTTGATCCAGTCGAGCAGCGACAGCCCGTTGTCGAGCATCACCTCGCCGAGCGAGGACGGCCGCGGCGCACCGCTGCCCTCCTGCGCGGCCGACGGCGCCACGACGCCGCACAGCGCGACGACCAACGACGCGACGACGATCTGCCCGTGCTTCAGCATCCCGAACTCCCCCGCTCCGACTCGAGTTCCCGGCGCGCGCGCTCCAGCTCGCGCTTCGCGCCCACCATCGATTCGGGCGTGGAGCCGTCGTTGGTCCACGCCGCACCGAACTCGCGGATCTTGCGCAGCTCACCGTCGACGCGACGGATCGCGTCCGCCAGCTGCGCACAGCGCGCACCGTCGACAAGTGAGCGGAGACGCGCTGCTACGCCGCCTTCAGTCGGACTCCACCTCGTCGCCGCGGCCGCGCCAGGCCAGCAGCGTGCCGGGCAGCGCCAGTGCACCGATGCCGAGGAGGGAGAGCAGGTCGAGGACATCGTCCGGGGTCGGCGTCCACGCGCCGAATTCGCGTGCGCCGAGCAGGGCGAAATGCATGAGGAAGAGCGCGCGCGTGGGCGCGCGGCGAGATCGTGAACGGCGCGGCGGGCGACGGGTTCGCGTTCATCCGGAGTCTCCTCTGACGCGGGCTCGAGGGCGGGTGCCCGGACCCACGACGACGGCCGGCGGGCTCGCGAGCTGGGCACCGAGCGGGGGGGAAGGGCTCGAGCGAGAAGAGCGTCTCGACCGGGACCTGGAAGACGCGGGCCAGCTTCAGCGCGAGTTCCACGCTCGGCCCGTAGTCGCCACGCTCGCGGAAGCCGATGGTCTGCGGGTTCACCTGTACCAGCTCGGCCAGGTCGCGCCGCGACAACCCGCATTCGGCGCGGAAGACGACGATTCGGTTGTGCGGTGCGTTACGCGTACTCGCACGCTTCTTGTGTTTACGCAACGTTTCGCTGTCGATACCTTGAATCTCCCGATCCGCCGCCGAACCGGCGCACCTCGATCGTCGACCCGATGAAGCTGCTCGACCTCGACTCGAGCCTCGACGACCGCAAGGCGCTCGCGCAGGAACTCGGCTACGCGCGCAGCACGAGCGACTCGGCGTCGATGAACCTGTGGCGCCACGAGCAGGTGATGCGCCGACGATGCCGCGCAACCTGCGACGCCGCACGGTACACGGTGGTTTGTGCGCTGCACGAGCCCGGTGTACCGTCGTCGGGCCTTGCCTGCCCGGATTCCGCCGATGGACGCCCTCACCGCGTTGCCCCGACCCGACGATCACCCGCTGCGCGCGGAACTGAACGCGGAGGTGCACGCGCGCCCGCCGGAGTCGCTCCGGGTGCCGCTGCGCGTCTCGTACCTCGCGCTGCACGCGGACGCCGCGCAGCGCGCGGAGGAGAACCGGCTCGTGGCCGAGCTCGCCGCGCGCTGCGGCATCGAGCCCCCGCTGCCGAACGCCCCGCATTTCAGCCGGGACTTCGGCGCGTTCCGGCTGAAGTACGAGCGGCACACCGAGTTTTCGCGCTGGGTGTTCATCGTCCACGGCGCGGGGCCCGCGCCGTTCGTGCAGCCCGCCCTGTCGCACGTGCCGTCCGACTGGATCGCCCGGCTCCCCGGCCGCACGCTGATCGCCACGCACGCGGAACTGCTCGCGCACGACGGGAGCCCGCTCGATTACGACGCCGTCTCGACCGCCTGCTTCGACGGCAACAATCTCGTGGGCGGCGAGGTCGCGGACGGCGCGGCCACCGTGCTCACCGACGTGCGCGTCCGCGCGGACGGCTACAGCCGACTGCTGCTGCTGAACCGCGGGATGAAGCCGCGCCAGACGGGCCGCATGCTGCAGCGGCTGTTCGAGATCGACACCTACCGCCTGATGGCGCTGCTCGCGCTGCCGGTGGCGCGCGAGCTCGCGCCGTTCCTCAACGAGACCGAGCGCGAGCTCGCTCAGGTGACGACCGCGCTGATCGAGTGCCGCGAGGAGGACGAACCCGCACTGTTCGATCGCCTCACCCGGCTCGAGGCCGCGATCGAGAGCCGCATAGCCGGCAACGATTACCGGTTCGCAGCGGCCGCCGCGTACAACGAACTCGTGCAGCGCCGCATCGACGAGCTGCGCGAGGTGCGTCTCGAGGGCCTGCAGACCTTCCGCGAGTTCACGGAACGGCGGCTCGCACCCGCGATGAACACCTGCCGTGCGATGGCGCGCCGGCAGCACTCGCTGTCCGAGCGCGTGGCGCGGGCAAGCGCGCTGCTGTCGACGCGCGTCGGCATCTCGCGCGAGCGCCAGAACCAGGCGCTGCTCGAGTCGATGAACCGTCGCGCGCAGGCGCAGCTGCGGCTGCAGCAGACGGTCGAGGGCCTGTCCGTCGCCGCGATCACCTACTATGTGGTCGGCCTGCTCGCCTACGCGGCCGAGGCGCTGCGCTCCGGCGGCGTGCCGATCGATCCGGCGGTCGCGGTCGGCGTCAGCATCCCGATCGTCGCGCTGCTGATCGCGCTCAGCGTGCGGCGGCTGCGACGCCGGATCGTCCGGGCCTCACGGTCACGATTCGCCGGAGCCGTCGCGCGAACGGTTCCGGCG
>Ga0315900_10008144_pt1 | contig 13561 bp, 13 predicted proteins | sample LakEriMetagenome_FD_203521 | JGI IMG/M metagenome (GOLD analysis project Ga0315900, IMG submission 203521) | Freshwater fungal communities from buoy surface, Lake Erie, Ohio, United States - Buoy 12 MA114 | ecosystem: Environmental > Aquatic > Freshwater > Lake > Lake biofilm | place: USA: Lake...
CGATAACTCGGAAGCCGAGAACCGCCGCGCGGGCCGCGAATATCTGGACGCCATGCACGACCGCTATGGCGACCCGAAGCTGGCGCTCATGGCCTACAACTGGGGGCCTGGTTCGGTAGACAAGTGGATCAAGAACGGATCCGACTGGAACCGCGTTCCGACTGAGACGAAGAACTACGTCCAGAAGATCATGGGTGGAAAAATGGCAGGAAACACGTCCGCACCGGAGCAAAACCAGCCGGTTCTCATGCTTGGCCCATCCAAGCCTCCTGTGCTGTCAGCCCCCACCCTGGCTGCGAACCCGAACGCGCCCGAGCAGATCCAGCAGCAGCCGGTGCTGACGCAGGCCAATATCGAGGCTGCGTTCGCCCCGCAGCAGAACGTTGCTGAGAACAGCGTGGCGATGCAGCAGCTTCGCGCGCTCGAGGGCAACATCGACGCCAACGTGCGCGCGAAGCAGGCGGCCTTGCTCGGCCCCGAAGCGGCGCAGTTCGCGCAGCAGAACAACCTCGCCTTCAACGACCCGCGCGTCCTCGAGATGGCGGCCAAGCGGAACGTCAATCCGCTCCAGAAGGGCTTGTCGATCCTTCAGGGCATCATCGGTACGCCGCTGGGCATCATCGGCAACGCGCTTGGCGAGAACATCGACTACACCGCCGCGTTTACGCCCGAGAAGACCTACCGCACCCGCGCGCAGATGGCCATCGCGGCGCTGGACGAAGCTGGCCTCAAGGCCAAGGCCGAGATCGCCGGGATGCGCCAGGACACGCGCCAGTCGATATTCACTGCCGTGTCCCCGGCTGTTAGGGTGAAGTATGAAACCGCAGGCGAACAGCAGAAAGCCAACATCGGCGACAACCTTGAAGAGCAGATGATCAACGACACGCTGCGGAAGAACGGCTTCGTCGACCAGTTTGGCAACGTCGACCGCTCGTCGCCGCAGGCGCAGAACTTCATCCTGAACCTGAAGCAGCAGCTGGCCATGGCCGAGAACAGTGGCAAGCCGGATCCGAACGCAGGCATCGCCGCGGCGCTCACCGGCCTCACCACCGCGTTCACGAAGGGCCGCGACGACAAGTGGGGTGATCTGGACGCCAAGTGGCAGTCCGACACGCTGCTGTCGGCGCAGACCGCCGCGGGCCAGATCAACTCGGCCGAGACGCTGCTGTCGGCCTCACGCCGCCTTGGCGACGTGAACTACGGCGGCCTCGTTGGCGATGCGCAGCGCGAACTCCAGTCGTCGCTCGCGGCGCTCGGCTACAAGTCTGAAGATCTCAGCAACGCTGCCGTTGTGGAAGGTCTTGTCGCCGGCCAGGCGCTTCCGCGTATGCAGATGCTCGGCGGCAACGACTCCGAGAAGGAGTTGACGCTGGTCTTTAACTCGCTCGGCAGCAGCAAGGCTACCTTCGCTGCCCGCGAGACGGCGCAGCTGTCGAACCTGGCGTCGCTCAAGGCGCAAAAGGAATACGGCGACATCTTCTTGGGCTACGTCCAGCGCGTCGGTCGCCAGAACGCCAACCAGATCGATTTCATGCAGTCGCCCGAGTACAAGACGTTTACGCAGAAGAAGCTGTTCCAGTTCGAACCGCGCATTCTTCCGTCGCTTGCGCGTCTCGATCCGAAGCGTTATCAGAACTTTGCGTTGGTCAACGGCCAGGTTTACGTTAAGACCGGGAACAAGGCGGTGCCGATCACGTCGCTCTCGCAGGAGCAGATCAACCGCGCAGTGGGGAACTAACCAATGCCCAACCCAGACGGCTCCCTCACCCCGGAAGAGTTCGAACAGGCCCGCAAGGCGATGGTCGGTGGCCGGGGTACGCAAGATCCGGCTTGGGCCGGCGGCGGTTTCGTCGATAGTGGCTCGCGCCGCACCAGCTTCTCCACGCTGTCATCTGCGGATGGCGGCGGAATCGAAGGCAGCATTGACATCGCCACCGCGCCCGACGGCAGCATCTCTGCCGAAGACTTTGCGCTGGCGCAGCAAGTCGACAACGCCGACGCGGCCATCGCGCAGCTGCCCAGGAACCCCAAGGCTGGGCAGGACGGCTTCATGGGCTGGGTCACCGGCAACAGCCGCCAAGAGTACGACATCCCCGAGTTCGAGACTGGCGTCCTCGGGTCGGCCGCCACGGCGATGGCCTTCGGGGACGAAGGCAAGATGGGCATCATCCAGAAGATGTACGCGGATGAGCAGCCGACCTTCACCCCCGACAAGTTCGGCAACATTATGGTGACGTTCGGCGCTGGCGACCGGCAAGGCAAGACGTTCTACGTCAACAAGCCGGGGTTCTCCAGCGAGGACGCCACGACCCTCGGCTACAACGCCGCGCTGACCATGATCCCCGGCGGCTTGGCCGCCAACGCGGCGCGGGCCGTGGGCGCTCGCGGCGCGCTCGCTGTTGGCGGGTCCGCTGCTCTCGGCGGCATGGCCGGCGACACCGCGCGCCAGATCACCGGCAACGCCCTTGGCGATCAGACCCGCGCGGGCAATGTCATCCCCGGCATCAACATCCCCGAGATGGTGACGGCTGGCGCGGGCGAAGGCTTGGGCGCTGGCGTCGGCTACGCCGGGTCGACCTTCCCGCGCCTCGCCGATGCACCCGCCAACGTGGTCGAGAACGTCCGCAACGCGGGCGCGCTGTCCGAGCGCACCGGCATCCCGTTCACCCGTGGCCAGGTCGTCAACACGCCCGCCACGCGCACTCGCATGAGCAATCTCAGCGAGTACCCGCAGACTTCGGGCGCGATGGCCGACACGATGGCCGCGCAGACCACTGCGGCGCGCGAAGCCGTCGATGCGCTCGTCAATCCGCCGTCGAGCGCACCCGGCATCCTGGCCGACACCCGCGCCCCCGACGCGGCGGCCACCGTGATCAAGAACGCCAAAGAAGCGCGCAGGGCTGCGGCCGATCCGGCCTACACTGCTGCCCTCGACACGGGCGCTGTGATCGACACCACGCCGCTGGTGTCGAACCTCGAGAACGTCCGCAAGGGCCTCACCAAGAACAACCCGCTGCGCCCGACGCTGGACAAGGCAATCGAAGACTTGAACGCGGACGATATGTGGCAGCTGACGCCGCGTCAGATCCAAGATGTTCGCATCGCTGTAAACGACGCGCGCGAGGAAGCACTGCGCCAGGGCAAGGACGGTCTGGCGAAGAGCCTCAAGCCGGTGGTCGACGACATCACCACCTTCTTGGAAAACAACGCCAATGGCTACACCGCGGCCAACCAGCTGTGGACCGACCTGACCAAGCCGATTGAGCAGCTGGAGAGCAGCGCCATCGGCACTCTGGCTCAGTCCGATTCGTTCACCCTGGCCAAGTTCACCGAGCGCCTGTTCGGCGAGAACAGCGCGCTCAAGGCGCAGCGCGAGTTCGTCAAGCAGAACCTCGACAAGGTCGATCCGACGATCTACCCCGATCTGGCCCGCGCCGAACTGCAACGGCGCCTGTCGATGATCCCCGACTACGGGATGGGCGGTGGCGAACGCAACGTGCCGATGCAGCTCAACAAGGCGCTGTTCGGCACTGAAACGTCGCGCGAGATGTGGAAGCAGGCGCTGCCGGGGATGGAGCAGACCATCGACGACCTGGCCGACGCGCTGGACATCGCGGCGCGCGGCCGCGCCAAGGAGTCTGGAACCGTCGCCAAGGGCGCGGAAGCCGACGCGGCCACCAGCACCATCGAGAAGGCCCGCCTGCGCGACACGACCACGACCGGCATCTTGCTGTCGACCGCGCGCTGGGCGGTCACCAAGGCAGCGGAAAAGGCCGGTGGCCCCTTCACCAACCGCATTCGCCAGGGGCAGCTGGCCCAGGAGATCAACGCCGACTTCCCGAAGGAAGCCGACAAACTGCTCGAGCAGATGCGCCAGCCGAACAACGCGGCTGACCGCGCCATCGTCGCCTTCATCCAATCCGCCAAGCAGTACGCTGCATCTGAACCGGACCCGCAGGACAAGCCGAAGGTGAAGCAAGGCGTCCTCGCGGAATAACAAGAAAGCCTTAATGGATGGCATTGACTGACGACGAGTTCATCGCCGCGTGGCACCGCGCAGACTGTTCACCGGCACAAGTTGCCAAGCTCACCGGGATGGGGATCAGGTCGATCTACGACCGGCGCAAGCGGATGGCCGAGAAGGGAGTCATCCTCCCGTCCGTCCCCGTCAACGCGATGGGGGAGAGCCAGAACATCTACACCACCGACGCCGCCCGCGCCTACCCGCGTGAGCGCCGCGGCGAGGTCCACGACGGCTCCGTCATCGTCTTCTCCGACGCGCACTTCTGGCCCCAGCCGCGCACCGTGGCGAACAACGCGCTGCTCGAGCTGATCCGCGAACTGAAGCCCCGGCGCATCGTCGCCAACGGCGACATCTTCGACGGCGCTGGCAAGATCTCCACCCACCCGCCGCTTGGCTGGGCGAAGACGCCTTCGGCCAAGGAAGAGATCGAAGCCTGCCAGGAGCGGATGCACGAAATTGAGCTAGTGGCCCCGCGCGGCTGCGCGCTCGACTGGAACGTCGGCAACCACGACTCGCGCTTCGACAAGAAGCTGGCGGCCATCGCTGGCGAGTACGAGGGGCTGGTCGAGCGGCTCGAGGACAAGTTCAGCGCGTGGGACTTCGCGTGGTCGCTGCGCCTCAACGAGCGGGTGATGATCAAGCACCGCTGGCACAACGGCGTCCACGCGACCTACAACAATGCGCTGAAAGGCGGCCTGACCATCGTCACTGGCCACCTTCACCGCCTCGCCGTGACGCCCTGGGCTGACTACACTGGCCATCGCTGGGGCGTCGACACCGGCACCCTGTCGGATCCGCTCGCGCCGCAGTTCGACTACTGCGAGAACAACCCGGTGCCGTGGACCAGCGGCTTCGCCGTGCTGACCTTCAAGGATGGCCGGCTGCTGCCGCCAGAGCTGTGCAGCGTAATCGACGGGGTCGCGTACTTCCGTGGCGAGGTAGTGTACCAGAATTGATCCACGGGCGTCGTAAGCCGCTGATCTGGAACGAAATACCTCCCATGATGAAGGGCATGAGGAAGCACCCCATTTTCCGTCACAAATCATCAACTTGGGGGTTGTAAACCTCAGGATTCTTGGTACAGTAGCACCATTGGCAAGTCCTTGATTTGCCACTGTGCAACACGCCAGCCCACGCTGGCACTGTACCAAGGAGTGTACCGATGGCCGTTATCCAGAAGCGCGGGGACAGCTACCGCGTCCTGATCCGCAAGAAGGGTCAGAAGCCGATCTCGAAGACCTTCAAGCAGAAGGCCGTGGCCCAGCGGTGGGCTGACCAGACCGAGTACGAGATGTCCATCGGTGCGCTCAAGGGCGCACCGGACAAGGCCACCGTGGCCGACACCATCACCAAGTACGTCCAGCGCATGGCCCAGATCGGCAAGCCGATCTCGCACAAGAAGGATCTGCTGCTGCGCCGAGTGTCGGAGCGGCTCGGTGATAAGCGTCTCGACGAGCTTACGACCGAGGTGCTGGTCGACTGGGTGTCGGGGATGAAGGTCTGCCCCAGCACCCGCCAGGGGTACGTGATCTCGTTCCGCACCGTCCTGACGACGGCCGAGACGCTGTGGGACGCCACGCCGAACATGAAGGCGTACGAGAAGGCGTCGGTGTTCCTGCGGAAGCACGGCATCGTCGGCGAATCCGAGAGCCGCGACCGCCGCGTCACCGACGCCGAGCTTGAGGCCATCCTGGCCGCGATGGTGGCCCCGCGCCTGCCGTACCGCGACATCCTCTTCTTCCAGCTGCACAGCGCGTTCCGCATCGGCGAGACGTGCCGGCTGCGCTGGGCGGATCTCAACGAGGAAGACCGGACGGTCCTGATCCGCCAGCGCAAGCACCCGAAGAAGAAGACCGACGAGATCGCGCCGCTGCTCGACGCCGCGTGGGAGATCATCCAGCGCCAGCCGCGCGGTGGCGAGTTCATCTTCCCCTACGAGCCGAACACCATCTCCCACGCCTTCGCCGACTTCGCCGAGGGCGCCGGGGTCGAGGACATCCACGTCCACGATCTGCGCCACGAAGCGATCAGCCGCCTGTTTGAGATGGGCTTCGACATCACCGAGGTGCGGCTCTTCTCTGGCCACAAAGACCTGAAGATGCTCCAGCGGTACACCCATCTGCGCCCGCGCGACGTGCGCCACGGGCCGGTGGCGATCCGCCGCTATCACGAACAGGTGGCGGCTGGGAACGTCGTGCCGTTCACCCGCGCCGCGTGATCGCCTTGAGGCCTTCCGCCCGTCGTGAAGCAAAGAACTGCTCCACGACGGCGCGGTCGGCCACGACGCGCTTGCCCAGCTTGTAGGTCGGCACCGGGAACCGCTGTTCCGCGATGGCATTGCGCGCCGACCCCAGCGTCATGCCGAACAGTTCAGCCACCTCTTTCAGACCGAGCCACGGGCGCTCCATCAGTGTTCCTCCCTCGGGTTCCGCAGCTGCCGCAGTTCGGTGCTGCCCAGCATCAGCTTTGTCTTCGCACGCCTGACCACGATCTCCACGCCAGTGCCGGTGCGGGTGCCGTGGCGCAGGGCGACCTCTGGCGGGATGTCGTACATCTCGAGCGTCAGCGACGGCTCGTCGGCCAGGATCACCCCGTGCCAGCGGGCGTTCAGGTTCGCCGGGAAGACGAATCGGAACTCACCGCGGGCCAGCGGCTCGCCCATCCTGGCAAGGATTGCCAGCTGGGTGCCGTGCTTGATGGCGAAGATGTCGACCCGGTCCTCTGCGGCCGGGATGGCGACGTGGTAGCCCGCCAGCAGCAGATAGGACATGGCGCCGTACACCGCAGCGTCGCCTCTGAGCGCCGCCTGGCGCTTGTCGGCGATCTCGAGCGGGCTGGTGCCTAACTGGAGCCACACCGGGTCCACGCCTAGCACCTTGGCCAGATCTCCGATCTTGTCAGGACGGGGCAGGCTCTCGCCCACCAGCCACTTTCTGACGGCCTCCTGCGTCACCTTCAGCTTCTTGGCCAGGTAGACCTGTCGGCCTCTGCCGTGTTCAGGCACCAGCGGGCTTTCGTCACACGCTTGGGTCAGTCGTCGAGCGAATTCCATAAGCAGCAGCACTCCGACACTTTGGGCTATAGAAACAATTATTGGTTGTATCATCCGTCACTTCTTCAATTTCTGCAAGTTCTTGACCGCTTCCAGCAGATCTGCTTGGGTTGCGTTCTTTTTCGTCAGGGTTTCCAAAACCGCTTCATCGACCGTCTCTTTGGCCAATATATGGTACACAAGCACCGGCTTGGACTGCCCCTGCCGGTGCAAACGACCGTTGAACTGGGCGTAAAGTTCCAAGCTCCACGGCAACCCGAACCAGGCGACAATGCGGCCGCCCTTCTGGAGATTCAACCCGTGGCCGGCACTGGCAGGGTGGGCCAGCAGCATCTTGATCTTCCCGGCGTTCCAGCGGCCGATGGTGGCCGGATCCTTGTCCAGCGCCACGGCCTTCGGGAACTTGGCCTTGAGCCGCGCGAGGTCCGACTTGAACTGGTACGCGACGAGAATCGGCTCGTCGGTCTGCTCGACCAGTTCGGCGAGAGCCTCGATCTTGTCGTCGTGGACGACCTCCCAGCCGCCCCCGTCGAGGTACATGGCCCCGTTGCATAGCTGGAGCAGTTTGTTGGCCTGCACGGCTGCGTTCACGGCAGTGATCTCCCCGCTCTCCAGCTGGAGAACGAAGTCCTTTTGCAGGGCCTGATATTGGGTCTGGCAAGCCTTCGGCAGTGTGATCTCGATCACACTATCGACACGGTCGGGAACGTCGATATAATCCTCGGCCTTCATCCGCAGGCAGATGTCGGCCACGGCGCCGTAGAGCCGGTCGACGCGATCCGGCCGCACCTCGAACTGGTTCCACTGCGGATTGCCGACCTGGCGGCAGAACTTCTCAAGGAAGATGCCCTTGGTCTTGCCAAGGCGTTCGCCGCGGTCCATGAGGTAGATCTGGGGCCAGATGTCGATCAGGTTGTTGCTGGCCGGCGTGGCGGTCAGTTCGACCACCCGCTTGATCCTCGGCAGCACAGAGCGCAGCGCCCGCCACCGCTTGGCCTGCGTCGACTTGAAGGCCGACGACTCGTCTATCACGACCATGTCGTACGGCCACTTCTGGCCCCAGAACTCGACCAGCCACGGCACCATCTCGCGGTTGATGATCGTCAGTTCGAAGTCGAGGCACTTGGCGCGGGCTTCGCGCACCTTGGCGCTGACGCCTGCAAGCTGGTTGACTTCGAGGTGCTTGAGGTGCCGCCAGTGGCCGATCTCGTTCGGCCAGGTCGACAGCGCCACGCGCAGCGGGCCGATGATCAAGGCGCGCTCGACTTTCTTTTCTGCGAGAAGGTCAGAAATAGCTGTTAGTGACGAAATTGTTTTGCCCAAACCCATGTCTTTCCAGAGGGCGCATGACGGGTTGTCTTTTATGAATTGAATAGCAGTCCGTTGGTATTCGTGAAGGTCAGAGCGATTTAGCATGGCGCTTCGCTTTCTTGGCTTCTTGCATTTCTGCGAGGTGGACTTTCATGTGTTCGGAGCGCGTCAGTATTTGAAGGTTCTCAGGGCGGTTATCGCGTTTGTCACCGTTGACGTGGTGGACGACTTCGTCTGGAAACAGCGCCCGCCCAAGCATCCACTCCGCAACAATCCGGTGTTCGTGACGCCCCCTGCTCTTACGATACGTTTTGCACTCGCCGCGGTCGCGCTGCTTGCTGCCGTCGTTCATTCGTCCGCGGCGCGCTTGCTCCTCGGGCGAGAAGAACTTTGTGTGGTGGCCGTGCTTATAGGTGTAAGCAGTCAGTTCGCCGCATCCGCAGGCGCACGGCTTCTTGCGGCGTTCGGCGTCCACCCTCTGGCGGTGCTTGTTACAAAGACCACGGCAACGAACAGGAGCGCCACAGTCTTCGACTGAACATACCTTAGAGATCGAGAGCATCGACGGCGCTTTCGACGGAGTCGCAGACGTGGACGACCATGAAGTGTTCGCGCAGCTTCTTGATCGTGTGGGCTTGCAGCTGCGTCGGCTTCTTGCCGGGGGCCTTGAACTCGATGAACACGACGGTGCCGTCCTTGATGAAGATCCGGTCAGGGACACCGCGCACCGATGGCGACACCCACTTGAACACCAGCCACCCGGCCTTCTTCGCCAGGTCGACGACCTTCTTCTCGATGTCCTTCTCGCGGATCATTTGCGCGCCATTTCCACGTAATCGCGAAGGGCTTTGCGCCCTTCCGGCGTGTTAAGGGGCAGTTCGCCGTCGGGTGTGGCAATGAATCCCGCCGGCCTTTTGCGAGCGCGCTTGTTGTTGTCCACGGTGTCGCGGAACCAGTCAGACCAAGACCTCACTTCCGATACCTTTCACACTCAAAGCCCTCGGCGTCCATCGGCAAGCCGGTGGCCCAGTCAGGCAGTTCACACATCAGCTGCTCCATCGTGGCGAGATCGCCCACGCCCTTCGGCATCTCGCAGATGATCTCGTCGTGGATCGACGCGACGACCTGGTAGCCGTTCGCCTCGAGCCGCAGCATCGCCTCGGCCAGCAGATCGCGCGCCACGGCCTGGGTGACGTTCTCAGCCAGCTTCCCGCCGTAGGTCGACAGCTGCGCCCAGCGCCCACCGAGCTTGCTGTCCGTACCCCAGAACTCGAGCTGGTCGCGCAGCATCGGCTTGTAGTAGGCCAAGCGGCGGCCGGACGGCAGCTTGGCGAACAGGAAGTCGCCGACGCAGCGGAAGGTGATCGGCCCAGCTTCAAAGGCGTGGCCACGGTGGCGCACGGCGTTGCAAGCAGCCTCTTCCAGCGCGTACCAGAACCGCACGATCTTCGGGTGGGCCTTGCGCCACTTCACCTTGATCTCGTCAGCCTGATCGTCAGGCACCTCTACGCGGTAAGCCTTGGCCATCGTCTGGAAGGCGCCGACACCGCCTTGGTAGCCCAGCGCCAACACGGCGACCTTGCCGATCTGGCGTTCGTCCTTGTCCTTCGGCGTGATCTTGCGGCCGTAGATCCCGGTGGCGGCGTGGCAGTAGATGTCGCCACCTTCGCGGAACACGTTAAGCGGCCCCTGCTCGTCGGCCAGCCACGCAAGGACGCGCGCCTCGATGGCGCTGAAGTCGGAGACGAGCAGGCGGTTACCCTTGGCTGGCACGATCATGCCGCGCAGGCACGACGACAGCGCCACCATAGGGTCGCCGTACAGAGCCTCGATCAGGTCGGGGTCTTGGTGCTTGAACAGCTTGATGCAGTTATCGGTGTCGCCGAAGGCAGGGCGGGGAAGGTTCTGCGGCTGGAAGCCACGACCGGCCCAGCGGCCAGTCTGCGCGCCGTGGTACGCGAACACGCCGCGAGCGCGGCCATCGTGTTCAGCGGCGAGGTTCTGCATGGCGGCGTACTTCGACGTGCTGGCCTTGCCGAGCGTCTGGCGGATCTCCAGCACCCGGCGCACATCGTCGGGCAGGGCAGGGTCGGCCAGTGCCTCGAGGACGGCGTTCTTGTCGTAGCCGGTGAGGGTGTAGCCGCGCGACTGCGTCCACGCCATCACCCTGGCCCGTGAGCCGACATCCGGCAGGACGCCGCCGCTGATATCCTGCGCGCGGGCGTTGAGCCTCTCGGCGGTGGCGTAGATCAGGTTGATGGCGTGGTCGACATTGGCCACGTCGATGCCCAGCCCGCGCCAGTTGATCTCTTGGTCAAGCAGCCAGACTTCGCGTTCGCGATCCGACATCGGCTTGTAGGGCAGCAGGAGATTCTTGATCGCGCGCTCTGTCCGCACGTCCTGCTTGCAGTAGGCGTAAAGCTCGTCGAGCAGTTCGGGATCGCGCCGACGTTCGCCGCGGTACGGCTGGCAGAGGCGCTGGATCAGGTAGCGGCCGCGCGTGTCCTTCTGTTCAGAAACGTGCAGCACCTGGGCGCACTGGCCAAGCGCGCGGGGCAGCGCGAGGGTGGCTGCGAGCGCGGCGGTGTCGTTCCACTGGTGCGGAGCGGGAAGCACGCGGCTGACGTTGTAAAACTTGTGCGTCCACACCGCGCGCTCAAAAGCAGCGTTCCACGCCCACAGTTCTGCGCCATCGATGATTGCGTCGCTCAACCGGCGCGGGAACGGCTCGTCCGGCGTCCACAGCTGCGGCTCCTCGTCGTCGATGGCCCATGCCATGCAGATAACTTCGGTCGACGGGTGGGCGGCGTAGTTGTAGCCGCCAGTGGTCTTGATGTCGCACTCGCTGTAGGTTTCGAAGTCGATGGAGACGGTCGTCACTGTTCACACTTTCTCTGCGCCCAACTCGCGCAGCACTTTTCGCAGATCACTTACCTTGTTCTTGGTGGCGCGGAAGTCCGACGCGGTCAAGGACAAGGTGACAAATCGGCTTCCGCTTTCCGTCTCGACGACCAGGCGCATGTGCTTGCCGCCGTGTTCGAAGTGATGGCCAAGGACGCCATCCCACTTGTCTAACTCAGCAATCAGCGCCCTCTGCGTGTTGCGATCAGCCATACCTAATCCCCTGAAAGAAAGTGTCCCGGCAGGCCCAACCCCGCCGGGACACCCAAGGATCACGACAGGAAGTCGTCGTCCTCTTCCTCGATCTCGCCGAACACGTCAGCGGTGACCTTCTTGCCGCCGAAGGACTCGCCGTCCTTGACGAACTGAATGGCCTCGAGCGTGGCGTTGATGCGCTTGCCCCACTGGTTGTCCTGCGCCCACAGCGAGATCGCCGCGTTCACGTAGCAACCGGCATACGGCTTGCCATCCTCTTCGGCCAGCGGGTTCTTCTTCTGGTCGACGATCACCGGACGAACCTTGGTCGAGGCCGAGACGTAGACGCAGCCGTCATAGCCGTCGTAGTCCTTTTCCTCACCGTCGCCGATGCAGACCTTCAGGCCGGCAGGCTTCTTGCCCTTCCACTTCTCAGCAGCCAGTTCGCTGATCGCAGCCTTGAGCTTCTCGATCTGGTCAGCCTGGCTGTCCTTGTCCAGCAGGAAGTTCGCGTTGAAGCGCGGATCCTGACCCGGCGCGAACGACTTCGCGGTCCAGATCTGGGGGAACGACAGGCGGACGTTCTTCAGCACAATTGCAGTCATTTCACTTTTCCTCTTCAAAGAGATCCGCAGCGCGTTCGCCATAGGCTGGCCGGGGATCGGATTCGGGGGCGAGCGTCGGCTTGCCCCGTGGCTTGACGACGAGATCAGCGATCTCGCCGGCTTTCGCCCTACCCAGCACCTTCTCGGCCTGAGTGGGGGAAATCAGTTTCTTGGTGTAGATGGCGTCATCGCCAAGTCCGGCCTCGGCCAGGCAACGTGCAACGAGTGCCTCGTCAGGCTCCCACTGGCGGATGCTGCGGCCCTCGACCAGCTTGTAGCCGGGGATCACGCCGCCCTGCGCCAGTGTGTTGAGGGCGTACTCCTCGACATCGGCGGCCCACGACTTGAGCAGCGGCAGCTTCGGCAGCAGCGCGGCCACCTCGTCGCCAGACATCAGGTGCGGCATCGGCACGAAGAGCGGCGCCTCAAGGTCGTCGAACTTCGACAGCGTCAGCTCGTAGTTGTGCTTGGCCAGCGCCTTGCACGTCGCCCGCGCCTTGCACCACTGGCACGTCTTCTGGCCAGGGTTGAACTCGGCGGTGCCGAGCGATGCCTTGTCGGCCGCAGGCTTTACAACATCGGCCGCCCAGTTCAGCAGCGCGGTCACGGTGATCGTGAACTCGCTGACGTGGTCGAGCCGCGGCTGGTGGATGTGCAGGACGAAGGTGTCGATCTCGTAGATGTGGCCGTATGTCTGCCACACCCCCAGCGCGTAGAGCATCGCCTGCTCGTTGCGGTAAGCATCGACGCGGACACCCTGGCCGAACTTAAGGTCGATGACATGGCACAGGCCATCGCCGATCACGATGGCGTCCGAGGTGCCGAAGCCACCCGGCACCCAGTGCGTGAACTCGACGCGCTGCTCGATCAGCAGGGCTTCCATGCCGTCCTGCGCGCGGATGTTCCGCACGTAGTCGACGTAATCGGCGACGTGGTGCGCCATGTCGGCCGTGACCTCGACACCCTCGAGCGTGTCGCCGATCATCTCGGACGGGGCGATACCTTCGCGCAGGCACCACTCAGCCAGTGCGTGGGCGGCGGTGCCTTCCTTGGCGAACGCGCTGCCCTCGTCGTGCAGACCGGCCTCGAGGATCACGCTGCCAGGGCAGTGGATCCAACGGTGCGCGGATGACGGGCCGAGCTTGGCGTGTGCCGGCTGGGCGTCTTCGAACAGTTCAAGCTGCATTGTCTTGCCTTTCAGCTGAAGTAGACGACGAGGAAGATCAACACCCACAGGACGGCGCTGACCGCGAGGCCATACATCACGCCCCGCGCGGTGCTGAGATCGTCGTCATTCATTGGCCCACGCCTTGGCGTCGGTGAGCAGGCTGGCGTACTTCGCCGGGTCGACATCGCCGAGCTTCTTCGCGCCGTACTCCTTCAGCAGCGACTTGGCGGCATCGGCGCCCTTGGCCGACGCCAGGTCGGTCATGGCGGCGCGGACCTGTTCGAGGTTGACCTTGGCGGGTTCGG
>Ga0315900_10008147_pt1 | contig 13558 bp, 11 predicted proteins | sample LakEriMetagenome_FD_203521 | JGI IMG/M metagenome (GOLD analysis project Ga0315900, IMG submission 203521) | Freshwater fungal communities from buoy surface, Lake Erie, Ohio, United States - Buoy 12 MA114 | ecosystem: Environmental > Aquatic > Freshwater > Lake > Lake biofilm | place: USA: Lake...
GCGGACAGCGAGACACCCGCGCCTATGCAAAACGGCAGGAAACCTGGTTCCGCCACCAGATGCCGGGCTTTGCCGCGCTCACTCCCGGAGCCGCGCGCCAGGCGCTGTCGAGGTGGCTGGCATCCCCTCCCGCGGGCGACGCGGCGCCGTTCCCTGGCGGGTCGCCGGCCTGAAGGGGGGGAGATCGGTGAGGTCGAGCGCAGATGGGGCGGGCTGGTGGACCACCACGATCTCGCCCGACCCGTCGTGCATGGCGACTGCGTTCCGCCCGGCCGCCTTGGCCCTGTAGAGCGCCGCATCGGAGCGGCTCATCAGGCGGTCCAGCGTCTCGCGGCCATCCCAGGTGGCCACGCCGAAGGACCCGCTGAAACTGATGTCCTCGCCCTCGTAGGGCACGGCCGCCGAGGCCAGAAGGGTCCGCATCCGGCAGGCGATGCCGACGGCCTCGTCCAGTCCGATATGCGGCAGGACGGCGATGAATTCCTCACCCCCAAGCCGGCCGACGAGATCGACATCCTCGCGCAGGCCATGGGTGAAAAGATCGACGGTTGCCCGTAGCACGGCATCGCCGCCGGCATGGCCATGGCGGTCGTTGATGCGCTTGAAATGGTCGAGGTCCATGGTGAAGATCGAGACCGGGTGGGCGTAGCGCTCGGACAATGCCATCGCCTTGCCGAGGCCTTCGGTGACGGCCCGCCGGTTGAGCGCATTGGTCAGCCCGTCGCGGGTGGCGAGGCGGCTCAGTTCCTCCTCCAGATCCTGGCGCCGGCTGATCTCGGCCATCAGCGCCTCGTTGGCCCGGGCATATTCGGCCTGACTCAGCCGCATGGCGTCTTCGGCGTTCTTTCTCTCGGTGACATCGGCATAGGTCACCATGAAGCCGTCGCCGAAGGGGACGCAGGCGATCTCCAGCCAGCGCTCCTCATCTCCATGCGGATAGAGGGTGACGAACTGATGCGGCTCGCGCGTCAGCGCCACCGCGAGATAGCGATCCCACAGGCCCGAAGTCTTCAGTTGCGGACACAGCGCCAGGACATTCGTCTGCAGCATGGCCTCGACCGTCAGGCCGGCCCATTGCGCTGCGCGCCGGTTGACGGCGACGAACTCGCCGTCGACCACGGCCCCGGTGTGGTCACGGGACAGGCGCACCGCCATGATGGCATCGAGAGACGCGTCGAGCACGGCGGCCAGCAGGTCGTCGCGGAACAGCCTCGGCTTGGCGACGACGACGATCACCGGCTCGCCAGACTCGTCATGGCAGGGCAGGACCAGGCGCTCCCACAGATGGACCTGGCCGGCGATGGCGCTGCGATGGAGGGTGAACAGCGGCGCGCCACTCGCCAGGGCCCGCATGTTGCACTGCCGGAAGAAGGCGCCAATGGATTCGCGGATCCGCGAACTCGGCTGGCCCGTCATGTCGATCCCGGCGCGCTCGACCAGAGCGCGGCCGTAGTGCGCATAGACAAACTCACCATCGTCCTTCCGGCGGAAGACGATCATGTCGTCGGCGACGGGGCCGAGGAGGGCGGGATCGAACTCGCTGAAGGGCACGCGACCGCCGGCGGCGCGAAGCGCCACCCAGTGGTTGTGAAGCCGACGAATGGCGGCCGAATGGGCTCGCTCGTCGATCTGGGAGTCGAAAATCTCGCGATACATGAGGCCGTCCTGACAGCCATTCTGTGCGACGGCCGTTTAAGAGGACGTAAAGCCTCCGCCACGCTGTCGCGGCGGGTCAGGAGGCCTGCGGCGGCGCCTCGCGGAAGCTCGGCACGTCCAGCGGACGGCCTTCCCGGTCCGCCATGGCGACGAAATCGCGCGCCAGAACTTCGCCGAGCGTCGCCGCGTCACGGATGACCATCTGGCGGCCGCGGTCGGTGACGAAGAGAACAAAACCGCTGCCGACCTGCAGTTTCAGGAAGTCCACCAGCAGCAGCGTCGCCTTCCACAGATGGGGACGGGCCGGATCGACGAAGAGAAAGATGACCTTCTCGACGGGATCACGATGGAAATAGGCACCGCAGTCGAGGGGATGCGGGATGCGGTTGCGCTCCGGCGCGTTGGCGAGCCGCGCTGTCAGGTACGCGCAGGCATAGGCGGAGCAGGCGGCCGGGCGTTCCGGACGGCCGTAGATGGAGCAGCCGCCATCGGCGATATGGGAACAGGGACGGTAGGCTGGCTTTGCCAGGGCCTCAATCTGCGGCAGCGTGCAGCAATAGGTGCAGGTGCGGCAGTGGGTGACCCGCTCGCCCGCCTCCTTGCGCCGCTTGGCCTGCCCCATGTCAGCGTTGCCCCATTGTCAGCGTTGCCCGATCGTCAGCCGCGCTGGCCTTCCTTCACCGCGGCGAGAAGGGCCTTCTGGATCGGCTCGTTGCCGGCGCAGACCGTGCCGTTCAGCAGCATGTTGTCGTGACCGTCGCAGTCCGTGACGAAGCCGCCGGCCTCGCGGATGAGAACGATGCCCGCCGCCATATCCCAGGCGTTCACGCCGCGCTCCCAGAAACCGTCGAAGCGGCCGGCCGCCACATAGGCGAGGTCGAGGGCGCAGGCGCCCATGCGGCGGATGCCGCCGAAGCGCGACTGCACGATCTTCAGTTCGTTGCGGAACTGCACATGGTCGCCGCGCGCGATGTGCGGCACGCCGCAGCCGACGACGCTTTCCTCCGGCTTGGTGCGGGCGGAGACACGCAGGCGCCGGTCGTTGAGGAAGGCGCCGGTGCCGCGCTCCGCGGTGTAGAGCTCGTCATTGGCGGGATTGTAGATGACGCCGGCGACCGGAACGCCGTTGCGCTCCAGGCCGATGGACACGGCGAACTGCGGGATGCCGTGGAGGAAGTTGGTGGTGCCGTCGAGGGGATCGACGATCCAGGTATGGGTGGCGTCCGTGCCCTCCGTCTTGCCACCCTCCTCACCGATGAAGCCGTAGCCGGGGCGGGCCTTCAGCAGTTCGGCCTTGAGGATCTGCTCTGCCTTGCGGTCGGCGGCGGAGACGAAGTCGGCCGGTCCCTTGAGCGAGACCTGCAGGTGCTCGACCTCGCCGAAGTCGCGCTTGAGGCTGCGGCCGGCCTTGAGGGCGGCGGCGACCATGACGTTGAGAAGGGCGGAACGGAGCATGTCGATCTTTCGGATGGCTTTCGGGGGGTCATGCCCGCCATGGGCGTCACGGTCAAGCGCCGGGCCCTGCGGGCATCAGCGCAACCACTCACGCGCGCCACTCTCGGCCGCCTCGCGCTGCACCGGGTCCATGTTCTTCACGAACTCCTGCAGCCAGGCGTCGGAGGCACCCAGCATGTGGGCGGTCATGTGCCATTGCGCCGCCTTCTGGGCATCGGGACGGGTGCCACGGCCAGCCGCAAGCAGGCGCGCATAGCGGTTCATGGCAAGCGGATTGCCTCGCAGCGCTGCCCGGCGGAACAGACCCGCAGCACGCGCCTCGTCCTTTCGCGTCCCCTGCCCGTTGAACAGCATGACGGCGAAATCGATCATCGCCTCGAGCAGGTCCTGCCTCGCGGCGCGTTCCATGTAGGCGGCGGCGCGCGGCAGATCGGCAGGAATGCCGTTGCCGTCCTTGAGCAGCACGGCGAAGGCATACTGGGCGTCCGCGTTGCCAAGATCGGCCGCCTGCTGGAACCAGCGCGCCGCCAGGGCCGGATCGCGCTCGCCGCCATGGCCCGCAAGAGCCAGAAGGCCCAGATTGTAGGCGGCGGCAAGATGGCCGAGACCGGCGGCCTTCTCGAAGAAGGGCCGGGCGAGCCCGGGATCGCGCGCCTGGCCGGCACGCCCCTCGATATGGAGCATGCCGAGGGCGAAGATGGCGTTGCGGTCACCTCGATCGGCGGCGAGGCGATACCAGCCGAGCGCCCTCTCCTCGTTCTGCGGAATGCCGATGCCCGCGGCGTGAAGTTCGGCGAGCAGCACCATCGAAGCCGGATCGGCCACGGCCTCGACCCGCTCGGTGGCGAGGCGGAACGCCGTCAGGTACTGGCCGCGCTGGTAGGCCGCATAGGCGGATTCGGCGCTGGGAGGCTCGGCACGGGCCGGTGCGGGCGCAGGCGCCGCCGGCCGGGGCGCAGGGCGGTTCTGGGCCGAGACCGACGAGATCGTCGCCAGCAGTGCCGCGGCGGTGAGGATGGCCGTTCGCCTCATGGGACAGTGCCAGGCGCCATCAGCGCCAGCGCCCTGGCGACGGCTACCGCCGGCCCTTCGGCATGGTCCCAGACGGGTGCGCCCAAAGCGACGAAATCGGCGTTGACCTTCGCCAGGGCGGCCGCGCCCTCGATGTCGGGAGCATAGCCGACGACCGGGACCTCGAAGACCTCCGCCCACCAGGCCACGCGCTCGACCACGGCGTGGAACGGCGGAACGACGCCGTTCTTCTCCGCATGGCGAGACACCGCCGGTTCGCCGAACATCACGTAGTCGGCGCCTGCCTCGCCCGCCGCCATGGCATCGTCCTTCGACTTCAGGCCAGCCACGCCCACCATCCGCTGCGGGGCGAGCCGGCTCACCGCCTCGGCCAGAGCGTCGGGCTCATAGACGAGATGGATGCCGTCGGCGCCACCGCGGACCACGGCCTCCACAGGGCCTTCCACCATAAGGGCCGCGCTACCGGCCTGGACGCGCGGCGCAAGGTCCTTGATGCGATTGACGAGCGTGCGCTCGTCGCTCGCCTCGAAACGGGCGATCACGGCCGCAACGGGCCCCGCAGCGAGCGCGGCGGAGAGCGCCGGCAGGAACTCCGCGGAATCACCGAGGACGGGCGTCACCAGCACGAGCTGGGTCACGACGGGGGCAGGGTTTCGATCTTCGCGCATCGAGCGGCACCCTAACGGGGAAAGAGGCGAAAAAGGGGAGAATCATTGCAAACCGGTGCACGATCGACATCGTCCGGAAACATCGGCGCGCAAGCCTTGCTTCCATGCGGCCATCGCGTCGGGAAATCAACCGACGCGAAATTTCCGTCGTATGACTATTCTCCCTGCCCGACACAACGTCAGGACCATCATGATGCGAACCCCGTCCCGCCTGAGACTCTCCGCAGTCCTGGTCATCGCCCTCAGTTCCACGGCCCTTGCGGGCCCCGCCGATGACCTGTCGCGGGCCGCAGTGGCGGCCATGCCGGCGCTGCAACTGGGCGCGGCGACGGTCGGCGAGGCACGCGACGACGGCTCCAGCGCAGTGCTGTCGAACGTGACCTTCTCCTCGACCGGCGACCGGCCGGTCGGCGTGAAGGTCAACCGCATCACGGTGACGGGCGGCACGACCGGATCGGATGCGCTGACCAATGCCCGGATTGTCATGGAAGGCGTCGAGGGCACGGCGGCCGACGGCCAGTCCTACAAGACCGATCGGGTCGAAATCGCCGGAGCGCAGGGCTCCCTCGCTGCGATCCTCGGCAGCCTGGCGACGCGCGAACCCTTCTTCCAGGGTGCCAGCGAGGCCTCGGTGACGGGCTTTTCCGCGCAGAATGTCACGATCCCGACCATGACCCTGCATCGCCGTCGCGCAGCCCAGATGGAGCAGGCAGCCTATCGGGACATCCGCCTCAACGGCTATCAGCGCGGCAAGGTCGCGGAACTGACCATCGCCGGCATCGTCACCAGCCCGGCCGAAGGCCAGCAGGGCCAGCGCGTCGAGATCGGGGCCAGTCGTTTCGTGGGCCTCGATACCGCTGCCGGCGTCCGGACCGGCACGACGACCACGGTGGCGCTGGAGAGCGGCTCGCTGGGGACCATTCGCGGAAGCAGCGCCACCGGCGCGCCGTTCACCATCGAGGCGATCACCTTCGGCAAGGTGTCGATGCGTCCGGGCGAGCGGTCGCTGGTTGCGCTGACCCAGACCCTCCAGGACATCGACCCGGCAGGTGCCAGCGAGGAATCGCGCCGCCGCAGCATGGGCGTGGTCGCCGAGCTGTTCTCCCGTCTCGACATCGAGCGGGTCGAGATGACCGGATTCAAGGGCCAGTCGACGGCGCAACTACCCGTCGCCATGGGCCGCTTCGCCATCAACGGCGTGTCACAGGGCAAGATCGCCTCGATCGAATTCGCGAGGATTGAGGCTGCCGGCCGCGACAACCAGGACACCACCGTCGGGCGCATCACCATCGAGAGCATCGATGCCAGCGGCCTGATCGTCCTGGCGCGGGAGTTCGCCGAAGGAACCTTCACGGAAGGCAAGCCGGTTCCGCCGACCGCCTATCCCGACATCCGCCGTGTCGTGATCGAGGACGTCGACGTCAAGCAGCGCGGCGGGCCGCGCATGGGCAAGCTCGCCCGGCTTGAGATCGAGGGGGGCCAGCGCGTCGGCGTGATGCCCTCGCGCCTTCGCGCCAAGCTCACGGGCTTCGAGGCGCCGATCAGCAACGCGCGCCAGCGGGCGCAGCTGGCGCCTCTCGGCCTGACCGAGAGCGTCAATCTCGGTGCCGAACTGGAGATCGAATATGTCGAGTCGGCGAAGGAACTGCGGATGCGCACCTTCAACGTCGAGGTGGACGACGTCGGCTCGCTGAACCTCGTCATGGCCATCGGCGGCCTCGACCGCGCCCAGATCGAGGCCCTCCCCGGCAGCGCGGCGGTGCTCGGCCTTGCGGCCAAGGCCGGCACGCTCACGCTGACCTACACCGAGGACGGGGGCGTTGCCTCCTTCATCAGCCACGTGGCCAAGGAGGCCGGCATGGGCGAGGACGACTTCAAGGAGCAGATCAAGCAGCAGGCCGGCATGATCGTCGGCCAGTTCATCCAGGACCGCGCCCTCGCCGAGCGGATCACCGAGGCGTTCGGCGAATTCCTCGACGATCCGAGTTCGCTGGCGATCACCCTCACGCCGAAGGGCGACATTCCGCTCGCGGCGCTCGCGGTGGCCCTGCGCGGCTCGCCCTTCGCCGCCATGCCAATGTTCAACATCGAGGTGAAGGCCAACGAGTAGGGCCGGCACCGGATACCGAAAACGACAACGGGGAGGCGCGAGCCTCCCCGTTTCGCATTCAGTACGGGGGATCGATCAGGCGATCTTCGGGTCGAGCTCGCCCTTGGCGTAGCGCTTCGCCATGTCGGCGAGCGTCACGATGCGCTTGATCTTCGAAGCCTGGCCGGCGGTGTTGAACTCCTGCAGGCGCTGTTTGCAGAGGGCGGTCATCGCCTCCATCGCCGGCTTCAGGTACTTGCGCGGGTCGAACTCGCCCGGGCTCTCCGACAGCACCTTGCGGATCTGGCCGGTCATGGCCATGCGGTTGTCGGTGTCGATGTTGATCTTGCGGACGCCGTGCTTGATGCCGCGCTGGATCTCCTCCACCGGCACGCCCCAGGTCGGCTTCATCTGGCCGCCGTACCGGTTGATGATGTCCTGCAGCTCCTGCGGCACCGACGAGGAGCCGTGCATCACCAGGTGGGTGTTCGGCAGCTTCTGGTGAATTTCCTCGATGACGTTCATCGCGAGGACCTTGCCGTCCGGCTTGCGCGTGAACTTGTAGGCGCCGTGCGAGGTGCCCATGGCGATGGCGAGCGCGTCGACCTTGGTCTCCTTGACGAACTTCACCGCCTCGTCGGGATTGGTCAGGAGCTGATCATGCGACAGTTTGCCCTCGGCGCCGTGGCCGTCCTCGGCCTCGCCCATGCCGCTCTCGAGCGAGCCAAGAACCCCGAGCTCGCCCTCGACAGAGATGCCGCCGAGATGGGCCATCTCGGTGACGGTCCTCGTCACGGCGACGTTGTAGTCCCAGTCGCCGGGCGTCTTGCCGTCGGCCTTCAGCGAGCCGTCCATCATGACCGAGGTGAAGCCGGCCTGGATGGCGGTCATGCAGGTCGCCGGCTCGTTGCCGTGGTCGAGATGCACGCAGACCGGGATGTGCGGATAAATCTCGGTGACGGCGTCCATCATGTGCTTCAGCATGATGTCGTTGGCGTAGGAGCGCGCGCCACGCGAGGCCTGGATGATGACCGGCGCGTCGACCGCGTCCGCGGCCGCCATGATCGCCAGCGCCTGCTCCATGTTGTTGATGTTGAAGGCGGGCACGCCATAGTCGTTCTCGGCGGCGTGGTCGAGAAGCTGGCGGAGGGTGATGCGGGCCATGGGCGGGTTCCGTCCTGTCGTTCGTCAACGCGGGTGGCGTTCGTCTAGCGCAAGGGCGCGGTCAAAAAAAGCCGTCCGTTCGCAAGGACTCACATGGGATCAGTAAGGCCGGGGCTTGGGCACCGGCGCCGTCAGTGGCGCGGCTGGAGGGGCGGATGCGGCGGCGGCCGCCGCGAGAGCGGCCGCGGCGCGCTCCTCCAGCAAGGCAGCGGCGTGACCCAGCACCCTGCGCTGGATCGCCGCATTGGTCGCCAGAAGGGCGTGGTTGACCAGGAAGGCGCCGGCCTGCCAGGCATCGATGTTCTCCGCACCCTCCACCTTCGGGAAGCCGGGGCTGAAATAGTTGATGCAGCGGGGGACGGGACAGGGCGGCGAACCGAAGGCCGCGTCGATGGTGATCACGACCGGTGCCGGCCTGCCCGCCTCGACCATCTCGCGGGCACGGTTGAGGGCGGTCGAGCCCCCCATGGAATGGCCGACGATGACCGCCGGTTCCTCGCGGGACGTGCGGGTCATGAGATGGGTATCAACGACGGCACGGTAGCCCATGCGCTCAAGCTCGCCGGCCAGTGCCGACACGCCGACATAGTTCTGGTGGACGTAGATGAAGAGGCCATCGAGCAGCAGGACGGAGGGCCGCTGCTCCTGCGCAGCCGCCATCCAGGGCCCCGCGGCGAGGGCCAGCGCGAGAGCCGCGATCCGCTTCGCACCCCTGATCATCGATCTCCTGTCCGAATGGTCCGACGAGAGAAATGCGGGGAATTTGGCCGATTCTACGACCTCAGAACATCGACGCCCGGCAAGGGCTTGCCTTCCAGCCATTCGAGGAAGGCGCCGCCTGCGGTCGACACATAGGTGAAGCGGTCGGCCGCACCCGCCTGGTTCAGCGCCGCGACGGTATCGCCGCCCCCGGCAACCGAGACGAGATGGCCGGCCTGGGTGAGCTCGGCCGCGGCCTCGGCCACCGACACGGTGCCATTGTCGAAGGGCTCGAGTTCGAAGGCACCAAAGGGTCCGTTCCACACCAGCGTCTTCGCCCGGCCAAGGATGGACACGACGTGCTCCACTGATTTCGGCCCGATGTCGAGGATCATCTCGTCGGCTGCCACGCCATCGATGCCGCAGACGCGGTGCGGCGCATGGGCCTTGAACTCCTTTGCGCAGACCACGTCGACGGGGAGGACGATGCGGCAGCCGTTCTTCGCCGCCTCGGCGACGATGGAACGGGCGGTGTCGACCAGGTCGTGCTCGCACAGCGACTTGCCGACCGGCTTGCCCTCGGCGGCGAGGAAGGTGTTGGCCATGCCGCCGCCGATGACGAGATAGTCGACCTTCTTCGACAGGTTGCCGAGGAGGTCGAGCTTGGTGGAGACCTTGGCGCCGCCGACGACGGCGACCACAGGACGCTCGGGCTTTTCCAGAGCCTTCGTCAGGGCTTCCAGCTCGGCCTGCATGGTGCGTCCGGCATAGGCGGGCAGGACGTGACCGAGCCCCTCCGTGGAGGCGTGGGCGCGATGGGCGGCGGAGAAGGCATCGGCCACCCAGATGTCGCCGTTGGCGGCCAGCGCCTTGACGAAATCGGGCTCGTTCTTTTCCTCGCCCTTGTGGAAGCGGGTGTTCTCCAGCACCAGGATCTCGCCCGGCTTGATGGCGTCGACGGCCCGGGCCGCGACGTCGCCGATGCAGTCGGCGGCAAAGGCGACAGGGCGCTTCAGCACGTCGGCGAGCGCCGGCACCACCGCCTTGAGGGACTGGGAGGGGTCGATTCCCTTCGGCCGGCCGAAATGGGCGAGGATGATGACCTTTCCGCCGCGGTCGGCGATATCGGCGAGCGTTGGCACGATGCGCTCGAGACGGGTGAGGTCGGAGACCTTCCCATCTTCCATCGGTACGTTGAGATCGACGCGCACGAGCACGCGTTTGCCCTTCACGTCGGCATCGTCGAGGGTGCGGAAGGCGGTCATGGCTTCACCCGAAAATGGACAGGGCCGCCCGCCGGTGGCGGACGGCCCGATGGTTGGGCTCAGATCAGCTTGGCGATGGCGACGGCGGTGTCGCTCATGCGGTTCGAGAAGCCCCACTCGTTGTCGTACCAGGACAGAACGCGCACGAACTTCTCGTCCATCACCTTTGTCTGGTCGAGGGCGAAGATCGACGAATGCGGGTCATGGTTCATGTCGATCGACACGTTCGGCTGGTCGGTGAAGCCGAGGATGCCCTTGAGGGGCCCGCGCCTCGCGGCCTTCAGGATGGCTTCGTTGACCTTCTCGACCGAGGTCTTGCGCTTGGCGAGGAACTTGAAGTCCACCACCGAGACATTCGGCGTCGGCACGCGGATGGAGGTGCCGTCGAGGCGGCCCTTCAACTCCGGAATGACGAGACCGATGGCCTTGGCAGCGCCGGTCGAGGTCGGGATCATCGACAGCGACGCGGCGCGGGCGCGGTAGAGGTCCTTGTGCATCGTGTCGAGCGTCGGCTGGTCGCCGGTATAGGCATGGATCGTGGTCATGAAGCCCTTGTCGATGCCGCAGGTCTTGTGGAGCACGGCGACGACGGGGGCGAGGCAGTTTGTAGTGCAGGAGGCGTTGGAGACGACCAGGTGATCCTTGGTCAGCTGGTCGTGGTTGACGCCGTAGACCACGGTCAGGTCAGCACCATCGCAGGGGGCCGAGACCAGCACGCGCTTGGCGCCGGCCTTGAGGTGGGCGGCCGCCTTGTCGCGGGTGGTGAAGATGCCGGTGCACTCCATCGCCACGTCAACGTTCAGTGCCTTGTGCGGAAGCTCGGCCGGATCCTTGATCGCGGTCACCTTGATGCGCTTGCCGGCAACGATGATGGTGTCGCCATCGACGCTCACCTCGGCCGGGAACCGGCCATGCACCGAGTCAAAACGCAGCAGGTGCGCATTGGTCTCGACCGGACCGAGGTCGTTGATGCCAACCACCTCGATGTCCTTGCGCTTGCTCTCGACGATGGCGCGCAGGACGTTGCGGCCGATGCGGCCGAAACCGTTGATGAAGACGCGGGTGGTCATCGAATTCCTCTCCTCCATGCGATCCGCGCGGGCATCCGCGGATCAATCAACCGGCTGGCGCCGCGATCTGGCGCCCAATCACGTCATTCCCAAGGCGCGGGTCAGCCGATCCGCGCCAGAACGGCCTCGACGGTGGCTTCCGCCGTGATGCCGAAGTGCTTGTAGAGCTCCTTGTAGGGAGCCGAGGCGCCGAAGCCGGACATGCCGACGAAGATGCCGTCATGGCCGATCAGGGCATCCCAACCCATGCGGACGCCGGCCTCGATGGCGACTTTGACGGGAGCAGAGCCAATCACCGTCTCGCGGATCTCGGCCGGCTGCTCGAGGAACAGATCCAGCGAGGGCACGGACACGACGCGTGCGACGACGCCCTTCTCCGCCAGGAGCTTGCGCGCAGCGACGGCGATCTCGACCTCGGAGCCGGTGGCGAACAGCGTGACCTGTGCCTTGCCGCCCTCTGCCTTGACCAGTTCGTAGGCGCCGGCCGCAGAGCGGTTGGCCTTCACGTCGGTGCGCAGCTGCGGCAGGTTCTGGCGGGTGAGCGCCAGCGTGGTCGGGCCATCGATGCGGTTCAGCGCCAGTTCCCAGCACTCCGCCACCTCGACAGCGTCGCAGGGGCGGAACACCCGCATGTTCGGCATCGCGCGAAGCGCTGCGACATGCTCGACGGGCTGGTGCGTCGGACCGTCCTCGCCAAGGCCGATGGAGTCGTGGGTCATCACATAGACAACCGGCGTACCCATGAGCGCCGAGAGGCGCATAGCGGGGCGGCAGTAGTCGGTGAAGACGAGGAAGGTCGCGCCGTTCGGGGCGAAGCCGCCATGCAGGGCGATGCCGTTCATGGCGGCGGCCATGCCGTGCTCGCGGATGCCGTAATGGATGTAGCGGCCCTTCGGATTCTTCGCCGAGAAGGCGACTGCAGACTTGGCTTTGGTATTGTTGGAACCGGTCAGATCCGCGGAGCCCGCGAGGAACTCCGGCATCGCCGGCACGATAGCCTCGATGGCGAGCTCGGACGACTTGCGGGTGGCGATGTGCTGCGGGTTGGCGAGGAGCGCCTTCTTGTGGGCGGCGAGCGCCTTGGCGAGCTTGGCCGGCCGCTCATGGGCGAGGCGCCGATTGAATTCCGCCTGCTTCTTCGGCGGCAGGGTGCCGAACAGCGATTCCCAGGTCTTGCGGGCGGCCGCGCCGCGGGCGCCGATCTTGCGCCAGGCATCGAGGACGTCGGGCGCGACGGAGAAGGGCTCGGGCGAGATGCCGAGCTTCTCCTTGGCCCCCTTCAGTTCGTCCGCTCCAAGCGGCTCGCCATGGGCCTTGGACGTACCGGCCTTCTTCGGCGCGCCGTAGCCGATGACCGTCTTACAGGCGATGAGCGAGGGCTTGCCCGACTTCCGCGCCCGCTCGATGGCGGCGCCGATGGCGTCGGGGTCATGGCCATCGACCCGTTCGGCGCGCCAACCGGCGGCCTGGAAGCGCTTCACCTGGTCGACCGAGTCGGCGATCGACAGCGGGCCATCGATGGAGATGTCGTTGTCGTCGAAGAGCACGATCAGCTTGTTCAGCTTCCAGTGCCCCGCCATGGCGATGGCTTCCTGGCTGATGCCCTCCATCAGGTCGCCGTCCGAGGCGATCACATAGGTGTAGTGGTCGACAGCCTTCTTGCCGAACTCGGCGGCCAGCATCTTCTCTGCCAGCGCCATGCCGACGGCCGTGGCGATGCCCTGCCCCAGCGGGCCGGTGGTCGTCTCCACACCCTTCGTGATGAAGTTCTCGGGGTGGCCAGGCGTCTTCGATCCGAGCTGTCGGAAATTCTTGAGCTCGTCGAGCGTCATCTCGGGTGCGCCGGTGAGATAGAGCAGCGCATAGACGAGCATGGAGCCGTGGCCGGCGGAGAGCACGAAGCGGTCGCGGTCCGGCCAGGTCGGGTTGGCGGCGTCGAACTTCATGAAGCGCGAGAACAGCACCGTGGCGATGTCGGCCGTGCCCATCGGCATGCCGGGATGGCCGGACTTGGCCTTTTCGACGGCGTCCATGGCGAGCGAGCGGATCGCGTTGGCGAGCTTGTCGTGCTGGGCGCGCGGCAGGGCGGCGGTGGACATCAGGAGCGGCTCCTCGCAGCGCCGCCTCGGCTGAAAACGGCGCACAACGGATGAAGTTGGGTCCGCGGACGCGAGTCCGGGCTGTCGGGCCGGTGTCCTACCAGCGGCGGCCCCCGAGTCAATGGCCCGAACGGCAGGACCGGCCTGTTCCCGCATCCTTCCGCAGGCTTTTCGCCGGGCCGCGCGGTCGGGGGGCGCCGGGCACCGCGTGCCACGAACCTGCGACAAACGCGCGCCTGCGCCGTTGACGCTGTTCGACCCGCTCGCGTAGGTTCCCGTCGGCCAGCAGGCGCCGCGGCGGCGTTCCGCCGGCCTTTCTCGCACGATGCAGGATCGAGCTTGGCATCCACGACAGGCCCAT
>Ga0315900_10008149_pt1 | contig 13555 bp, 7 predicted proteins | sample LakEriMetagenome_FD_203521 | JGI IMG/M metagenome (GOLD analysis project Ga0315900, IMG submission 203521) | Freshwater fungal communities from buoy surface, Lake Erie, Ohio, United States - Buoy 12 MA114 | ecosystem: Environmental > Aquatic > Freshwater > Lake > Lake biofilm | place: USA: Lake...
TTCTTCAGCGGCAACGGTAGCTGCATCTGCTGCTTCAGCAGCGAGGTTTGCAGCATCAGTTGCTGCGTTAGCAGCATCGATAGCTTCAGCAGCAGCATCAGTTGCGGCTTCTGCAGCTACTTGGGCAGTGTTAACTGCAGCAGCAACATTCACGTTTACTGAATTGACACCTGCGGCAGCAAGTGTGTCACCGACACCCTTTTCAGCAGTTGTCGATGTACCCGCTACTGCGGCAGTCACTGCAGTTGCAGTGCAATCAGTTCCAGTGCAAACAAAGCCAGACTTCGAAGAAGTCTGTCCGTATCCCGGATCATTTGCAGAAGCACCAGCGTAGACCTTTACCACAGAAGCTTCAGAACCTGCGTTGAATACAACTTCAAGTGTTCCGGTGCTATCTGTAGTTCCAGATGCAGTTGCAGTTCCGCCACCGAAGGTACCGTTACCAGTGCGTGTCATATAAAGAGCGACACCTGGAACAACGTTTCCGAAGCGATCCTTGGCAGTTACGACTAGAGATGCGCCTGAAATTACGGCAGAAATTGCACGTACTTCAGTTGCGCCTGCAGTAAGTGAAGACCCACCTTGACGGTAATTTACTGTGTCAGTATCGGTCTTAGTTCCTGCAGTTGCTGTTACGGTCTTAGTTCCTTCAGTCCAAGCATAAATCTTGGAGGTTGCTATACCGTTTGAATTTGTATAGGTCGTGACATGAGTCGAAAGAACAGCTGCCCCTCCGCCTGAGATCGCCCAAGTAACAGGAACGCCCGCCAAGACTGAACCATTTGCATCCTTAACAGTTGCAGTGATGTTTGCAGCTCCGGCCTGTGCGCCTGTCGCAGAAGTCGAAATGTCACGATAGGTGATTGAAGTCGCAGTGTCATCTTCTGTTCCAGAAGTGATTGTGACTGTCGATACCTTGTCAGTTCCGTAAGTCAAGCTGAAGGAAGTAGCAAGGGAAGCCGTAGTCGCCGTGAAGGTTACTGTTGAGGTTGTTGCTGAAGTAGCAGCAGTTCCTGCATCAGTTCTTGTATAGGTGACACGACCACTAGTATCAGTCGTGAAGTTTGTATCGACCGATGAAGCGTTTCTTCCTGTCGTTGCAATTGTTCCCGCAACTCCGCTCATAACAGCTCCAAATTGATCATACAAAGTTGCTCCGAGAGTTACTGATGCACCATGGTTTAGGTAAACCGAAGTGAAATCTTCAACCCAGTCAGTAGCAGCAGCGGGTGCAGAAGTGAACTTGACTGAATCTGCGGCCGCATAACCATCTGCTGTGTTTAATGCAGCAGTGAAGTTGCGTCCAGAGACAGCCAATGCACCAGTGATAGTTACTGTTGCCTCATCATCATCTGCATCGATCGCTACTGGAATGCTGTAAACAGCACCCGCACGTCCAGTGATTCCACCTGATGTATCCGTTACCTGTAGATCAAAGATTGAATCTGCAGATACGGTTGCATTTACCTGGAAACTAAACGAAGTCGCACCTGTTGAAACAGAAACTGTTGAAGGTGAGCCAGCAACCATAAGAGCTGCCCCTCCGCCTGCTTCAGTCTTCGTGTCTACATCAGTGATTGACACCGCAGAGGCTGCAAGTGCAGTTGAAGCTGCCTTGAATACCAAAGTGGTCGACCCAGTTACGGTGTTGCTAAGAGTTCCGCCACCAGTTGCAGTTACAGCTAGACCAGTGTTGGCTGCAGATGACTTGACACAAACATATGCGTTGCCACTCAAGAAGTCCGCAGAATCGAGGACAGTTGAGGTGCCAAATCCGGTACAAAGAGCATTTGTTGTACTGGTTGCCTGGCCAACTTGTGCATTTGTGGTGTCATTTGTAGTAACCGTGATGGTTTGACCAGGAACCAAGCCGGAGGCTGCTCCTGCTGAATCCTTAACAGTCACCTTGATCAAAGATCCGTAACCAGAATCTTCAATCGAAGTTGCGTTGTGCGATGTAAGAGTAATGGACCCACCAGACGCAATATTCCCACCAGTGGAGAATGAGTACTGCATCGAGGCATCGCCAGAAGAGAAGGCTCCTACTCGACTTGCAACAGTACCATTCGAAATATCGCCGCCGCCAACCTCAGTATGAACCAAGACAGTATATGTTCCAGGAACGTCTGGAGTTACAGAAATCTTAAGCGACGAAGTGCGGGAGCCAGCTACAACGGAAGCTGCAGTGGTTGGACCGCTAGTAAACTCGGCCGCAACAGTCATATAGTCCGCCTGGCCATAGTTAGTACTCGTAATGCTGGTGGAAGTACTTGATGCATTTGCAATTGCGATTAGAGCACCGACAGTTTGACCTGTCGCATAAGTTGCTGCCTCAAATCCCGTTGCAGCTGCTCCAGCAATTGTCTTTGATGCAGAAGCAAGTCCAGCAAAAGCTGAACCGGCTGGAGCAGAGAGAACTCTTACTCCCACAATAAAGGTGTCGCTACCTAGAGCATCAGCTGCTGGGTGAGTTACCGTAATTGTGTTGTCATTTGCTACACCAACCGCAGCGGTGGCTACGGTACCGGCCGATACGGCTGTCGGCGTAACATCGCCGGCCGCACGAGCGGGAACTGTCGATAGCAAACCAAAGCCCAAAGCAGAAACTGCAACAAGCGCAATGCGCTTGAGAGTTGTCTTTGTAGACATTTGTTTCCTTTCATTAGTCGATCCGAGGGCTTTCCCCGAATCGGCTTGGCAAAGAGTTGAACCCTTTACCTTGTGATGCAATGCACGTGCTACTGCACCACATTCCCCACCGTGTATCCGGACGCGGCGAGGAAACTTAAAACGGGAGTTCATTACTTCACTCCTTTTTCAACTACATAAATTGCTTGGGACAAAATCTGGGTTTTTCCTGAGTTCAGTACGAGGCGGGTAATGACCTGCCGTGGCGCCTGAAGAAGATCCCGACCTGAAGCGGTTGCTGGGATCACAACGGTAGTTTCCACCTCAGATTCTACTTTAATGATGGCTGTTACGAGGTAATTGCCGCTCAAAAGACGCTCAGAATCGAGGAAAGTGACCGAGGTTACGAGGGGAGCCCAGCTTCCAGCGTTGCCGTATGAGACGGAAGGGAGGTAGTTAAAGCCGGTTGAGTCACTGACGAGCTGCTGGGAGAGGAAGATGTTCGCAGCGCCTTTCTCGGTCTTGGCAACCTGGGAGAGGGTGAGCTCGGTCTCGGACAATACTGGCTGGCGATTGGTGATGTAGAGCGATCCAAGCGCGCCGCTTGAGTCAGCAACAGTGAACCCCGTAGGGACACCACTCTTATCAAGGCCAGCAAAATTAATCGAGGTTGCCTTCGCATTCATTGCAGCGGCTTTGGCTTTCGTAGCGGCGGACGGTGATGAGGAGGCTGAAGCAGAAGCGCTTGGAGTTACATCCGTAGCTGCGCTTGTGTTTGAGCCAGCGGTTTCCGTTGAAGAAACATTTCCTTCAGCAACGATGCTTGGGACATCATTGTTTGTCGGCATCGAGTTAAAGCCGAGGAATGCGAAAAATACGAGGATGAGTGAGAGCGCAGCTTTGCTTGATTTCTTAGCGACTTCAGCTGCTTTTTTGTAGGTAGTTGAAAGCATGTCGAGAGCGGTAAGTCCACGCTCTTTATCAATAACAAGTTCGCTCATGACGCGACGGAGAGAAGTACGTGCGCGAGAAACAGTGTGGCGTACTGCGGATTCCTTGATTCCGAGTTCGGCAGCGATCTCTTCGGTGGAGCGGCCTTCCATCTCCCACATGACAAGCGCAGCGCGCTCGGCTGGGGAGAGCATGGCAAGTGCTTGGCGGACGATCGCAGCATCTTCGGCAGCAGCGATTACGTCGGCATGGTCCTTGTTATCAACCCAGGTGGACTCGAGCTCGGCGGAGGCATCGTCGAGAACTACGAGGTTTGGGCGGCGACCTTCGATACGGAAGATATCGATGCAGAGGTTTTCGATTGTGCGGTGCATATAGCCAAGGGCGTGATCAGCAGATTCGAGCTCAGGGGCAGCGAGCATGACCTTGATTAGGGCTTCTTGGATTACTTCTTCAGCGCGAGCGCGGTCTTTCAGGATGCGAGAGGTGTGGGCAACGAGTTCGCTGCGGTGCTCAGTGTAGAAAGCACCAAGCTCCGCGACGGTCCAGACTTTCAGACCTGCGGAGGCAGTTTTCTTGCGTAATGCCACTTTAGTGAGCCCCTATTTGTATACCGGTTTTGTACTACAGAGTCGGCCGTCGCCGCCTCTACTCACCTCTACGAATTGGGTGTGAATTTGTCGCGGAAATAGGACAAAACAGACAAATCACTTTTTCGATTTTGAGTCGTTATTCGCCTCAAGTTTCCTGGGGTCAAGGGCAGATATTTTTGCACGAATCTGAAACTTCTCATCCTCCGTAGTGCTCACCTGCTCTAGTAATCGCCAGCCAGTAATCTTTGCCGGGTTTTCCTCGACCATAACCCTAATGATTGGAATTGCGAGATCTTCTCTCTCATTCTCTAGAAATATTTGCGCAGCGTAAGCCATGCGTTGAAAATTTTTTGGCTGGCTTAAGGCAATTCGATATATGGCATCGCCGTTTCCCTGTTCAATCCCATCTCTAAATTCGGCATCGGCTCGAAGGGCTTGAATTCCGAGAATTGGCAGTGAAAACAAAAATGTAGTCGCAAAGACAAATACAAAACTTCTTCTTAGTGCGGAAATTGTCGAATCCTCAAGCCCCGTCACTTTATTCTTCCTCAGTTGTGTGGAGTGTACGCTCGTCGCTGCACTTCCATCAAACCTGCCATAAAGAAATCCACATAACAGAAACCCTAGATAGGCCAAAGCTAAATTAAACGGACTCAAGTTAGCCTGAAAAATAAATCCTAGCCAAGCGAGAAACAATCCAATGAGTACAAACTTCTCTCCATGATGATCTTCCAAGTAACACCCTGGCTTTGAAAGGAACCTTAACCCTCTATACAGAACTAAAACTACCGGTAGCAGAAAAGTTAGAAGTAATGGGAATCCCCCAAAAGCAAGAAGATCAATAAAGTAATTATGGGCCGAATTTGAATAAAACCCTCTAATTGCTGCTCCTTCGCTTCGGAATAAGAAATAGGATTCGCCAAAATAATCAAAGCCTTTTCCAAATATGGGTGAATCAAATCCCATAGCTACACCAGCTTCCCAGTAATCTATGCGAGCTCGTATGCTGGCAAGGTCAACACTTAGATAGTCACGAAATCGCAGAGTGGAAAAAACTACGATGAATAGAAATAAAGTAGTCGCTGCCGCCAAGAGTGTTTTTTGAAGCCTAACAACTAAAGGTATTACAAAACTTAAAAATGTATAGAGGGAACCTAGAAATATTATTGCCAATCCTTGGAACGAATCACTCATAATTGATACATAAAGCTCAAGCGCCGAGATTGAGAAAAGCAAGATCCTCAAGGACATCTTGATCTGCTTTGAAACAAGCAGTGGCAGCGTTGAAACAAACCCAATTGAAACAAAGGCAGAGACAAAGTTTGGATTGCCAAGTGTTGAAGAGGGGATTCCGTTATACGCATCTACCCAGGCTGCAATATCTAATCCATTTAGTTGAGCAATAAAGTAAATCGCAACAATGAAGCTTGAAAACTTTACGGTAAACATTAACTTTTTAGAATCTATTTTTTCTGAAAGACTAAAGGCGATGATAGAAGTCAGAAGAAGACAAATAAATGCTAAAGCGCCAAAGTTTCTTCCTTGTATTCCGAGAACTCTCTCTGAGATAAATTGACTGTTTATCAAGAGATTTAGTATCGATAAAAATATCGCCAACAGAAAACAAAAGGAAAATACACTCGCAAATTTCGAGAAAGGATTTTGAAGAGTGAAGAAAAGTACTCCAATAACGCAGGCAATTATTGACAATACAGAAAGCTTTGGAAGCACACTTGGCTCAAGATTATGCCAAGGCGTAACCAAAGTCGCGGTAGCAAATAGCCCAAAGAATAGAGTGCTTGCCAAGACACTTTCTATCTTTAAAGCCATTGCAGAAAAATACCATGCACATAATTCGCTCCTACATGGAAGAGTCTTGTATATTCGAACAGTATTCTTTGCATCAATTGTGAGTACGCGGTGGGCCCTGTCGGGATCGAACCGACGACCCACGGATTAAAAGTCCGTTGCTCTACCGACTGAGCTAAAGGCCCTGGATGAATCATAGGATCTATGACCGCCCAGAAATCAAATCGAGAAGGAATGTCCCATATAGGTTAAATACTTCAACTCGTAATCAGTGACTCAAATGCCTCTATCATCCTGGAAATTCTGAACTTTGCTAATTGCTGCTCATATGTTGGCACACTTGAAGATACTGATTGTTTCAACTGCGAGATGAGCTCTGAAGTTGAACGTGCTTTAAATTCAAGAATGGTTTGAGGCAGAACTTCGTCTAACCCTCCCTCTCTTGTAGAGACTATGAGTTTTCCCGCACTCATTGCCTCTAAACCAACAATTCCAAAGGATTCGAAGTTCGATGGAATTACAACCGCTTTGCATCTTTTCATTAGATAGGACTTTTGACCTTCAGAAATATTGGAGAGTCTTACCACTCGATTTCTTTTGACAAGCTTACGTATTAACAATTCAGAGAGAAAATCGTCGCCGGATACTCCACAAATCACCAATTTATAATGTCGAAAAGTCTCTTCACTCTCCAATTGTTGCCAAGCTGACAAGAGGGTACGAGTTCCCTTTCTCCAAGAAACTGTTCCGATATTGAGGAAGAAATTTTCTGGAATTCCATCTATTCTCTCTTGAGGAGTTAGAGCCGGCCAACCAATATGAATCACCTTTGAAGTTTCTGGTAATTGAGGCAATTCTAGTATCTTGCTAAGAGCAGCAACAATGGCATTAGAATCAGCAACCAGTATATTATTTTGAAGAATTAGAAAGTCTCTTTCGAGTCGTTTGAGGTGTAAGAGGCGTTTACTATTTTTTCTCGTTCTGGATTGCGCTTGAATTACGTGGTCGGTGACTAAGTAAGTAATTAACTTTAGATGGTCTGGCAATTCATGCTTGAAAAATGTCTCTAAACCTGCAAGTGTTGAGATGGCAAAGATTTGGCTTTCTGAATCTCTGACTATACGCTTCTTAACGGCGGCATTCCAATATCCATAGAACCCTGGAAGATCATCGCTGTTCTGTAACTCAAGTGGGAGCTCCTCGATTACGATGCCGTCTTTCTCGAATATTCTTGCCTTGCCATCACAGGACTCTGTCAAAATTGTTACATTAAAGCCTCTAAGAGACAAACCAATTGCCAGATTGAGTAAAGTCCATACCACTCCAGCTTTCGTTCCGTGAGAAAGGAATCTAATCACCACAAGTATTCGATAAGACTTATTTCGAGTTACTTGGACTGAATACTCGTCAAGCTCTGACCTAATTCTGCAAATTTGCCTAGATACGGAGTCTAAATATTCTGCGTTGTGGTCGCGATTCAACGAATACATAGCTCTCTTGTAGATGCGAAATAAGACTCCTTCTAAGGCGCTTCCAATAATTCTCGTGTTGACCATAATTGATTTAAGCGAGGACAGATAGGTGAAAAATAACCTCATTTCAGAACCTTAGCATGATTTAACTTGACTGACTTTAAAGAGAAATAGAATTAGCGTTGAGGGTACTATTAACTTGTATGAATCTCATAATATATTTTCCAGTGGCGATGCCTGGGGGAGTTCTCAGCCTCGCCCGTGCGTTGAGTTTCGAGTTTAACTCTCAATTTGAATCGAAAGTAACCATGGTTACTAATTATTACACTGATTTGAATGAAGAACTAAACATAACAAGTCTAAATCTGAACGTATCGACAAGAATTCTTAAATCGCCATTGCGGAAGCTTGTCTTGTCTCTTCTAAGAATCAACAAAATGATGCCTCTAATCAAACGTGAAAGACCTGATGTGATTGTTTGCCTTGATCCTTCTTCCCTTTTTGTCTCTATCGTTTGCAAATTTGCCTTATGGAAGAAACAAATGAAGATCGTCGGAACATGTTATACACCAATCGAACTCTTAACAATGTCAGATAGGTTCATTCTGCGGTTTTTCTCAAAAAAAGCAGATTTGTTTGTTTTTCCAACTCATGAAGTTGAATCAAATTTAAAAATGATCAGTTGTAAACTGAAGAAAGTAATCAGCAATCCACTTTCATTGGACTCTCTCTATTGTTCAACCAATAGGAAATTTGAGGTACGACAATTTGATGTGATTTTTTTTGGTCGTCTCTCGAAGGAAAAAAGACCAGAATTGCTAGTTGAATTAGCCTCCCTTAATCCTAAACTGAAATTTGCAATTTACGGAGAGGGTTTGTTGTATAATGGTCTTGAAGAACAAATATCTAGACGAGAACTGATAAATGTCATGCTTGTTGGACGTGGCTTGCCGTGGCGCGACTTGAGCAGCTCTCGCATACTTCTATTTCCTTCATTAAATGAAACTTTTGGAATGACTGTAATCGAGGGTTGGTTGCACGGGCTCAAGATATTAACATCACAATCTGCCTCGGGTCCTTCCATGCTTGTAGAAAAATTCGGGAATGGGTCAGTGGTAAAAATTTCAGGTAACGTTATGGACTGGAATCTTGAGATGCTAAAACTCCTTAAAGTATCTCAAGAAGAGAAAGAATTCGGCGACACTCATTTTGTCCGTCAGATCTTGGACACTTTCCACCCTTACTCAATCTCAAAGTCATGGTTTCAAGCACTCCAAGATCTCTACTAGAGATCCCTGGGCACGAAGTCGGAAATGGATTATATTTCTAAGAAGGAAAGGTAAGCTACTGGACCTCTCGGCTTAAGCAAAGGAGTTCTTGTGTCTTTAGAAATTGATTATTTGGAAGCGACAGGAAAATCCAAGCTCAATATAGGGTTTGAAAGCGAAGATTTGAAATTATTTTCTGGTAAGCGGGTTTTGATTACTGGTGCGGGCGGCAGTATTGGCTCTCGAATCGCATTTCTTCTCAAAGATGTTGCAGATATCGAATTATTCTTTTTAGATCAACACGAAAACTCTTTACACTCTCTAGCACTTAATCTATATGGTCGAGCAGATTTCGATAGTCAACAAGGGTTAATCGTATGTGACATTCGAAATTTGGCTTCATTGAAAGAGGTCATTAGCACAATCAAACCCCAGATTATCATTCATGCTGCTGCACTTAAACACCTAACTGTATTAGAGAAGTTTCCTGCCGAAGCATTTATGACGAATGTGATTGGATCAAGAAATCTTTTGTTGTGCGCATATGACTTCGGAATTATGAATTTTCTGAACATCTCCACAGATAAGGCGGCAAATCCGGTCAATAACCTAGGGAAATCTAAAAGGACAGCAGAATTACTCGTAAATCGTTTTAGAGAGATTACTAACTCAAATCACACTAGTGTCCGCTTTGGGAATGTTTTTAATTCTCGAGGTTCAGTTATCGAAACTTTCTCCCATCAAATCCTAAATAGTTTGCCAGTAACCGTTACTCATCCCGATGCAAGTAGATTCTTCATGCATGTTGATGAAGCAGCTATGCTCGTGATAAAGTCACTAACAATAAACGCGGGACCAGTACATGTACTTAACATGGGTAATCAAGTCAGAATTCTAGATATTGTGCAACGTCTCGAATTGATACTAGGAAAGAAAGCAAATGTGATTTTTACGGGATTAAAGTCTGGAGAAAAATTGGAAGAAGATTTAACAAGCAGAAAAGAAGAACTAACGTCTACTACGAATTCATACATTAATGTGATCAAATCGCCAACTTTGGAATTGAGTAATGAAGATTTTGAAATCATAAGGAAAGTCAACACATCTGAGTCAGATTTCAATGTCTCCAATTTCTTGGACTACAAATATTTAGATCTCTCCTCATAAAAGCAATTGTATGCATGTATATCTCGGATTCGGTCCAATATCGCTAAATCTCATTCACAATTTATGGCCCACAAAAAAAGTAATAATCAGTAATCATGCAAATATAGAAATGATTCAGCAAACAGTCCCCGGAGATTTTGTTTTTCGGCGCAGAACTGAAGTTAACCAAGTCTTAAATGGAGAATCGGTTGACTTGCTCGTGATTTCTACAAGACCTGATGCATGGGAATCTCTCTCGGAGTTTCGAAATTATCTTGAAACTTTATCTAGTCATAAGCCCAAAACAGTGATTTTACTTTCCTCAAGCGCAGTCTATGGAAACAGCAAATCGAGTTTCGATGAATCTAGTGAATTGAAACCTGTAACGGATTATGGGATTGCAAGAATGAATGCTGAACTTATAGTGCGTGAAGTTTTTCAACTAGAATCAAAGTTACTGATTTTGAGGATTTCCAATGTTTACCATAAAGCCATGCAGTCTGGATTTCTGCATGAAATCAAGCAATCCATCAAGTTTTCTTCGGAACTCAGAGTATGGTTTAAAGGGAATATTTGGAGAGATTATGTTTCGCTTAACGCGGTAACTGAAAGTATTGTGAAACTAATTGAGAATAAAAGTGATGGGGTGTTCAATATTGGTAGTGGATTACCAATTAGCGTTTCTGAAATTCTGGACTTTTGTGAAAGTCTTGGTTTCAACTTGAAAGTTAATTATGAAATGATTCATGAAGACAAAGTCGCACAGAGAGTTTACTTGGATATGTCCAAGTTTTCTGAAACTTGTAAACTGGAATCATTCCCTAGAGCCAGAGTAGATTTTTTTTCATTTCTCTCCGAATATTTACGAAGTTGATAATTCAGAATATAGAGAGTTGTGCTGCTTAACATACCTCAAAACCATGAATTCCATATGTGCTTTCTCAAGTGCACTACGAGACATTTTTTCGAATAAAGGGTTGCTAGCTTGTAATTCAATAATTGAATTAAACAAATGTTCGTAATTTTCGCATAAAATTCCAGTTTTATTATGACTTATGACTTCACCGACAGAACCCACATTTAATGCTACCGTAGGAATTCCCACCATCGCAGCCTCCATGATGATCAAAGGCGTTCCTTCATTTGCGCTAGTGACAACTAATAAATCAAATTTAGACAAGACGTCGCGATAAACATTTTGAGAGAAATTTCTTAGTTCGACAAGGTTACCTTCGCTATGAATTCGTTTTATTGTTTGATCCTTCAACTCTCCTTCTCCAAACATCAAGAATTTAACATCCGGAAGCATGGCATTAACGTCTGAAGCTAAGCGAAGAAATATTTCGGGCCGTTTAATTTCAGTTAGTCGACCGACCCAGCCAACGCGAAGATTGCCTGTGCGTGACGCTCTTGTGCCTGGCGTAGAAGATGGTAGGACGCCGGGCATAAAGACATAAGACTTTCTATCCCTCAAAATTCCCACGGAATAGAAATCAGACTTGACCCTCAGTCCATCGAATACAAATACCGATGTTTTGCTTGCTAGAATCTTTTCAATCCACAAGTACAACCTTTTCTCCATCTTGGATAAATATCCATCAAGTAGGTGCCCATGAACATGATAGATAACCTTACATTTCAAATTAATGCAGAGAATAACTGCAAGACGACCCAGAAGACCCGCTTTGAACATGTGTAGATCAACAATTGCTGGTCTGTATTCTTGAATCTTTCTCACGATTTTGAATAAAGTTTTAAGATCGCGAAAGATTGAAGGTTTTCTTTGTAAACTACTTATCTTCTCCCAAGAACCATTCTTAAAATTTTGTGTGTATTCCGGTTCGCCTCTGCCACAGTTCCCAAATAAAACTAGTTCTTCAAACTTCTCATTGGCCGAGAACGAATCGTGGAGGAAATTGACAAGAAAACTTACTCCACCCACGTTCAAACGTGTAACTATTCTCAAGATACGAACCTTGTCAGACATTTCACCTCCAAAATCTGTAGCACTACACTTATCTCAAATTGATGGGGAGAGAATTTTCAAGCTTCATTTGAAGCAAATATAATTCACACCCAAGAACCCTAACCGACCCTAGACGCACATGACCGATTATGGAAGAGGAACGAAGCGGTTCACTATTAAGTAAAAGCGTCTCCAATTGATGGCGTAAAGACAAAAATAAACAAAGCAATGTCGAATTCGAAAAAATTGACAGGTCGGCGCCTTCGGTATTCGCTGTGTAGCAAAATTAGACAGCCTCAAGTAGTGTAGGGTTGCGCCCGCACCTAGTCCCCATCGTCTAGGGGCCTAGGACATCGCCCTTTCACGGCGGTAACACGGGTTCAAATCCCGTTGGGGACGCGAGGTAAGCAGTGATGTTTATCTGCGGTTGGCCCAGTAGCGCAGTTGGTTAGCGCGCCGCCCTGTCACGGCGGAGGTCGCGGGTTCAAGTCCCGTCTGGGTCGCTATTTTTAGTCTTGTTGTTTTCGGCTGGGTAGCTCAGTTGGTACGAGCGTGCGACTGAAAATCGTGAGGTCGACGGTTCGATCCCGTCCCCAGCCACTTACTATATTCTAACCGAAGACTAGAAATTCTCGGTTTAGTGTTTTGACGCCAATTTGTTTAAGCCGTGGACGACAACACTTCTGGACTTCCCTATTCTACACTTTGTTGTGAAGGAAAGGTTTAGCCGAAGGGCTTTGAGCCATGAAATCTGATTTGATTCTCGCACTTCGAAATAAGTGGGTTCAATGCGTTTTGCTCTCGTCACTCGGTCTAAGGATTTTCTTCTTTATTTTGCTCCCAAAAGAGCCTTCTATATTGGGCCCAGACGAGGTCACCTATGCCTTTCTTTCCCGATACGTGGCAGATGGCCTACCAGTTCAGGAATTTCCAGATTTTGGTCCAGGTCTTTATAACTCAACTCGTTCATTAATCCTTCCAAGTAGTGCCCTAGTTCAGCTTGGTTTAAATGAATTAATTTCTGTTCGGTTGGTATCAAGTATTTACGGTTTACTTTCGTCACTTTTTCTTATTTTGTGTTTGATGACAATTCTGCACAGTAAGAAAAATAGAGTAGATGTAGATTTTTTTCATTATAAATTGATTGTTCCCGTCATTGTCTTCACATTTATGCCCAGTAACTTTCTTTGGTCAATTCTTGGTCTAAGGGAATCGTCGAGTCAATTTTGGATTATCGCCACATTCTACTTTCTCCTGAAACTTTACTTTGAGCAGGGGAAATCTTCTCTTATCTTCTTCTTCTTATCATCTCTATCACTAGTTTTTGCATTCGGCGCTCGAAAGGAGACTGCGTTAGTGCTCGCCTCGTGCGCACTTGTCATGAGTTTTTACATTTTGTTGAATAAGCGGAATCCATCTATTTTTGGCGCGGTTGCTCTTGGACTACTTGGAGGACAGCTATTTGTCGCGACTCCAGCCGTCAAGGCGGTTGATGTTTTCTTCCTTGCTCCCTCTATTGAATCGAAATCTCCAGCTCCGACACAAAGTCTTGAATCGAAATCTCCAGCTCCGACACAAAGTCTTGAATCGAAATCTCCAGCTCCGACACAAAGTATTGAATCGAAATCTCCAGCTCCGACACAAAGTCTTGAATCGAAATCTCCAGCTCCGACACAAAGTCTTGAATCGAAATCTCCAGCTCCGACACAAAGTCTTGAATCG
>Ga0315900_10008151_pt1 | contig 13553 bp, 10 predicted proteins | sample LakEriMetagenome_FD_203521 | JGI IMG/M metagenome (GOLD analysis project Ga0315900, IMG submission 203521) | Freshwater fungal communities from buoy surface, Lake Erie, Ohio, United States - Buoy 12 MA114 | ecosystem: Environmental > Aquatic > Freshwater > Lake > Lake biofilm | place: USA: Lake...
GCCGCGCGGCGCGCGCGATCGCATCGAGGCTTTCGCCAAGGCGGAACTGCAGTTCGCCGCCCCTCAGGTCGTCGGGACGGCGCTGGAGCGCCTCGCGCAGGTACTCGGCGGCCTTCACCGCATCGCCGCGCTCGAACGCAAGCCGCGCCATCACGTCGAGGGCGTCGAGGTACTCGATCGCCGAGGGCTGGAGGCCGAAGTCGCCGTCGAGCACGCGCTGCAGCAGGCCGAGCGCATCGGCGCTGCGGCCGGCGGAAGCAAGCGCGCGCGCCAGCGGCACGACCGAGCGCACCGCGAACGGGCCGGTGGGCGACACATTGATCGCCTGCTGGTACCCGCGCACGGCATCGTCGTACGCGCCCTCGGCATGGTTGAGGCCGGCGATGCGCCAGAACCCCTCGGCGCGCCGCGGGTCGTCGGGCGGCGAGACGTCGATGTAGGCCTGGAAGTTCGCGATGGCGGCATCGCGCCAACCAGCGAGGTCGTAGCTGTCGGCCGCGAGCCAAAGGCTCGTGCCGACGGACCCGTCCTGCATGGCGCGCGCCTCGGGGGTGGCCGCGTGCGCCGCGAACGAGTCGCCGGCGCGGCGGAGAAGCCGATTGACCTTCGCGCGATCCTCGGGGTCGATCGTGGTTCCCTTGGGCACGCCGTCGAGAATCCGCAGCGCCTCGCCACGCGCGGCCGTTCCCACCCGGAGCAGCGACTCGGGCGCGGAGCCTCCGGTCGGCCTGATCGTGGCGGCGAGGTCGGCGTAGGCCAGCGCGACGGCGGGCAGCTCGGCGGCGAGCGCGGCGTCGACCCGCGCCAGGAGCACCGTCTCGACCTCGCGGACGGTGTCCGGATGGCTGCCCTTGAGCAGCAGTTCGCGCAGCGCCGCGAAGTCGCGCAGCGCGTCGGAGTCCTTGTTCATGAGCGCGAACGTCAAGGCGCGTCCAAGCAGCGCTTCGTGCCGCAGACGTCCCGCATGCTCCGCCTTGTTGGTGCGCTCGAAGGCCTCGTGGGCGGCCTCCACTTCGCCAAGCGCGACCAGCGTGCGGCCAAGCCCCACGTCGATCATGCCGGCAACGGCGCCGCCCGGCGTGGCAAGCGTCGCTGCGTGGGTGAACTCGCGCTTCGCCTCGGCGAATCGGGCCTGACGGCGCAGCGCTTCGCCAAGCAGCCCCGAGAGCTCCGCGAACATCTCCGGCTCGATCGCCTCGTTGCCCTCGTCGCTCTCGCCCTCGAGCCTTCGCAGGTCAAGCAGGAGACGGCTCCCGGCATCGAGCGCACGGCCGCTTGCGAGGCGGATCTCCGCAGCGCGCGCGACCGCCCATGCTTCCTCGGACAGCGGCAGCGCCGGATCGGCGCGGAATTCGTCGATCGCGGCAAGCAGCGCGTCCGGCGAGCGCGCGATTCCGCCGTCATCGCCGCGGAGAATCGCCATGAGCGCGTCGCGCCGCACCTTGCGCTTGAGCTGCTCGGCTTCGGCGGTGTCGCCCGTGGCGCTGACGATCGCGATCGCGTCCTGCATGCGGCCGACGCGCACGAGGCTCGCGGCGTAGCGCTTGACCTGTTCGCGCGTCAGTCCCCAGCCGGCATCGCGCGCCTTCTCGTACGCGTCGATGATCCGGTCGTCGTTCTCCTTCGCGGGGAACTCGACTCCGCGGAGCTGGACCGCGATGTAGTCGGCGGTCGCGGCGTGGAAGCGCGGGATCAGTTCGGGCGGCGCCTTCTCGAGATTCGGCGCGATGAGCCCGAAGAGCACCACGCGCGCCGCCTTGAACTCGCCATCCTCGATGAGCTCCTCGGCCTGGGCGATGGCGCCTTCGAAATCGTCCTGAGGCGGGCTCGCGAGCCCGTAGTAGAGCGCCGCAGCCACGCCCACCGTTCCGACGACGAGAAGCGGCGCCTGCCAGCTGTTGGTCGCCTGAAGCATGAGCCGCTGCAACTTGGACTGCGGCTTCGGCGGTGCGGCCGCTGCAGGCGCTGCGTCCTTGCCGGCATCCTTGCCGGCATCCTTGCCTGCGTCCTTCGCATCAGAGGTTGGCTTTGGCTTGCTCGACACGTCCGGCCTCAGAATCCTTCCGAGTGCGCACTGCGCGTTGGGATCACTCCTTGATCCCAGTCCTGTCCGTTCATCCGGCGCGACCCGATGAACCCCGACAACCTTCGCTTCGCTCGCGGGCAATCCTCACGCAGGCGGCATCCACACGACGATCCGAACCGCAATCCGAACCGCAATCCGAACCGCAATCCGAACCACAATCCGAACCACAATCCATGAAGGAGCGGCAGGATTCGCCGAATGACCCTTCATCGCGTACATCGGCACGCGGACGGAGAATCCTCCAACGGCAAAAACTGCTCAGGCCGGATTTCCGGCAGCGGCCGGGGTCGAAGCCGACATAAACCGCGCCAAGCGCACTGGGAGAGTCACCCCAGCGGGTCCCGCTCGTCCACCACGGCGGTGCCGGAGAGCACCTCGGCGGGCCCGTCCGCAAACGGGTGGACGAGCACGAAGAGCATCACGGGGGGGGCGCAGACCGGGACGAGGGCAAGCAGCGACCGGAGGATCCGGCGGCCCAGCGGCGCCGGACGGCCATCGCTGCCGACCACCAAGAGCCCCATCGCCCGCTTGCCAGGAGACCGACCGAGGATCGCATCGCCCAGGAGGCCGACAGCCCAGCCGACTCCCAGAGCCACCACCGCCGGCAGCGCCGCGGCGATGTCGGGCGAGAACATCGGGTGCTCGAGGAGCGCGAAGGGCGCTCCTCCCACCACGATCCACGTCAACACGAACCCGGGGCTCACGTCAATCAGGAACGCCGCCAGCCGTCGCCCAAGCGACGCGCCGCGCGGGCGGGCGGGCGGGGCTGCGCCGGGGCGTGCCGTCACGAGGAAGCCGCCGGAGCCAAACAGCATGGCCGACAGCAAGAACGCGACCGCGACCGCAGAGAGGATGGGAAGGTGGATCCATCGCGCCGAGGCGAATCCGGGCGGGTTGAGGCCGACGGGGGCGCCGGGCGCGTTCGACGTCGGTGAGATGCTCCGTACCGTTCCCCTGCCCGCGTCGTCGAGTTCGAGCAGCACCACGCCTGCACCGAACGCCGCGAGTGCAAACGGCCGAAGCGGCTCTGGGAACGCGGCCCAGTCGCTCTGGCTCGTGTCCCGGAGGATCGACAGTCGGATCGGCCGCCGTTCCGCGTCCGAGGGGGCGCCGGTCGCCGCCTGGTCGCGACGGACGAGGACGGTCGCTCCGCCGAACTCGAGCGCGCCGAGGAGGTCGTCGTCGTCGGGGGCACGCTCGGCGCCGAAGCGCAGGGACCGTTCGTCCCAGCCAGCATCGCGCCATCGTGCGATGCGCGCGCCGCCGGCGTCGTCGAGCGCGAGCGCGAGCGCGCCGTCCGCCCGGAAGAGTCGCGCGTGCACGCCGTCGACCTCATGCCGGACGGCCGCGCGCTGGACAGCCTCGGGCAGCGCGATCGTGCGCCACTCGGCGCCCGCCGACTCGGTGTCGAGCGCGAGCAGTTCGAGCGCGGCCACATCCTTCTCGGGAGAGGTTCGGCGAAGGAGGTACGCCGTCTCCCCCACCATTTCCGAGCTCAGAATGATCCCCTCGGAGTCGAGCGGCTCGAGCACGCGCGGGCCGCCTCGCGGCTCGCTGTACCAATGTCCGACGGCGGGATTTCGCCGTGTTCCAAGCGCAAGCACCACCCGTCCACGCTCGCCGGCGGCCGGCATCACGATGACGAGCGACGCTCCATCGGCGGCCATCGCTTCGGGCAGCCCGCCAAGGCGCAGGACGAAGCGCTCGGTCGGAGCAGGCTCCTCCGATGCGTGGTGCATCAAGATGTACTCAGGCGTCTCGCCGGCACGGGAGGCCCCCGGCACCGCGGGCGTCTGCCGACGCACGACCCACCACAGATGTCCATCGCCGGCGGCGACCGACTCCATTGTTCCCGGGGGCGAACCCCTCGCCTCGCGCGGGGCGCCGATCGCGAGCATCACACACGCGGCGAGCAGCGCGACGATGCTTCCGACGAACGTCTCATGCCGCCCGCGCCGGAACGGACCAACGGTCTGTGTGCGGTGCGCGCGGCGAGCCATGTTGCGTCACCGCACCTTGCGGGGAGATGCGCCCGCAGCGGGCACGGGCCGCACCGCGCTGCTTGGATCGTGCACGATGACTTCCTCAGGCGCGAGGTAGAGCTGCATGGCGGCGAGATCGAAGAAGCGCTCCTTCGGGGCGCGCATCGGTCGCGCCAGCGCCTCCGCATCGAGCAGGATGGTCGCGCTCGAACGCGAGCGCGACGCCTCGATCGAGATCCGGCGCGCGACCGCCGGCCACGCTCCCATGGCGATGTTCTCACGACGCACGCGCAAGGGCTCCGCATGCAGCGAGCGGACGATCTCGCTTCCGGCAAGGTCGGTCACCACGATGGAGAGCGGCGCTCCGGCGCTGTCGAGGCGCATGCGCGCGATGGCCGCAGGCGTCGGGTTCCAGCGCACTTCGTAGCGCGCGGCTGGCGTGCCGTCGATCGGCTCGCCGTCGGCCGGGACGATCGGGACAAGCGACCATTCGGGCGCGATGGGCGCGAGGCCAAGCAGCAGCCGCAGGCTCGCGGGCGTCAGCAGCGTGAGTTCCGCCCCGCCGATCAGCGCCCCCGCCTCGGTGTTCGTTCCGTCGGTGAGCCGCTCGTAGACGTGGAGTTGCGAAGGTTGCTCGCCGGCGGCCATGTAGACCCAACTCCGCGAGCCGTCGCCTCCGAGCCACGCCCAGGTCTTGCCAAGGAGCTTGAGTTCGAGCGCGCCGCGTCCGCCCGACGCGAGCGAGATGGACGCATCGAGCTGCTGCTCGACCTCGCGATCGACCCCGCGATCAAGCTCCGGGTAGCGGAGGACGACCGCCGCGGGCGCGACGAACGACTCGAAGAGCGCGACGCGGGCGTTGTGCGCCGCCACCAGCGGCTCGAAGGCGCGACGCGCCTCCGGAGGCGTGAGTTCGGTGGCGTTGGTGGCGTCGCCTCGGCTGGCTGGTCCGCGCGGCGGACAACCGGTCATGGCGCAGCATGAGAAGACGACGGCAAGCGCGCCGCCGATGCGGGCGCAGCGGCCGCTACCACGCGCCATCGAGAACCTCGCCGAGCTGGTCAGCGACTTCCTTCATGGCGTCGTCGTCCAGCTTCGGGTTGACGACGGCGATGGGCGCCTCGCCTTCTGCGGCACCCTTGGGAAGCACCCGCCAGGTCTCGACGCCCGCTTCGGTCGATGTTCCCACCACGCGCACGAGCTTCTTGCGCACAAGGAGCAGCATGAGCACGAAGCGGAATCGCACGCGGTGGGGCCGGTCGTCGCCGCCGAGGCGCTCGAAGAGGTCGAGAAGCGTCTGGTCATCGACGAATCCGCGGCGCTTCTCGTCGGGCGCGGCCACGGTCGACTTCCAGAAGGCGATGACTCCGGTGGGGCGCGCCTGCGCGTTCCAGCCCGCCTCGCTGAAGTCGAGGCGCACGAACGGAGCGGAGGAGTCGCCCTCCGGCTCGACGAGCGCTGCGATGCATGGAGAACCCGGCTCGAGGGCCGCGCCCGTCGCCGCACAGCGGCCCGTAAAGCGTCCGATGTCCCAACTGGTCGAAAGCCTGCTCATGAGCGGACGATCATACGCGCTCTTTCCTATCATCGCGCACCGTCATGCCGTTCTCGTCCATCCGGCTCCAAGAGGCGCTTGAGATCTCCCTCGAGTTCGTGGTGATCTGGGTGGTCGTGTACGCGATCTTCCGATTCCTCCGCGGGACCCGCGGTGCGGGCGCGATCAAGGGGTTCCTCCTCCTCACGGTCGCCCTCGCCCTGCTTGTGCGCATTCTCGGCGACGCGACCGACGGCTTCGAGCGGCTGCGCTTCCTGTTCGACCGCGCCTTCAACCTGCTCGCCATCCTGCTGATCGTCGTGTTCCAGCCCGAGATCCGCGCCGCGTTCGCCCGGATCGGACGGGCGAAGCTCTTCCGGCGCACCTCCCCCGCCGCAGCCGCCGGACTGGCCAGCGAGATCGCCGAGGCTGCGGAGTTCCTGTCGAAGAACCGCTTCGGCGCCATCATCGTGGTCGAGCGCCGCATCGGGATCGGCGATCTCTTGACAGGCGGGGTCGAGCTCGACGCGAAGCCCACCGCGACGCTGATCGAGAGCGTGTTCTGGCCGAACAGCCCGCTGCATGACCTTGCGCTCGTGATCCGCGGCGGCCGCATCTGGGGTGCGGGCGTACAGCTGCCGCTTGCCGATGGCGCGGATCTCTCGGCGCGCTTCGGCGCGCGTCACCGGGCCGCCATGGGCGTGACCGAGCAGTCCGACTGCATTGCGATCGTGGTGAGCGAGGAAACGGGCCACGTGCGCCTCGCCGAAGGCGGGACGCTGTCGTCGCCGATCGCGGCCGAGTCGCTCACCGAGGAAATCGCCGATCGCCTCGCGCGGGGCGCCGCCCGCGGCGAAGGCGGCTCGTCGGGCGAACCGCAGGCTGCGGCCGGAGGTGCGGCATGAGCCCCGTCCGGAGGAAGATCGTCGACCTCGTCACCGTCACGGCGATCGCGACCATCGTGTGGCTCTGGGCCGCCGGTCAGACCGTGCAGACGCGCGTCATCTCGTTCGACGCCACCATCGACTCGGGCGATCCGACGCGCATCACGGTGACGCCGGACGAACCCCTGCATCTCTCTGTCGAGATCAAGGGCTCGCGGCAGGCCGTGCTGAGCGCCACACAGTCGCTGAGCGGACGCACGATCCGGCTGCTGACGGGCGCCGATGGCGTGCCGTCGACGCCTGGGAGCCACGACCTTGTGCTCAAGGATGTGCTGAGCGTGTCGCCGTCGGTCGCGCCGCTCGGGGTCGACATCACGACGGTGACGCCGGCGGTCGTCGAGATCGAGATCGAGCGCGTGAAGTAGCGCCGCGCGGCGTCAGTTCTCGACGCGGACCGCGTGATACGCCTTCTTGCCGCGGCGGACGAGGATCACGCCGCCGAGCGTGTCGGCGGGCATCACGTGCTCGCTCTTCACCACGAAATCAGGGCCGACTTTCTCGCCGTTCACGCTGACGGCGCCGTTCTGCACGAACTCGCGCGCCTCGCGCTTGCTTGCCGCGCAGGTGGTGCCGGCGAGAAGATCGACGATTCCGACGCCCGCAGACAGCGCGCTGGCCGCGATGGCGCTCGAGGGAAGATCGCCCGCGATCTCCGCGATCTGCCGCGCATCGAGCGACTTCACGTCGCCCGAGAAGATCGCCTCGCTCGTGGCGATCGCGCGCGCCAGTTCCGTCTCGCCATGCGTCATGCGCGTCATCTCGGCGGCGAGCCGCTTCTGCGCCTCGCGCTTCGCGGGCTCGTGCGCCAGGGAGTGCGCGAGCGACTGGACGGTGTCCGAGTCGAGGAAGGTGAACCACTTCAGGAACTTCACCGCATCGGCGTCGGTCGTGTTCAGCCAGTACTGGTAGAACCGGTACGGGCTCGTCTTGTCGGCGGTGAGCCAGATCGCGCCCTTCTCGGTCTTGCCGATCTTCTGGCCGTCGCTCGTGGTCACGAGATGGCAGGTCGCGCCGAAGCTCTCGCCCTGCTCGAGGCGGCGGATGAGATCGATACCCGAGACGATGTTCCCGAACTGATCGCTGCCGCCGAGCTGGATCGTGCACTGTTCCTTGCGGTAGAGATGCAGGAAGTCGTAGGCCTGCAGGATCATGTAGCTGAACTCGGTGTAGCTGATCCCCTGCTCGCGACCTTCGAGGCGCGACGCGACAGAGTCGCGCGCGATCATCTGGTTCACGCTGAAGTGCTTGCCGATGTCGCGCAGCATGTCGAGGTACGACACGCCGCTCAGCCAGTCGACGTTGTTCACGATCTTCGCCGCGCGCGGCCCCGAGAAGTCGAGGAACCGGTCGAAGATCCGCTGCTGGCTGCGCGCGTTGTGCTCGACCATCTCGCGGGTCTGAAGCTGGCGCTCCGCGCTCTTGCCGCTCGGGTCGCCGATCAGGCCCGTGCCGCCGCCCGACACCACGATCGGCCGATGCCCCGCGCGCTGGAGGTGCGCGAGCATCTTGATTCCCATGAAGTTGCCGATCGTGAGGCTGTCGGAGGTCGGGTCGAAGCCAGCGTAGCCCGCGCGCACGCCGGAGGAAAGATGCGTGGCGAGGTCAGGCGAGGTCGTCTGGTGCAGGAGGCCGCGCCAGGCGAGTTCGTCGAGGAAGTTTGTCGCGGATCCGGTCGAGTGCATCGTCATGCCCGTCGTTCAGCGTGCGGCGGCCAGTTGCTCGCGCTTCGCGGAGATCTTCGCGAGGAGATCGGTCCAGCTCTTGTTGAACGCATCGCGGCCCTCGATCTGGAGCGTGGTCGCGAGCGCGGAGAGATCGACGCCGGCCGCGGTGACCGCGGCGAGGATCTTCTCGGCGGCAACGCCGTCCGCAGGCATCGCGCCCTGCGGGTTGCCCTTCTCGGCGACGGCAAGCAGCGTCTCCTCGGGAATCGTGTTCACGGTGTTCGGGGCGCCGAGCGCGTCGCAGTAGAGCGCAGGCGAAAGCGCGGGGTCCTTCGTGCCGGTCGACGCCCAGAGGACGCGCTGCTCGGTCGCGCCCTTCGCGGCCAGCGCCTTCCAGCGCGGCGAGGCGTGGAGGTCGAGCGCGCTCTTGAGGACGCGCCCCGCCATCGCGATGCCGACGGTGTTCTGGAGGTTCGCCGGCAGCGCCTTCGTGGTGGCGCGGTCCCAGCGCGAGATGAAGACGCTGGCAACCGAGCAGACGAACGGGTCGAGACCGGCCGCCACGCGGCGCTCGATGCCGCGGATGTAGGCCTCTGCCGCGGCGAGGTACTGCTCGCGCGAGAAGAGGAGCGTGACGTTGATGGGGACGCCGCGGAAGATGAGTTCCTCGATCGCGGGACATCCTTCCGGCGTGCCGGGGACCTTGATGTAGAGGTTCGGCTTGCCGGCGCGCGCGTGGAGCTCGACCGCCTGGGCGACCGTGCCCGCGGTGTCGTTCGCGAGGAGCGGCGAGACCTCGAGCGAGACCCAGCCGTCGACGCGGTTGGTGCGGCGATGGACGTCGGCGAAGAGGTCGGCGGCGCGGGAGAGGTCGCCGATCGCGCAGGCGAAGAAGATCTCCTCGATGGAATGACCCTTCGCCGCGAGCTCGCCGACCTGCGCGTCGTAGGCCGTGCCCGAGCCGATCGCCTTCTCGAAGATCGTCGGGTTCGAGGTGAGGCCCGTGACCGAAAGCTCGCGGATGTAGCGGGCGAGCGTCCCCGAATCGAGGAGCGTGCGGGTGATGTTGTCGAGCCAGAGCGACTGGCCGAGGGCTGCGAGACGGGCGGTGGGAAGAACTGCGGTCATGGGTGGCCTCCGTGCGGCTGCGAGAGACTAGCAGAGGCCGCACGCTGCGGGCGGTTCGGAATCGCGGGGTTTCCCCCTTCACCTGGCGGTCGGTTTCAGCCGATGATTGGGCCCCATGCCCTCCGCCACCGCATCGCGCAAGAGCGCCCGCAAGACATCCCCCGCCTCGAAGAATGCCGCGAGCCGAGCCTCGGCTTCTGCCAGCAAGGCAACGAAGCGCGCGAAGTCGGCGAAGCGTGCCCGGACCGCGCCGACCGCTTCGCCCGCGCCTGCTGTTCCCGCGTGGCACGTCGCTCCGGACAAGACGCGCGCGTGGAAGCGGCTCATGGCGCTCGCCACGCGGGCGCGCGGCATGGACCTCCGCAGGGAGTTCGCCAAGGATCGCTCGCGCGGCAACCGCTTCGCCGCCGAAGCGCTCGGCATCCATCTCGACTTCTCGAAGAACCTCATCGACGCCGCCGTCCTCGATGCGCTCGTCGCGCTCGCCAAGGAGTGCGGCGTGGCGAAGCACGCGAAGGCGATGTTCGCGGGCGACTGCATCAACATCACCGAGAACCGGGCGGTCCTCCACGCGGCGCTCCGCGCACCGAAGGGCAGCGTGATGAAGGTCGACGGCGAGAACGTCGTGCCGCACGTGCACGCGGTGCTCGAGCGGATGGCGGCATTCGCGGACGCGGTGCGCGGCGGCGCGTGGCGCGGCCACACGGGCAAGCGCATCGCGGCGGTGGTCAACATCGGGATCGGCGGCAGCGACCTCGGCCCGGTGATGGCCTACGAGGCGCTCAAGGACTTCACGGACCGCGGCATTTCGTGCCGCTACGTCTCGAACATCGACGGCGAGGACTTCTACGAGAAGACGCGCGACCTCGATCCCGAGACCACGCTCTTCATCGTGAGCTCGAAGACCTTCACCACGATCGAGACGATGACGAACGCGCGGACCGCGCGCGCCTGGACGCTGGCGAAGCTCGAGGATCCTGCGGCGATCGCGAAGCACTTCGTCGCGGTGTCGACGAACGCCGAGGAAGTGTCCAAGTTCGGCATCGACACCGCCAACATGTTCGGCTTCTGGGATTGGGTCGGCGGCCGCTACTCGATGGACTCCGCCATCGGTCTCTCGACGATGATCGCGATCGGGCCGGACGCGTTCCACGAGATGCTGGCCGGCTTCCGCGACATGGACGAGCACTTCCGCTCGGCGCCGGCGAAGAAGAACCTGCCGTATCTGCTCGCGCTGCTCGGGTTGTGGAACCGGAGCTTCCTCGGCTTCGACACGGTGGCGGTGCTCCCTTACTGCCAGTACCTCCACCGCTTCAGCGCCTATCTGCAGCAACTCGACATGGAGTCGAACGGGAAGCGCGTGCAGCTCGATGGCTCGCCGTGCCGCTGGCAGACCGCGCCCGTGATCTGGGGCGAGCCGGGCACGAATGGACAGCACGCGTTCTACCAGATGATTCATCAGGGCACCTCGCCGGTGCCCTGCGACTTCCTCGCCTTCGCGAAGCCGCTGCACGATGTCGGCACGCCGGAGACCGGCATGCACCATGACATCCTGCTTGCGAACCTGTTCGCGCAGGGCGAGGCGCTTGCGTTCGGAAAGACCCCTGCGGAGGTGCGCGCCGAAGGCACGCCCGACTGGCTGGTGCCGCATCGGGCGTTCCCAGGGAACCGGCCGTCGAACACACTGCTGTGCGAGAAGCTCTCGCCGCGCATGCTGGGAAGGCTGATCGCGCTGTACGAGCACAAGGTGTTCGTGCAGGGCTCGATCTGGCGGCTGAACAGCTTCGACCAGTGGGGCGTGGAGCTGGGCAAGGTCCTGGCGAAGCGGATCATCCCGGAACTTTCAGGCGCGACGCCAGCAAAGGGCGCACACGACAGTTCGACGAGCGCGCTCATCGCGCGGTATCGTGCGTGGCGAGGCCGATAGCGTGTGGCGCCGCCGCTGCCGCCACGCGCGGCGGCAGCATCATGCGCGGCGGCAGCATCACGCGCGGCGGCAGCATCACGCGCGGCCCGCAGGAGCGAAGGCGAGAACCTAGACTCCGGACGTGGATCGCATCTACCTCGACTCGAACGCAACCACCCGCCCGGCCGAAGAAGTCGTCGAGGCCGTCGCCCGCGCCATGCGCGAAGCATGGGCGAATCCCTCCAGCGTGCACCGGGCGGGCGGCGAGGCGAGGCGCGAGCTCGAGCTCGCGCGCGAGAGCGTGGCGAGGCTCATCGGCTGCCAGGAGCGGGAACTGGTGTTCACCTCGGGCGGCACCGAAGGCGCGAACATGGCCATACGAGGCTCGCTCGAGCACTTCGCCGCGCATGAACCCGCGCGACGCGTGCTCGTGACCACCAGGTTCGAGCACAGCGCCGTGCGCGAACTTGCGCAGCAGTGCGAGAAGCGCGGCACCGAGGTCGTGTGGCTCGAGGGCTCGCGCGCCGCGCCCGGCACGCCCGACCTCGACGCGCTCGAGGCGCTTCTCCTCGCGCGGGCCGGCGAGATCGCGCTCGTGAGCCTGATGTGGGCGAACAACGAGACAGGCGCCATCACCGATATCGCGCGGGCCGGCGCGCTTTGTCGCGAGCACGGCGTGCGGCTCCACACCGACGCGACCCAGTGGGTTGGAAAGATGCCCACCGACCTCGCGGCGCTCCAGATCGATCTCGCGAGCTTCGCGGCGCACAAGTTCCACGGTCCGAAGGGCGTCGGCGCGCTGTACGTGCGGCGAAATGTCCGGGTGACGCCGCAGACCTACGGCGGACCGCAGGAGCGCGAGCGGCGCGGTGGAACGGAGAACGTGCCGGCGATCGTCGGCTTCGGCGTCGCGGCAGAACTCGCGCGCGCGTCGCTTGCGGGCGATTGCCTCGTTCGCGGCACCGCGCTGCGGGATCACTTCGAGGAAGCGGTCGCCGGGGCGACGGGCGGTCTGATTCACGCGCGGCACGCGCCGAGGCTCTGGAACACGACGAACATCGGGTTCACGAAGCTCGAGGCGGAGGCGATCCTGCTCCTCCTGTCCGAACGGGGCGTGTTCGCGTCGGCGGGTGCTGCGTGCAGTTCAGGCTCGCTCGACCCGTCGCCGGTGCTGCTTGCGATGGGCATCGCGCCCGAGGTCGCGCATGGATCGATTCGATTCAGCCTTTCGCGCGAGACGACCGCAGCCGAGTGCGACGAAGCGGCACGCCGTGTGATCGCCGCAATCGCGCGGCTCCGCGCGTCGACGAGCGCGGCCATAGGGTGACGCCCTCGGTCTGATTCCTCGCGGGAGGCCACATCACCGTTTGACACTCGCTACCAGCGGACGCTGGTCATGAAATGTGTCGATGGATCTCTCTCACGGACGCAAGACGGAAGGACCGAAACAACAACGAACGACGCCCCGCATGCACGTGAAGCCCGACGATCGAACGGTCGGGCTTCCGCGACTTCGGCGCCTCCGCGAGCGATTGCTCCGAGCCAGTTCACCCCGCGTGCATCAAGCGCCACCGCCGCCGCCGCCGTCATCGCTCCCGCTCGACGCAGATACCGCCGCGCCGCCCGTCATGGTTGCGTCTGAGGCGCCATCGCGCATGGTCGCAAGCATGGCGATACCCACGCCTTCTCCCTTGAATGGCTGGAACCACAGTTCAGCTCCGTTGGTAGGGTCAAGCGCCCATGTGTAGCCGTTGACGCTCACGAAGAGCCGGTCGCCACTCGGAAGCAACGAGACAAACCCCGTCGACTTCGAGGCCTTCCACTTCCAGACAATGCTGCCGTCGAGGCGATCGACCGCAATCACCTTGTCCACGAAGCTCACGAACAGCAAGTCGTCGGTTGTAAGGGCGCGGGTTGCCATAGGGCTCCGATCCTATCGGCGTGGTCGAGCCGGGGGCATCGGCCGCCGAGATGGCGACGCCTCCCGAGTCCAAAAACAACCGCGGACCCTTGCGGGTCCGCGGCTTCAGTGCGGTCGAGAGGACTTGAACCTCGTCTTGGAGCGCTCGCGGGCGGCTCTTGCCGCCCACTCGCTCCGGTCTACGGCGGCCGAATGAATCGGCCGCCGAGATGGCGACGCCTCCCGAGTCCAAAAACAACCGCGGACCCTTGCGGGTCCGCGGCTTCAGTGCGGTCGAGAGGACTTGAACCTCGTCTTGGAGCGCTCGCGGGCGGCTCTTGCCGCCCACTCGCTCCGGTCTACGGCGGCCGAATGAATCGGCCGCCGAGAGGGCGACGCCTCCCGAGTC
>Ga0315900_10008153_pt1 | contig 13551 bp, 10 predicted proteins | sample LakEriMetagenome_FD_203521 | JGI IMG/M metagenome (GOLD analysis project Ga0315900, IMG submission 203521) | Freshwater fungal communities from buoy surface, Lake Erie, Ohio, United States - Buoy 12 MA114 | ecosystem: Environmental > Aquatic > Freshwater > Lake > Lake biofilm | place: USA: Lake...
AGATTTTTCTAAAGCTAATAATAGTCCAAGATTATCTTCTAACCTTAAATCCCTTCTGAAAATGAAAATGGTTTTTTTGTATATTTTCATTATATATTATTTTACATAAAAAAATTAGTTGATAAAAGCCAAAATAAGTTGACTTCCTAAAATAATACCTGAAACAGTACAAAAAAAGAGAATAATTATTTTTTTGACAAAATCAGAGAGCTTAGTAGATGTTCCAACTGTATGTTTAATGATAATTGAACCAACTAAACAACCATTAACTCCACTAACAATCACAAATATAACAAAAAAGAGTGCAAAATCCATTTTGATATTATCATTTGTCCTTTAATAGAATCAATAATTAGTGGGAAGTTCAATTTTTTCATAATGAATATGTCTTGAGGAAAAGTATTATTGATGGTTAAAAATATAAGGCTATTGAGTCACAATATGGTAATCGATCAAATGGGGATTTAGATATCATTTAATCGATTATTATATTGTGCATATAGTAGCCGGATTAGTGTTCTGGTAATTTCGGCCATAAATATCACAATATAGTTATCCAGATTAAATATCAGGTTGGTCGTATTGTAGATTCTCTGGCCTGAATTTTATTCAGGTGACCAACAAAAGATTTATATATTTTTATAAATATAAAATGTGTATTCATTGATTTTTTTAATAGTTTAATGATTTAGTAGAGATAAGAAATTATTATGTGCTTCAATAAAACCTGACCCACCTATAGTATACTTAAAATGTTGCTCTAATAAATTGATTTGTTTTTTAACTAGATCTTTAATCACATATAAATATTTCGGAACGTTCATGTATTGATCTAAATTGGCATTATTTAATATTTTTATTATTTCAATATCGATTGAATTATCTGAAGATTTAAAATATTTTTCCAATTGATTAATTAATTTATTGTCATTCAACTTGTGGTATATCTTTATTAGTCCAATAATATCTTTATTAGTCCGATATAATTCTTCGATAGTTCTTATTCTTGAACGCATAACATATGATTTATTTTCTAAATACATCAAAATATATTTAGTAGCTTTTTTACTTTTGCTTTCCTCAGCAAAAAGAATTCCAATAGCATACATTGCAAATATATCACCTTTTTTAATGGCTGTAAGAAAACACTTTTTAGCTTGATTATAATCTTTTTTATAATAATAGTAGTTCCCTAATTCAATTATTCCTGTCACATTGCCTTTTTCAAAAGCCATGAGATAGTATTTTTTCATTTGTTCATAATCTTTTTCCCTTCTTTTGTAATAAGATCCCAGAGTAATCATTGCTAGAGTATCATCTTTATCAATAGCCATGAGATAATACTTTTTCATTTGTTCGTAATTTATCTCTTTATATCGATAGTAGAATCCTAATTGACGCATAGTATAGCAACAACCTTTTTCAATCGCCATAAGATAGTATTTTTTCATTTGTTCGTAATCTTTTTTTTTTTCATAATAAGACCCTAATCGATACATTGCACGACTATGACATTTACCAATAGCCATAAGATAGTATTTCTTCATTTGCTCATAATCTTTTTCCATATTGTAGTAATATAATCCCAATTGATACATCGCATTGCCACAATTTTTGTCAATAGCCATAAGATAGTATTTCTTCATTTGTTCATAATCTTTTTCAATATATCTATAATGACCTCCCAGATTATACATTGCAGCTGTCAATCCTTTTTGGATAGCAATTAAATAATATTTTACCATTAAATCGTATTTTTTTTCTATTTTTTGATAATAAAAGCCTAAATTACATGCTGCAAAACCACTGCCTTTTTCAATGGCCATAAGATAGTATTTTTTCATTTGATCATAATCCTTCTCTATGTCGTAGTAGTACAATCCCAGTTTGAATATCGCTTTCCGACTACCTTTTTTAATGGCCATAAGATAGTATTTTTTCATTTGATCGTACTCTTTTTCTATATTTTTGTAATAGGATCCTAAATTAATTATTGCTTGAAGACTACCTTTTTCAATGGCCATAAGATAGTATTTTTTCATTTGATCGTACTCTTTTTGGATATAATAGTATAGACCATAATACAAAAAAATAGTTGGATCGTTTAAAGTATCGTATTTTTTGCCTAAATAATAGAGATGATAGATAATTTCAAGAGAGTTCTGATTTTGTATCTTGTTATATATCAAATTATTTTCTTTTAGATATTTGATAATAAATTCTTCCATGATCACTATTTTTAAAGATAGTCAATATTAGCTATTGTAATTATTTTTCAATTTTATATAATGAATATATCTTAAGGAAAAGTATCATAAATGGTTAAATTAAAAATATCATTTGATGGATTATCATATTGTGGATATCATATTGTTGATATTATGGCCTGGATTGTATTGCATAACTATCACAATTATGCTTAAAAAAAGATATGAGACAAATATGATCAGAAGTAATTAATCAATAATCTTTTTCCTTATTCACTTATGGATTATTTATCGATTTTTATATGATGAATTCTGTTTAATAGAAAGTATAATATGATACTAATTTGATTAATTATACTCCGTATAAAATATTTTAGTATATTTAGCAAAAATATATGAGCATCTAAAATAAATAAATAAAAAGTGATAAATTGGATAATTATATTTTTAATGATATTTTTTATAAAAGTAATTTACTGGCAATGACTATATTATGGGTCCACGCAGGAGTTTTCACAATAAAAAAACCGTACAATAGATTATAATTGACCATTGTACGGTTTTTTTATTGTGAAAACTCCTGCGTGGACCTATAATATAGTTATTATGGAAACATATTGTACAACACAACCTAAAGGTTGTATCGCGCGACTAAATCTAAATCTTAATTTTTAAATTTAGTCGTACATCACAACCTAAAGGTTGTATCGCACTTAAGTGACCAACAAAAAAATTATATACACTATAAATTGTTACTCAATAATCTTTTTTCTTAAATATTTTCCATTGATTTTTATATTGATTGAATCATCTTTGATCAATGTATTTATGAAAAAATATGTGAATAGATATTATAAATGAAAATTATTGATTATATTATAATTATCGGTATCGCTATAATATATAACATCTTTGTACATAACATAGCTAGTCTATCTTATCGCGAATTACAATATGAAGATAAGCATCAAAATACTATCATTATGATAACATTATTTGGTGCATTGGGAATCATTGTATCTAAATTCATTATTGATAAAAATAAGAAGTATCATAACGATTATGCCAGTAAAGGATTGTTTTTAGGTGGTACTATATTGCTTATAACTGCTCTATATGCTAATTGGGACTATATGACTGAAGAATTGAAATTACTATTTATCGGGTTTGTATTTATGTATCTTATATGGTGGGGATACAAGAGGGAGAAAGACAAGGTTGATGGTAAGATAAATGAAAAAATTATTGATGATATATTGGAAGAGAAAAATTAATAAAAATAGTGAGATATACTGCATTACGATATAAAGATTAATTTATATAATTTCTTCAAATGACAATATTTGAAGAAATTAAAAAATTTATACAAAATGATTGTAAATGTAATTGTATTGATATTACACAAAAAATGTCACTCATAACATATCCTTATTATTGTGATATTGCAATCAAAAACCCAAATAATGTTTATGTGGCTGAAAGGATACCACAAAGCGATAAATTGTTTAAAACACTTGCATCTTTTACGACAGATGAAACAGAAAAAGTAAAATATTTATTGATTAAAAATGATAATTATCATGTCACGTTCCGATTTTCGAAGGCTTATTTATCTAGATTTATATTAGGAGGCGACAAAGAGATATATGAATGTGGTATTTGTTTGAATCATTCATTATTAAATAATATTTGCACAAATTGTACATTTAACACATGTGGCCATTGTGTCAAAAAATTACTTTTGTCCAATAATATGAAATGTCCCCAATGTAGAAAAGATATTGAGATATATGATAATAATATTTTTACAGAATGGAGAGAAAAATGTGATCAAGAATACAAATTTAATATAGATAATGAATAGTCCAATAATATTGATTCTTAAAATCAATAATTTTACTTTGATTGAATGGTACTCATAAGATTGGCGATATTAGATATGTTTCGGTCCAGAATATCCACAGTATGATGATCTGATATATCAATATAGTTATTTATCAAATAATTGGATTCCATTTGGGAAAAATTATATTTGTAATAATATATGGATCGTGGTAAAGAGTTAGCCGATTTAGAATTAAAAAAATATGGTTGTGATGAGAAAACAGTGGTGGAAGAAAAAATTAAAGAGTTCAAAAATATATTGGATGATGATGAGTTATTTCAAGAAAAATTTATCAATGAAGTAGAAAAATACGATTACCCCATTCGCGAGGTTAATATATATAAAGGTCATAATCAACAAGAATGTAGAATTTTTAGAAAATTAGATAAATATAGTTATAAAGGTATTACACTTAAATTCAATGGAAGCGATTATTCACCATGCTACCTGGATGGCTCATGGTGATTGCCTTAATATTTGCATAAATTGTTGGTCCTCTTTATAACTTTCTTGAATATTTTTGTTGGTATGTAGTCCTTGAATATGGCATTTATTGAGGAATAATACTCCTTTGCAATCTAAAACATTTGATACTTCTTTAGTCATAATTTCATTGACAATTAAGTCTATATTAAGATAGTATTTTTTCAATTTATCTATCTTATGCACATATTCTTTTGGTATAATAGATTTGTAACTATTGATTGGTGTCACATACATTAAATGTTCCGATGGTTTAAAAAATTGACTAGTTTTGTATTGATTCAAATTATCTAATATCTTGTCAATATAACCATCTTTTTGTGAATTCAAGAAATAATAAATCTGTGTTAACAAAGGAGCTCTGTCAAACTTATAAAACCATACATCATCACTAGATTCTTTAAAAATATTAAAATAGTAATCAAGGACCCACATAAATCCTTCAATATAATTTTCTAAAATTTCAACCATTTTGCGATTTTCAATATCGATGGTATCCAGACCAAAAAATTCTTGATAATACCTTTTAACACCTGTTTCAATTTTTTCAGTCTTCCATGTGTAAGTATGTGGATCAATATAAACTTTACCTAAATCCAAAAAGCCATTATTTAATTTTTTAGTGTATTCATCTAAAATATTATCCAACTTATAAACTTCAATATCATAATTTGTAATTTTTAAGGATGGATCAAGTGATGATAATACTTTCTCTAATTTATCATGATGAAATTTGTTATCTACACTTTTAGAATATTTTTGAAAAGTAATATTTATTTTTGGAAATTTTTTTGTTTCTTTATAATATTTTAGATAATTGGCTATGAAATGATGTTCGTCTATTTGTGTTAGTTTGCTCATTTTTTTAATAAAATCCTCATCACTCGACCATTTTTTGATATCTAAATTATTGTTTTTAATTTGGTGATTGAAGATTTGTAGTTTTCTTAGAAAAGAATTTAGAACTGTTGTAAAGTTATCTTGATTAGCATCCATAACTTTCTTTAATTTATCATAATTTCGATAATGTGAACTCATATATATTTTTTGGAGATTACCACCTTCGTCGTAATGTAATATTTTGATTAAATTAAGGAAAGTTGTTTGATTGATTCTACTATTTTCAATAATATAATTACCATTCTCCTTTAATAATTTGACATACTTATCGATGATTCTATCAAAATCGTATTTGACATTGAACGATTCGATTTTGGGAATAAAGTCGTTTCCAAAGATAGTTAAGATAAAAACTATATCGTTAATAACATTATTTTGATCTAATTTCATATCTTTTTTGATCATTTTTAGAGAGTTCGAAACATAGTTAAATAAGTTCTTTTTCAATAAATCAATATCTATAATATCGTAATTATATTGTTGTTGATTAAATCTCATAATTGTAATTTTTTTGATATAATTACTTAAAATAAGACATAACAACGACATATCAGAATCGGGTGAATAAATTGTGATTCCCCCTTTCACTTTTTTTGCTTTAATATAATCAACTATTTTTTTCTCTCCTTCGCCATTTTCATGAGTGCTTGAATAAGAGTAATCTTTCATTTTGGGACAAATATTGAAAATTTTCTTTCTAAAATTATCGCTTAACAGTAGTTGGTCAATTAAATTTATAAAATGGGTGCCTGGTGAGATATTTATCTTCTCCCAACTCAATTTGTTGATTTCGTACAAATACCTATTTTTTTCATTCATTAACTCATTTTCATATTTATAGAATATCTGTTTCTTGACAAGATTTATAATCGTTCCCATATATCTTCTCTTTTTTTGTTCCAACATTTTGGATTTTGATGGTACTCCATCGATTGCTACAAACAAATACTCCAATTTTTCATTTTCAATAAAATTCTCTACAATATTAACCAAATATATTTCCACTTTTTTGACTATAATTTCATTTAACTGATTATTCACTTTTGTTAGATTTGTTAGATCTGTTAGATTTGGTTCTTGACTCAATTTAATATTATATTCTTGCAATAGTTTATTGAATTTTTTATTATCTTTGGAAGATTGGTTAATAATTTGATAAAGTAAATAATTAAGATCTGCTATAACAATAGAACTCACAATATGGATAATTGAATTAAAGTCAATGGCCAAGTATTGTGTCTTTAATCTTTTTTGTAATTTATAAGTGAAATTATCTTCGAGGTTAGTAATATTATTCTCCTCGATACTACTAAAAAATCTTTCAATGCCCATTTATAATATAATATCAGGGATTATTTTTGAGTTAGCCATGTTTTTAATAATTTTAGTTGGTCACTTTTTGACATCTCTTCACAAGGTGTTTCCATAATAATTGGTATTTCTTTCGAGTTACAAATCCTAACAAATTTTGCCAATCCATCTTCATCGATGTGTCCTTTAGTTAAATCGGCATGTCTATCTTTCTTACTACCTAAAATACATTTGCTGTTGTTAAGATGAACACATACCACATTTTTCCAACCCAGATTTGTTTCAACAAGAGAATCAAAAACATCAACGAACCCATAATGTCCAATATCGTATCCGGCCGAGAAAACATGACAAGTGTCGATACAAAATTTAACTCTTTTTCTCTCGTCGTCAGTGAACATTTGGTATAGTCTACCTAAATCAAAAAGAGAAGTACAAATTTCCGATCCTTGTCCCGCACCTGTTTCCAAAATAATAGTTGAATCAACTGGCGTTTTCGATAGAACCTCTTTGATTCCTTCCACAAAATTATTTGTTCCTTCCTTAACTCCAAAATCTAAACATTTTCCCAAATAAACAACAACACCAATACTACCAATGATAACACTTTCATGAAGATCTTGGCACAACAATTTGACTGCATTTTTATAAATATTTGATGTACTTGGATTACAATGTCAGGGAATTAAGGTTCCCATTCATCGATAACCGATCGGGATGGGGTACCAACCAAGATAACCCACCAATCTTCACGGAACCTCTTCAGATTAAAGGTTAGCTTTTTAATTTTCTTTCTAATTCTGGAGGACGTTTGCCATTTCTCATTATATACTTTACTATTGTCATCATATTTTCACAAGCATTTACATCTCGGTTTGCTATTAGTTTACATTCAGGATTTATACATCCCACTAACCCCCAAACTGATATTAAATGCGCTCTTTCATCCGATTTCTTTCTCTTTTTATATCTTTTTACATTTTCCATTTCACCTATACTTTTTTCATTTTGTGTTGTCGTACCATTATTACCACTACCTTTATTTTGGTCACTTTCGCATGAATAATATTTCCTTTTTACACAACGATTACATAATTTCGACGTTCTAAACTCATTTATCTTGTATATTTCAAATTTCGCTTTCACAAATAACTTTTTTATCTTCCTATTTATAACTGGCTCTTTACCTCTCATATTTTCTTTTTTATCAAAATCGCCTAATATTACCAAAACTTCTGATTCAGAACCAAATTTCTTTTTAAAATTTTTTATCATCTTTTGTTCACTCCTTTGGGTATTTGTATAAGTATGGAAAGACATTTTACGATATATTGGGTTATTGTAATGAGAGTATAATTTTTTATTTATTATATTTTTTATCGTTATCCATTCTTTGATTTTTTCATATGTACACACTTTAGAATTATATTCTTTAAGTTCATCTGTTAAATCTGAAACTGTTTTACCATCTTCTATCACTGATTTTGCCAGATTTAACCTCCTTTTTCTATATTTTTTTAATCCTGATTCTACTCTTCGTTGGTCTTGAGTATATCTAAAATGATTTCCTTTTTTATGTGTTTTATACGCTTCCGTTTTTTTTTCTGACATACAATAGATTATATCACTATAGCCAGGATCAATTGTCACTATATTCTTTTCTTTCATTTTTTTGGTTATGTGTGTTTTTTCAATATATCTCAAACAATATTTTTTAACCTTTTCTCTTTTGAATACAAGACAACATGAAATTCCATCTGTCATTATCATATAATTGAATTGTGCCTTTGAATGTTTAAACACTCTTCTGTTCATTTTAAACAATAATTCCCATAATTTATTTCTTTTCCCAATATCATTACATAATTTTGGGGGTATGATTCCTTTTATATTAAATATTTTTTTAATTTCTTTTGAACCAATAAGATTTTTTGCGATAACACTATTATCTATTGTTATATTTTTTGGTACTATATTATTTCTCAAAGGGAATACTCTTAATAATTTTACCTTCGGATCCATATTGTACAATTCTCTATTCATATAAATCATTGAAGGTATGTAAGTTTGTTGAAAAGTACATACGTCAGATATTATCTTGTTATTTTTGTAATTATTTTTCTGGGGAATTAATATTTTTTTATGTTTTATAACCCATGAATGATATATTTTATCTGATTTAATTTCGTCAGAATTAGACATAATATCATTATATATTTCTCTTAATTGTTTCCTCAATAATTGTATCTCATTTTTTTTCTCTTCAGGTGTATTTTTCTTAGCCTTTATTATAGCTATTTGTTCACGTTCATTGAAAGATTTCTTTATAAATTTCATCAAATGTTGGGTAAAATGTTCCTTTATATTTGTTTCCAAATTTTTAATCATATCAATAGCCATATAACCATACATGTTGCCAACATTTTTGTATTTATTAATTTCATCGTTCATAATATTTTTATAGTGATTTTTATAAAATTCCATTAATATTTGAGCCATAATTTGCTTTTTTTTATAGCTATCATCTTTTTCATTTGCATCATTATCATTTTTTTCATCTGTATTATTATCTTTCTTTTTTTTTTTATTTATTTTGTTTAATTTTTGACCACAAATAATTTTAATAATATCCATCATAATTACTTGATCAATTATTGGCCATTTATTAATATCAAAATTAGCAAGATCGTTACAATTTTGTTCAAAAAAGTGCACAAGGAATAATTTTAAAAATTGATAAGCGTGTATAGTAACTTTATTCATATCAAGAACCATTTTTTCGATATTTTGTTGCACAGTTTCGTTTTGTACAATACTTTTCAAGCTGGTTTTTTTGACAAAAATCTTACTATTGCAATCAATTGTATCAGTATTATACATATTATTATCATTACTTTTTTTAATTATTTTTCCTGTAATATTTTTAACGGGATTATTTTTGTCAAAAATAGATTTTAACCCATTGATTTGATCAATTAAATTTTTAGTCTTTTTTATTGAATTTTCAATGAGTTGTTGTCGAAATAATATTTCGTTCGACATTATATTTATATTTTGGGAATATATATCTTTTCAATAATTTTTTCAATTTTTTATTATACTCAGCCAAAAAATATTTGGTTCTATTACTTTTTATATAATTATAACAAAAATATAACATCAATCATTTATACCCATTCCAAAATATTTTTTCCGATTAAGTGTGTTTATTACTTTTTAGTACATTTAGCAAAAATACATAAGCATCTTAAATAGATAAATAAAAAGCGGTGAGCTAGATAATTATATTTTTTATGGTATTTTTCATAAAAGTCATTTACTAGCAACGACCATATTATAAGTCCACGCAGGAGTTACCACAATAAAATAACTGTAAAACGGCCTATTATAATCTATTTTGAAGGCATTTTATTGTGGTAACTCCTGCGTGGACCTATAATATGGTTATTGTTGTCATATGACTTTCATAAAAAATAATATTAAAAATACAATTATTCAGTTTATCTCTTTTCATTTATCTATTTTGGCTACTTTTCACTTTTGTATTTAACTATAAAAAGTAATAGAGTTAGCTAATCGGAAAAAATATTTTATAATAGGTATAAAAAGAACGAGGTGAATAATTTTAATTATTATATAAAAAATAAGAATTATTTACCTTATTATTTTTTTTGGAATATTATACTATGATATTTTCAATAAATTACATAAAAAAATGATTGTATAGACTATTTGGAAAAAAAATATTATATCCGTCAATGAATTGTAAAAGCATATTTGGATTTTGATGCAATATATGCAAGGGAATAGGCTAACTATTATAATAAAATAGTTAGCTAATAACCTTATACGAAGTACATGTATAAAAAGTCACATGCTAAATATTGTTTTTAAATAGTTATCTTATGACTTTTTGGGAGTATTATAAAAAGTATTAATATTGGCAAAAATTCTTATTTCCCTGGCATTGACTTGGATTACAAAAATTTAACATATAACTGGCATGAATAACAATACCAATACTATTTTCTAACAATTTACATCTTAGTTGATTTAATTCATCATCTGTATGTCTTTTCGAATTATAATTCTTTGGACTAGTCAAAAAAATTTGGAAAAAATTTATACCCAATTGTTTAGCATACTCGACAGTTGTTAAAAAACCGTAGTGTGTATTTATGTGGAAACCTATTTTCATTAAATATAAATAGCAAATAAATTTTTAAGGTATTTCGAGCTGTTGTTACGATTTTTATTGCGTTATTGTATGGATTATTATAAAATTAATTTCATCAGCTTTGTATAGGCATATCAATACCAGGAAATTAAGTGATTATAATAGCATATATACTTTTAATAATAATTCCAACGGATCATACTATTATATGATAAAAGGGAATGAGGTAATCAATTTAATAAAATAGTTAGATTATGACTTTTTATCCAAACTATTATATGATAAAAGGGGATGAGGTAAACAATCTAATAAAATAGTTAGCTTATGACTTTTTATCCATACTATTATATGATAAAAGGGGATGAGGTAACTAAACAAATGAAATAGTTAGCTTATGACTTTTTATCCATACTATTATATGATAGAAGGGGATGAGGTAATCAATTTAATAAAATAGTTAACTTATGACTTTTTATCCATACTATTATATGATAAAAGGGGATGAGGTAAACAATCTAATAAAATAGTTAGCTTATGACTTTTTATCCATACTATTATATGATAAAAGGGGATGAGGTAACCAAACAAATGAAATAGTTAAATATTAACATAAAATATATTATTTGTTAATCATTTAACACGATCCAGGCCAAGGAATCGGCAATGCAGCAACCGATATAAAAATATGGATAACCACATTGCGAATTTGTGGCCGAAACTATTAGGTTAATTGTTCGGCTGAGGCTCCACAATACGATTGTAGTCAAATGGATAATAGGCATTCCTTTTGATAGATACGATATTGTGGAATAACAGCCTGGCTATTTAGATGTTTCTTCCTATTCATAAGTGACATACATTCATTAAATAAAAATTGAACCTTATTTTGATTATAAAATAGCATCTTTAATTTTTATATCGTTTAAGTATATATGTCTAGACACAAAGAAAGGAAAGAGAGCAGTATTTATAATTTGAGGGTTTTCCACAATTGGGTTAAGAGGGAATTAATAACACAAGCTGCAAATTATTTAGAGGAAAATTATAACATTCGAAATCCCAAATTATTAGATTTAGCTGTTGGGAAAGGTGGAGATATTGGTAAATTTTTTGACAATCGTGTTACTAATATGGTCGGATTCGATATTGATAATAATAGTATAATGGAAGCTAAAAAAAGGTATGAACAGATGAAAAGAGATATTATGAGAAAAGGGGGACCTTCTTTAAATTATAGATTTTATGTTATCGATCTATCAAAAAAAGAAAATTTATCGGAAATAAATATTTTGATTAGAGGGATGAAATTTGATATAGTGAGTTGTCAGTTTGCAATCCATTACTTTTTTAAAAATGAGGATAGTTTGGAAAATTTAATCAAAATAGCTGGATCGTATATTAACAAAAATGGATTTTTCATTGGGACAACCGTGAATGGGGACATGTTAAAAAAAATGTTTGTTGATACAAAAATAATTGAAACTGATCTGTTCAAAATAGAGAATATGTCTTCTCAATTGGATCAAGAGTATGGTAACACATATTTGGTTTCATTAGGTAGTAAAGATGATAAAGATCACTATTTTGTTAATAAACCATCCGAAGAGTATTTAGTTAACTTGGAAGTATTGAAAAGGGTTTGTGAGAAATATAATTTAATGTATATTGGAAGTATTAATTTTGAAGAATGGTATAAATCTTATAATAAAGAAATTTTGTCAAAAAATGAAAAAGAGTACAGTTTTTTAAACTTTTCATTTGTCTTTATGAAAAAATAAATGTTGTTCCCAAATAGATAATTATTAATTGTAACCAAAAACCCCAATGAACAGACCATAATGCTGCCAAAACATAACTTAAAGATCCAATATAAGACATATAACAGACAAAAAACACTACACCTAACAAATTAACCAAAACGATATCTAATTTATTAGATTGTAGTTTCAAATTGAGTAAAACAATTATAACGATACCTAAAATATCGCTCATATATTTGTGGTCTTTGAACCATTGATATGTTAACAATGTTACTAAAATACCAACAAATGCGCCAGAAATATTCCATAAAATAGTGTATTCTAATTTTGAAAATAACATTACTTGTTGGTTATTGAAATCTTTTTTTTTATATTTAATACAATTATTTTTAATTATTAAGTATCCAATTCCTGGCAATGTCCATGCAAAATTAAATGCTTGTATAACGAACCCATTAAATAACGATTCGTTGGATTGGTAATTGATTAATGAGTACATGAAAATAGAGAACATAACGAGAGCTGTTCTGTAAAATGTAAAATTAATAATTTTGGAATTTTTATAATATGCATCTATACTAAAATTAATAATCTCTCTTAATCCATTAAATTCTTGGACTACCAAATCGGCATTATGTTCCACAAAATTATTTCCTTTAATTGCCACGCTTGTACTACTCACATTGAACATTCCCAAATCGTTAAATCCATCTCCGATAGTAAGTGTTCTAATTCCTTTATCTTCCAAAATAAGTGCTAGTTTCTTTTTATGTTCTGGAATTAAATTATATCCAATAAAATTTTTACAATTAATTAAATTATGGCAAA
>Ga0315900_10008156_pt1 | contig 13551 bp, 23 predicted proteins | sample LakEriMetagenome_FD_203521 | JGI IMG/M metagenome (GOLD analysis project Ga0315900, IMG submission 203521) | Freshwater fungal communities from buoy surface, Lake Erie, Ohio, United States - Buoy 12 MA114 | ecosystem: Environmental > Aquatic > Freshwater > Lake > Lake biofilm | place: USA: Lake...
TCTGGCCAATCAGGCAAATCTTCAAATTCATATTCTGTCATCCAAGGAAAAAGACCACTGGAGATGCGATAAAACTTGAAACCGTTTTGTTCATTCCAATGAATAACCTTTTCTAAATCAGTGACATTTGCAAGAGCAAGTTTACTGATATGTGGAAGTCCTTTAGTTTCAAAGGTTCTTTTAATCGCATCACGATTTGTAGTAATACCTTTGGCTCCTAGTTGCATATTAATGCAAGCATAGCCTATTCGTTGTTCGTAGGGAAGTTCTTTGTTAATTTGCATACAGGAATGGTTACATAACCGGAGTCAACAGTGCGGTGTGGTGGTTCTACAATTTTATTGGTTACAAGAAAGGTTAACATACCAAGATTTTCAGAATAATTCTTGATAGCAACTTCATCGGATTCCAAACCCGGAACATTTACAGTAGCGGTAGCATACGGAGTACCATCTTCTACATCAAAGATTTGAATTGCGGTATTTCCATTGCCGTAAACTCCAAAATGTAAAGTAACTTTAATCGTTTCATCGTAAGGAGTTGAATAATCGTAAGTCATAATATTATTTTTGGTTAATTAAAAATTCTTTTTTCTCAGTAACAGCGGATAAGATATCTTGTGTAAGTGCAATAAGATTATAAACACGGGCGTTCATATGAACATTTAGAGTATCAACTGCGCGTAAAGCAGCAGCAGCATTTTCCAAATGAATTTCAGCAGAAGAGAGTTTGATAAGTTCTTTCATCTTGTGTAAATCACGATCTTCTTTCGTGGTCTCAGTTTTACTTTCTTTCCCCGGATTAATTGCCATATTTGTTTTATTCATATTTGAAAAAGAGTTTTCATCAAGATGAACAATCTTAACAGGAATAGTTTCACCTGTAGCCATTGTGACCGATGTTAGCGATATTACAGGCTCATTTAATGACTCTAGATTAACTCGGAAATTGTGTTTATAATTACTATAACCTTTATAAACCAAGATGCCATCCTTTAACAAATGATTAATCACCGGTCCATAGTTCTTGTCTCCAGCATAGTATGGAGCGGTTCCACGGCGACGATCTCGTAAGAAAGGAAACTTGATATCCTCAATGAAACGGTATAATTCATTTAAGGTAGTAAAGGTTTTTACATTGCCGTTTTTTACTCTTTTGATAAATTCTTTGTAAACTTTACGATTAACAGAATATAGTTTTGGTAATTTCCAATCCGCGTTAACATTTACGTTTGTTCCGTACATAATATATTGTTTTTGAATTATAGTATAAAATTAAACTAAATACTCAAGCAATGCAAATTTAAAGTGTTAAAATTTTGTTAAAAATTACACTTCTTCAATTGTAAAGATTTTTTCTTTTAAAAGTGCAGTTGCAATATCTTTAAACATTTTCTTATTTTCCGAATCTTCAAACCTTGAAGTATAGCCAGAAGAAGGAAGTAACGCGATTGTAGCAGAAAAGTCTACATCAAACCCAGTGTTTCTTTTAATGTTCTTAGAACACGATTGCCAATATTCACCTTGTCTAAATAGTTGCTCAACAAATTTTGTTAAAGATGCTTTTGCTGCGCCTTGTGTAGCAAATAATCTAACGTTTGTAGAATTTTGAATAAAGATTACTCCTCGGTATTTAATAGCATACAATTTATCTGTTGACATTACTACGGCTACCGCAGAATCAACACTTTTAATTATTCCTTGCGTAAGTTCCATAATGTTATATGATTGCTTCTAAAGAATACCGGTCAGCTGCACCTTTAGAACCTAAAAGATCACTGTATTCTATAAAGTTATGTTTATTATTTAACGCGTATGCAACAGCTTCAGGCAGATCTTCTTGTAAGACCTTAATCGCTTCTGCTTTATCATCTTCAGACATTGGATGATAGTTATGTAATTGCTTTACTTTAATTTTAACTTTAACTTCAATTTCATAGTCAACAGGGTAATGATTTGATGCCATGTTTTTATATTTTTAAATTGATAGTTAAAATTAAACTAAAAATCCCAGAGTAGCAAACTCTGGGACATAAAGTTATTAACAATTTAAAGGACTAACCCAAAAGTAATAAGTTACTTAAAGGTTCTTGTGTTGTAGTTTCTTCTTTAGTAGCAGTATCTAAATTACTAGAACTCCATGAATTATCCCACTTCTCCAATTGAAAATCTTCAAGACTTGGTATAATTGTAATGTCACCTTCTTTACCTATAATAGGATAGCCCCAAGCCTGTTCAAATCTCCAGTGAAAGAATAGGTTTCGAATAATCGATTCATTCATAACGGTACCCACTTCATAGTTAATTGTAAACAGCTTCTTATTATCTGTTCTTGATTCTCCAAGATAAGTAATGCGATAACCATCAATTGTACGATATGCACCTACTTTAGTATCTCGTTTGTATACCCAATTATTAACTTTGAATGTAACAGCTGCCATGATCTCTGAAGTTTTGCTTGAATTGGAATTATTCATTAACGATGTAAATGTAGTTCTTAAATCAACACTATACTTTGCATATTTCTTCCAATCTCTTGAATTATCTATCTCAAGATCTTTAAGTCTTGCTAACGTTATGTTACTGATTGTGCCTTGTGATTGGCTACGCTCAACATAAACATATATGTTTTCTGCACTACCACCATGAAGTTTTGCGTATTCAATTACAATTTCATACAATCCTCGACCAAATCTATCTTTATTAGTTGGATCCGCAATAATAAAAAGATAGTCAGAATTTTTTAGGTTCTGACTATTCTTTAATGTATCTTGAGTCCATTCTACTACATTTGCCTTTGTTTTTAAAAGACCTTTAGTAGTAGCAATGTCAGATAATTTAGCCGCATTTGAGTAGGCTAAATAAATCTGTTTCATTACTCAACTTCTTTATCAGATTCCTTACCGAACCATTCGTTGTAGATTTTTTCTGCTTCTTCAAGTTCGATATTTTTTAATCTCAACTCTAAGCGAGTTTTGTGCAAATCTTTAATCCAAGTAGCAGCATTGAAATCTTTACCTGGTCTTAAAGAATCAGCGCTATCTGGTGCAAAGTCAGTCATTTCATAAACACGATTTTCTAAAACCAATACTTGGTCTTTTAAATCATTTACCAAACGTCCTGCAGAGATTGCTGCTTGGCTACCCAAGATCTTTGCTCTTTCTTCTTTAATTTGTGTGTTTGATGCAGAAAGCATCTTTGTAAATTTGTTACTCATGATGTTTAAAATTTAAGATTAATTATTGTTTTATGTTATATACTTACTTTTGTAATTGGTTCTTGATGTAATCACGATCTTGTGTAAAGATCGGAATTTCATTGTCAATTACCCAATGTGTTCTGCTATAGATTTCATAAGCGGATTGCTCTCCTAATGTTGCGATTGCTTGTTTTGCATTTACTACATCAGCAGGATCAATTAAAAGCCCAGGACCGGTTTCACCCTTCTTACGACGGTATGTATCTTCAGCTTTCACAATAGCAGCACCACGCTTAAAGCGAGTTGGATAATCATTCCAGTTGACAGATTTTTGTAGCATCATTATGTCTTGCATTTCAGATGCTTTCTTACCTTGTAGTTCTTTGTGTGAAAACATGGATTGTGCAGCCATAGAAATAGAGTTTCTTGTGGCATCTTGCTGTCTCCAAATAAAATAGTTAACCACTTCATCAATGTAAGAAATTTGAAATACTCTTGCATCAAACATTGCAAGTGGATTATTAAGCGCTTGAGAAATTCCCATATCATAAGCGGTCTGACCATGAGCAATTGGATCAGCTTCAATATTTTCATAAGCTCTCTTGGTTCTCAGTTGATTAAACTTAGCAGTTGCAAGAGACGCAGCAACAGAACACATTTTCTGTAAGTTGTTGTCAAACCAAGCAGATGTAGCGAGATCATCATAATCCGTTAACCAAATAGAGATCTCATCAGATTGTACATATCCCATCTTTGCTCCCTGAATGTTTTCACAAAGAAACTTTGTGGTTTCATTCATATCTTCAAGCAGCCCAGTATCATACGGTTTATTTAATCCTTTTGTGTATGTGTGAAATGCTTTACCGTCAATACGGATTAAAGTATTTGTTCTTCTTCCTAATTTAATTCGGGTTCTATCTTCATAGAAGTCTTTCATTCTATCTCCAAGTGCATCTTTCATAATGTATAGTTTTTTATTCTTCCCACTCAAAGTTGTCTTTGATATGAGGAGTTTCTTTGGTTAGTAATTCATTAATACTTTCAAGCTGTCTTTGCGTATCCTCAGAATTTTGGCAATACTCAGGGTTAGCCAAATGTTTAATTCTTGATAGCAAGTTATCATAAACAGGAAATAGTCCGTTTGCTTTAACAGATATGATTTTGTTGGTGTACCCACGATCTTCAACATTTTTGTTATATAAAGCACGTTTTGATTGTTGAACTTCAAGTGAAACTTGTTTCTCAGTTATCTTAACCAGTTCACCAACTTTAACCGTAGTTATTCCATTTTCGCTTCGAGAATAACCATAGACTTGACCTATAATCAAATCATTACCTAATGCGTCTTTCATATTATTTTTTATTTTTAATTAATGTAATAAGAACAGCCGCGATACAAATAAAGTATACACTTAAAAAAATTGCTGAATTAGTATCCATATCAGTTGTTTTAAATTGATAGTATAAAATTAATCTAAATAAATGAAATATGCAAACTTTTTTTCTTTAGTTATTAACAATTTACCTTCTTGAAGAATAAGCATTTTTAAATTCTTCTTGCGTTTCATAAAGACGAGACTTGTCATATCCTTTAAGATGTTCAGCATTTTTTAGATATTCATACGCATTCTTTCTGACATTTTCTTTACTAAGTTGTATATAAACTGGATAGTCTCTATACTTCAATGAAGTTTCAATATGTGGATATTTTTTCTTATCTTCTTCATTAATAAATTGAACATAATAAGAATATTTTCCTCCATACGTTTTATTTCTGATGATTTCAAGGTTTTGTTCAATATCAGTGAATGCTTCATTTGTACGATGTGTACCTTTATCATCACAACGATACATTTCCAAAACTGTTTTATTTGAAAGCGGATATGCATTGATTTGATATTTGCCATTTGGCATTTCATATGCAAAGAATGCTCTTTCAGGTGTTGCGTCAATGGTTGAGTATGTATACGAACTACCACTATAACCATAACCATAGTTACGTTGTGATTTCATGGTTGCAATTGAAAATGTACCTAAGTACACCATTACATTACCTTCTTTACACAAGCAACTAATTACACGATCTCCAGGTGTAAGATCTTTAATAGCGTATCTTTTAGCTTCATCTTTATCTTTCTTATCATGAAGCATTTCCATATAATCTAGAGTATCAGCTCTTACAAGAACCATTGAGCCACCATGACGAATTTCCTCAACGAATGTAATAGGATTTTTAATAACACCATATTCTAATTGGATCTTGTCAAGCGGTAATTGATAAAAGTCAACCCAAATGACTTTAGGTAAATCAGGATGACTAAGTTGAAACCCTTGATCGTTCCATTTTAAAATCTTTACCCCGGTCATCGGTTCATTGTTAAACGGAACAGTTGACTTATCCTTAGTTTTACGTACTCTTACTCCGATATGCACGTCTTTAAGTATTCTATAACTACAATTCATTAAATATGTATTTTAGTGTTTTAATTTGATAGTATAAAATTAATCATTAATTGTATTCCATGCAACTTTATATATGAAAAGTTATTAACATTTTAGTATTTTTCTAAAACGATTAATGTTGGTGCCCAGCCGTTTCCACTATTTGCATTAGTAGTTATGCATTTAACAATCCATCCTTGCGCAACACATTTACGTGTATACATAACTGCGTCGTCAGATTCATTAAATGATTTTACGATTACTGCTTGAGGCGTAGCTGGTTTAACAGTGGTCACTGCCATAGTTCCTGCCGCAATCGTTGTGGCAATAAAAAATCCTAATAGGATATGAATAAATGTTTGTTTCATTTTCTTATAGTTTAAATTCATAAATCTCCTGTTCTTCAAATGCAGGTCTTATAGTATTATCTTCAAATCTTTTAATACATTCAAAGATGTATAGTGAATGATCTTTAACTTTTTCGTTTGCGTGTCCTAATGTTAAGTGAAAGTTAAAGTAAGGTTCTCTTCTTAAACCACAAACTTCACGAATTGCTTCGCCTTCAGGACAATACGCTCTTAACCACCAGTGTTCACCATTTGTTCTTGGATCTGGGTCAACATAAAAACTTACTTCTTTACCGTCAAAGATTTCTTTTGCTTTCTCGAAGTCAGGCGCTTCTCGTTCAGAATCGTTAATGATTGTTAAGTGTGCACCTCTAAGTGGTTTATTTAATTCTAAGCTATAACGTTTCTTAATGAACCAAGAATAATACATATGAATGTCACCTGGCACCATAATCATCGCAACCCGTTTCCAAGATGCTTGTGAATTATGTTTCCGAGTTTTATTCTCAGGCTCAAAATGCAATATTCCTGTTACTTTAAAAATCATTTTTTCTTTTTTCTTTTAATGGCAGTTTCAACTGTCCCATCATTCCATAATATTGAAATATACTGAAAGTCAAGAACTACCATTTTAGGTTTGCGAATAATTGTTAAGAACCCGGTAACTTCACCCATAGAGGTGCAAATCTTTTTAATACCGCCAGGATTCTTTTTCTTTAAATATTCATCAAGAACTTCCAGTGCAACTTCTGACCTAATTTCCATTTTTGCTTGGTGTTGATGATAGACATACATGGAATCTCTTCCTTTATAAAACATCTCAATCCCATCTTGACCATTTACATAAGTCTTTTGCGCAAAAGAAAAAGTTGTATAGAAAAGAAGTATTAAGATTTTCATTTTACATCATCAATCTTAGTTACTTCAGCTGTCCAAAAGTCAACACGATAAACACCTAAAGGTAGTTTAACCTCTTTGTCATACCACTCATAACGATGTTCAATTATAACTGAATTCATTCCTTTAATTGTGGTAGAACTTTTAGGTGCAATACACTTCCCAGTTCTTAAGTCATAGATATAATTACCTAATGAAGCAATATGACCACCTATATGATATGGATGATTAGATGAAAACGATCCGCCTTTCATTGCAATTTCACCTTCTTCATTAATCAAAACATGATCACCAAAAGAAAATAGATCTTTTTGGCTATCACCTTTCGGAGTTCTTGTGTAATGAATTAATGCGCAATAACCGTCCTTAAAACCTTTCACATAGCCACCTTTTCGGAAGATTAGATCCGAAACTTTTGTATCATTATGATACAAATGAGAATACTTTAAACCTACAAGACGATCGTCTTTCATTTCTTCTTCTGATAATTCAATAGGGCGAAGCTCATACCCATTACCTAAACGATCGTATGGGTGCTTTTCTTTAGGATCTTCAAATAATCCACCAAAGAAATGCCCTAATGTAGCACCGTTACCCATCATATTTGTAAATGCAACGATTGCATCCATTGGGTTTTCAAAATCCGAGAATTTTTTGTTTGACATATTATATTTTTTAATTCATTAATAATCAGATGAATAAGTATCCGGGACCATTCCGATTCCATCATGAATTCGGATAGAAAACTCTTTCGGAGTTTATTTCTTCAAATACTGTTTTATCCATTTCACCTATTTTAAAGTTTTTCACAGTCACAATAAATGAATTGTCTTTGAATTTACCATGAACCATACCTTCTTTGATTTCATTGCCAACTTTGAATTTTCTTATTTCTGAAATCATCCTATTTTTTGAATTAAGTTATAGTTTTCTTCTACCCATTTATCAAGACCGTCAAAACTATCCCTTGTCAATTGTTTAAAATCGCTTTCTTGCCCTTCAAATTTAAGTTGAATAAAAACATAGTCCTCTGTGTATCTTGCAATCTTTGCTGAAAGAATACCGCTTGTTAATTGATAATGTGTCATAATTTTATTTTTTACATTGCAGTTTAATTGCTAACAACTTATACAAAGAAAAGAACTGTCGGTTTCTCGTTCAATTCTTGAGCAAATCTAGTTCAATAATGTTAAAGATTAACGGTTACTTTTAATGATTGTGCTGGTGCATCTTCATCAAGATATTCAGCATCAAGATACACATCATCAGGGGTTAATCCAGGAAAGTATGTGTTCTTTACTTGTAATCTTAATGGTGCAAAAAGTCCATCATCAGTATCTTTTGTATTCACTACTGATGTAAAGTTTTTAAACACTGTCTGCAGCTGATCATAAGGATTATCACCACTATATCTTTTAGCAGAATACACGTCATCAGTAAGCTGACAGAATGTAGAAGCATGATATCCTATGAGAGAATCATCAGAAACTCTTAAGTATTTAACTACATATTGATGAGGTAGTTTTTGATGATCATCAAAAGCCTGTGCAAGAGAATCAGCGACCGCGGTCACAACTTTTGCTTTATCGTCTTGTGATAGTCCACTATCACTTTGCGATTTCCGTTTGTTAAATAAATTGAAAAACATAATGATTAATTTTTTGTTAGTATAAAATTAAACTAAAAATCCCAGAAATAAAAATTTCTGGGACTAAAGTTATTAACAATTATTACTGGGATAACCAATCTTCATAAAGTTTTAAAGATCCGTCTGATTCTTTAATTGTAATATACTTGCGAAAGACGTGTGGTGGTATTTTGTGACCTATGTTTTCCCAGTAGTATTTAAAGGTTCCTACTCCATTCTTTTTAAACCATTCTTGAGACTTCTCTGGGCTAATCACATCATCGGATTCTCCATAGATTACAGTATGATGAGCACGTTGGTTACCTGTTCTTGCTACAGGATTAAAACTGCGGTCCACAACTGCAGGATTAAATAAGATAGCAGGTATTCCTGTAAGTGTAGAGATACAATAAGCAAAATACCCTCCCATAGATGAACCTATAAGTAACTCAATATTATTATCCTTTACACCCTGTAAAACAGTATCAAATAGGCTACCATTACGATAATCCATTGCTGGAGCATATACGTAGTCAAAAGTTTTATTTAAAATTGTGTTTTTCTCAGAATTGGGTTTTGACTCAAGGCCATGAAAAAATGCTACTCGCATGTTTAGATTGATTTTAGATTACAAAATTAAACTAAAAAATCATAATAAGCAAATATTATGATTCTTAGTTATTAACATTATAGCAGAGAATATAAATAAACTCCGGTAAGAGCTCCTAAAATCCCGCCATAACTTCCCATGTTAATGTCAGTGCCATCCCAAGGCGCTCCGTAGTATTTACCGTAATACCATTCTCTTACCGCATTTACAAATGCTGCACCAAAACCACCCACAAATGTTTGAAAAAACAAACCGGTGTCAGCTAAATGCATATGACCCATCATAAACATAATTGATAAAGTGGTTAAAACATAAGAATAACCTAAATGCTTATGATAGTTATTTTTTCTAAATAGTGGACTGAAAATCTTTTTAACATCAAGAACGTAATTAACCACCTTTTCCTTCATCACAGGACAAATTGGACATTCAATAAAACTCATATCTTAAAGAGTATTTTTAAGCTTTTGGTCTTCCAACCAAAATTTTAGCATGTGCGTGACCACCTATGCTTCTGATATACCAACCTTGTGTTTTTGAACTTGGATCATCAGGATTTTTGCCTACCCATTCTACAGGCTTACCTAATACCTTTTCAACCGTTTTTTCATCATTCACAACAGGCACTCCATATTTATTAATGAGTATCTCTGCAAGTTTGCCACTTACTTCTACATAATAACCAAACTTTTTAAGATCACGACCTTTTGAATCAAGGAATTCTTTCTTTGCATCAGAAGTGCCATCATGGCCTACGCCAGAAAATTTAACTCCGTAGCGATTTTCTTGACCAAACATAATAAGGTCAAAATCTTGAGTTCCGTGAATATCAATACCTTGCCACCAATTCCAATCTGGGTCAGAAAAGATATCATTAGGTTTGTTAATTTTTACATGCCCACCAATTTCAGCATAAGCAGTACGAATAAGTTCATAAAACTCTTCAGCAAGTTCTCGATGTTTACGTGGGTCAAATTTGAGAGGGACACCTCTTTTAGGTGAAAGTACTTCTCCAGAACCCTCTGCTAACCATTCATTATAGAGCTTCATTCTTCTTAGATTCATTTAACCAGGATTCATAAGACATTACATAGCCTTCATTACTATTTTCTTTATAAGCAGTTGTAGGATCTACTTCAACATCTTCTCCGTCTTCATCAAGAATCTTATAAGCTGTAATTTCCTGACCGTCTTTAATTACTTGTAATACTTTACCTGCTACTTTACGACCTCTTTTACGAGTTTGTGAAACTTCTTCGCCGCTGATATAATCACCAATCTTAATTGCTTCTTGCTCAGCGCGGTCGGGTTTTTCCATACCTGCTTTTTGTTCGTTTCTTCCGTCAACCGGAACGATCTGAACTTTAAATGCAGGGTTATTTGCCACAATAGGAATCATTGGAGAAAGATTCCCTGTGTTAATGCTTCTACCTGTTAGTGTTATTGGCATCTTTTAGTTGTTCTATTTCGGACCAGGCTGCAATACAATCCCTTGCTCTTGCTGCTAATAAATACTCTTCAATTTCAACAAAGAAATTCATAGCAATCGTCAATGATTGAATTATCCCTGGTATATCTTTAATCACAAACTTTGTGATTCCACCTTCTGTTTTTAATAAGGCAACATCCACACGAAAACTTCCGTCTGGATTATTTAACTTTTCTTCACACTGCTCTAATACATCGTGATTAATTTCGTAACGATGTGATTTTGCCCAATCCATAAGTGGCTTATCAACAGTGTATAATTTCATTTCCATTACTTAAGTGTTTTCTCTAATTGATAAACAAACCAATCAAAAGCGGAAGTCCCGCACATTTCGGGCAATTCAGGGTGCCATTGAACTCCAAATTCATTATCTCTTTTTACAGCTTCTATAATACCATCCCTTGTTTTATCTATCACTGACCAATCTTGAGGTATAGACATAAATCCTTGATGATGACGAGAATTGGTTACAATTCCTGCTTCTGTTAAGTGCCAAGAAGATTCACCTGTCCAATGATCTGTGACTGTCATATGTAAAAGATCTTCTGATATGTCAGGAAGATGTTCTATGAGTTGAGCACCATTTAAGTATAACATAAGTTGCATACCACGACAGATTCCTATAACGGGCAGCTGATCAACACGAAAGTATTGATATGCTACAATTTCAGCCGTATCACGGTTAGGTCTTGCTCCTAAGTCAGCTCCACCAGGTAATAATAAAAAGTCACTGGTATGTAGTTCTCCTTGCGAATAACCTAATCTTTTCATCATATCATGATAAGGTTGTTCATTAAAAGGCCAGTCTCCAGATTGTAAATAGTATTTCATATAGTTTATATTAAGAAACTACTAATTAGTTTCATTAAAATTGTAACCTAAAAAAGTATGACTTCCGTTACCTTCAACATCCCATATCTCATATTGTTGCCATTCATCAGGCATACCCCATGACCATAGTACATCTACTGAGTATTTGTTATTTCTTAAAATTCCTAATTCTGCAAATGACCCATTCATTCCAGAAATGTTGTGTTGAAGCTTTAAATCTTCAAATTGTTCTTTTGAATCAAATTCGTATTTTCTAAACATAGTTATGCAAATGGTGTTAAACCTATCGAAGATAAGTATGTGTTATAAGCTGTTCTAAAATTTGTTATTTGTGTATTAGTTAATGATGCTCCTAACCAATGAGTTGCAACACAAGAATCGTTACCAGGGTTGTTAGTTGAAAATAAAAAATGATTTCCTGAAGATAGAGCAGTAGATGCTTGTGTATGTGTATAGTTAGTTAAATTTGCAAACATTCTTACAGCTGTTGAAGAGTCTCTCATCAGTGCTTTAAGACCTACAGTTCTATTTCCTGTTGCTGATGGAAATTGAAAGAAAGATGAATTAATTGCCACTAATGGACTAACACCACTTGCTCTTAATGCAAAAAAAGTACTTCCTTCATAAACATAATTTGATGAGTTGTCAAGGGAACTACCTATTTGTGACTGAACTATCATTGAGCCTGCGTTATTAAGAGTAAAATTAAAAGCGGTTTGAGACATAATGAATCTAGTATCAATATAACCTCCTGTACCTGCTGACTTAAACCCATTCGTTTGATATGTTATTCCACCTACTACATTAGCTATTCCTAATCCGCCATAAGGATTTTTCCAATTAATTCTAGCCCAATCTGTAAGCGTTACATCATTGTAAGCAAAGTTAAAATACACATCACTAACATCCCATACACCGTTAGCTTTCATTGCTGTGATAAGCGTATCACAATGTCCTAAAATAGTTATAGAAGGTATTGTAAAACTTTCAGCATAAGCTCTATTAATTATTTGTTGAAGTTCATTATTAGTTGGTGTGTATCCTGCATTATAATAAGGATATGCAAATAATAAATCTATACTATCTCTATTTAATACTGTTGGCCAAGACACTGATTGTGCTAATCTAAGGTTTGCTGAACCATTACCAGGGTCAAATACTAAATGTTTAAGACTATTAGGATTTGCAAATGTTGTTGTTGCCATTAAACTACCATCTACCCATGCACGTAATGTAGTACCTGATAATGTAAGTAAGATTTTAAATTTTGTGTTTTCAACAGGTATGTACTGAAATGTTGCCACTGTGACTATGCTCCCATTATTTTCTTTCTTAGAAAAAGTTATAGCAGTTGCTGAATTACTTGCAAATCCGAATCCATCAGTAGCTACACCATAGCTGGTTTCATTACCAATAAAAATAAAATTTAATCCTACGTTATTTGATCCTCCTATTTTACTTAATTCTAAAAGTAATGAGCATGCTGAACTTCCGCTAAAATTTGTAATTAAAGCATCAGCATTTCTTGTTACTTGTGCAGTTGTTGTTGGAATATAAGAAGTAGGAATTCTACCTAATGAAGTGGTAAATAAATTTGATGCTTCTATTTGAGCACCCCATGCATAAACTTCATCACCGCTTGTGCTTATAAGTATTTTGGCATTATTTGAATATATTGTACAGTTACCTGATGATGTTGCTGTACCGTTAGTAAATGTAAATACAGTAGGTGAAGTAACCGTTATTGAAGTAATAGAGGCATCTGCTCCTGATCCTGAAGTTGCATCAAATATTATAGCATCACCTGTTTCAAAACCGTGATTGGAAGAAGTTGTTACAGTATAAGATCCAGATGTTACCGTATATGTTCCACTAAGAGGAGTATCAACCACAAAATATCTATTCCATGAAGATGGTGATAATGTTGCAACTGCGGTAGTAGCACCCATACTTAATGTAATTGTTCCGCTTCCGGTTTTTCTTCTTAAGTAAACTGAAAAAATCCTTGCGGATATAATTGTACCGTTAGAACTACCAGCTTGTTTAATTGACGCATTATTACTTGTTGCAGCTAAAACGTTAGAATAACTATTATTATCCGGAGAAATAA
>Ga0315900_10008158_pt1 | contig 13550 bp, 11 predicted proteins | sample LakEriMetagenome_FD_203521 | JGI IMG/M metagenome (GOLD analysis project Ga0315900, IMG submission 203521) | Freshwater fungal communities from buoy surface, Lake Erie, Ohio, United States - Buoy 12 MA114 | ecosystem: Environmental > Aquatic > Freshwater > Lake > Lake biofilm | place: USA: Lake...
GCCCGGGGGAGCGGAAACGACCGGGGGGCCGGACGGTTTCCCGTCCGGCCCCCCTTCGTTCAGGCACGGTCCCGGGGGGTCAGCGACCCCCACGGGGCGTGGCTTCAGCAGCCCTTGCGGCAGCGGAGGAGACCGCAGCCCTTGCGGCCGTGGCTGTGGCCGGCGTTGCCGGCACCGTTGCCGCAGCCGCAGGCGTCAGCGTCGCTCGAGCAGCCCGAGCACGGATCGCAGGGGACTTCCTCGCAGATCGTCCGGCAGACCTTGACCGGCACCTGCTTGGTGACGCACTTCGGGACGCAGACCGTGTAGGACTGGGTCTTCGTCTCGCAGACGTTGTCGAAGCTGGTCACGCAGTAGGTGGCCGTCCGCTGCTGCGGGACGCACACCGTGTAGCTGACCTCCTTCGACCGGCACTCGGGGACGCACTTGTTGACCGTGTAGGTGGCAGTCCGCGTCTCGCAGCGGAACTTGTTCACGCACACCGTCTTGGTGCGGACCTCGGGGACGAACTTGGTGACGCAGTAGGTGCCCGTGCGGATCTCGTCACGGCACTTCTGCACCTTGACCATCCGGGTCCGGGTCTCGGGGACCATCTTCGTGACGCAGTAGTTGCGGGTCCGGGTCTCGCAGCGCGACAGCGTCACGCAGTAGTTCCGGGTCCGCTCCTCGCAGCGGTACTTCGTCACGCACTTGGTGCGCGAGCGGGTCTCGCAGCGGCTCTTCGTCACGCAGTAGGTGTAGGGCACCTGCTCCGTGGTGCACTCCCACCGGGTGGTCTCGATCTCCTTGGTCTCGCAGGTGGGGACCCACTTGCGGCAGCAGACCGTCTTCGGGCAGCAGGGGTTGCCCTCGGCGTCGTACTTGCCGTTCGCGGAGATCTCCTTCACGTCGGTCTCCCAGTGGCCGCCCTTCACGGAGATCGTCTTCATCTCCTTGACGGGGACGCGCTTGGTGACCGTGCGGAAGCCGGTCATCTGCTCGGTGTAGGGGACGCGGACCGTGTAGGTCTCCTCGACCTGCTCGGTGTACGGCACCCGGACCGTGTAGTTGGCCGAACGCTGCTCGGTGTAGGGGACCTTCACCGTGTAGGTCGCCGTCTTCTCCTCCTTGACCGGCACCATCACCGTGTACGCCTGCTCGACGCACTCGGTGTAGGGGACCTTCACCGTCCAGCTCCGGGTCTTCTCCTCCTTGACCGGGACCATCACGGTGTAGTTCTTCTCGATCTGCTCCGTGTAGGGGACCTTGACCGTGTACTCACGGGTCCGGGTCTCCGGCACGTTCGTCATCACCGTGTAGTTCACCGTCTTGGTGCGGGTCTCCGGCACCATGACCGTGTACTCACGGGTCCGCTGCTCCGTCCGCGGGACGCGCTTGGTGACGGTGTAGGAGCGCTCGCGCTGCTCCTGCACGTACTCCGTCACGTTCACGTCACGCATCTCGGTGACCCACTCGCGGCGGAGCACCTTGCGGGTGGCGCCACCGGCGGCGGCTCCCTCGCTGGCGATCGCACCCTCACTCATGATCGCGCCGTCGGCGGCGGCCGGGGCGGCCTCACCCTCGACGATCGCCGGCTCGGTGTGAGCCACGCCGCCGTTGGCGAGCACGGAGCCGGCCTCGATCACGGCATCCTGACCACGGGCGAACCCGCTGCCCGAACAGATGGCAACGGCGGCGACCCAGGGCAGGAAGCCGAACGTCAAACGCTTCTTCACGGAATCCTCCGGATGGAATGGAAAAAAGGAAACGGTTCGCGAACACGTCGCCCGCCCGACACCCGCTCCCGCTCCGAAAGAGGGAGGCGGGTCGCGGCGCCGGCCGGGCGAGTCCGCCGCTTTTTTCCCCGTCGGGCACGATGCCGATACGTGGCACGTGTTCCGTGACCGCCAGGGTTTGCGCGAGCGGCAAACTCATGGCCAGTGATCGATCTTTCCCCGCCCGCAAACTCACCGGCGGCGAAAAAATACCGAGGATTCCGCCGGTGACGGTCGTGCGGGCGCGCGGCCTGCGGAAGGACACGAAACGCCGCCGGCCGGGCGTCCTTGGGAACGCCCGGCCGGATGGTCGTGCCGGCGCGGAGCCCGTGGGGCCCGGCTACCGGTCGTGGCTGTCGCGGATCGTCGGCGGTCGCCTAGCGGCAGCAGGCGCCCGAGGAGCAGGCATCGCCCCCCGCGGCGCCGGTCGTGCAGCAGGAGTCGTCGCCGCAGCAAGCGCAGGTGCACTCGCTGCAGGCGCACGAACCGGTCTCACAGCAGCCGCAGCAGCCGCACCCGCAACTCGCGGCGTCGACGGACGCGGCGGGCTTCCCCGCGAACGCCAGGGGCAGAAGGGCCAAGGCGGCCCAGGAGAGGAACGTGGACATGGGAGGAATCTCCTTCGGATGTGGTCGGGAAAGGAACGCACCGGACGGGCGGCCGCGCGACGGGCACGGGTCCCGGGGTCCGTCTCAATTCCGCCACACGCCGTAGAGAATCCGTACCGGCCTGTCCGGGGGAATGCCGGTCGCGACCGTCCACGTCGATCGAATCACCGTCGCCGCGTGGGGCAGGGAGACGACGTCGGGAGTGGTGCCGGCGAGATCGTCGACCTGCCGCTTCGCGCATCCGCGGCGCGCGGGATCGGCCGGCAGGCCGTCGCGGGTGGTGAGATGGCAGCGGCAATCGGACCGATCGGCCGCGCAGCCCGGCACGCCGGCCGAGTCGTCATGGCCCGTGGCCCGCGCCGCGACCGCGCCGCAGCAGCCGTCCGGCGCAACAGGGACCGGCGCGGCACAGCAGGAGTGGACGGGGGCGACGCCCGCGGCCAGGGGTGCGGCGACGGCGGGGGCTCCGTCGCGGCAACAACCAGCGCAGGCATCGCGTGCACCCGGGGACAGGAGCATGGCGGCGACGAGCGCCGCGGCGAGGGCCGTGCGTCCACCGGACCGCGCGTGGCGCGGGTTCCGGCGACACGACGACGGAGCCGGGTGGATCGCGGCGGCCGATCCGCGCGACGGGCGCCACCGAAGGGCCGCGGTGCCGCTCACCCAGCGGCTCCTCCGACCCGGTGCCCGTCCGCGCTCGATCATGGCCGCCCGCGCTCCCCGCCGGGGTCCGCTTCCTGCCGCGGCGGGCGCGGGGGCCGGGAAGACCCAGCCGCGCCAGCCGTCACCATTCTCTCCCGTCTCGAGTGGGCGTCGCGGCGGCCGGGGGGGGCCTCGCGACGTCCGGAGGAATGATACGCGGCTGCGACCGGGACGGTTCGCGGAAGGAATTGAAGTTTCCCCGCCAGCCGTCCGCCCCCTCCCGTTCGCGCCGCAAACCGCCCGGGGCCGATCGGGAGAGCGCCGCTCCCGGGTCGACGACACTCTGCATCACCCTGCCTCGCGGGCACCGGCCCGCCGCGCCGGCGGGGGTGCCCGCCGAGATTCGGGGATAGACTCCTTCCCATGAACGCCACTCCCCTCCTCGGTACGGTCCTCGACGGTCTGGCTGCCGAGACACTCGAGGCGGTGCTCATCGGGAACGCCGCGGCGGCGGTTCAGGGGGCGCCGGTGACGACGCTCGACTTCGACTTCATGTTCCGCGACACGCCGGCGAACCTGGCGAAACTCAAGCGTCTCTCCAAACGCCTCGATGCGGTGATCCTCCGCCCCTTTTACCCGGTCTCACGCCTCTACCGTCTGTCCTCCGACGGGACCGGACTCCAAGTCGATTTCATGCCGGTGATCCACGGGGTACGCTCGTTCGAATCGCTCCGCAGCCGGGCGAGCGTGATCGAGGTCGATGGCAGGAGAATGCTCGTGGCTTCGCTCGAAGACATCATCAAGAGCAAACGGGCGGCCGGTCGGGCGCGGGATCTGGCCGTCCTGCCCGTGCTCGAGAGGACGGCGGCCCTCGCCCGGCCGCGTCCCGCGGGGTCCGAGTCGGCGAACCGGCCGGGAGGCTCGCGTGGTCGCGCGAAGAAAAAAGGGCGTTGAAGACGCGGGAACGCGCGGGGCGTCCGCCAGCGCACGCGACGAACGTGCGCGTGTGTTCCTCGCCGTCGAGAGCGACCGCCAACTCGACGACCTCATCCTCCACCGTCTCGCGCTGCCCGTGGAGGCGCGGATGAACTTCCTCCGTCGCCGCCTTCCCGGGGGCGGGAGCAGCCTCTGAAGCCCGGCCCTCGGCTCACCCTCGGGCGCCGTCGACGAGGATCACGACGAGCTCCTTCGGCCCGTGGGCGCCGAGGACGAGGATCCGCTCGATGTCGCCGGTGCGGCTCGGGCCGGTGATGAAGGAGAGCATGCTCGGCATCGCGCCGGCGTGTCGCCCGCGCACGATGTCGAAGGCGTCGGCGAGCGTCCCCACGAGCTGGTCGGGCGTGGCGATCACCACGTGCACCGGAGGGAGCACCGACAGGCTCCGGCCGCCGCAGGAAGCGCTCGAGACGAGGATCGAGCCGGTCTGGGCGACGAGCGCCTCGCAGGCGGTGATCCCGGCGTCGCAGGCCTCGAGGGCGTCCTTCCGCGCGGCCGAATCGGGGGCTTGATCGGTCGCGAGGCCGGCGGCATCGTCGACGCGGAGCGTGGCGCAGGGCACGCCCGCGAGGAGTTCTTCGACGAGCGCCGAGCCGTGCCAGGCGACGCGCTTCCAGTCGCGCTCCCGGGCGAGGGCGAAGAGGAGATCCTGCGCCGCGTGGATCGTGGGGACGTGGTGGAACAGCGCCTTGAGGCGGGCGAGGTTGGCGGCCAGTAGCGCCTCCCGCTCGGCGGGGGTGTCGCCGCCGTCGGGCAGCCACGGCCGCGCCGCCTCGAGCGCGAGCACCGGGAGGACCCCGCGCGACGGCGCCGGGGCCGGGCCCGCATGGCCGTGGCCGGAGAGCTCGCCGGCACGCTGGTGGGGGCCGGGGCCCTCGATCGACAGCGCCTCGCGGATACGGCCGAGGATCGTGTCGCGCGCGTTCATCGGACCGCCCCCCCGTCGCCGGTCGCCGGCACGGCCCGCGTCCGCCATTGCGCGCGGAAGCTGCGGGCGGGGGCGGCGGGCAGGTCGCGCGTCGCCAGCCAGTCGGCGAGCAGCGGGGGCCGGAGGCGCTTGGCAAGCCAGAGCGTGCGCCGGAAGAGGGAGCCGCCGAGGGCGAAGAGCCGGGGTCTCGCCGCCACGAAGGCGAAAGCGCGGTGGCCGAGGCGCTCCAGTCGCGACGGTGCCGTGCGGGTGGCGTTCCGCCGGTTGTGGAGGAGGTGGTGGTGGATGTCGATCCGCACCGGGCAGGCGTCGGTGCAGGCGCCGCAGAGGGAGCTCGCCTGGGAGAGGTGGTTCCAGTCGGCGAGCCCGCGCAGATGGGGCGTGATCACCGAGCCGATCGGCCCCTGGTAGGTGGTGCCGTAGGTGAAGCCGCCGACGTTCTTGAAGATCGGGCAGACGTTCAGGCAGGCGCCGCAGCGGATGCACTGCAGGCTGTCGCGCTGCTCCGGGTCGGCGAGAATCGCCGAGCGGCCGTTGTCGAGGAGGACGACGTGCATCTCGCGCGGGCCGTCGGGCTCGCCCGCACGGCGCGGGCCGCCGTAGAGGGTGTTGTAGCAGGTGAGCGGCTGGCCGGTGCCGGCGGTGGCGAGCATGGGCAGGAGGACCGCCAGGTCGTCGAGGCGCTCCACGCACTTCTCGATGCCGACGAGCGCCACGTGGACGCGCGGCAGGGCCGCGGTGAGGCGGGCGTTCCCCTCGTTCTCGGTGATCGAGAGCTGGCCGGTCTCGGCGACGAGGAAGTTGGCACCGGTGATCCCCACGTCGGCCTCGACGTAGAGCCGCCGCATGTGGCGGCGGGCGATCATCGTCAGCTCCTCCGGCTCGGTCGTCGGGGCGCTGCCGAGGTGCTTCTCGAACAGGTCGCTGATCTCGCCGCGGCGGACGTGCATGCAGGGAAAGACGAAGTGGAAGGGGGGCTCGCCGCGCAGTTGCTGGATGAACTCCCCCAGGTCGCTCTCCACCACGCCGTACCCCTCCTTCTCGAGGGCGGCGTTGAGGTGGATCTCCTCGCTCGTCATGCACTTGCTCTTGATGATCGAGCGGGCACCGGCCGAGCGGACGATGCCGAGGACGATCTCGCGGGCCTCGGCGGCGTCACGTGCCCAGTGCACCTTCCCGCCTCCGCGCTCGAAGGCTTCCGCGAAGCGGACGAGCATCTCGTCGAGCCGGTTGACGGCGTTCCACTTGGCGAGATTGGCGGCGTCGCGCGCGTGCTCCCAGTCGCGGTAACGGGCCTTCTGCCCGTCGCGCGTGGTGTAGTAGCCGGCCAGGGCCCGGCGGAGGAACGCACGATGGTCCGCGTCGCGGACGAAGGCCCGGGCGTCGCGGAGAAACCGCTTCTTGGCGAGCGCGGGGGGGGCTTCGGCGGGGTCGGGGAGCGTGGAGTGTCCGGGGAGGGTCATGCGGGGGCGGCCGATCGGCTCGGGGGGTGGAGCATTGGGGATGATAGCGGTCGCAGGGGGGATCCAGGAGTCTCCGCGGGGGGCGGAGGGGGCGATCGAGCGTGGATTTTCGACCCCGTGCAGGCTACAACGGACCGATCGGGTTCGGTGGCCGGAGGGCCCCGCAGGCGCCCGGCTCGGGCATCCCCACCCCGGTGGCAGAGGCGTGATCCTACCCCCGACCTTCTCCGAGCAGCTTCTCTGGTGGGGCGGCCTGTGGATCGCCCTGGCGGCCGCATGGGCGGCGCTGGCGATGTGGGTCGATCGCGACGCCCGCTTCGTGTTCGGCAACGCGATCCCCTGGAATCTCCTCTTCGCGGGGCTCGGCGTGTTCATGCTGTTGGCGTCCTGGCAGGGGGGGCTGGCCACGCTCCCGCTCCTGGGGCTCGTGGTGCCGGCCCTGACGATGGGCTACGTCGCCATCCGCGACACGAAGGCCAGGCCCGGGGACAAGATCCTCTCCGCCACGTTCGCGCGGCGGATGGGGAGGAAACTGGCGGCGAAGCTGGGCATGGAGCGGCAGTTCGACCGGGCCTTCCCCGCCGGGACGTCGACCCCGGGACTGGCACGGACCGGCCCCGCGCCGCGGATCGTGCTCCTCAAGAAGGACGGCACCACCGTCGACGGCAAGGGGGGGGGGCTCGACCGCGAGACGTCGCAGGCGGTGCGGACGGTGCAGGACATGTTCCTGAAAGCGGTCGAACTGCGGGCCACCGACATCCACGTGGAGCCGAAGAGCAACGACGAGTACGTCGTCCGCTGCCGCATCGACGGCATCCTCCAGAACGTCGCCGCGATCCCCGCGGAGGAGGGGAGGGCGGTGCTGTCGGCGATGAAGGTCCTCGGCGACATGGACATCGCCGAGAAGCGCCGTCCGCAGGACGGCACCTTCACGGTGCTCATGCAGGAGCGGCGGTTCGACGTCCGCGCTGCCAGCGCCCCCACGAACTTCGGGGAGAAGATGGCGCTGCGTCTCCTCGACGCCGACGGCGGGATCGTCAGGGGGGGGCTGGGCTCGATCGGCATGAAGGATGCGGTCGTCGCCCAACTCCGCGACATCATCCACCAGCCGCACGGCATGCTCATCGTCTGCGGCCCGACCGGGTCCGGCAAGACGACGACGCTCTATTCGGCGCTCTCCGAGATCGACGTCAACTCCAAGAACATCATCACCATCGAGGACCCCATCGAGTACCGCCTCGAGGGGATCTCGCAGACGGCGGTGAACGTCGCCGCCGAGCTGACCTTCGCGAAGATCCTCCGCTCGACGCTCCGGCAGGACCCGGACGTGATTCTCGTCGGCGAGATCCGCGACAAGGAGACGGCCGAGATCGCCATGCAGGCGGCGATGACCGGGCATTTCGTCTTCACCACGCTCCACGCCAACGACGCCCCCACCACGGTGACGCGACTGCTTGACATCGGCGTCGAGGCGACGCTGATTCAATCGGCGGTGTCGGCCGTGCTCGCCCAGCGCCTGGTGCGCGTCCTCTGCCCCAAGTGCAAGGAGGCGGTGCCCCTCGCGGCCGATCTGAAGCAGAAGTGGGGGATCCCCGCGACGAAGGAAGTCACCGTCTTCCAGGAGAAGGGCTGCCCCTCCTGCAACGGCACCGGCTTCAAGGGGCGCACCGGGCTCCATGAGTTGATGATCTTCGACAACACGATCCGCGAGCTGCTCGTCGGCCGGCCGTCCATCCAGACGATCCGTCAGGCGGCCCGCAAGAACGGCATGAAGACGCTCCTGGAATCGGGCATCGGCAAGGTGCTCGCCGGAGTGACGAGCGTCAACGAGATGCAGCGGGTGGCGAAATGAACGGCATCGTCCCCCTCGTCGCCGACTCGCTCCTCCAGGGCTCGGCCGACGTGGTCACCGGCCTGGTGATCCTCCTCTTCGCCTGGCTCGGCTCGCGGTTCGGCCTGTTCCTCGCCACGGTCTGGGGGCTGCAGGCGCTCGTGTCGGCGGTGGCCGCCTTCGCGCTCGCCGACATGATCGACGGCCTGATCCTCCGCTCCGGCGGCGGCAGCGAGTTCTGGGTGATCTGGCACCAGACGGTGGCCTTCGTCACGGCGCTCGTGCTCGTCGCCATCGCCCTGCGCCTCCTGATCGGGGCGTCGATCGAGGAGGGGGCGACGAACTATCCGCCGCTCGTCGACCTCGCCGGCGGCGGGGTCGTCGGCGCGATGGCCGGGATGATCGTGGCGGGGATCATCCAGGTGGTGCTCGCGATGGCGCCGCTGCCAGAACGCTTCGCCTTCGACTCCACGAAGACCTCCTGGGACCTCGGCTCGGGGATCATCGACCTCGTCGGCCGCTGTGCGGGCGGCATGACGGCGGACGACCGCGAGGTGATGATGGACGGGGAGCCGGGGTTCACCCCCGACAAGGTCGATCCCGTCGCGCCCGCACCGGCGGCCCCGGTCGATCCCTCGGCACCGCCGATGGAGAAGATCGAACTGCCGCAGTGGAGCGAGGTCTTCGCCGACACGAACTGGAACCAGACCTTCGACAAGGGGGAGAAGTACCTCGACGCCGACGGCAACGGCGCCTTCACCTGGGTGCTGCGGAGCAACGACCGCAACACGAGCAAGACGCGCGACATCGGCCTCCGTGAACGCTACAAACTCGGTCCCTGGGTGACGGTGGGAACGATCGAGAAGCAGGCGGTGATGCGTCTCCAGCGGGCCGGCAAGCTCGGCCAGATCGAGGGACTCGCCTGGCCTCCTCCGGGGGGCTTTAACCCTGGGGTCGGACCGGACACCGCCGCCGCGGCCCAGGGTCCGCAGCCGGGCGGCGCGCAGCCACAGCCGTCGCCCCTGCCAGGTCAGGCCGTGCCAGGTCAGGCTGTGCCGGGTCAGGCTGTGCCGGGTCAGGCTGTGCCAGGTCAGGCTGTGCCAGGTCAGGCTGTGCCAGGTCAGGCCGTGCCAGGTCAAGCGCAGCCGACGCTGCCCGGGCAGCCCACCGGTGTGACGCCGGCACCGACCCAGCCGGGACGGCCCGCGCAGGGCAATCTCCCCGGCATGCCGAAGCAGCCGGGCCAGCCGACGGCGCCGGGCGTCCCCACGCCGGTGCCCCCCGTGCCGGAGACGCCGCCGCCGGTTCCCGAGCCGACACCCGCCCCGCCGTCCCCTCCGCAGGCGCCGGGCCGCACGAACGAGCCGCCGCCGGTGCCACCCGCGCCGCCGAGCCCCTTCAAGCCGAAGAAGTGAGCTGCCGCGAGGCCAGCCGCCGGCCCCCTGGTCATCGGGAGGCCAGCACCTCGGCGAGGTGGATCGTCCGCGCCTTCCTCCCCTGGCGGGAGAGCCAACCGTCGATCTGCAGCTGGCAGCTCGGGTCGCTCGACACGATCCAGTCGCACTCGGTGCGGTCGAGCGAGCCGGCCTTCACCTCGGCCATCGCGGTGGAGATCATGGGGAACTTCACGCTGAACAGCCCGCCGAAGCCGCAGCAACTCTCGCGCTCGTCGCACTCGACGAGTTCGAGGCCTTGCACCGCGGCGAGCAGCCGCCGAGGCTGATCGCGGATGCGCAGCTCACGCAGCCCGTGGCAGCCGTCGTGGTAGGTGACGCGGTGGGGGAAGCGGGCACCGACGTCGGTGACGCCGAGCCGGTCGACGAGGAACTCGCCGAACTCGAACGTCCGGGCGGCGAGATCGAGGGCCCGGGCCTCGTGCGGCGTGCCGGCGAGGAGCTCCGGGTAGAAGACCCGCATCATCGCGACGCAGGAGCCACTCGGGCCGACGACGACGTCGGCCCCGGCGAAGACGTCGAGCGCCCGGATAGCCACCGTCCGGGCCTCCTCCCAGGCGCCGGAATTGAAGCTCGGCTGGCCGCAGCAGGTCTGCGCCGGCCGGAACGCCACCCGGTGGCCGAGGCGCTCGAGCACCGTGGCCACCGCCATCCCCACGCGCGGGCTCATCTGGTCGACGTAGCAGGGGATGAAGAGATCGACTTCCATCACTTCTTCTTCTTGCGCTCGATCGCCCGCACCATCGCCGCGCCCATGTCGGCGGGGCTGGCGGCGATCTCGATGCCGGCGTCGCGGAGGGCCGCCAGTTTCGCCTCGGCGGTGCCCTTGCCGCCGGAGATGATGGCGCCGGCGTGGCCCATGCGCTTCCCCGGGGGGGCCGTCTGTCCGGCGATGAACGCCGCCACCGGCTTGGTGACGTGGTGCTTCACGTACTCGGCCGCCTCCTCCTCGGCCGAGCCGCCGATCTCGCCCATCATGAGGATCGAGTGGGTGTCGGGATCGGCCTCGAAGAGGGCGAGGATGTCGATGAAGCTCGAGCCGACGAGCGGATCGCCGCCGAGGCCCACGCAGGTGCTCTGCCCGTGGCCGAGTTGCGTCAACTGCCAGACCGCCTCGTAGGTCAGCGTGCCGGACCGACTCATCACCCCCACGTGCCCGGGGGTGTGGATGTAGCCCGGCATGATGCCGATCTTGCACTGTCCGGGCGTGATCACGCCCGGACAGTTGGGGCCGATCAAGCGGCTCTTGGAGGCCCTCACCACCGGCATGACGCGTGCCATGTCGATCACCGGGATCCCCTCGGTGATGGCGATGACGAGCGGGATCTCCGCCCCCACCGCCTCGAGGATCGCGTCGGCCGCGAACGCCGGGGGGACGAAGATCATGGTGGCGCTGGCGCCGGTGGCGGCCACCGCCTCGGCGACGGTGTCGAACACCGGCAGGTCGGCGACCTTCTCGCCCCCCTTGCCCGGCGTCACGCCGCCGACCATGCGCGTGCCGTAGTCGAGGCAGCCGCGGGTGTGGAACTCGCCCACCTTCCCGGTGATGCCCTGGCAGATGACGCGGGTGTCGCGGTTGACGAGGATGCTCATGGTGGATCGCCGGGGGCTCGTGCTGGTGTCGGGGGGGGGTGGGGAGGAGGGGACTCGGTCCGGGTGCGGGGCGGTCAGGCGGAGACTCCCTTGGCCGCCGCCACCACCTTCTTGGCGGCGTCGGTGAGGCCGTCGGCGGTGATGATCGAGGCGCCGCTCGAGGCGAGGATCCGCTTCCCCTCCTCGACCTCGGTGCCCTCGAGGCGGACGACGAGGGGCACGGTGAATCCGATCGTCCGGGAGGCTTCCACGAGCGCGGTGGCGATCGTCGTGCAGCGCATGATCCCGCCGAAGATGTTGACGAGGATCGCCTTCACGTTCGGGTCGGAGAGGATGATGCGGAAGGCCTCGGTGACCTGCTTCACGTCGGCGCCGCCGCCGACGTCGAGGAAGTTGGCCGGCTGGCCGCCGTGGTGCTTCACCAGGTCCATCGTGCTCATCGCCAGGCCGGCGCCGTTGACGAGGCAGCCGATCGTGCCGTCGAGCTTGACGTAGGAGAGCCCGGCGGCGGCGGCGCGGATCTCGGCCGGCTCCTCCTCGGTCTCGTCGCGGAGCGCCGCGATCTCGGCGTGGCGGAACAGCGCGTTGTCGTCGAACGTCATCTTGGCGTCGAGCGCCACCATGCCGCCGTCCTTGGTGAGGACGAGGGGATTGATCTCGAGGAGCGAGGCGTCGAGATCGACGAAGGCCTGGGTGAGCTTCTTGAAGAACCGCTCCGCCGACCGCCAGCTCGCCGCGGGCAGTCCGAGACGGGCGCAGAGGACGCGCGTCTGCCAGGAGGCGAGGCCCCGGTCGGGGTCGAAGGGCTCGGTGATGATCAGCTCCGGCGTCTTCGCCGCCACCTCCTCGATGTCCATGCCGCCGGCCGTGCTGGCGATGAGCACCGGCGACCCGGCCTGGCGATCGACGAGGATCGCGCAGTACAGCTCGCGCTCGATCGCGCACCCGCTCTCCACGAACACCTGCCGGACGACGTGCCCCTCCGGCCCGGTCTGGATCGTGACGAGCGTCTGGCCGAGGAGGCCCTTGGCGATCCGGGCGGCGTCGTCGGCGCTCTTCGCCAGCTCGACGCCGCGCTGCGTGGAGCCCTTCACGGTCCCCTTGCCGCGGCCGCCGGCGTGGATCTGGGCCTTGACGGCGCAGACCGGGGTGCCGAGGGCTGTGAAGGCGGAAGCCGCCTCTTCGGAGGTGCGCGCCACCCGTCCGGCGAGCACCGGGACGCCTGCGGCGCGGAGGAGCTCCTTCGCCTGGTATTCGTGAATCTTCATGCCGGGCCCGTGGGAGGGGAGCGTGGTGCCGAGTCCGGGGGCGATCCCCGGAGGGCGACACTATCGCACACCGCGGCGGGCTTTCCAATCGTCGGGCCGGCGGCCGCGGCGACGGGGAGCGTCAGCGGCGGGGGGCGAGCCGCCCGAGATGCGCCGGGACGAGAGCGGGATCGTAGCCGCCGGCCGCGGCGGTGCGGGCCAGGTCCGCGAGGACGACGCGCAGGTCGAGGCCGTAGTGGTTGGTCCGCGCCACCGACACCTTCACGTAGGGCACTCCGGCCCCGAGGAGCCGCGCGGGGAGGAGTTCCGCGGGATTGTGGAGCGGCCGGCGGGCCTTCCGCAGCAGCCGCCACGCGCGGAGCGGACGACGGAGGGCCAGATGGGGCCAGAGCTCGCGCCACGTCACGGGGGGCTGCCGGCGGGCGTCGTAGAGCGCCTCGACGCGGAAGCCGGCCGCGGCGACCGCTTCCGAGAGTCCGAGTTCGAGCCTCGACACGACGTCGTGCTTCGTCGGCAGCGGCCCGACCCCTGCCCAGAAACCGCGCCACGCCGCGGCGTCGAGGAGGCGGCGGCGGGCGGCGAAGAACCAGGACTGCAGGTGGGGCCGGGGGGCGCGTCCCCCCCCGCGCGGCGGCTGACAGGAGATCACCATCCCCCACAGGTCGGCACCGGCGTGCCTCGGGTCGCCGAACGCCGGCGCGGGATCGACCAACGGGCCCCACACGCTGTCGTTGACGCACACCACCTCGTCGAAGCCCGGCGCGGCGAAGTCACCGTCGGGCGAGAGCGCCTCCAGGGCCGCGCGCCAGCTCCCGAAGTCGTAGCCCACGTTGGGGCGGGGCACGAACGCGTCCACGGTGCCCTCGAGGCCGGGGGGTAGCACCGCCACCGACGTGGAAACGAGGACGAGCCGCGCGGCGAGCGGCCGGTAGGCACGCAGCGCGTGGACCACGTGCGGATCGACGATCCCTCCCGCGTCGTGGTGGGCGACGATCAGCGCACGGCGCATGGAT
>Ga0315900_10008162_pt1 | contig 13546 bp, 12 predicted proteins | sample LakEriMetagenome_FD_203521 | JGI IMG/M metagenome (GOLD analysis project Ga0315900, IMG submission 203521) | Freshwater fungal communities from buoy surface, Lake Erie, Ohio, United States - Buoy 12 MA114 | ecosystem: Environmental > Aquatic > Freshwater > Lake > Lake biofilm | place: USA: Lake...
GGCACGTTCAGCCGCGCGCCTGGCATTGGTTTTTGCAGCAGCTTGTCTTCCTGCGCCTGCATGGCGAAGCCCGAACCGCCAAGATGCGGTTGGGTGGGCGCGGGGTCTATCACGGTTGGGCTGAGCCGGGCGCGGGGCGCGTCATTGCCGTTGCGCGGGGCTTCGATATCGCGATTGGGGATGGGCGCGGGCTGACCGGCTGGTTCCCGTGCGGTGACAGTTTTCTCAGCCTGGCGGCGTTGGCGGCGCTGTTCGGGCGTGGGGCGGCGCGGGGGCGCGGCGGGGCGGGGTGCCTCCGGCGCAGCATTTTGCGCCAAAGCCGACCCAGCGCCGAGGCTGAGCAGCAGGCCCGTAAGGAATGCGCGGCGCCCCAGCATCAGCCAGCCACCGGTAGGCGATGTACGCCGCGAGGGTCTTCCGCTGGGTTCAGGACGGCGGCTGGCAGCGCGCCTTGGGCGGTTTCGCGCCAGGCCTTCAGCGCCCAATGGACCGAAGGGAAGGCAAGCTCATCCCAGGGAATATCGGCCCAATGGAAGCGGGCCACTTCCAGGCTTTCGGGCCCGGCTGCAAAGCCCGGTTCGGCAAAGCGGGCGCGGAAAATCACCTGTACCTGACCGATACGGGCGATGGAATAAACCGCGAGCACGCCATCAAGCGTAATCCGCACACGGGCTTCTTCCCAGGCTTCACGCGCCGCACCTTCTTCAACCGTCTCACCCAATTCCATATAGCCGGCGGGGATGGTCCAAAAGCCGGCGCGGGGTTCAATGGCGCGACGACACAGCAGGATGTGATCCCCATCCGCGATGACGCTGCCCACCACCACTTTCGGGTTTTCATAGGCGACATGCCCACAATCGGGGCACATCAGGCGTTCTCGGTCGTCGCCTTCGGGTATTTGGCGAATGAAGCGGGTCATCAGGTCCGTAACTGCGAATCGTGATGTCTTCATATAAGTCCTCTGCGGCAGGAATGCGACAAAAAGCGGCGCTCACGGTGATGGGTTGGCCAGCAAGGCATGCGGCGGTGCGGCGCTTAACGTCTTGTTTAACGGCAGGGGTCTAATTCTACATCATCACGTTAAGGCGATCCGTAATGAGTGCGACCAATGCCATGATGCTTCGGCGCCTTGCCGCTGGTTGGCAGGATCAGATGCTCCTGCAACCAGATGAGGCCGATGGGCGCGATGGCCTTTGGATGGCGCCGATTGCCATTGCCGAAATCATTGTGACGGAACCCGCAACTGCCACGATCAGCATGGCATTTCAGCCTGCCCTTTTTGCCGTTGCCGAGATGGTTGCGACGACTTCAACCCCACCCCCCATGCCGGCGGCGGGAGAGCTTCACATTGCGGTAGCCAGCAATGATCCCAGCTATACTGGCGGATCCTTGTGGGGAATGCTGGGTGATACTGGCCCGACCCGGAATGCCTATGGCAGCCAAGCCAATGAGGCCTGGGCGGAGGGCGTGACAGGGTCCACCAGCAGCGTGGTCGGCGTGATTGATACGGGCATTGATTACACCCATCCCGATCTTTACCTGAATATCTGGCTCAATCAGCGCGAGATCCCGACGACTTTGCGCGTAAGGCTGAAAGATATTGATACGGATGGCCTGATTACCTTCCGCGATCTGAACAATTCATCCAATGCTTCCTTTGTGCGGGATTACAACCGCAATGGCCGTATTGATGCGGGCGATCTGCTGAGTGATTCGCGCTGGGAAAACCGCGTTGATGAGGATGGCAATGGCTATCGCGATGATCTGATCGGCTGGGATTTCGTCAGTAACGACAATGATCCCTTTGATGATAATGGCCATGGCACGCATGTTGCCGGGACTATCGGCGGGATTGGCGGCAATGGCGTTGGGGTTGTCGGCGTCAATTGGGAAATCCAGATGGTAGGGCTGAAGTTCCTGTCTGCCTCTGGTTCCGGTGCCACCACGGGTGCGATCAATGCCGTGAATTATTTCACGGATGCTGCAACCCGTGCAGCGCTGGCGGAAGATTTCATTGCCACCAATAATTCCTGGGGCGGTGGCGGCTATTCCGCGCAACTGCAGGACGCGATTGGGCGTGCGGCGCAAAAGGACATTCTTTTCATCGCGGCCGCTGGCAATGCCGCCGCCAATAATGATGCGCAGCCGACTTACCCGGCCAATTATTCGACCATCGCCGCAGCGGGGTATGAGGCGGTGGTATCCGTGGCGTCCCTTACCGATACAGGCGTCCGGTCATCCTTTTCCAATTACGGGGCAAGCACGGTTGATATCGCCGCGCCAGGCTCTTCGATTTATTCGACCCTGCCCAATGGCCGCTATGGGATCTACAGCGGTACGTCCATGGCGGCGCCGCATGTGACAGGCGCGGTGGCGCTTTATGCTGCTGAGCACCCGGAAGCGTCAGCCGCGGAAATTCGCGCGGCATTGCTGGCCAGTGCTGCGGCAACCCCATCCCTTGGCGGCGTGGTCCAAACCGGTGGGCGGCTTGATATCGGTGCGCTTTTGGATATTGCCCCTGGCCCACCCAGCCCTGTGGACCTGATAGTCGGCAGTGCAGCAACCACGGCAACGCTTTCAGCCAGCCTGCCACAAGCCTCCAGCATTGATTTCGGCGGCGATCAGGATTGGTTTCGCCTCACCCTGGCTTCCGGCTGGCGCTATGACTTCGCCATGGATGCAGCCCAGGGTTCATCGCTTGACACCTATTTGCGTTTGCTTTCGGCCAATGGTCAGCAATTGGCCTTCAATGATGACGCGGTCGGCCTGAATTCCCGACTTTCCTTTGAGGTCACGACAAGCGGAACCTATTTTCTGAGCGCGCAAGGCTATGAGGTTTCCTCGGGCGGCTATAATCTCACCATGACGGCGGCCGAAGCGGACCGGCGATTGAATGGCTCCTCACGCAACGACACCATGAATGGTGGCGGCGGTAATGACAGCGTGAACGGGCTTGCGGGCCAGGACTCACTGCATGGCTTCGGCGGGCATGACACCCTTTGGGGCCTGACCGGAAATGACACGCTTGATGGTGGCGCCGGGGATGATCTGCTGATCGGCGGTGCCGGGCGCGATGTGATGACTGGTGGACTAGGGGCGGATTTTTTCCGCTTTATGGTGACTTCCGATAGTGCGGTGGGGACCACCCGCGATCAGATCATTGCCTTTAATCAGGCAGAAGGCGACCGGATTGACCTGGCCATAATAGATGCAAGTACCCGACTTGCGGGCGACCAAGCCTTTACCTTCATCGGCAGCGCATCATTCACCCGCCTTGCCGGGCAGCTACGCTTCGCGGATGGGGTTCTGCAGGCCGATGTGAATGGCGATGCGCGTGCGGATATGGAGGTCTCGGTCCTTGGGGTAACCTCGCTTCTGGTGACGGATTTCATTGCCTAGAGGGAAACGCTGACACTCCATCGTCTTGCGCGCGCCCTTGTCTCACTCATTCTTGCAGCGGCCAGGGCGCTTCCGGGGGGTCTTCCGCGAAGGTGGCCTTTTCTTCAGGCTGTAGGTTAGGGTTTCGCTTTAGAGTTTCGCTTCAGAGTTTTGCTATAGACTTGATGCCATATTGGTGTGGTAGAAGAACGGGACGCGTTTTCCCTAATGGCCCTGGATAGGGGCTGCAGGGGGTATGCCGGGTTTGGTGTCAGGAATTGTTTTGCAGGTAAGGCGCAACATGCGACAGGAACCGGAGGGGTGCAGGATGCGCTTCAGGCCGCGGTGAACCCAGCCACACGGCAAAAGGGGCCTGCTTCGCCGGTCTACGCCATCATGGGCGAAATGAAGGGTGCCTTGGCGCTGCTTTTTGCCGTTGGCTTCATCGTCAATCTGCTGCAACTTACTGGCTCGGTTTACATGATGCAGGTCTATGACCGCGTCCTGGCAAGCCAGAGCGAAGCGACCCTTTTGGCGCTGACGCTGATTTCTTTGTTCCTGATCGCGATCTACGGGCTTTTGGAAGGATGCCGCAGCTTTGCCTTGATTGGGCTTGGGCGCCTGATTGACCGGCGGCTTTCCTCACGCGTTTTTGATGCCTTGTTTGTTCAGGGCAGTTTGCGTGGCAGTGATCGGGTGGGGGCGCAGCCGCTGCGCGATCTGGAACAGGTCAGATCCTTTATCTCAACCACCGGGCTAACCACCTCGCTCGATGCGCCTTGGATTCCGGTTTTCCTCGTTATTCTTTACATTGTGCACCCTTTCTTCGCGTTTTTCGGCACTGTCGCGGTGTTCATTGTCATTGGCAGCGCCTTGGCCCAGGCCTTTCTTTCGACGAAAAGGCTGGCGGAGGCTTCCAACAATAACGTGCAGGCCTATGCCTTTGTGGAGGCCAGCATCCGCAACGCCGAAACCGCCGAAGCCATGGGTATGAGGCCGGGGGTTTGGCAGCGCTGGCAGCAGCGGCATCTGGCCATGCTGAACCAGCAGCAAACTGCCAGCCAGATCGCCGGCGGTTTTGCGGCGGTCATCAAGTTTTTGCAGTTGGCGTTGACTGGTGTTTTGACACTCGGCCTGGGTGCGTTGCTGGTGATTGAACAGGCCATCACGCCGGGCGCCATGATTGTTGCCACCTTCATCCTGGCCCGCGCCTTGGCGCCAAGCATGCAGGTGGTGGCGCTTTGGCAGCAGGCGATGAATGCGCGGGCCGCGCATCGGCGCCTTTGTGACTTTCTGGCGACTGCGCCGGCTGAAAAGCAGGGGATGCCCTTGCCGGTGCCTCAGGGTGCCTTGGCGGTTGAAGGCTTGGTATTGGCCGTGCCCGGAACCGAAACAATTGTTTTGCGCGGCGTAAGCTTTGCCTTGCAACCGGGTGAATCGCTGGCTGTGATTGGGCCAAGTGCGGCCGGCAAAAGCAGCCTGGCGCGAGCGCTTTTGGGGGTCTGGCCGCCGCGGGCGGGTGCGGTGCGGCTGGATGGCGCCGATATGTCGCGCATGCCGCGTGATCAGCTGGGCCAGCATTTGGGGTATCTGCCGCAGGATGTGGAATTGTTTGAAGGTTCTGTCGCGGAAAACATCGCCCGCCTTGGTGAAGTGAATTCGGAAAAGGTGGTGGCGGCGGCCCAGGGTGCCGGCCTGCATGACCTGATTCTGCATCTGCCTGAGGGCTACGACACGCAGCTTGGTCCTGGCGGGCGTGGGCTTTCGCCCGGGCAGCGCCAACGTATTGGGCTTGCGCGTGCGCTTTATGGTTCGCCTAAGCTTGTGGTGCTGGATGAACCCAATTCGAATCTGGATAGTGACGGGGAAGCGGCCTTGGCATCAGCGCTGGGCCGCTTGCGCGAAGCCGGTGTTACCACGGTGATTATCACGCATCGCGCCAATATCCTGGCCGCCGTGGACAAGATTTTATTGCTGCGCGCAGGTGCTGTGGAAGCTTTCGGAAGGCGTGATGAAATCCTGCCTCGGCTGACGCGGCCGGCGCAGCCGCCACGCCCAGTCTCGGCCATCGCCGGTAGCTGAGGGGTTGCAGGCCATGGAACAGAACAAGGCAGCGATTGATGCTGATGCGGCATCACCCAAGGCGCCCATCTGGCGCCCCCTGCGCTTGGCGCTTTTTATCATTCTTTTCGGTGTTGGCGGCGTTTTCGGTTGGGGCGCCTTCGCCATGATTGATAGCGCCGTGGTGGCCCCCGGCACGCTGATGGTGGAAGGCAATCGCCGTAATGTGCAGCATTTGGAAGGCGGCATTGTGGGCGAAGTGCTGGTGCGTGACGGTGCCATGGTGGTGGCTGGCCAAGCCCTGATTCGGCTGGATGATACGCGGGTACGCGCTGGGCTGAATGTGGTTTTGGATGAAACCGATCGTGCGCGGGCACGCATCGCAGTACTGACCGCAGAGCGGGAGAATGCGCCCGCCCCATTATTCCCAGCCGAATTGGTGGCGCGCCGCACAGACCCGAAAGTGTCGGAAATCCTGTCCGTGCAGGTGGAAGAATTTATTGCGCGGCGTAACGCGCTGCAAGGACAGATCGAAATCCTCACCCAGCGCGCGCTGCAACTGCAAAAGCAGATTGACGGGCTGAATGTGCGTATTGAATCGAATGACCGTCAGCTTGCCCTTGTGCGCCAGGAAATCATGGGCGTGGAAGGCCTGGTGCGGATTGGGCTGGAACGCCTGCCCCGCTTGCTTTCCCTGCAGCGCGAAGAAGCGCGGCTGATTGGCGAACGTGGTGAGGCTATTGAAAACGTCGCGCGCACGCAGCAGGCAGTCGGCGAAGCGGAAATGCAGCGCACCCAATTGGTGCGTGCCCGTCAGGAGGAAATTGCGAAGGAATTGCGCGAATTGCAAGGCCGCCTTCTTGAACTGCGCGAACGTGAAATCAGCGCCAATGACCAGTTGATGCGCCTGACGATTGATGCGCCCGAAGGCGGAATGGTCATGGATTTGCGCTACACGACACGTGGCGGCGTCATTGCGGCGGGTTCCCAGGTGGCTTCCATTGTGCCGCAGGAAGAAAGGCTGGTCCTGGAAGTCCAGATCACGCCAACCGATGTGGATACGGTGCGAATCGGCATGCCCGCTTCCATCCGGCTTTCCCATGCGGCGGCGCGCACCACGCCCATTCTGGAAGGATCGGTTGAGCGTATTTCACCGGACCGCATGACAGATCAACGCACCGGCATGCCGTATTTCGTGGCGCGCATTGCTTTCGCGCCTGAAGAACTGACCAGATACGAGCATTTGCGCCTGCAGCCGGGCATGCATGCCGAGGTATTGATCCGCCGTGGGGAGCGGTCCTTCGCGTCATATTTGGCGCGGCCTTTGGCGGATCGCTTCGCGAAATCCATTCGGGAATTTTGAGAAATCCTATCGCGGGAGTGAAGCCGAATCCGCGCGAAGCCAGGTTTCCCATGGTTTGGCTTCTACGCTAAAAGCTGGAAGGCAAACTTAGGGAGAGACAAGATATGACCTTGACCGTCCAACAAATGCTGGCTGCCGCCGAAGCCGTGGTGCCGCGCATCAGCGCCGATGAAGCCAAGGGGCTGATCGGTAACGCCGATGTGGTTTTCCTGGATGTGCGCGAACCGGCAGAGGTCGCGGCTTCCGGCAAGGTGCCCGGCGCGCTGACCATTCCGCGCAGTCTGGTGGAATTCCGCGCTGATCCTGCATCGGCTTTGCATGATGCGAATTTCGATCGTGCGAAGACGATTGTGGCCTATTGTGCATCCGGCGGGCGTTCCGCGCTGGTGCTGAAGACGCTGCATGACATGGGTTATGCCAATGTGCGCAATCTGGGCGGCTTCAAGAATTGGATTGATGGCGGGGGTGAGATCGAAAAGGTCTGACTTGCGCTTAGGGGGTCGCGCCAGCAAGCGCCCCCTTTCCTTGGGCGTCTTCGAAGCGATCTCAGCGCGCAGCGTCTTATGGGCTTCTTCCCTTTATTATTCTGGGAAGTTCGCTTAAATGCGCGGCTTGTGCGGAAGCCCCTGGTATGGCTCAGGCGCGGCGCAACGGCAGCCTAACTTCCACGCAAAGCCCGCCAAGCGCACTATCAGCCAAATCAACCTCTCCGCCATAGGCAAAGGCGATATCACGTGCGACGGCAAGGCCAATGCCCGTACCACTTTTGTCGCTGTTGAGCTGAACGCTGCGGGTCAATGCTGCACGGCGATCCTGGGGCGGAATGCCGGGCCCGTCATCTTCCACCGAAAGCTGGATCACCCCTTGTGCCAGGTGCAAGCCGACGCTGATTCTGCCAGATGCCCATTTAGTTGCGTTATCAAGCAAGACACCAAGCAATTCGACAAAATCGCCTTCCTCGATTTCCGCTGTTACTTCCTGCGGAATATCTTGCTGCCAGACAAGGGTTTCGCCACGGCTGGTTCGCGCAAAGGCGCGCGCAACACGTTCAATGATCGGGCGCAGCGCCAGCGGTGCTCCATGCGTCTTTGGCCCTTCAATATAGGCGCGGGCCAATTCGCGGGCCATGCGCTGTTCAATGCTGGTTGAAATGGCTTCAAGCGCTTGCGCCATCTCGCCATCGCCACGATCGCGCAATTCCCTGATGCGCGCATTCAGCAGGGTAAGCGCGGTGCGCAGCCCATGGGCCAAATCAGCGGTGCGTTCCCGTGCCAATCGCGCGCCATGGCGCTGTTCATCCAATAGAGTATCGAAACGAATGGCCAGTGCCTGCAATTCGCTTGGCAATGCCGTACCAATCCTTTCCCGCTTGCCTTCAGCCAATTCCTGCAAGGCGCGCCTTGCGCGGGCGATGGGGCCAAGTGCAATGCCGCCCTGCAGGGTAAAGGCCAGCAACATGCCGGCGCCGGTCAGCCCCAGCAGCGGCAGAAGATCAAGCAAAAAGGCGCGGTTCGCCGCTTCAAGCAGCTTTCGGTCCACGGCCACGGCCACGCGGTAGCTGGCGGCCGGCTCGCTTGGGTCTTCGATGCGGCGCTCAAGCACAATCAGCTTGGTGCCCTCAGGTCCGAAGACGATGTGGCGATGCCGCTCGCCAAGCGTCAGCCGATCATCCTCGAGCGGAAAGCTTGCACCGGCCAGGGATGGGGACCGCAATATCGCCCCTGTGCGATCATTCCTGACCTGCCAGTAAAGCCCTGAAAGCGGTTCCTGAAAGCGTGGGTCGGCCAAGGGCTGCACGTTGAGCGTCGCAACACCGTTATCCACCACAAGGCTGCGCGCCAGGAAGCGTAAATCGGCGTCCAATTCGGCCAAGACTTCCCGTTCATTATGGCGTTCGAACATGCCTTGTACCGCCATGCCGATCGCCCCGATCACGATCAACACCGTGGCGATACCCACAATGGCAAAGCGCGCGCGCACGGAATTCGTCACGCATCACCGCCAATCACATAGCCATGGCCGCGCCGCGTGCGAATGGCATCTGGCCCGATCTTGCGCCTAAGGCGTGCCATCAGCGCTTCAATCGCATTGTCGCCGCGATCCGCTTCCCCGGCATAGATATGTTCTGAAAGCTCGGTCTGATGAATGGCGCGTCCGGCATGATGCATCAAATAGGTAAGCAGACGGAATTCCAGCAAGGTCAGCTCAACCGGTGCTCCTGCCCGCGTGAGTCGCCTTGCGCGTAGATCAAGCAGCAAATCCCCAATCGCCACAGTATTCTGGCTACGCCCGGCAGCGCGCCTGAGGATCGCACGCAGGCGGGCAAGTAGTTCTTCTATGGCGAAAGGCTTTATCAGAAAATCATCGGCGCCGGCGTCTATCGCTTCTACGCGCGTGGTCCATGCGCCGCGGGCAGAAAGCACCAGAATCGGAAAGGTCACCCCTTCCGCCCGCCAGCGGCGGATCAGGGAAAGCCCATCCATGCGCGGCAGGCCAAGATCAAGCAGGGCAGCGTCAAAGGCTTCGATGCCGCCACGCTGCCAGGCGGTATCGCCATCGGCGGCATGTTCCGCGGCGAAGCCGGCCGATGCCAGCGCTCCCATCAAATCCCGCGCGATCCCCGGTTCGTCTTCAACCACCAAAATCCGCATAGCGGCGCGATTCTCCTGCAGGGTAGGCAATAGCCCTGTCTAGCTGACACCAAGCTGACAGGCCCAGTCAGCCTGCTGAAGCCCTGCCAAGGCTAACCCGTCCCTGTCAGGGAGGCTTCAATGCAGATCGGGCAACGTTTTTCGGCTGATCCTTGCGGGTTATGCGGCGGCACGGACCGCGAAGTGCTGGCAATACGCGGCCGGGGGCATCAACCGCTGATCACGGCCCTTTGCCGGGGTTGTGGCTTGGTCAGCCATCATCCGCTGCCAAGTGCTGCCGATATGGCCGCATTCTACGCCAAGGATTACCGCGTGGCCTACAAGGGTGGCTTCGAACCCAAGCGCAAACACGCGCTCCGCGCGCTGCGGGGTGCCATGGCCCGCGCTGGTCGGCTTATGCCATTCCTTCACAGCAGCGCCCGCATTTTGGATATCGGTGCGTCTTCAGGCGAATTTGTCTATGTGATGGCGCGCAGCGGCTTTGATGCGCGTGGCATAGAACCGAATGAAGCCTATGCGGATTTCGCGTGCCGGACCTACGGCGTTGCCATGCAAACCGGTGGCTTTGAACAGGCGGCGCCGGCTGAAGCAAGCCTTCATCTGGTGACCATGAACCACGTGCTGGAACATGTGGTTGATCCCTGGCAGGCGCTGCGGCGCATTCATACCTGGCTTGCCGAAGATGGCGTGCTGTTTCTTGAAGTGCCGAACCTTTCCGCCACCCATAAGCAGGTGGGGAATATCTTTCACATGGCGCATATCTGGAATTTCACCCCGGAAACGCTGCTGCTCTTGGCATGGCAATGCGGCTTTGTAACGATGGAGGGAGAGGATACGCGCCACACCTCCGTGATCCTCCGCAAGCGACGCGATGGCGATGCCGCCCCTTTCGGTGCTGGGCCTGAACTGGCGGAAAGCGTGGCGCAGCGCATGGCGACTGAAGCGCGGCCCTTGGCCTATCTTGTCTCAGGCAAGCCTTTCACGCGCCGCTGGGCAAGGCTGCGGCGGAACATCGGCGAATGGCTGATATGCCGCCGCCACGCATCGGTGCGTGACATGGCGGATGCTTTGTTACGCCATGCCGCGCTCGGGGCCGCCAGAGCCACGCGGGCACAGGTAAATGCCAAGGACCGGCCCCTTTTGCAGCATGGCTAAACATGTCTGAGCCAAATGGCATGACTTGCTTTTTCCACGGCACGTGCTGACGGTTGCAGGCTTGGTTGTTTCTGCCCCCGCTGATTTGGCGTAGACAACCCCCTGATGCCGCTGTGGAAAGAGTTTCGACATGCTGATCCTCGCGCTTGAAGGGGCCTTGGCACGCTGTTCTGCGGCGCTGCTTAGCGATGATGCGCTGCTGGCAGCTGCCCAGCATGAGGCACCGCGCGGCCATCCTGCTGCGCTGCCGCCGATGGCGGGGCAGGTTTTGGCGGAAGCCGGCGCAGCACCTGCCAGCCTGGATGCCATCGCCGTGGGCGTCGGGCCGGGTGGTTTCACCGGGCTGCGCACCGCGATTGCCCTGGCCGAGGGCTTGGCCCAGGCGCTTGGCAAGCCCTTGATCGGCGTGACGACCGGTGAGGCTTTGGCGGAGGAAATCCCGCCATCTGCGCGGGCGGGCCATGCGCTTTGGTCGGTGCTGGATCAGCGCCAGGGTCGCGTGGTGCTGGAAATCTTTCCAGCCGGGGCAGCCATGCCCGAAGCCCCGATTATTCTGCCGCTGGCCGACCTGCCCGACCCTGCCGGACCGGTTTTGCTGGTGGGCGATGCCGCGGAACCGGTAGCGGCGGCGCTTCAGGTGCGCGGCTTCATGGCGCGCGCCTGTCCCCCGGCCCTGCCCTCGGCCGAGGCAGTGGCGCGCGTGGCTGTGCAAAGGCTGGCGGGCGTTTTACCCCCGCGCAGCGTGGCCCCGCTTTATGCCGAACCGCCTGCCACCACGCGCCCGGGCTGACACGCATGGCAGCGCTGATCGAAGCGGTGGGCGCTGAAGCGGCGGCGCTGCTTTCGGAAATGCACGCGGAAAGCTTCCCGGCCAATCAGGCTTGGGGAGCATCTGCCATAACCCTCATGCTTGGCTTGCCTGGGCATTTCGGCCTTTTGGCGACCCAGCAGGATCAGCCACTTGGCTTCGCGCTCGGCCGCGTGCAGGCAGATCAGGCGGAAATCCTGACCATTGCGGTCCGGCCAGGGGCGCGGGGGCAGGGTGTTGGGCGGGCGCTGCTTAATGCCCTGCTGGCTGAAGCCGCCAAACGCGGTGCCTTGGACCTGTTCCTGGAAGTGGCAGAGCCCAATGTGGCGGCGCGTGCGCTTTATGCGGGCGCGGGCGCCAAGGAAGTGGGCCGCCGGCGCCGCTATTACGCCGATGGCGCGGATGCGCTGGTGCTGCGGCTTCCGCTAGAGGGGCGCGCTTTTTAGTCCTCCCGCAATTGCGGATTATCGAAATCCGGCCGCCGGGCGCGGGCCAGGGCCCCGCGCAACGCATCTGCCAGTTCAGCCTTTTCCGGCGAGGAGAGATGTCGGCCGATTTCCAATGTGCGGCCTCGGCTTTTGATCCATAGCCGCCCGCCACGCGGCGCGGCTTCATCCCATTCCACCTTGGCCCAATAGGCATCCAAAACGCTGCGCACCACGCGCCCGCGATGATCCACATGGCGGATGGAAAGCCCTGCATCGGTCAGCAGCACCATTTCGCTGATCCGGCGTGATGCGCGGGCATGCCACAGCAGCAGCGCCAGCGCGGCACCCACTTCAAGGCCAATGAAGGGCAGCACCGGCCAGGCGCCAAGGGCGAAGAAGACACCCGCCGGGATGGCCGCCGCTAAAATCAACAGCCCCGCCAATACGCGAAAGCCCCGCACAGAAAAACTCTGCGGCGGTGTCGAAATCGCTTCGAATAGAACGGTTTCCTTGGGGGGTGTCATCGGCGCTTAACTTAGGTCAAAATACCGCAAGAAAGCCATGCCCAAAGCGAAGCCCGATCACGGTTCTGCCCGCGCGCCGCGCCGCGCCCGCCTGATGGCGCGCGACCAGGCCGAGGCGTTCTTGCACGCCTTGGCCCAGGGCAATCCCGCGCCGGAGACTGAGCTTTTCTACTCGGATCACTTCTCCCTGCTGGTGGCGGTGGTGCTATCCGCGCAAACCACCGATGCGGCGGTGAATAAATGCACGCCGAGGCTATTTGCAGCAGCACCTACCCCCGCTGCCATGGCGGCGCTGGGCGCAGAGGGGATCGGCCCCTTCATCCGCCGGATTGGGTTATGGCAGGCCAAGGCACGCAATGTGGCGGCTTTGGCGGCACAATTGGTGGAACGCCATGGCGGCGAAGTGCCAGCGGACCGCGCTGCGCTGGAGGCCCTGCCCGGTGTTGGGCGCAAAACAGCCAATGTCGTGCTGAATGTCGCCTTTGGGCAGAATACCATGGCGGTGGATACGCATATCTTTCGGCTCGGCAATCGCACAGGGCTGGCGCCAGGCAAGACCACGCGCGCGGTGGAAGAGGGCTTGGTCAAGCGCTGCCCGCCCGAATTGCTGCGCGATGCGCATCACTGGCTGATCCTGCATGGGCGTTACATCTGTAAGGCGCGGGCGCCCGAATGCTGGCGCTGCCCGGCGCGGGCTTTCTGCAATTACCGGGATAAGGTGCTGGCGCCGCCAGCCTAGGCTTGGCCTTACCTTGCCGCCTTAGCGCTGCCGTTCCATCCTGCGCGCCATCTTGAAAGGAATGCCTCATGGAAGCGCCCGTACTTGTTGAGATTACCGATGATATCGCGCTGGTCACGTTGAACCGGCCCGAATCGCGCAATCCGCTTGATCCTGAAACCCAGGACGCCTTGATCGCCACCTTCATGAAGCTCGATGCCGAAGCCAAAGCGCGCGTTGCGATTCTGACGGGTGCAGGCAGCGCCTTTTGCGCCGGCGGCAATGTGCGCCGCATGGGTGAGGCTGCGAGTGGCTCCACCGAACGCACCCCTGCCCAGGCGCGCGGCTATTACCGCCATGGCATTCAGCGCCTGCCGCGCATGTTCGAACAATTGGAAATCCCCGTGATTGCCGCGGTGAATGGCCCGGCCATGGGCGCGGGTTGCGACCTGACCTGCAT
>Ga0315900_10008169_pt1 | contig 13540 bp, 9 predicted proteins | sample LakEriMetagenome_FD_203521 | JGI IMG/M metagenome (GOLD analysis project Ga0315900, IMG submission 203521) | Freshwater fungal communities from buoy surface, Lake Erie, Ohio, United States - Buoy 12 MA114 | ecosystem: Environmental > Aquatic > Freshwater > Lake > Lake biofilm | place: USA: Lake...
TTTCCTGCTACATCAATTGTTGAAAGATCTGGCATTACAGAGTTTTGCCAACGTAATCGATCAAGTCAACGAGGCGGTTTGAGTAACCCCATTCGTTGTCATACCAACCAACGATCTTGACCTGGTTACCAATTACCTTGGTTAAACCTGCATCGAAGATACATGATGATGGATCGGTCACGATGTCTGAAGAAACAATTGGATCTTCAGTGTATGAAAGGAATCCCTTAAGAGAACCATTGGCCGCAGCCTTCATAGCAGCGTTGATTTCGGCAGCTGTCGCTTCCTTTGCAAGCTCAACAGTGAGATCTGTTGCTGAACCTGTTGGGACTGGAACGCGCATTGCGTAACCATCTAGCTTTCCCTTGAGCTCTGGCATAACCAGTGAGATTGCCTTAGCAGCACCTGTAGATGTAGGAATCATGTTTGTTGCCGCAGCACGTGATCGACGAAGATCCTTGTGCGGGAAGTCCAGAATCACCTGGTCATTTGTGTATGCGTGAATTGTTGTCATCAAGCCCTTAACAATTCCCCAGTTGTCCTGAAGGACCTTTGCCATTGGTGCAAGGCAGTTTGTTGTACATGAGGCGTTTGAAATGATGTTGTGCTTTGAACCATCATACTGTGTGTGGTTTACACCCATAACGATTGTGATGTCCTCATCAGTTGCTGGCGCAGAGATGATGACCTTCTTAGCTCCAGCTGTGATGTGCTTTTGCGCATCTGCAGCCTTTGTGAAAATTCCTGTTGATTCAACTACGACATCTGCCTGAACTGATGCCCAAGGAAGATTTGCTGGATCGCGCTCTGAGAAAACCTTGATTGTCTTTCCATCAACAGTGATTGAATCATCTGTGAAGGTCACTTCTAGACCTAGGCGACCCAAAATCGAGTCGTACTTCAATAGGTGTGCAAGCGTCTCATTTGGTGTGAGGTCGTTAATTGCCACGATGTTGATGTTTGGGTTAGTAAGTGAGGCACGGAAGAAGTTACGTCCGATGCGACCAAAACCATTGATTCCGACATTAATCACGAAAGTGTCCTTGCTACTAGTGGGGCACATGAAAAAGCCCAGCTTCTGGTGGTTCGTAAAACTGCCACAACGCTGGGGGCTTAGGTAGAACCTTACCAGTGAAGAATGTGTGAACTCTTGAGTATCGAGGCGCTAATTGAGCAAATCTGGAGAGAGACCACTCTCAGTATCTGGAATGCCTAGCTCGCCAGCGCGTTTATCGGCCATGGCAAGCAGACGTCGGATTCGACCAGCAATTGCATCCTTAGTCATCGGAGGTACTGCCAATGATCCAAGCTCTTCTAGTGATGCCTGTCCATGATTGATTCGTAACTCCCCCGCCTCTTTGAGGTGATCAGGAATGGTTGGGCCAAGAATCTCCATCGCGCGCTGCACACGGGCTGCCGCTGCAACTGCTGCTCTAGCAGAGCGGCGAAGATTTGCATCATCAAAGTTTGCAAGTCGATTAGCAGTTGCTCTGACTTCTCGTCGCATACGACGTTCTTCCCACGCCATCACACTTTCATGTGCACCCAGTCGAGTAAGCAGAACACCGATCGCATCTCCATCACGGATTACAACTCGATCAACTCCGCGCACCTCGCGCGCTTTTGCAACAATTCCTAATCGGCGAGCGGCACCAACTAGAGCTAGTGCGGCTTCAGGACCAGGGCAGGTAATTTCTAAAGATGATGAGCGACCTGGTTCGGTTAATGAACCATGGGCAATAAATGCGCCACGCCATGCCGCCTCTGAATCACAGATTGCAGCTGAGACTACCTGGGGTGGAAGACCGCGAACTGGACGGCCATTTGTATCGACTAATCCTGTTTGACGCGCAAGTGCATCACCTTCGTTTATTACTCGAACGACATAACGTGAACCTTTGCGTAATCCACTGGATGAAAGAACAGCCAAATCTGAATCATGTCCATAGATGTCGGCGATATCTTTTCGTAGTCGACGTGCGCTCTGCGAGGTGTCGAGCTCTACTTCAATAACAATTTTTCCAGCAGCGATGTGAAGACCGCCTGCGAAGCGAAGTAGTGAGGAGACCTCTGCTTTGCGACAACAAGGTTTGGTGATTGATAGACGAGATAGTTCGTCCTTAACTGATGCTGTCATTGCCATGGGGTAATCCAACCATTTACCGAGCGAGAATGTGGCCCAAATGGAGAGCTAATTTTTGGGAATCATGATGAATACTTCCCGGAGCCTTGCGAATATCTGCGACCACAATCTCTCCACCCAAGGTTGATGCTGCAAGCTGCAATGCCTGCTCATCTCTTACAACTGAATGGTCAACAAGACAGTAATCCACCGTTAATCCAGGGGCATAGCGATGAAAGAACTCAAGATGTTCTTCGGGGGTAGAACCTGCAAACTCTTCACCTTGCGCATGTGAAGTGGCATCAAGATTTAGGATTAAAATTTTGCGAGCTTTCGATGTGCATAGCGCATCCAATTGAGCCGGCACAAGTAAGTGCGGAATAACACTTGAAAACCAAGAACCCGGCCCCATCGTTATCCAGTCAGCATCTTCAATCGCACCTAACGCCTCACCTCTGGCAGGTGGATCTTGCGGAATGATGCGAAGTGATTCAATGTGGCCTTTTGCTGTTGCAACCTCTTTTTGACCGCGAACAACAATTCTTCCAGTCGATGTATTAAAGGTTCCTTCAATATCTAATGCCACAGATGCCATGGGAAGTACGCGTCCAATAACTTTAAGCAATTGACCGACTCTGTCTAATGCAACAACGGGATCATCTCCTGCGTTCCACATAGAGGCCAACAAAAGATTACCCATGGCGTGACCGCTGAGTTCGCCATTGCTTTCAAAACGGTGTTGCATTATTTGAGCCCAAGTGCGGCCCCATTCATCATCTGCGCACAAGGCAGTCAGTGCCATTCGCAAATCACCAGGAGGAAAGATTGGGAACTCTTCACGCAATCTTCCGCTAGATCCACCATTATCTGCAACGGTCACAATGGCCGTCAGTTGATTGGTTAGCTGGCGCAATGCGGTCAAAGTGGCGGCTAATCCATGACCACCACCTAAAGCAACAACCTTAGTCAAAACTATTCACGACCTACATCACGATGTGTTGGATGGGCAGAAATCTCCGAACCCATCTCATTGAGTTGTCGTGCTATCTCTTGGGTGATTGCAACACTTCTGTGCTTTCCCCCAGTACAGCCAACTGAGATAGTTACATACTTCTTGCCTTCACGCATGTACCCCTCAATCATTGAATGCACTAAATGAACATAATCCTGAACAAAATCACTCACGCCTTCACTACTCAAAACTCGATCACTGACTTGAGAAGTCAGGCCAGTTAATGGGCGAAGTTCAGGATCCCAGTGTGGATTCGGAATGAATCGGCAATCCAAAACAAGATCTGAGTCAACGGGTATTCCATACTTATAACCAAATGACAAAACATTGATTCGAATTCCTTGCAGCTTTCCTGCTCCAAAAATTTCTCCGATACGCTTTTCCAACTGATGCACATTGAGGTTCGAGGTATCAATTGCAACATCTGACTGCGATCGGATCTCTTCTAATTTTTCGCGCTCACGTGCGATTCCATCAACGATTCGATCCTTGCCCTGTAATGGGTGAGGTCTACGTGTCGATTCAAAACGCTGCACTAAAGCCTGATCGGTTGCATCAAGAAACACTAAACGGTAATCAGAGTTACTTTTCTTTAGTTCATCCATCGCTTGTGTCAGCTCGTCAAAGAATTCTCCCCCACGCACATCCACAACTACTGCTAACTCTTTTCCTTGAGGACCTGTCCCCTTACTTACTAACGCAGGAAGAAGTGCTGGAGGCAGGTTATCGACGACATACCAACCCAAATCTTCGAGGGCATGTGCAACTGTTGAGCGCCCAGCACCTGACATGCCGGTGAGGATCAAGGTCTCCTGTTTAGCCATGCTCTTATCCTCTTACATCTGTCAAGAAGGTCGAAACACGCTCAAGACTCTTTTCAAGGTAGGCCGGCAGCATCTCTTTGTGCTCTTGGTTCTTGGTTTCAAACAAGTAATTGAGCAACAACAAGCGTCGCTGTAGGAGCAAGGCTTTCATCGCATTTGCGGAGTAAGTCGGTAACGGCCTTACGCTTTTGTAACCATTTAAAAGAGCTTCATCTTGTTCCGGTGTGTCCAAATAGTACAAAGTCACCGCTAGATCTTGGGCTTCAACACCAAAACCGCAATCATCAAAATCAAAGATCGACAATCGACCTTCGTTCCACATTAAGTTCCAGCCATGCATATCTGCATGAATGATGTGAATCTTGGAATTTTCATACAACTCGTTTGTGAATTGCATAATCAGATCGTGAGCTTGCTGAATCAGGGTGCGATCTGCGTCCAACAGGACAGACTTATCTGAGAAGAGAAAATCCTCTGTGCCCCAGAAAAAATCACTAAATGTTGGCAGAGAGTTGCCAGATGAAAGGGCAAACTCTGAAGATTCTTGATGCAAAGTAGCGATCGCTTTTCCGACTTCATGTAGCTGCTGTGAAGTTGGCTCGTCACCAATTTCTTCTCCATCAAGCCACGAATACATCACGCCATAAAGAGTTTGCCCTGAATCTGCATGCAGGCCTGAGACTATGTAATCATCTTTCATCGTCGCAATTGGTATGGGTGTTTGAACACCTGAAGTGCGATTAAGGTGACGAACCCATTCGACTTCGGCTTTCATGTTATCGACGGTTCGGGTTGAGTTGATATTGATTCTAAGAGCGTACTTAGCGCCTGATTCACTTTCTACCGCAAAGGTTGCGTTGAATTCGAAGTTGATGCAAGAAACCTTTGCGCCGTGAATTCCATAATCTTTTAAGAGTTCCGTGGCGAAGGCCGTTAAAGAGTTTTGTTGATCTTCTGCTGGTAAATCAAAAAATTCCCGACCCATTACTTACTCTCCATGATCTCGCCAGTTTCAGTGTCTACTGATTGAGTCACAACTGTAGACAAATGCGTTTCTATGATCGAGGCTATCTTCGAACCTATTCCGGGAGTAGCTGCTATATCTTCAACCGAAGCCTTTTTGATTGCAGCAACGGAACCAAATCGTTCTAGCAAAGATGCTCTGCGGGCTGAACCTAATTGCGGGATTTGATCCAAAACTGACTCCAACATAACCTTTGAACGACGAGATCGATGGAAGGTGATTGCAAAGCGATGCGCCTCATCTCTAATCCGCTGCAAGAGATACAGGCCTTCACTGCTGCGGGGCAATATCAGTGGATCCTTAGAGCCTGGAATCCAGACCTCTTCTAACCGCTTTGCCAATCCGCACAAAGCAATATCGGTAATCCCTAACTCATCCAATGCACGTTGAGCGGCGTTAACTTGAGGCTGACCACCATCAACCACAATCAGCTGTGGCGGATAAGCAAATTTGCTTGGCTTTCCGCCAAGTTCTGCTACCTCGGCTTCATTTTCTTTACGATCATCTAGCAAACGCCTTAAGCGACGAGTAATGACCTGGTGCATCGCACGAGTGTCATCAAAGCCTTCGCTGGTATCGATGATGAAACGTCGGTACTCGCTCTTCTTAATCATTCCATCTTCGAATACAACCATTGACGCGACAACTGATGTACCTGAAATATTCGAGATATCAAAGCACTCGATCCGAAGTGGCGTGCGACCAAGGTTGAGATGCTCTTCGATTTCAGTTAACGCTTTGCCGCTCACAGCTGCATCTGTGGCTCGCTTACTAAGATACTGAATGAGAGAGTACTGAGCATTCCTCTTTACGGTATCTAGAAGTTCAACCTTTTCACCGCGTTGCGGAACTTTGATTTCGACCTTTGTAGAACCTATCGAGCCAAGCCATTGTTCGAGCTGTTCTTTATCTGAAGGTTCTGCATTGATGTAAATGTTGCGAGGAACTGCGATTGCCCCGGATCCATAGATTGAGTACAGAAGCGCGGTTAACTCATCCTGACCTTCGAGCACCATCTCTTGATCAACAATCCAGGATCGGGAACCCTTCACCGATCCCCGCTGCATTGAAAAGATCGAGCCTGCGGCATGGAAACCATCATGATAAATGGAGATGAAATCTCCATCTAAATCATCGGAGAAATTGCCTTCAGTGGATTTCTGCGCTTTTTCAAAGGATTCGATTTGATCACGCAGACGTGCCGCTCTTTCAAACTCTTCATTTGTAGCAGCGGTATTCATCTCTTCGTGCAGTTTCGGAAGAATGTTTTCCATCCCAGACTCCATGAACTCATTGAGTCGCTCGGCTAATTTTTTATGATCCTCTTTCGAGATCCAATCAACGCAAGGTGCTGCGCACTTGCCGATGTCCCCCAATAGACACTGTCTCTTGCTGCGTTGAGCGCGAGTGAAATTTGAGGACGAACACGATCTGACGGGAAAGACCTTGAGCAAAACTTCAAAAGTATTTCGCAGCGCCCAGGCGTTTGTATACGGTCCGAAATACTTTAATCCTGGACGTTTATCTTTTCGGGTAATGAAGATCATTGGGTATTCATCATTGAGCGATAAGGCTAAGTATGGATAAGACTTGTCATCCTTGAACTGCACGTTGTACTTGGGTTGGTACTGCTTGATCCAACTAAACTCCAGCGCTAGCGCCTCAAGTTCAGTGCTGACGATCGTCCAATCAACACGAACCGCTTCATGGACCATACGATGGGTCTTGGTCGCAAGATTTGCTTGAAAGTAATTGCTGAGTCGATTCTTGAGGTTTTTCGCCTTACCTACGTAAATGACCTTGTCCTGTTTATTGTAAAAACGATACACCCCAGGGTGTTCCGGAATATTGGTCGGCCGATAACTTTGAGGATCTGCCATTGGATTACTTTTTCGCAGGGGCTTTTCTATTTGATTTTAAGATTTCACCCAAGAACTGCCCGGTGTAACTTTCCTTAACGGCCGCAACAGTTTCAGGAGTTCCTTCGGCAACTACTAGTCCCCCACGGAAACCACCTTCGGGTCCCATGTCGATTACCCAGTCCGAGCACTTAATGACATCTAGGTTGTGCTCGATAACAACAACTGTGTTGCCGGTATCTACTAAGCGATTGAGCACGGTTAACAACTTGTTGACATCTTCAAAGTGCAAACCTGTTGTAGGTTCATCCAAAACATAAATCGTGCGGCCCGTTGAACGGCGCTGAAGTTCTGTTGCAAGCTTTACACGTTGAGCTTCGCCACCAGAAAGGGTTGGCGCAGATTGGCCAAGACGGACATACCCCAGACCAACATCATTCAGCGTCTTTAAGTAACGGGCTATCGCGGGTACAGATTCGAAGAAGCCATGCGCCTCTTCGATAGGCATATTCAAAACTTCGGCAATAGTTTTGCTCTTGTAGTGAACTTCTAATGTTTCACGGTTATATCGCGCTCCATGACAGACCTCGCAAGGAACATAAACATCCGGCAAGAAATTCATTTCGATGGTGATGGTTCCGTCTCCGGAACAGTTCTCACATCTACCGCCCTTGACGTTGAAAGAGAATCGACCTTGTTGGTAACCACGGATCTTGGCTTCACTAGTTTCAGCAAAGAGTGCGCGAATCTTGTCAAAGACACCGGTGTAGGTTGCCGGATTTGAACGCGGGGTTCTTCCAATAGGCGATTGATCAACATGGACAACCTTGTCCAACAACTCGATGCCGGTAACTGTTCTATGTCGACCAGGAACAAGTCGCGCACCATTTAACTTATTTGCCAAAGTCGTATACAGAATGTCATTTACTAAAGTGGATTTTCCAGAACCAGATACTCCTGTTACAGAGACAAAGACACCTAGTGGAACTTCGACTTCGATATCCTTGAGATTGTTTTCTTTAGCACCTTTTACAACCAGCTTTCGTTTTGGATCTATTGGGCGGCGCTTCTTAGGGATCTCAATAGATTTACGTCCTGATAAATAAGCACCAGTTATTGATTCCTTAGATGCAATGAGTTCTTCATAGCTTCCGGAGACAACAACCTTGCCACCATGTTCGCCAGCTCCTGGTCCGATGTCTACGATCCAGTCAGCGGTACGAATGGTTTCTTCATCATGTTCTACAACAATCAGAGTGTTTCCTAAATCGCGCAAACGAGTCAAAGTTTCGATCAAACGCTTGTTATCACGTTGATGCAGACCAATCGAAGGCTCATCTAAAACATAGAGAACTCCAACAAGACCGCTGCCGATCTGTGTTGCTAAGCGAATGCGCTGTGCTTCTCCGCCAGATAAAGAGCCGGCAGGGCGCGCAAGTGAAAGGTAATCAAGACCGACATCTAGTAAGAAACCAAGACGAGCGTTGACCTCTTTCATAACCCGTTCTGCGATCTGTGCCTCACGCTTATTAAGTTTGATCTGCTTCAGAAAAACTGCGCAATCTGCAATCGAAAGTTCGCAGATTTCAGAGATGTTTTTGTTACCAATAGTCACAGCGAGTACTTCGGGCTTTAAACGTGCGCCGTTACAGGTTTCGCACGCGATTTCGCGCATGTAAGCCTCGTACTTATCGCGACTGTAATCACTATCTGTTTCTTCATGTCTGCGATGAATAAAAGGAATGACACCCTCAAAACCCGTGGTGTAATTTCGTGCCCCGTAGCGCCCTTTGTACTTCATTTTGATTTCGTACTCATAGCCATTCAAAATTGCTTCACGTGCTTTGACAGAAATCTTTTTCCACGGCGTATCTAAAGAAAATGGAAGATCTTTGGCTAAGGCTTCAAGCAGTCGAAGGAAGTAATCAGATGATTGCCCGCCTGACCAAGGCGCGATCGCACCATCATTAATTGAGATTGAGTCATCAGGAATAATCAGATCCTCATCAACCTCTTTCTTGGTTCCAATTCCAGAACATTCCGCACAGGCTCCAAATGGAGAGTTGAAAGAGAATGAGCGGGGCTCTAACTCTTCAAATGAAAGCTCACAATCATGACAAGCCAAGTGTTCGCTATAGGTGCGCTCCTTATCTTCACCTTTCGCATCAACAAAATCGAGGATGACGATTCCTGAAGCCAAGCGCAAAGCATTTTCAATCGAATCTGTTAAGCGTGTTTTGCTTTCAGCTTTAGCGGTAAGACGATCGATAACAACTTCGATGGTGTGCTTTTCTTGTTTCTTCAACTTAGGTGCATCAGATAGCTGAACTACTTCGCCATCGATTCGTGCACGCGAATAGCCTTGAGTGATCAGATCATTGAAGAGTTCTACGAACTCCCCCTTGCGTGCTCTTATAACTGGTGCAAGAACTTGGAATTTTGTTGTGGCTGGAAGTTCCAGAATTTGATCGACAATTTGTTGTGGCGATTGATGAGTAACTACCTTGCCGCACTTGGGACAATGAGGTGTACCTGCGCGAGCAAATAAAAGGCGCAAGTAATCGTAAACTTCGGTGATTGTTCCAACGGTAGAACGTGGGTTTCTATTTGTTGATTTCTGATCGATCGATACAGCAGGTGATAAACCTTCGATGAAATCGACATCTGGCTTGTCCATTTGGCCAAGAAATTGGCGAGCGTAGGCTGACAAAGATTCGACGTAACGACGCTGACCCTCGGCAAAGATGGTGTCGAAAGCTAGCGATGATTTTCCAGAGCCTGAAAGACCCGTGAAAACAACTAGCGAATCTCGAGGAAGTTCAATAGAGACATTTTTGAGGTTGTGTTCGCGCGCTCCACGCACAACCAACTTATCGATGCTCAAACCCCGGCCTCTTCCATCATTCGCAACTCTTTCTTCAATATCTTGATTTCATCGCGTAATCTGGCGGCGACCTCAAATTGAAGTTCAGATGCGGCGTTGCGCATCTGTTCGGTGAGCGAGCCTATCAATGCGATTAGATCCTTGCGCGGTAAGGAAGTAGAGGATTTGTCATAAATTCCAGCCGACGAGGCAATCTTCTTGGCTCCGCCCTTTTCATGGGACAGCAGCTCTTCGGTATCTTCACTTTCACGATTAATCAGGTCAGTGATATCCGCAATCTTTTTGCGCAGTGGTTGAGGATCTACTCCTCGTTCCAGGTTGTACGCAACCTGCTTTGCGCGGCGACGATTGGTCTCATCGATTGCTTTCGCCATGGAATCTGTAATTCGGTCGGCATACATATGAACTTCGCCAGACACATTTCGAGCAGCACGACCTATCGTCTGAATCAACGAAGTTGAAGAACGAAGGAAGCCTTCTTTATCAGCATCCAAAATTGCAACCAAAGACACTTCGGGCAAATCCAAACCTTCGCGCAGCAAGTTGATACCGATTAGAACATCGTAATCACCTGTACGAAGTTCTCGCAGCAATTCAACTCGGCGTAAAGTATCTACTTCTGAATGCAGGTAACGAACATTGACGCCACGCTCTTGTAGATAATCAGTTAGGTCTTCAGACATTTTCTTGGTCAAGGTGGTGACCAGGACGCGCTCATTTTTAGCCGCGCGAATATTGATCTCATTAAGTAGATCATCGATCTGTCCCTTAATCGGCTTAATTACTATCTGTGGATCTACCAAACCAGTTGGGCGAATGACTTGTTCGACCACATCACCATTGACCTTAGCCATCTCATATTTTCCGGGAGTAGCAGACAAGTAGATTGTTTGACCTGTTCTTTCAACAAATTCTGGAAACTTCAGTGGACGGTTATCCAGAGCGCTAGGCAAGCGAAAACCGTGTTCTACCAATGTGCGTTTACGAGAAGCATCGCCCTCAAACATTGCACCAAGCTGTGGAACAGTAACGTGGCTCTCATCGATAACTACTAAGAAATCTTCAGGAAAATAATCAAGTAAACAATGTGGAGCAGATCCAGCTGCACGGTCATCTAAGTGTCTCGAATAATTCTCAATTCCGCTGCAGAAACCGATTTGCTCCATCATTTCGATATCAAAAGTGGTTCTCATTCTAAGACGTTGGGCTTCTAATAACTTTCCTTGCTTCTCGAAGAGATTGAGCTGAGCTTGTAGTTCGTCCTGGATGTCTCCGATCGCTCGCTTCATCGTCTCTGGCCCAGCTGCATAGTGCGTAGCCGGAAAGACAAAGATCTCTTCTTCATCTCTAATGATTTCACCAGTTAAAGGGTGCAAGGTAGAGAGTTTTTCAATCTCATCGCCAAACATCTCGATACGAATAGCCAGTTCCTCGTACATGGGAATGATCTCGATGGTGTCTCCCCGAACCCGGAAAGTACCGCGCTCGAAAGCCATGTCATTACGTTTGTATTGAACATCCACAAATTTGCGAAGCAGTGCATTTCGTTCGATTTCCTCGCCCACGCGAAGACGCACCATCCGATCCACATATTCCTGCGGAGTACCTAAACCATAAATACATGAAACTGTTGCAACAACTATGACATCGCGGCGTGTCAGCAAAGAATTAGTTGCAGAGTGACGCAAGCGCTCTACCTCTTCATTGACGCTTGAATCCTTTTCGATAAAGGTATCTGTCTGGGGCACATAGGCTTCAGGTTGGTAGTAGTCGTAATATGAAACGAAGTATTCAACGGCGTTGTTGGGCAAGAGCTCTCGGAACTCATTTGCCAACTGGGCAGCGAGTGTTTTATTCGGTGCAAGAACCAAGGTTGGACGCTGTAACTGTTCAATGAGCCAAGCTGTTGTCGCAGACTTTCCGGTACCCGTGGCTCCGAGCAGTACGACATCTCGCTCCCCCGCATTGATTCGTTTCGCTATTTCAGTAATAGCAGCGGGTTGATCCCCTGCAGGAACATAATCACTAATAACTTGAAAAGGCTCGACCCTGCGTTGAAGATCAGATATCGGGCGCATTTGCTAAGCCTACTTACTAATTTTCGTGGAGGCTATCCCAGATATTTTCGACCTGGCGTAGCAGCTCATCTTCGCTACCATCATTTTCTATGAGAAAGTCGGCAATTTCGATGCGCTGTTCTCGCGTGGACTGAGCAGCTATTCGGCCTTCAATCTCGGATAGGTGCATCCCTCTGCCGCGTAAACGAGCAACTCTATTTTCTAATTCAGCTTCAACAGTGATAACAAGATCAAATCTCTCATGTGACTTTGATTCAAAGAGCAAAGGAATCTCATAGACAAGAACATCGTTTCCCTTAAGTGAAGCAACCGCTTCTTCAAATTCGCGACGCACAAATGGATGAATGATATTTTCTAGAGCTGCTTTAGCTTTAGAATCTTTAAATATAATTTCGCCCAAAGCGCGGCGATCAATGTTGCCGTCTTTCAAAATTGAATCACCAAAAAGTGCAACAACTTCATCGAAACCTTCTGAACCACGTTCGATTGCTGCACGTGCTAACTGATCTGCATCAATCACCAGCGCACCCAGTTCGGCAAAGTATTGGGCAGCTAATGACTTACCGCAGCCAATTCCTCCGGTTAAAGCGATTACGCGCATGGGTTAAGGGTACCTCTGGTCATTCAATGGGAATCAAAAAAAGCCCCGCAATAATGCGAGGCCTTCTTTGTACATCTTTCTCTATTCGGCAGCAGCAACTTCTTCTGCTGGAGTAGCAGCGGCATCAGCCACCTTTGCTTCAGCCTTCTGCTTCTTGTGTGCCATGAAACGCTCTTGAGCTTGGGCGTACTGCTTTTCCCACTCTTCGCGTTGTGTTTCATATCCTGGCTTCCACTCTTGTGAATCAGCATCGAAACCTTCAGGGTAAATGAAGTTTCCTTCTGCATCGTAGCGAGCAGCCATTCCGTACTGAGTTGGATCAAATGCTTCGATCTCAATCTCGGTACCTTCATTAGCTTGCTTTAGTGAAAGTGAAATACGACGGCGTTCTAGATCGATATCGATGATCTTTACAAATAGCTCATCATCAACCTGAACAACCTGCTCTGGAATCTCAACATGGCGTTCTGCCAACTCTGAAATGTGAACAAGTCCTTCAATTCCTTCGTGAACACGAATGAATGCTCCGAATGGAACTAGCTTTGTCACTACGCCTGGAACAACCTGATTGATTGTGTGTGTGCGAGCAAATGCCTGCCATGGATCTTCTTGTGTTGCCTTCAATGAAAGCGACACACGCTCGCGCTCAAAATCAACTTCTAGAACTTCAACAGTGACTTCATCGCCAACTTCGACAACTTCACCTGGGTGATCGATGTGCTTCCATGAAAGCTCAGAAACGTGAACCAAACCATCTACGCCACCAAGGTCAACAAATGCACCGAAGTTAACAATTGATGAAACAACACCTGTGCGAACCTGGCCCTTTTGAAGCTGGTTAAGGAATGTTGTGCGTGATTCTGATTGTGTCTGCTCAAGGAATGCACGACGTGAAAGAACAACGTTGTTGCGATTCTTATCAAGTTCGATGATGCGTGCTTCAACCTGCTTGCCAATGTATGGAGTCAGATCGCGTACGCGGCGCATCTCAACGAGAGATGCTGGAAGGAATCCACGTAGACCGATGTCCACGATAAGTCCACCCTTAACAACTTCAATAACGGTTCCGACGACAACTTCGTCGCGCTCTTTCTTGCCTTCAATGTCTCCCCATGCACGCTCGTACTGTGCGCGCT
>Ga0315900_10008172_pt1 | contig 13535 bp, 10 predicted proteins | sample LakEriMetagenome_FD_203521 | JGI IMG/M metagenome (GOLD analysis project Ga0315900, IMG submission 203521) | Freshwater fungal communities from buoy surface, Lake Erie, Ohio, United States - Buoy 12 MA114 | ecosystem: Environmental > Aquatic > Freshwater > Lake > Lake biofilm | place: USA: Lake...
GCACCGGCCCCACGAAGGGCAGATCCGACAGGCCGGGAATGGCGAGCGGCTGGAACGGCTCGATCGTCGGCGGCAGATCGCCCACCGTGATCGTCAGGCGATAGAGGTAATAGGCGAGCGAGGAGGCAAAGAGCGTGATCCCGAGCCCCGAGACATGCTGCGACAGCCCGAGCGGCACCGTCAGAAGCGCGTGCAGGAACCCCAGTGCGAGCCCCGAGGCCGCCGCCATCGCCACCCCCGTCCAGAGATCGGCGCCCATGAAGACCGCGATCCAGCCGACGAGCGCGCCCATCGTCATGATCCCCTCGATCCCGAGGTTCAGCACCCCCGAGCGCTCGCAGATGAGCGCGCCGAGCGCCCCGAAGATGAGCGGGGTCGCGATCCGCAGCACGGCCGCCCAGAGGCTTGATGTCGCGAATATCTCGAGCGCTTCGGTCATCGCCGGATCCTGTAGGTCGAGAAGAGCAGCGCCACGAGCATGGTCAGGAGCGACACCGACACGATCAGATCGGCGATGAAACTTGGCGTGCCGGTCGCGCGGCTCATGGCGTCGGCGCCGACGAAGACGGTGGCGACGAAGACTGCCGCTGCGATGACCCCGACGGGGTGGAGTGCCGCGAGCATCGCGACGACGATCCCCGCATAGCCGAAGCCGGGCGAGAGGTCGGTCGTGACATAGCCCTTGAGGCCCGTCACCTCGACCGCGCCGCCCAGCCCCGCGAGCGCCCCCGACAACAGCGCGACCCCCATCAGCCGGCGCGGCAGCGACACGCCCGCGAAAGCCGCCCCGCGGGGATTGAGGCCCGCCGCCCGCGTCTCGAGCCCGAAGACGGTCCGCGACTGGACAAGCCAGACCGCCAGCGCCGCGACCACCGCGATCAGGAGCCCGACATGCAACCGGGTGCGCTCAACCAGCTTGGGCAGCATCAGGTCGGTGGCAACCGGCACCGATTGCGGCCAGCCGAAGGCCAACGTGTCGCGCAGCCGCCCCTCGATCATGAGGCCCACGAAAAGGAGCACGATGAAGTTGAGCAGGAGCGTCGTCACCACCTCGTCGACCCCGAAGCGGATGCGCAGGAATGCAGGCCCTGCCAGCATCGCCGCCCCGACGGCCATCCCGCCCGCGAGCAGGATCGCGATGCCGAGCGCCGGCGGCAAGCCGGCAAGCGCGGCATGCCCCGCCCATGCGGCGACCAGCGCGCCCATGTAGAACTGTCCCTCGGCCCCGATGTTCCACAGCCGCGCGCGGAAGGCCACCGCCGCCGCAAGCCCCGTCAGGATCAGCGGACAGGCGCGCGTCAGCGTCTCGGTCAACGACAGACGCGACCCGAAGGCCCCGCGCAGCATCTCGCCATAGGCCGCGAGCGGATCGACCCCCGCCGCCGCGATCATCACCCCCGAGAGCGCGAGCGCCGCAACCACCGCCGCGACGGGCGCGCCGAGCGCGAGCGCAAGGGGCGTGTCCTGCCGCCGCTCAAGCCGCATCCTCGCCCTCCCACACACCGGCCATCAGCAGCCCGATCCGCCGCGCATCCGCCGCCTCGGCCGGAATCGGGCGCGACAGGCGGCCCTTGAAGATCGTCTGGATGCGGTCCGACAGCCCGAGCGCCTCCTCGAGTTCCTCGGAGATGAGCACGATCGCCGCCCCCGCCCGCCGTGCCGCCAGAAGCTCGGCGTGGACGGCGGCGATCGCGCCCTCGTCGAGGCCGCGCGTGGGCTGGTTCGCGATCACGACCCGCGGCGTCGCGGCGAGGTTGCGACCCACGATCAGCTTCTGCATGTTTCCCCCCGACAGAAGCCTGAGCCGCGTGTCGGCATTGCCGCCCCGGATGTCGAAGCGCGCGATCAGCTCGGCCGCGAAGGCCCGCGCCGCCCCCCGGCGCACGAAGCCGCACCACGAGAAGGCGGGGCTGCGGATCCGTTCGAGCACCGCATTCTCCCACAGCGCCATTTCGCCGATCGCGCCTTCGGTGTGGCGGTCCTCGGGGATGCGCGCGACGCCCGCATCGACGAGCCGCCGCGGCCCCGCCCCGCCGATGTCTGCCCCGTCGAGCATGAGCGCCCCCTCGGCCGGGCGTTCGAGCCCCGCGAGCACCCGCCCGAGTGCTGCCTGCCCGTTGCCCGACACCCCGACGATGCCAAGGATCTCGCCCGCGCGCACGGCAAAGTCGATCCCGCTGAGCCGCCCCGCCCCGCCCGAGGCAAGGCCCACGCCGCGCGCCTCGAGCACGACCGCGCCGGGCGCAGCATCTTCGCGCCTCGGCCGCGCCACGCGCCGCCCGACCATGAGTTCGGCGAGTTCGGCCGCCGTCGTTGTTTCCGTCGCACGCTCGGCGACGACCCGCCCGCCGCGCAGCACCACCACCCGGTCCGCTGCCCCCATCACCTCGTGCAGCTTGTGGCTGATGAAGATGATCGACAGCCCCTCGGCTGTCATGGTGCGCAGCGTGGCAAAGAGGCGCTCGGCCTCGGGCCTCGCAAGCACTGCCGTCGGTTCGTCGAGCACGAGGATGCGCGCATCGCGATAGAGCGCCTTCAGGATCTCGACCCGCTGGCGCTCGCCTACCGACAGGTCGCGCACCGCCGCGTCGGGATCGACCGGCAGGCCGAAGCGCGCCGCGATTTCGAGAAGCCGCCGCCGCCCCTCGGCCCGGCGGCTCGCGAGGCGGCCGAGCGGTTCGGAGCCGAGCATCACGTTCTCAAGCACGCTGAGATTTCCCGCGAGCGTGAAGTGCTGGTGCACCATTCCGATCCCCGCCGCGATCGCAGCGCGCGGCTGGCCGGGCGGCAGCGCCCGGCCATCGACCATGACCTCGCCCGAATCGGCGCGGTAATGCCCGAAGAGGATGTTCATCAGCGTCGTCTTGCCCGCCCCGTTCTCGCCCAGCAGCGCAAGGATCTCGCCCCGGCCGAGTGCGAGGTCGATGCCGTCGTTAGCGAGCAGCGCCCCGAAGCGGATCGAGACCCCGCGCATCTCGAGAACCGGCCCCGTCATGCGAGCCCCGCGACCGGATAGGGGAACGCCGGATCGGGCCGCTCGCGCTCGATTGCGGCGGCGAGCCCCATGAGCAGCGCCTCGCCCCCCTGCCGGCCGTGCAACGCAAGCCCGACGGGCAGCCCCTCGGGGTCGAGGCCCCAGGGCAGCGACAGCACCGGCTGGCCCGCCGCATTGGCAAGGGCGGCGTTCGGCGCGATGCGTTCGAAGGCCGCGAAATGGGCGTCGGTGTCGGTCGCGGCCATGTCAAAGGTGCCGACGCGCGGCGGTTGACCGGCAAGCGCGGGATAGAGGATCAGGTCGAGCCCGGCGAGCATCGCCTCGGCCCGGTCGGACAGGATCGCCATCTCGCGGGCGGCGGCGATCAGGGCCGACGCCGGCATGGCCCGGCCCTCGGCGGCGATGGAAGCGGCGATGGGCGGGGCCTCGTCATCCACAATGCCGGCGGCATCGAACCACCCGGCCAGCGCCGCGGTCAGGACGGTGCGCGTGATCCGCGCCGCGCTTCCTCCCAGATCGTCGGGGGCGGCGACGGGCCGCACCTCATGGCCCGCGCGTTCGATCGCGGCAGCACAGGCGTGCGCCGCGGCGCACTGCGCGGGCCCCGCCCGGTCGGGAAGCGCAAGCCCGACCACGAGCGCCCGCTCCGGCAGGCGGGGTGCCTCGGACGTGAGCGCCCGCCAGAGCGCCGCGATGTCGCGCAGGCTGCGGGCGAGGGCGAATTCGGCGGCAATGCCCATCAGGTGGTTGGCATGGAGCGGCCCGCCTGGCAGGCGCCCGCGGGAGGGCTTGAGGCCCCATAGCCCGCAGGCCGCCGCCGGCACCCGGATCGAGCCCGCCGCGTCGGTCGCATGGGCGATGGCGACGATCCCGCCTGCCACCGCCGCCGCCGCCCCGCCCGAGGATCCGCCGGGCGAAAATGCCGGGTTCCACGGGTTGCGCGCGGGGTCCGATGTCAGCGCAAGGCCGAAGGGCGGCACGGCCGAAAGCCCAAACGGGATGAGGCCCGCGGCGCGGAACGCCGCGAAGAGGTCGCTGTCGGCGGCAGGATCGACCGCCCGCGCGCGAAGCGCCGCGCACCCCCCCGCCGGCGCGAGCCCCCTTGCATGGGCGCCCAGATCCTTGCCGAGGAAGGGCACGCCGTGGAAAGGGCCGCGCGCGACCGCGGGGGCGGCATCGGCCGCCCCGGCTGCGGCAAGGCCCGCCTCGGGTTCGATGCGCGCCAGCGCCCCGAGATGCGCACGATCACGGGCGGCGGCAATCGCCGCCGCCATCGCTGCGCGGGCCGTCGTGCGGCCCGCGCCGATCGCCGCGGCCAGCGCCGCGGCGTCGCCCATCCCAGCCGCCACGGCGCGCCCGCCCGGTCAGGCCGGTTCGCTCGCGTCGATCGGAACCTCGAACTGCCCGGCCGAGATGGCTTCGTTCTTGGCCTTCATCGGGCCGACCGCCTCGGCCGGCACTTCGGCCTCGACATAGATCAGTTCGTTGCCGCCGTATTTCATGAAGGAATACTCGGTGTAGTCGCGCCCGACCGGGTTGCCCGCCGCGACATCGGCGACGATCGCCTTGATGGTCGGGCCATAGTTCCAGATCGCATTCGCAAACACCGTTCCCGGATAGCGCGGCGTATAGTCGATGAGCGAGCCGATCGACTTCACCCCCCGCTCCTGCGCGCCGTCGGCGGTGCCGATCCGCTCGCCAAAGAGGATGTCGGCGCCGGCGTCGATCTGGGCGATGGCGGCCTCCTTGGCCTTGGCGGGGTCGAACCACGCGCCGATGAAGCCGTTCAGGAACTTCGCATCCGGGTTCACCTCCTTCACGCCGAGGCGGTAGGCGTTGATGAGCAGGTTGACCTCGGGGATCGGATAGCCGCCGACCGAGCCGAACACGCCCGTCTTCGACATCTTGCCCGCGAGCATCCCGGCCAGATAGGCAGCCTCGTGGTTGCGCGTGCCGAAGACGCCGAAGTTGCTGCCCTCGGGCCCGCCCGAGGAGCCCATGAGGAACGCGACCGCCGGATAGTCGGCCGCGACCTGACGCGCCTCGCGCTCGACCGCGTAGCTCTCGCCCCAGACGAGTTGCGCGCCCCCTTCTGCGTATTCGCGCATGGCGCGCGGATAGTCGGTGGCGGATACGCCCTCGGAGAAGACATATTCGATCTCGCCCGCCTCGGCGGCGGCGAGGAAGGCGCCGTGGATGCGGCTGTTCCACGCGTTCTCGACCGGCGAGGCGTGGATCGCGGCAATCTTGGTCGGGCCGGAGGCGGAGGCGCGGCGGATATAGGCAGGCAGGGCGAGCGTGGCGCCCGCGCCGATCAGGAGTTGGCGGCGGGTGGGGCTGAGGCGCATGAAGGGAATCCTCCGGGGATGCAAAGCTGAACCGAACTGAGTCGCCCGTCTGGCACCGCGCCGTCGGGCCTCATCAGGACGCGGAGTGAATGACGCCGCGTGCGGCCTGTCAAGCGGGGAGACGGGCTCGGCCTGCGCCGGGCCGCAGGGGGTGCCCACCCCGCCTCAGTGCGGCGTCGCAGACGCGTCGATGGGCGCATAGGCGGCAGGATCGACCGACGTTGGCCGCCCGGGCAGATCGAGCGTCGAGCGGCGCGGCGCGCCGCGTGCCAGCACCCGACCCCCGCGCATAACGAGAAGCCGCGCCGCGCGCAACCGCACCGCCTCGATCGGGTCGCGCGCCTGAAGGATGACAAGGTTCGCAGCCCCTCCCTCGCGCAGGCGCGGATCGGGCAGGCCCATCGCCGCGGCGCCGTTCAGCGTCACGCTCTCGAAGCTCCACGCCATCGCCTCGCGCGAGGTCATCGGCACGGCGTGGATGCCCATGAACGCGACATCGAGCATGCAGGCATGCCCCAGCGGATACCACGGATCCATCGTGCAATCCTGCCCGAAGGCCACGTTGACGCCTGCCGCGCGCAGCTCGGGCACCCGCGTCAGGCCGCGCCGGCGCGGATAGGTATCCGACCGCCCCTGCAGCGTGATGTTGATGAGCGGGTTCGGCACGATGTGCACCCCCGCCTCGGCAATGAGCGGGATGAGCTTCGAGGCATAGTAGTTGTCCATCGAATGCATCGAGGTCGTGTGCGAGCCGGTGACGCGCCCCTGCAGCCCGTGGCGGATCGTCTCGGCCGCGAGCGTCTCGATGTGGCGCGACATGGGATCGTCGCTTTCGTCGCAATGCATGTCGACACGCAGGCCGCGGTCGGCGGCGAGGCGGCAAAGCTCGCGCACCGATGCCGCGCCGTCCTCCATCGTGCGCTCGAAATGCGGGATGCCGCCGACGATCTCGACCCCCATGTCGAGCGCGCGGATCAGGTTCGCGCGCGCCGTCGGGTCGCGATAGAGCCCGTCTTGCGGAAAGGCGACGAGCTGCAGGTCGATCCAGGGCGCCACGCGCCGGCGCACCTCGAGCAGCGCCTCGACGGCCGTCAGCCGATCATCGCAGACATCGACATGCGTGCGGATCGCGAGCAGCCCCTGCGCCACGGCGAGGTCGCAATAGCGCATCGCGCGCTCGATCACCGCCTCGGCCGTCAGCAGCGGCTTCAACTCCTTCCAGAGCGCGATCCCCTCAAGCAGCGTGCCCGAGGTGTTGAGCCGGGGGAGCCCGAGGCTCAGCGTCGCGTCCATGTGGAAATGCGGATCGGTGAAGGGCGGCGCAACGAGGCAGCCGCCAGCGTCCGTGATCTCGGCCGCCTCGCCCGCAATCGCCGGCGCGATCCGCGCGATCCGACCGTCACGGATCGCGATATCGACGGGCGCGGCGTCGCCCGGTCGGCGCGCGTTGCGGATGAGGTGGTCGAACATGTTAGATCCTGTCACGCTGAAATCGGATGCAGTTGACCCAAACCTCCGCACAGGCGCAAGGGCGTGACCGCGCCGCGAGCTTGACGCTCAGGCGCGCGTCAGGGTCACCTGCGTGACATCGCAGCGACCGCCCCGGAAAGCGCCCGCGCAGGCTGTCAGATAGAGGTTCCACATGCGGCGGAAGCGGTCATCGAAGCCAAGCCGCTGCACCTCATCCCAACGGTCGTTGAAAACGTCGTGCCAGCGGCGCAGGGTCTGGCTGTAGCTGTCGGCGAACTCGATCGAGCCGATCAGGCGCAGGCCCGCCGCCTCGACCTCGCGGCGCAGCGCGGTGGGCGAAGGCAACATGCCGCCCGGAAAGATATATTTCTGTATGAAGTCAACGCTTTTGCGATAGACCTCAAAGCGCGCATCCTCAACCGTGATGATCTGGAGCGCGGCATTGCGCCCGGGTTTCAACCGGTCGCGGATGGTTTGGAAGTAGACGGGCCAGTAGCGCTCGCCGACCGCCTCGAACATTTCGATGCTGGCGATGCCGTCATATTGACCGCGCTCGTCGCGGTAATCCTGCAGGCGGAATTCCACCCGGTCCGCGAGGCCGGCGCGCGCGATGCGCTCGACCGCGTACTCGTATTGCGCGCGCGAGATGGTCAGGCCCGTGACGCGCAAACCGCGCTCGCCGGCGGCGTATTCGGCGAAACCGCCCCAGCCGCAGCCGATCTCGAGCACATGATCGCCCGATTGCGCGCCCATCCGGTCGACGATCGAGGCGTATTTCGCGCGCTGCGCGGCCTCGAGCGATTCCTGGCCCGTGGTGAAGAGCGCCGAGGAATAGGTCATCGTGTCGTCGAGCCAGAGACGATAGAAATCGTTTCCGAGATCATAGTGATAGGCGATGTTCTTTCTGGAACCCGTCTTGGTGTTCGACCGCAACCAGAAGCGCAGCCGCTCGAACGCGCGCACGAGCCCCGCGCCCGGGAAGCCGTCATAGACCGCCTCGTTGCGTTCGTGGACAAGGTCCATGAAGGCCATGAGGTCGGGGGTCGTCCACCAGCCGTCGAGATAGGCCTCGCAAAAGCCGAGGTCGCCGTCGCGCACAAGGCGGCCGAAGGTGTCGGGGTTCACGATCTCGACCCTGGCGACCGATCCGGGCCGGCGCCCCTCGGCCCTGAACACGCGCCCGTCAGGCAGCACGAAATCGAGCCGCCCGTGTTCGAGGCCCCGCCGGACGAGCGAGAAGACGGTGGGAAAATAGCGCGGCAGGTCCTTTTCGCCGTCGGTCGTCGTCAAGGGTGTCATGCACGGGCTCCGTCAGAAGTCGCAAACCTTAGCGCGTCCGGGCGCGCACGCTCAAGCCCCGGATGTCACATTCCTTCTTGCGGAGCGACGGTGTCTGCGTCGCGCCCGCCGCGCGCGCTGTAGGCCGCGAGCGCCCGCGCCCGCCCGGCCTCGAGCGTGATCGCGGGCGCGGGATAGGGCGCGGCGGGGTTCAGGCCCCAGGACCGCGGGACGGCATCGAAATAGGCGCGCGCCTCAGGACCCGGATCGCGCGACAGTTCGGCCACGAAGCGGCGGACATAGGCGCGGTCGGCATCGAATCGCTCGGCCTGCCCCTCGGGGTTGAAGATGCGGAAATAGGGTGCGGCATCGGGCCCGGAGCCCGCCACCCACTGCCAGCCCATCGCGTTCGAGGCCGGATCCCAGTCGACAAGGCAATCGGCGAACCAGTGGAGCCCCACGCGCCAGTCCGTCATCAGATGCTTGGTGAGGTAAGAGGCCACGATCATCCGCGTGCGGTTGTGCATCGTGCCCGTCACATACATCTCGCGCATGCCCGCATCGACGAAGGGCACCCCCGTCAGGCCGCGCCGCCAGGCCTCGGCCTCGGGGCTGTCGCCGCGCCAGGGGAAGTCGTCCCACTCGGGCCGCCAGTTCGCGGTGGCGATATGGGGGGTGTGGTGCAAGAGGTGCCAGGCGAATTCGCGCCAGACCAGTTCCTTGAGGAAATGCTCGTCCCCCTCGCCGTCCTCGATCCGCCGGGCGGCGGCGTGCCAGACCGCGCGCGGCCCGATCTCGCCCCAGGCGAGGTTCTCGGAGAGCCGCGAGGTCGACGGTTGCGCCGGATAGTCGCGCGCAACCCGATAGCCCTTGATGGCCCGGTCGAGGAAACCCGACAGCCGCCGCGCCGCCGCCGCCTCGCCGACCGCGAGATGGGGGGCGACGACGGCCGCACCCCGCCGCATCCGCGCCCCCATAGCCCAAGAGGCGAGCGCCTCCGAGGCGGGCCAGGCGGCGGGCGGGCGCAGGGATGCGACGCGGGGCGCGGGGGCGGGCGCGCCCATCTTCGCGACCGCCCGCCAGAAGGGCGAATAGACGCGGTAGAACCCGCCCTGCCCCGTCTCGACCCCGGCGGGGTCGAAGATCGTGTGGCCGAGATGGCTGCGCGCCGCGATCCCGCGGGCCTTCAGCGCGGCCTTCACCGCGCTGTCGCGCGGGATCGTCGCCGGATCGTGCAACCGCCCCCATTCGACCGCCGCCGCCCCGGTTTCGTCGGCAAGCGCGAGCAAAACCTCGCGCGCGGGCCCCCGGCGCAGGATCAGCCGGCTGCCGATCGCCTCGAGCGCTCGGGCATAGGCCTCGAGCCCGAGGCCGAGCCGCCAGAGGGGCGCGGCCCCCATCGCCTCGGTCTCGGGGTCGAGGACGAAGACGGGGATCACCGGCCGACCGCGCGCCGCGACATCGGCCAGCCCCGGGTTGTCGCCGAGCCGCAGGTCGCGCCGCACCCACCAGATGATCGCGCCCTCGGCCGTCATGTCCGCCCCCCTATTTTCAGAGGGTGCGATCTAGCGCGGCGATCAGCCGGTCAACCTCGGCCCGGGTGGTGTAGTGGACGAAACTCAACCGCAGCACCCCCGCCTCGGGATCGACCCCCATCGCGCCAAGGGGACGGACGGCATAGAAATCCCCGCCCCCCGCCATGATCCTGTGCGCGGCGAGGTCTGCCGCGACGGGTTCGGCCGGGCGGTCGAGTGCGACGGCAACCGTGGGCGCGCGCCCTGCCGCCGTGCGCGGGCCGATCAGGCGCAGATCGTTGCGCGCGCCGAGATAATCGAGCAGCGGCCCGGTCAGCGCGACCTCGTGCGCGCGCATCAGGTCGTGGACGGCCGCCGCGCGCGCCGCGGGCGGGGCGGCGGAACCCGGGAAATGGTGGGCGTGCAGCGCGTCGACGTAATCGGCCATGCCGGCGCAGGCCGCGACCTGCGCGTGGTCGGGCCCGGCCGGGGTGAAGCGCTTGTAGAGCGTGCCGGCATTGAAGAAATGCCCCTGCGCGGGCAGGCGCATGCCGAAGTCGCGGCGGATCGTCATGATGCCCTGATGCGGCCCGTAGGTCTTGTAGGCCGAGAAGAGATAGACATCCGCCCCGAGCGCGCCGACATCGGGAAAGCCGTGGGGCGCATAGCTCACGCCATCGACGCAGGTCGCGGCACCGGCGGCGCGCGCCATCGCGCAGATGCCCGCGACCGGGTTCACCTCTGCGACCACGTTCGAGCAATGCGGAAAGCAGACAAGCCGCACCCGCCCGTCGGCGAGCAGCCGCGCGAGATCGTCGGGGTCGAGATGGCCCGTCTGAGGGTCGATGCACCATTCGCGCACCTCGATCCCGGCGGCCGCAAGCCGCCGCCAGACGCCCGTGTTGGCCTCGTGGTCCTGGTTGGTGACGACGACCGCCCCGCCCTCAGCCGTCAGCCACTCGCGCACCGCCTGGGCAAGCACGAAGGTGTTAGCCGATGTCGAGGGGCCGAAGGAGACCTCATCCGTCGCGACCCCGAGCATGGCGGCAATCCGGGCGCGCGCCTCGTCCATCTCCGCCCCGCCCGCCTGCGCGGCGGGATAGGGCGCATAGGGCTGGACCTTGCGCTCCGTGTAGAAGCGCCCGAGGCGCTCGACCACCTGCCGGCAGGGGTAGGATCCGCCCGCATTCTCGAAAAACGCCCAGCCCTGAAGCGCGGGTTCGGCGAAGGCCGGGAACTGGCTGCGGACGAATTCGACGTCGAGTGCAGGCATGATCGGACCTCTGTCTGGGAACGAACGTCGATTACGCGCTGCGACCTGCGCGCGCAATCGCGCCAAGACCCTTTTCAAGGCGGCGATTTGGGCTAAGAACCCGAGCGCGAATCTTTCCGCGCGCTTGCCCCTACCACCCGACCAGGACAGAGAAAGGACCTCGGATGACCGCTCTCAAGCGTCTGTTGACTTCGGCCGCCTTCGCCGCCGCCGCGCTGCCTGCCTTCGCCGCCGACCCCGACCTCGTCGTCTTCGACTGGGCGGGCTGGGAGAATGAGCGCCTTATGGCGACCTATACCGCCAAGCATGGCCAGATGCCGACCTATGCCTTCTTCGCCGATGATGACGAGGCCTTCCAGAAGCTCTCCTCGGGCTTCAAGGCCGATGTCGCGCATCCCTGCTCGGCGATGGTGCCGAAGTATCGCGAGGCGGGCCTGATCGAGCCCTGGGACACGAGCCGCATCCCGGAATTCGCCAACATCGAGGCGCGGATGCTCGCGTCTGAGATCTTCAAAGACGACGCGGGCGTGTGGTATCTGCCCACCGATTACGCCTACACCGCCATCGCCTACAACACGACCGAGGTGCCCGAGGCCGATGTCGCCTCGCTCGCGGTGTTCCACGATCCGAAGTATGCCGGCCGCATCTCGCTGCCCGACAACACGGACGACATCTGGGCGCTCGCGCTGCTCGCGACGGGCGTGTCGGACTGGACGAACATCACCGACGAGCAATTCGATGCCGCCGCCGCCTGGATGCGGACGGCGCATGCGAACGTGCGGGCCTATTGGGCCGACCCGTCGGAACTCGCGCAACTGATGGCGACGGGCGAGGTGCTTGTCGCCTGGTCGTGGAACGACGCGATCGCGATCATGCGCGGCGAAGGCTTCCCGGTCGGTTTCCAGCGCCGTGCCGCCGAAGGTGCCTCGACCTGGTTCTGCGGGCTCATCAACCTGAAGGACGCGCCGGGGTCCGAAGACAAGCTCTATGACTTCGTCAACGCCTTCCTCGATCAGGGGTCTTCGCGCGTGCTGCTCGAGGATTTCGGCTACGCCCACGCGAACGCGGCCGGCATGGCGGGGATTACCACCGAGGAACTGGTCGCAGCCGATGTCGATCCCGTCGACACCACGCTCCTGACCCAGACGCCGCTCGACAACGCGATGCGCGACCGCATGGTCGAGGAGTTCGAGAAGATCAAAGCGGGCTTCTGACCCGCCCGCCGGCGCCCCCGCGCAAGCAGGGGCGCCGGCTGCGCGCTTTCGCAGCACCCTTGATAGCCCTAGGCTCGGCGCATGACCCGGCGCGCATCCCCCCGCCTTCAGCGTCGTGCTTTCGTCTTCGCCATCACCGCCTCGGCAACGGCGTTCATGGCGATTGAGTCCGTGAAGGCCGGACAAATCGGTCCCCTCATGGTCCACGGGCTACACTCCGACGACATGCTCGTTGTGCGCGATGCGCCCGATGTACTCGGCAAGGCTCTGGGCTGGATCGCCTACGACACCCACGACGTCGTCGTGCTCGAGGTGTCTGCAGACGGTGCCTCGGGGCGCGTCTCGCGCGAAGGGCTCGACGGCTGGGTGCAGATGCACTTTCTCAAGCCCGCTCACTAGGCGCGAAGACCGGCTCCGAAGACGGATTGGGACTTGCGCGCCTTGGCCGGGCTGCGCCATCGTATCGACGAAGTGATGCCACGCCCCGGGGGTTTCGCGATGGCACGCCTTGTTCGCTTCTGGCTGGGCCTTCTCGTCTTCATGGCGTCGGCTGCACCTGCCTCTGCCACCGACAGGGCCGCACTGCTCGCCGAAGCCGCAACACTTGCCGCAGCGCTCGAGGGACGGGCGCTGTCCGAGGCGCGCTTTGCGCTTGCCCAGACACGAGCCGAGATCGGCGATGCCGACGCCGCCGAGGCCGATGCGCAGGCGATCCCGGACGATTACATGCGTGCCGAGGCGCTCGCGCTGGTTGCTGCGGCCCGCGCGCAGTCGGGGGACATTGCCGGCGCAATCGCGACCGCAGAGCGGATCGAGGATGCCCGCGAGCAATCCGCCCGCAGTGCCGCCTTCGAGGCGATCGCCGTGGCGCAAGCACTTGCCGGTGACGCGTCGGGCGCCGAGGCCACGACAGGCGCGATCGAGGATCTCTATCGCCGCGCCGAGGCGCAGGCCGCAATCGCGCGGGCGCAGGCGCGATCGGGCGATTTCGACGCCGCCCTCGAGACCGCACGGCGCATCGAAAGCACCTATTGGCTGGCCGATGCCCGGGCCCGCGACGCCTACCGGTTTTCCGAAGTCGTCATCGAGGACATGTGGTATTTCGCGGCGCTGTCCGCGATTGCCGGCATCCGTGCCGAAGCCGGTGACGTCACGGCCGCGCGCGATCTTGCCCGATCCATCCGCGACGGCGGTTGGCGGGCCCGTGCCGTGGCTGCCGTCGCGCTCGCGCAGGCGCGGCGGGGCGAGATCGACGGGGCCATCGCCACCGCGGCCGAGATCGATGCCGTCTCGGGCGACCAGCCGGTGTTTGTCGAGATTGTCCGCGCCCAGATCCGCGCCGGGCGTTTTGATGACGGCATCGCGACGGCGCGGGCGGTGATGGCCGCCTATGGCTCGGCTGACGGGCTTGTCGCTGCCGCGGCCGCACTGGCCGAGGCCGGG
>Ga0315900_10008174_pt1 | contig 13534 bp, 7 predicted proteins | sample LakEriMetagenome_FD_203521 | JGI IMG/M metagenome (GOLD analysis project Ga0315900, IMG submission 203521) | Freshwater fungal communities from buoy surface, Lake Erie, Ohio, United States - Buoy 12 MA114 | ecosystem: Environmental > Aquatic > Freshwater > Lake > Lake biofilm | place: USA: Lake...
CAGCATCGCGGTTCCGGTACCGAACGACGTATGCAAAATCTGTCGTTGGATCGGACCCATGCGCGCATCCTCTACCCAGCATTGACCACCGCTAGAGTTATCGACGCCGCGTGGAAAGTAGACCAATGGCAACTCTACCTTCTGTCCTGCCTTGGGACCGCGGTGTCCAAAGAATGGAGTCGGGCCCGTTTTGTAAAACGGTCGCGAGGAGTTGGGCATCGTCGGTGCGACCAAACTTACCATCGAGGCGGCTGTCCAGTCTCCCTCGGATGCGGGAACGGTTAGTGTACCATCCGGCAAAATGCCGATCCCATCCGGGTTGCGAAACCCGGTCGCCAAGACACTGGCATGATTACCATCTGGTGAAATCTGAACGATTCCTTGATTGCCCGACGCGGTATAAAAATTTCCTAACGTGTCTCGTACAAGCCCACATATATAGTCGTGACCGTTCGGGGATGTTTCAAAAGCTTTCGAGAAACACTCGTACCAATCGGTCTCTTGGTCGCCATTCACGTCGTGCAAGCGAGTGATTTGATTTCGTCCGAGGACATAGATCGCGTCCTCATGGACATGAACACCCAATGCATGATGGATGCCAGCCGCGATGCGTCTCCATCGCGCTTTGTTCGGAGCGGCCGAACCGTTGACGATCGATACCCCATCGACCCGAAACACATCCCCTTGGATTGTTGCGACAATCGCAGTCCCATCGGACAAAAACGCGTGATCACCGCAGGAGAGTTGAACGTTCCATGGATTCTCCGTGGGGAGGGATATCGTGTCGACGACATAGCCTTTCCCCTTGCCGTACTCGATGTTCGTTTCCAGTGCACGCGGCCATCGTGATTTACCTCCATTGCGAATGGAAGGCGTTGGCATCTGGTCCGCAGTGATCAAGGTGCGAACCGGTATGCCTTCATCCATCCGCAATTGATCGACATAGATGGTGTCGCCAACCGAAAACTCGAATAGTACTTGGTCCTCGCATACACGATAGCCCAAGTACTTCGGTAAAGAGCCCGATGGTAATACAAGGGACTCTAGTGCCGGACCCGCGTTGAGTGGCAACGGTTGCTCCGTACCAGCGATACGAACGCCATCCATATAGCCATGACGTACCGATGAAAACTTGAGGAACCCACCTTTCCAAACATATTCGAACGCGAATCGATCAGGATCGTAACAGGCAGCCCATTCCAGTTGCGGGCCAAACCGAAAGCAGACGGCCCGAGCGATCGTCTTCTTGGGATGGACTAGGACATTGCATTGCACCAAGTTCGGCTCCGCATAGTTCCATTCGTCCCCTTTCCATGTTTCTTCGTTCTGCCCTCCCCAATGACCAAACCCAACACCATCGAGTCCAGGGTACTCTTCCAAGATGGTGGCGGTGTTGGTTGAGTTTTTGAAGTGGATCGCTTGCTTGGCGTAGTAATCGTAAAGACGATCTTTATTGATCGGATGTTTCCACCATTCTCGCTTATCCGGTTGCAATGGTGGTTTCGAGTAGTCGAACGATGCGACTTCATGATGGCTGGCATTCTTGATAGCAGATTCGATAGTCGCTAATTGCAAACCTTCCGGTGCACCTAAGTCGAGAAGGAAACGGACCAAGTCCGCTTGCGTGTCTTCCGAAAGTCCATTGATCAATCCATTGGGCATCAACGACATAGATTTGGACTCTTGTACAATCGACCGACGTGGAACTTCTTGGATCGTACCTTTCGCCGCATCTTTGAGTCGCATGATCTGTGGGTTCGGCGTCGGAAGTAGATAGCCGCTCAACACGGAATCATCATCCAGCATGAGTTTGTAGGGTTGATACTCGTCTTCGATTTTTGCATTGGGCCAAAGCAAACTCTCTACAATCTCCCAACCAGGCTTTTTCACACCAATAAGTGTTAAGGCCGGACCGATATCGCCCCCCGTTTCGCCGATTTTGTGACAAGAAAAGCAGGCTGCTTTTGCATTCGTGAAGATCGCCAACCCGCGCGTTGAGTTGCCGGAATTCTTAGCTCGCTCCACAATCAAATCCGAGAGCCTTCGACGTTCCTCGGCAGATGGAAGACCATCCGACGCTAGCAACCCGCCGTGATGAAGGATAAAGAAGAGCAAAAAAACCATCTGGATCGGAGTTGTATGCCGATGAACAGACGATTGGACTTGTGCTTGCATTCGCGACATTTCTATGATCCAACGGGAAAACGGGTGCTAACTCATTCTAACCAAACGCGTTGAGAACTGTATGGACGAAACCATGTCTTACTTGTTACCCTGGTTCCGACCCGTCTTGCGAACGCTCGCTACTGGACTCTTGGCATGCTTCATCGTTTGTCTTCACTGCGATCCCTGCGATAGTCAGGAGGATCGAGGAACGCCAAGCATGGACGATATTTTGGATACGGAACCGATCCCAGAGAGTGAAAGACCGGTATCTCGGAATCTGATCTTGCCCGAAACGTTGCCACAAGTGCCAGTTCCAGTATCGGCAGATGAACGGCAGGAGATCAGCACTTGGGTCAAATGGATGGTGCTCAAAAATTTGCCACCGAATTTTGAAGACAATCGCAAATGGGATAAACGCAAAGAAGTTTTTACAGGAGTGCATATCCATCGCGAAGGGCTCAAGATCGAGACAAAACGCAAAACGAAGCTGGTGAAGCATGGAACATGGACACGCTATACCATTGACTTTGTTGACCCGGAGAAGGAACTCATCGTCGATGTCTCCAAGATTGACTTCAGTCACGATGGACGTATCGATATCACGACCCGCATTGAGACACCATTGAAGTTATTTGGGCGTGTCAGTCAGTGGCAAAGAAACGTACAGTGGTACAGTCTGTCGATGCATGCCAAGTCGCGAGTCGAGATGAACGTGGAATGTAGCGTCTACGTCCATGTGAACTCTGCAAAATTTCCACCCGATGTTGAGTTCAGCCCGAAGGTAACCAGCGCGAATGTTCAACTCAAAGAGTTCGAGGTCGATCGTATCAGTCGAGTTGGAGGAGACGCAGCGGAATTAATCGGTAAGGGGATTCGCGAAGTGCTCGATGAAAAGATGAAAGACTATGACGACAAACTCGTCGAGAAAATGAACCGAGAAATCGCAAAGCAAAAGAACAAGTTGACGATCTCGCTGAGCGACTGGCTAGAGAAAAAAGCCGGAACAAAGAGTACTCGTTGACACATCATGCATGTGCGGGCACATCATGGATACTTAGGGATCATCGATCCGCAGCCTTGAGTATCGCGATCTATAATCCCGACAATCCTCCCAGCCGGTACATTCCCTACTAAGCCACAGGGTTTAAGGATTCTACCATCGAGACCTGTTTTCAATTTTGCACACGGGGTTTTTCAAGCCTAGTCTTCACACAGGTGTTTCGCGACTACGCTTATTTCACCCCCAGAGACACATGCAACTCAACGATACTATCGAACGGCTCGAATCCAATATTCGCGGGTATGTCCGTTCCTTTCCGACCGTTTTCCAATCGGCAAAAGGTGCTTGGCTAACAGACAACCGGGGAAAACGATATCTTGATTTTTTCGCGGGAGCAGGAACGCTCAACTACGGCCATAACAATCCGTTAGTGAAGAAGGCACTGTTGACTTTTCTCGAGAACGACGGTGTCATGCATGGTCTCGATACGGCAACCACGGCAAAAATCGAGTTGCTCGAAGCGATTGACGAAATACTTCTCCAGCCCAGAGGTTTAGACTACAAAGTTCAGTTCTCTGGTCCGACTGGAACCAATGCAGTCGAAGCGGCTATCAAACTTGCTAGGAAATCGAAGCAGCGATCTCACATCGTCGCTTTTACCAACGCGTATCATGGACATTCACTCGGTTCCTTGGCACTCACCGGGAACCAATACTATCATGATATGAGCTATGGATCGCACAACAATGTGACGCATCTACCCTACGATGGTTATCTTGGCGATTTGGATACATCGTTGTTGCTCAAGAAGATGCTCGAAGATGGAAGTAGCGGACTACCGCTTCCCGCCGCTGTCATCCTCGAAACGGTACAAGGCGAAGGCGGTATCAATGTCGCGAGCTTTGACTGGCTCCGGCGGATCGCCGATATCTGCAAAGCACATGACGTTCTATTGATCGTGGACGACATCCAAGTCGGAAATGGTCGTACTGGTACATTCTTCTCGTTTGAACGAGCAGGGATTGAGCCGGATATCGTCTGTCTATCCAAGGCGATCGGCGGTGGACTCCCCATGTCTTTGGTCTTCCTACGCCGTGAATGCGACACCTGGAAGCCAGGCGAGCACACCGGAACTTTCCGAGGTAACAATCTTGCTTTCGTTGCCGCTCGGCAACTACTCGAATACTGGCGCGATGATGAATTCGGACTTGAAATCGGAGCGAATGGTGTTCGAATCGAACTTGAACTAAAGAGCATTCGTGATCAGTTCGGTTCCGTATGTGCAGACGTTCGCGGACGAGGCATGATCTGGGGACTCGAATTCGCCGAACCGAAATTGGCAGGTCGAGTCTGCCGACAGGCATTCCAGAATGGACTTATGATTGAGACTTCGGGCGCACGCGATCAAGTGGTCAAGCTGTTACCGCCATTAACGATCTCACGCGAAGACCTCAGTTGTGGGCTAGCGATTCTGGCCGATTCAATTCAACAAGCTGTCGGTCAAGAGTCTGTTACCTCGAAATTTTATGCGCCTGACATTTCGAGTTTGGAGCCAGGAATTCATATCGGTTCATTCGCCTCATTATAAACATCATGCCTAGGTGTCTCAGTTCCCCGCTGGATACGTCCACTCGCGTCGGACTATTGTCTACCCTTTTTGAACAACAGGTTCTAAAGAGTGGTGACTCGATCGCGATTGAGTTCGAGGATTCCATTTGGACCTACGAAGATGTCAATCGCCGCGCCAATCAGATTGCCAGATTTCTACTGGACCGATCCTATGAACGTGAGGATCGTATCGGGATCTGCATGGACCGTTCGGCGACTGCCATCATCAGCATGCTCGGTATTATGAAGGCAGGCTGTGCGTTTGTCCCTCTCGACCCTGATTTTCCAAAAGATCGATTGGCGTTCATTGTCGAAGATGCATCGATCAAGATGGTCTTCTGCGATCCGAATTATATGAATCTATTCGATACATCGGACGATGACGCATCGATCTTCATCGACCCGCACGATGAACAACTTTGGCAATCGGAGTATGACAATGTTTCGGTAGAAATTCCAGAGGATTCTCTCGCGTATGTCATGTATACATCGGGGTCGACGGGCAAGCCCAAGGGAGTTCAGATCGAGCATCGAGCGCTCACGACCTACTGCTTAGCCGACATCGAAGTATATCAACTGAAGCCAACGGATCGCACGCTTCAGTTTTCAACCTTGAACTTCGACATTGCGATTGAAGAGATTTTCCCACCCCTTCTCGTAGGTAGTGTCGTTGTGGTTCGCCCTCGCGAACGGGCTGAAACACACAATGAACTCTCTCATCTTATCGATACCTTCCGGATCACTGCGATGCACATCGCAACAGCGTACTGGCACGAATGGGTCGATTTGTTGGTCGCGTCAAATGCACCTGTTCCTGGTAGCCTACGATTGCTAATTGCCACCGGCGAAAAAGTATCTGTTGAACATTTTCGACGATGGAAACGGCAAAGCAGGCACAAAGTGCTTTGGTGTAATGCCTATGGTCCAACGGAGACGACGGTTACCTGCACCGTCTTTATCCCTTCCGACGATTGGGATGAGCCTCAAATGCCGATCGGCAAGCCTCTTGTTGGATATGCAGCGCATATCCTCAATGATAACTATCAATCGGTCGGGATTGGTGAAACAGGCCATCTGTACATCAGCGGAGACGCTCTCGCGCGCGGCTACTTGAATCGCTCCGACTTGACTGAAAAGGCGTTCTTGGACGTTACCGTCGATGGCACACCGATCAGAATCTATCGGACTGGCGATTTGGCTCGATGGCTTCCCTCCGGTGATATCGAATTCTCTGGACGTGTCGATCATCAAATGAAAATCGGTTCGTATCGAATCGAACCAGGCGAGATTGAAGCGGTACTCTCGCTCTGCGCTTCTGTGAGCGAATCGCTTATCCTTTGTGCCGAGAATGCGGGCCAAAAATTCCTTGCTGCTTATGTCGTTCGCAAAGACGATTCGCTGTCGACGAGTGAACTTGCGGCATTCCTCCGAGCAAGGCTACCAGTCTATATGGTCCCTTCCCGCTTTATCTTCCTCGAATCGTTTCCCAAAACGATCAACGGCAAGATCGATCGAAGGGCTTTGCCACCTGTTGAGTCGGGCGAAGTGGATCGCGCTGGAGAATATCAAGAAGCGGAATCAGAACTAGAACGAGAGTTAGCTTCGATTTGGTCGAACGTACTCAACATCTCGAAGATCGGTCGGTTCGACGACTTTTTTCAACTCGGTGGCAGCTCGTTGCTCGTGACTCGCGTTATCGCACAGTTGACGGGAAAGCTGAATCTAGCCATTCCTGTCCGCGATTTTTTTGCGAACCCTACGATTGCGAGTTTAAGCCAACATCTTCGCTTGCTAACCCAGACGGAGAAGTCTGCTAGCAGCGACGAGGAGAGCAAACTGCGACAGGCCAATGCGATCGCGCTGCGCCGAAAACTACCAACCATACAACCATTGACCATCGCAAGTCGATCGGAACAATTGGCTGCGATCCAGTATCCGTCGGTTGGTACCAACGGAATGCGACGCAACCATACCATCGTGATGTGCAATGCGATGGGACACGAAGCGACGCGCGCGAATCGCAATCTACAACAACTCGCCATTCGTCTCTCGCAAGATGGTTTCGATGTCGTACGATTCGATTTCGCGTCGACGGGAAACTCCACGGGACGTGCGGCAGATGCCACGCTCGATCAATGGAGATCTGATATCGCAGCCGTCGTACAAAAAATCCGATGCGAGCCCATGTTCGAACCATCGACGCACAACGTGTCGCTGCTAGGAATTCGCCTGGGCGCCACTCTCTTGGCCCAGACACCGTTGACAGGTATCGACAAGGCGATCCTTTGGGATCCTATCGTAAGTGGGCAAGATTATTTGAACATGTTGCGTTCGATGCATCGTTTCGAATTGGAAAGCCTCACCCGTTATCTTACATTTCGAAAAGGCCAACCCGAACAACTCATGGGAAGTGCTTGTACGGCCACCATGCAGCAAGAGATCGCAGCCATCCAACTTTGTGAATCAACACGTATCCAGTCCCTAACGCGATGGGTGGTGGAAACAAAACGCTACGGAGTTACAGGACAACCGGCCCTCTCGCTTCCCGGTTGGCAGCATACGCAAAGTGAAGATGAGATCTACTGGGAAGCAAAAGAATTCTCGCAATCCTCGTTCTCTTCTCCGCAAAGCTCTAGGCTCATCGCTTCTATCTTTGCAAAGGGGGGTGTCTGATGCAAACACCACATGTTTTTGGCGAGCACCAGCATCTATATGGAATCCACCGTGACGCCGTCGCGAGCGACCGTGACGCCGTCGCGAGCCAGCCGTTGGAGGGCAGCGATTCTGAGCCGAAAATCGCAGTCTTGATGCTGACCGCGGGTATGCTAACCAGTGTGGGACCGTCACGACTGCACGTAGACTTAGCGGACGAATTGTCTGATTTGGGGCTACCCTCATTCCGATTCGACCTCTCGGGAATTGGCGAGAGTTTGGCGGTTGGAAGTAATGGCTCCTCGCTGGAACGCGCTGCAAGCGAAGTAAGACAAGCCATGGATATGCTGGAACGCGAATATGGCTACAGCCATTTCATGTTATTCGGCCTTTGTTCGGGCGCAGATGATGCGATCCCTGCAGCGGTTGAAGACGAACGTATCATCGCAGCTTCCCTGGTGGATGCATGCGGTTATCGAACCGCAGGGCATTGGGTTCCTTTCGTGAGACGCAAGTACCTGCCCAAACTGGTACGCCTATCGAAATGGATCGACCTGTTCCGTGGTTACTTCCAAGGGACGAAATCTAGCGCGTCGACTATGCCGATTGGTTCGGACATTCGAGAGTTCCCAAATCGTGAACAATCCGAAGCGATCCTTCTTGGATTGGTCGATCGAGGTATACGATTGCAGTTTGTCTATTCGGGAGGCGTAATTGACTATTACAGTTACGCCAACCAGTTTTTCGACATGTTTCCACGATTCGTAAACCGAGACGAGATTGCGGTTGTATATCAACCCCGATGGGACCATGTCGCCATGCTTCAAGAAGATCGGACCGAGCTTCTTCAAACCGTCGTATCCTGGTTCGATATGACCGCAAAAGCGTTCCTTAACGAAACGACAACACAACTGGTTTGCGCGTCTACGACGTAGGCTGGGACCGATGTCCCGAAGCGTCCCATGTCTGTCTCGTGATTGTCTAACGCCTTTGGCGTAGATGAGCTCATTCGATCGTGATACCCGCGGCATGGCATCGCACCCTGGGTGGTCGCAGTCAGCTATGCTCATTCAAACCTGAACCTATCGTTTGAGTTTACTGATCAATTCAGGTTTCACTTTGTCCCTTACCGTTCGCCAATCCAATCCCAGCTTCTTGCCAGCAAGGTCGTACTGACCCAATCGCGAATAGATCATGGTGACGTAGTGCTCTGAGACCTCGTCCAGGGTCATTTCTCCTGCCAACAGAGACCGCACGAATGCATCTACACCTTGGACTGACCGATCGGGGGAAGCGTGTGAACTTGGAGCGGGCGTACGGCTCGATGGCATGTAAGATTTCCGAATCAACACATTGCGAACGCACTGCTCCAATTCGCGAATGTTACCTGGCCAATCATAGTTTTTCCCAAATTGCTTCTCGACCCACTCCACCACCTCGAAGGCAAGAAGATCCACTTCCTCGGGCAAATCGACCAAGAGCTTTCTGGCGAAGAAACGTGTCAACTCAAGAAGGTCTTCAGGGCGGTCCATGAGTTGCTCGTGAAGAGTCGGGGTTCGCACCATGTCGGCGCAAAGTCGATAGTACAAGTCTTCTCGAAAGTGCCTGCGATCGATCTCAGAAGCAAGGTCCCGATTCGTGGCCGCAACAAACTTGCCAGCAAATCTACGAGTCTCTGTTTCGCCCACGCGCGAAAAATCCCGATCCTGCAGTACACGTAGCAATTTCACTTGAATGGAAAGATCTAACTCTCCAATCTCATCCAAGAAGACTGTTCCATTTTCACCACACGCTTCCAGCCAACCTATTCGATTTCGCACCGCGCCAGAAAAGGAACCTTTGCAATGCCCAAACAGTTCCGACTCAATCAATGTTGAAGACAGTGCGGAGATATTCACTGCTTTGAATGATTCTCTGTCTGCACCGCCAAATGTTTTTTTCTCCATGCTAAACGCTTGATAGCGAGAATTTCCGATAGCTTGCGCAACGAGCTCTTTGCCCGTCCCCGACTTACCCGTTATCAGAGTTGTGATGTCTTTCATGGAATTGTGGACCCCTCGAATGTATCGACTCATATCGTGGGTAAAAATCGACTCCCAGACTGCAGCTCGCAATTTGGCTATCGGTATCGAGCTTCCGATGATGAACTCAAAAATGTGGCTGAAAGCACGATCGATCTGAAAGAAAATAGAAAAACAATGCGTTGCACTGAAGTAAGTAGGCAGCACTAGTCCCGGTAGGCCCAAATACCAGTTGTAGTCTTTTTGAAACTGTGACCAGGACTTTCCGATTGCGCTAGGTCGTTCCGTGACGTTGGCTCGCCGCACCCATGGCACTTCATGGATTGAAAAATGTTTGCCGTAAAGATGGAATATTACCGTCTCTCGATAAAGGTGCTGGTCTTCCTTCCTTTGACACTTTCCATCCAGTACGCGTTGTCGCATCTTGTCCACCAGGATATTGGACTGCTCAGTCAGCGAATCAAAATTCCTGAAGACTGCGTGTCCCTGGAGATCGGATGGTAAGTGGATCACGGTTGCACCCGATTGAAACCCTTCTCCCAGTATCTGACGCTCCAACTCTAAACGTTCGGGCAAAAAGGGATTGCTGTATCCGATACGAGCAAATGCATTCGCCTGATGTCGTTCTGCCCTATTCAAGAAAACCATGATCGCTCCCGTCGTTTGCTATCGCTGATTGCACGTCGAGGCGCGCTTCCGTGATGACTGCCGCAAGTCTTGTTGGTGATACAAGAATCGGAACGCTAGGCTACGTGAAGCCACTCAACTACATAAAGTGTACTTCGCCAACAACATTTTTTGCATGTACACTTTTTAAAGTCTGCTTCTTCTTTCTGGAAGTAACCAGGGTTCCATCCACGGATTCCTTGAAAAAGTGACACCAAACCGCAATTTTGGCTAGTGATTACCGATTGCGAAGCTTTGGCACACCATTCGCTTGAGCATGAGGCAGCTTCGATATGGAGCCGATGCCATACAACCCCTATACGACTGAGGCAGATATGATTCACTTGGATAACACAGCGACAACAGCATTGTTCGAGGTACAGAATCTTGAGGTTCCTTTGACGGGCGAACCGGATGAGTCTCTTCGGCGATTGGTGAGAAGTCGACTGAAAAGGCCACAGCGACATCGGTTGCTGCACGGATTCCCGTTAGCTGCCAGCATGCCGTTTCTCGATCGAGAAGCACGGCTTGCTGCCGAAAGCGGAGACTCGAGTTTTCAACATGATTATCATCCCGACAAGCCACTCCTGGTGGGCGTGCTTCCGCATTCGTATTGCAATCCGAAGATCGCGGGTTGTGGTTTCTGCACTTTCCCACATGAAGACTTTAGTACTCTCAAAGCGACAGCGGCTGTCAATGGTGTAATCCAAGAAATTCAAGATCGGGTCGTTGGCCATCCGTCGCTCGAAGGGAAGAGGATCGATGCCTTGTACTTCGGTGGTGCAACGGCGAACCTAACTCCCGCTGAACCGTTCCGCCGATTATGCCGCAAACTCAATACTCTTTTTGATCTACGCGCGGCGGAAGTCACACTCGAAGGCGTACCAGCCTTCTTCCTCAACCGCAAACCTTGGTTGTTGGATATTCTTCAGGAAGAATTGTCTGCACGGCACTTCCGGATCAGTATGGGAATCCAATCGTTCTCTCAGCCATGGCTGACCAGGATGGGACGGACCGCATTTGGCGATTCTGAAGTTTTTGCTCAAGTTGTAGAAATGGCACACTCGCGAAAGATGACCGTCTCAGGCGATCTTCTTTTCAACCTTCCCGGTCAGTCGCTTGGTGAAATGCTTACTGATATTGAGTGTGGCGACAACATCGGACTCGACCAAATATGTCTTTATCACCTAGTCATGTTTCGCGGACTTGCGACAGCATGGGCGCGCGATCCAGCACTGATCGCAGCGTTACCAGGGAATGAAAGGGCCGCAGCCAACTGGGAAGCGATCCGAACGACTGCCATCGATAACGGATATTACCAAGCAACACTCACGAACTTTGAAAAGTCTTCCTTTCAGGGTGACTCGCGAGGTTACATCTACGAAGTGCGTAGCTTCGAAGCAGATCGTTACAACATGATCGGCTTTGGTCCGTCGGGAATTTCCTACTCGACAAGCGATCCGAGCCGTATAGGACTCAAGACAATGAATCCAGAAAGTTCACTCGAATACCTGCAGGCGTTAGGAAAACGATCTCCAGTCTGGAATCGACATTATACGTTCGACGCAGAATCGCAGCGACTCCTCTTCATGACACGACAATTCGCAAAGCTCTCCATCGATCGGAAACGCTACTCGGATGTCTTTGGTGCCGATGTGATGTCAGATTACGGCAGCGAGCTAGACGTCTTGGCAGAGATGAAGTTGATCGACATCACCCCATCTGAGATTCGATTGACAACACGTGGGATGTTCTTCTCAGATACCGTCGGTTCTGTATTGTCCTACGGACGCCATGTACGCAAACTGGGACGAGAATCGGCGGAACGCGTGTCGAGAAACGGGAACCAAGGCGGTCATATGTAGGATCCATCCTACGGACCCAGAGAGGCTCAATACTTCCGATGACATCAGTTACACGTTGGGTACGAAGAACTACCTACGAACACTTTGGAAATACCCATATGAAACAAAAGACGAAGATCAATCTACGACGAATCCTGCTGATGTTGCTCCTTGCATTCCTGCTTCTTGTCGGCGTCTTGAGCTGGAACTACTTGACGTTCTCGTCCAAGCAACTCGACATCGATTCCGTTGTGAAGCAAAGAATCGATGCAGCGTCGTTTCAACAATCGGAGAACATCACGTTGATACTGGACAGGTTCGTTCAAGCCATCCAGATCCGTTCGATCTCGACACCGATGTCGAAGATAACGAAAGACGATGAGCTTTACCGGTTTCGAGAATTCATCCAAGAGTCGTTTCCGAATCTGCATCAAGCACCGTTTGTTTGCAGAACTGGAGTTGATTTTGGCGATGAACGAAACCCCAGTATACTTTTTCAGTGGCCAGGCCAAGAACCCGAACTCGGAGCCATTCTCCTGATGTCGCACTTCGATGTGGTACCAATCGAGGCAAGCTCGCTTTCCCAATGGACACATCCACCGTTTAGTGGACTTCGAGACAATCAACATGTTTGGGGACGAGGTACTCTAGACTGCAAACATGGTGTGATGGCTATACTCGAAGCGGTCAACCAACTCGCCAACGAGGGTTTTCAACCTCAGCGAATGATCTATGTCGCCTTAGGTCATGATGAAGAAATAGGTGGTACCGAAGGCAATAGCAAAATGGCTGCATGGTTTCGCAGTCATGGGATACGATTGCATTCGATCATCGACGAGGGTGGATGCGTCTTTACACAGTTTCCTGGCTTGGAACGGCCAGCAGCCTTGGTCGGTGTTGCAGAGAAAGGTTTCTTGACCGTCGAAATGACGGCCAACGTGGCTGCGGACAAGGTCGGACATTCTTCGATGCCACCAAGAGAAACAGCAGTGAGTATTCTCGCCAGTGCCATCCATCGCGTTCAGTTGTCGCCCTTCCCAGCTCGTATGGACGGTGGACTTCGAGATACTCTAGCCTTCCTCGGGCCTGAGATGCCGTTCGATAAGAAGCTGGCAATGTCCAACATGTGGTTATTGGGTTCACTTGTCAAAAACAAATTGAGCAGCACGCCCAGCGGCGATGCTTTGCTGCGTACGACCGTTGCCCCGACGATGATCGAAGGGGGAGTATCCGAGACCGTGCTTCCTATACAAGCGACCGCGAAGTTAAATCTAAGACTACTACCTGGCGACAGCATCGAGAGCTCGCTCGAATATCTTAGCAAATCCATTGACGACCCTCGTGTCACTTTGGAGCCTCTCGACAAACCGAGAGAGGCATCGCCGGAGAGGCAATCAAGGGACACACCACTTTATTGATAAATCCAACTAACCAAACCACTCATCAGCCCTAATGCGCTTTGCGGCGTCAAAAAAGAGGCGGCTGACCTCGAACACGCATCCATTCACTGGCTCAGCGTAGAAGCAACCGCAAAAGGGCGGCATCGCGAGCCGCCTAGGTCGCCATCGATAATTTAC
>Ga0315900_10008175_pt1 | contig 13530 bp, 17 predicted proteins | sample LakEriMetagenome_FD_203521 | JGI IMG/M metagenome (GOLD analysis project Ga0315900, IMG submission 203521) | Freshwater fungal communities from buoy surface, Lake Erie, Ohio, United States - Buoy 12 MA114 | ecosystem: Environmental > Aquatic > Freshwater > Lake > Lake biofilm | place: USA: Lake...
CTCGTCGTCCTCGATCAGCCCCAGCCGGTCGAGATGCTCGAGCTCGGGCTCGCCGCGGTGGAAGATAATGTCAAGAATCACGACCGTGCATCCGTCGATCAGCCGCAGCGGAGTCGGCCAGCACGATGGCGGCAATACCCATGCGGGCGGAGCGATCTCGCCCACGATGTATGCGGCCATCGGTCGGCTTCCGGGGTAGGCGGCGACCCAGCGTCGCGTGATCGCCTCTCCCCATCGCAGCCAGTGGCGGACGAACTCGGCTCGGGTGCGAATGTCCCAGTGGCCGAAGCAGTCGCCCCACACGAGGTTGAGCTCGACGGTCTGGTCGATGTGATCGCGGCCGGCCGAGCGGCGCGAACACTTTGGGCCGGGGCGTCGTGGCATGCGTCATCCCTCCAGGTGGGACAAGAGTCGTTGGAGCGCGCCGCTCGCCTGGGCGCGGTAGTCGCGCGCGAGGAGCGCGGCCGGGTGCGGCTTCGTGCTCCCCTTTTGGTCGCCGATCGTCATGCCCTCGCGGGCGGTGATCCGCTCGAGCTCCTCGGCCTTCGTCATGGCCTCGCCGGCGAGACGGAGGAGCGTCCGCACAGGCGGAGTCAGATCCCACCCCTCGCTCACGTCGCGGATCAGCGCCTCCGCCGACGGCGACAGCTTCAGGGCATCGCCGGCGACGGGCTCGTCGCTTCCGGCGGGGCGTCGCGAGGCTGTTTTCTTGCGGGTCATAGCGTGATCTCCTGGAGTGCTGCTTCGGGACGTCATGGCCGGGCCTACCGGAATGTGCGTACAGCGGCCTTGGGGCTTTTGAGGGGCTTGCAGGCGCTCTAGACCCCCACCCCGTCGATGAGGATCGGCATCTGTCGCGAGTGTGGCGGTTCCGTTGCCTGAGTCCATACGCGGGGTCAAAAGGGGATCTCGTCGTCTGGGATCGACAACGGCTTCGGGGCCGCGCTACGACTGCGAGGCGTCGCGTGTCGTGCTCGATCGCCGATCGTGAAGTCCAGCGGACCAGCATCGCCGGAGCGATCATCGGCCGGCGCTGGCGTGGCGATCTCCTCGCCGGCAACCAGGAACGTCGCCGAGATCTCGTCGGTCTCCGCCGTGGCGGCGAGGACGTTCCATCGGGGCGCGATCACGACCGTCACCTTCTCGGCCCCCGTGGCAACGAGAGACTCCGCTACGGCCTGGAGGTGGCGAGGGTCGAGCTCGAAGGCCGCGCGGGTCGAGCCGCTGGCGACCTCTCCTTCGACGACGTCGGCGAGGTTGCGAGCGGACGGCGGCAGCTCGCCCGGCGTGATCGTGATCGTCACCAGCTCGCCGGAGGACCGGGCGATCACGCCGGACGTCGGCGAGAGCCGGTAGAGCTTGAGCGACTGCGAGGCGTCGGCGCCGGCGCCGGCGAGCGCCACGGGGTCGACGAGGATCGGCTCCAGGGAGCCGGTCGCTCTGGTGGTGATCGTGGCGGCGTGTCGCCCCTCGCAGGCGATCACGGTGGTCCCGTTGGCGTCCTGGTGGATCTGGACGCCGTCGCCGCTGGTGGCGGCCAGCGGCCGGAGGAATCGCTCGAGCTGCGAGACGATGCCGGGGAGGACGATGGTCGATGGTGAACTCATGGCATTGGGTCTCCGTTCCAGACAACGAACTTCCGAAATTTTCCGCAGGCGGCGCAGTCGCGACGGACGGACCGCCCATCGTGGATCGTCTGGTCGACCGTGTCCGTCGAACCGCAGCGGCCGCAGCGGTCGACGCCGGCCGGAGCCTCGAGGAGCTCGAGCTCGCCTCGCAGGGGCGGCCAGATAGGCGGCGCTGTTTCGCTCCAGATCGGCCGATCACCGGCGAGGGTGGCGATCAGCTCGTCGCGTCGGGCCTTGAACGTCTCCCAGACGTCCTCGGGGAGCTCGACGTCGACGTCTACTCGGAGTCGACCATCGACGAGCCGCATCCGTCCTCCGGCGGAGTGGAGCGCGACCAGCGCCTCTCCGAGATCATGGGCCGCGCTCATAGCGTCCTCCCATGCTTCGATGCCGGCGACGGTGAGCCTGGGGGCCGCTTGTCGGAGACCTCCGGGGGGAAGGGTGAAAGGGGTGAAAAGGGTTTTCGCCCTTCTCGCCCTTCTCCCCCGGAGATCCGCTCGACGAGCCGCTGGGTGGACCTCGGTCGCCAGATCTCACGAGGCCGGCCGGCGGTCTCGATCCGCTCCGACTCGACCGCCCCGGTGGCGACGGCCTTCTCGAGCATGGCGACGAACCGCGGCGCCGGCATCGCCTTCGCGGTCTGCCGGTGAAGTGTCGACCGACTGATGCCGGGCTCCGCGCGGATCGCCTCGATGATCCTCGAGACTAGGGGATCCTCGCAGCCGGCGAAGAGCATCCGGACGGTCTCGTCGACGTACTGCCAGAGGGAGATAGCGGCGGCGAGATCCTCGACGTCGACGACGTCCTCGCAGCGGCAGAGCGCGGCCAGCATGGACAACCGAAGGAGCTGAGGCTCGGCGCGGCCGACGATCGCGCCGACGACCCCGCCGGCCCGCAGCTCGGCCCGGCGAAAATACTCGGCCTCCCAGAGTCGATCGGCGGCCGGCGTCCGCCGCATCCGGCCTACGTTGCGGGCGCGGGTGACGATGGACCGGACGCTGGCCTGGAGCTCCGTCAGATCGTCGAAGTCTCCGCCGTGGGGCCGGAGCCGCGCCCGCTTCGACGCGACCCAGAGGAACCGATTCCACGATCCGCCGTAGACGTCGGCGTCCGTCTGGAGTTTCGAGAGCTCCTCCGGCGTGACATGCGCCACGATCGAGATATGAGGCTCGGTCGCGGTGCGGCGACTGTTTTTCGACATAGTCGCCAGATCGACTCCGTCCCATGCTTCCCGCATCGTCTGGAAGAGCGTCGATCGCTCGGAGCGTCCGGCCCGCATCGTGCCGGCGAGCTCCTGGATCTCGCAGAGGAGGCGCTTGTCCTCGACCCCCGGCTCGACCAGGACGTTCTCGGGCTCGCCGGTCTTCTTCGAGATCACGATGCGGTAGACGTCGTCGCGGACCCTGTCGATCAGCCCCTCGCCGCTGGTGAGGTTTGGCGTCCGGCAGTCGCGGACCCAGGCAGGATCGACGTCCCGCATCACGGCGCGGATGATCCCCATCGACGTACCCTTCCGGCCTTCGGACGTCCCGCCGACGATCGTCGCAAACAGGTTGAGACCGTGGCGAGTCCCGTCGACAACGGCATGGGGGCCGCGGCCGATCACGTTGCCCAGCGCCACCAGGAACGTCGTCGCGATCGAGACCGCGTCGGCCTCCGTCTCCTCCTCGACGCGACGGAGGAGCTCGCCGACGACCCCGTGCTCGAGCATGGCCTGGGGCCGCGACGGCCAACTCGGGCTCCGGAGGACGATCGCCTCGAGCTCCGGGTCGTACTCGTCGCCTCCGGCCCCGGCCGCGATCGCGTCGGCCTTGGAACTCTGCCGGCCGGCGATACTCGCGAGGACGTCTCGCAGTTCGTCGAGCTCCATCGGCGGCCGGCAGCGGCCGGCCCAGGCGATCGCGTCTGCGAGGATCGACGCTGGGGCGGATCCTCCGGCGAGCTCGCAGCCGGCGAGACGCGCGGCCTCTCGATTCCGCTGCCCCTCGCCAGCGCCAGGGTGGTCGCGGAACGCTACGGCCTGGATCGTGAGCTCGCCGGCATCGGCGCTCGAGCTGCCCGCCGGCCGCCGCGCCGTCACCAGCTCGACGAGCCACGGGGGCGGCTCGGCGATCGGCGCGGTCGACGTCCAGGCATACGGGCCTTCGGGCCGCAGGCTCGGCGGGAAGACGCTGTAGCCCCCGTCGCCGCGGACGTCGACTCCGGGCAGGATCGCGACGGAGCTGGTGATCGAGACGCCGGGCGGAATGGTGAAAAGGTACTGCCGGCCTCCTCGAGGCGTCCGGAAGGCCGACGTCTCCGGCAGCTCGCCGTATCGCTGCTCGAGATCCATGAGCGACGCGGCCCCGGGCTCGCCGTCGATGTCGAGCGCCCATATGCCGGACGCTGCGCCGGTGGCGACTCCGACATTCAAGAACGGCTTCCCGTCCCACCAGAGCCGGATGGTCTGCTCGTCGAGCGTCGCATCGTGGAAACCGTTGGCGGTCCGCGGCTTCTTCGAGCCGGCCGCCACGGGGAACACGTTCCAACCGCGGGCGGCGAACTCGAGCGCGGCCGTGAGCATCCTGTTGTCTGGCATGGGGCTGTCCTGGTGGTCGAAGGGATGGAGGTGGTGAGCGATAGCGCGACGGCCGGCAGGGCGGAGCGGACGCGAAGTGTTTCGGTCTGCCCCGCCCCGGCCGGCTCGGTCACAACGGGATGGCGGTCTCGACTCGCGTCCCGCTCCCGCTCTTCGTCGTCTGGACGGAGATGAGGAACGTCTTTCCGACGCAGCCGCGGACGCTCGCCTTTTGCCCGCCGGTAAGCGTCGCGCCGGTCATGGCGGCGATGAGCTTCCCGGCTGCGTTGCCGGTCGTCGGCTTCGGGCTCGTCGTCCGCGACGCGATCACGCCGGCCTGGGGGCCGTCGACGACCTTCCAGGTCCATCGCAGACCGTCGCCGTACTCTTCGTGCGTCGTCTGCTCGACGCCGACGAACTCGGCCTTGTAGTTGCCCGGCGGCGGGCCTCCGCCTTGCGAGATCTCGAACTCAACAATGTCGCCCATGATGAGGGCTCCTGGATCGCCGGCTTTTGATGGTGGCAGCGGTGCGGCGACGCCGCGGCCAGACCCGATCGCATGATCGAGCCGTTTTCGGTGGTGGCGGATCAGCTCTCGCCGTGCTCCTGGACGAACGCGATGACGTCGACGCCGCGAACGAACCAGCGCTTCCCGTAGCGGATGGCCTTGAGGCCGGCGCGACGAGCGGCTCGCCAACCGGACGGCCTCCAGCCCATGCGGGCGGAGAGCTCGTCGGAGCGGTAGAGCTTCGAGGGGTCGATCGACGTATCGGCGACGATCGGCAGGCGACGAACGGGATCGGGCGAGGCTGGCATGAGTCAATCTCCTGGAGTGGAAAAGGTGGATAACCGTGTCGGGCGATCTGCTAGGTGGAGGTTTTGCGGGACTCGGCCATCGCGGCCGTGAGCCGGACGATCGCGCCGGTGAGCTGGCGGCAGACGGCCTGGTTCAGCTCGTAGGCCGCGGAGTCGGATCGAGCTCGCCGAAGGTGCTCGATCGCGTTCGCCCGCTCCTGAACGCCGGCGATGCCAAGCGCCTCCGCGATTGCGTCGGCGTGATCCTGGCTGCGGTTGCAATCGACGCAGTCGTCGACCGCATCCCAAACCAGACCGCGGACCATCCGCATGGCGGCATAGAAGACGGGAGGGATAGCGTCACGGCCGACAAACCAAATCTCGTTCGTGATGCACCATCTCGCGAGCTTCAGAGCGGCGAGGATCCCGCCGGCTGTCGCGCCGTCGGCGACGATCGGGTCGAGCGTGTCTGGCATGGGTCGAGCTCCTGGTGGAGAGGGTGAGGAAGAGCCCGCCGCGCCGTCCCGGCAAGGATCGGGACGACGCGACGGGGGAGGGAATCGGCCTACTTGCGATTCAGCTCGGCGACGGCCCAGGTGAAGACGTCGCGGGCGAGCTCGAGGACCGTCTGGGTCGCGTCTGCGTCGGGATGGTCGTCGCCGGCATAGCGCGCGAGATCCTCGCACGCTTCGAGGAGACCCCCGGGCTTGATGGTCTTTCGGCCTTGGATCGGACGCCGGTCCGGGGCATGGGCCACGGCCCGCACAGCGACGTCGATCAGCTCGTCGAGCTGCTCCCGCAGATCGCAGCATGGGCAGATCGCTTGCGGAATGTCGGCCGAGTAGATCGTCGTCGCGACTCGGTCGAAGGCGACGCGGATCGCGACTACTGCCCGGGTCGCGGCATCCGTTCGCGGGCTACCGCCCAGGGGGATCGCGTCGCGGGCCTTCGCTACCGCGCTACAGAGCTCGAAGACGCCCAGGTCTTTACCGGCGGCGATCGCGGCGGCGATACCGTCCTCCGCGGTGAGCTCGGGGTGGTGCGGGTCGCGGTCGCTGATGGTGGCGGTCGTGAATGGCATGATCGGCTCCGTCGAGAGTCGCGACTCGATTACGCTGCCGACTGCCGGCGTCGTCGATCGTGTCGCACACCCCCAGGGCTGGCGCGGACACGACAAGAAGGCGGCGGGGATCTCGTCGCCGATTTCTTGTCCGCGCAGACAAACGGCTTTTCACTCGGGCCGCAGAGCGCTTTCGGACCGATCCCGGACCCCTGAGACGCGCGGACAAGAGGGGCTTATCCTGTCCGTCTTGTCCGCGACCGACTTACTTGATCCGTCCGTCCGGATCACAGTCGCCGTCGTCGCCAGCTCGGCGTCTGGTCTTCACGAGGAGCGCGGCGACGCGCTCGACCGTGTTCGCGTCGCGGGAGGCTAGGAGCTCTTCCACGTCCTCCGCTGGGACCCGCATCCGATCGACCATCGTCTGGCGCAGAGCATCCCAGGCGTCGGGATCATCTCGCCCGCACTGGGCCGCCGCGTTCACCCGCGCGAGCGCCTCCTCGACGGCCATTACGCCGGCGACGATTGTCCGGCAACGGATATCCCGGCGCGTCGGGCCGTGAGGCGACGCAGGCGTATGCCCAGCGGTCGCCTTGAAGTCCGCAAGAGCCGCGGGGGTGTGGCGATCGAGATCCGGAGCCCCCTTGATCTCGTTCGCGTGTCGCCGGAGGTTCCTCGCGAAGGATTCGGCCGTGATGCCGACGGCGTAGTCGGCGAATTCCCAGGAAGGAGCGAGTCGGTCGTCCGGCGTCCGCGGCCAGCATGGGGGGACACGGTTCCGGACGGACGACAACATGATCGTCAGCCCGTGGCGCTGGAGGAGCTCGAACACGTCTTGCGGCCTGGGGTCCGCGCCAAGAATGTCGATCGCGGACCGCAGCTCATGCTGGTCGTCTGGGACAAGATCGGTCGCCTCGTGCATCCAGAAGGCCGCGCGGAACGGCGATCCCTCCTCGATCGGCGCCTTGTTGCGTCCGCGACCCTTCCTGGGGACGGAAGCCTTTTCACCCTTTGCCCCAGCATCGACGTCGATGTGGCCGGCCGGCATCGTCACCGCCGGCGACCGCCGGGGCGCGGGTGCGGCCGGGGCCGCGGCCTGGACGACGAGCTCTGCCTCGAGCTGCGGCTCGCAGAGCCGGCGGAGGGCCGCGACGAGCTTGAGGACGTCCTCCCGTCGAGTCCGCCACGGGGCGAGATCACCGCCGTCGTGAGCACGGACGGCCGTCGTGATCGCCTCCGTCGCCTGGACGACGAGCCCGTAGACGTCAGCTCCAGCACGGCCGTCGCCGGCCGCGGCGGACTTCATGTCCTGCCGCAGGCAGTCGAGGCCGTGGAGTCGACAGCACAGGGGCCAAGGGGCGTCGCCTGCCGCGGCGGCGAACTCGAGGCGCTGGACGATCGACTCGATCGACGAGACAGCCGATCGCAGGAGCGACCCAGCGCTCCCAGGGTAGATGCTCGCGAGCATGGCGACGGTCTCCTTCGTGTGGCCCGGGTGGCCGAGCCAGCGCCGCAGGAAGGAGGGACCGCGACGCCGGCTCGGCCGATGCGGGGATCAGCCGCGCCCGGGGATCAGATCAGCGTGACGACTACCACTCTTGAGTCCAGCGTGGGCGATCGCCGTCGTGCTTGTTGAGCTGCAGATCGCCGTACCAGACGTTCAACTGCCGGGCGAGCGATTGCAGATCTACCCTGCGAAGGATCGGCATCACGCCCAGGTAGTCTGTCACGAAGTATCGCCCCAGGAGGTGGCGCTGCCGCTCGCCCCTTGTCTTACGAAGACGGAGTTTTCCTTGCGCAAGCCGACGACGGACTCGGCCTTCGAGGATCCTCGTGTCCGCCCTCTCCTTCTCTAGCCTCGCTTGCTCTTGGACTTCTTTGCTTTCGGGAATCTCTGCGAACATGCCATTCGCTCCGGGGTTGCACTGTCGCCGCGGCGCGCGCCGCGGGCAATCATCCATCCCGCCCGGCCCGGCTTGCACGGGCCTGCCGCTGGTGGGCGGTGCGAGATCACGCCGCGGAGGTGGCCTCCTCCTTTGTGGCGGTCGCCGCTAGCGCGCGGATCAGTCGGAGCGCCAGCTCTTTCGCCTCCCCGTGCGCCTTGATGTCAGCGGCCTGCTCCACTGCATGAACCGCCGCTTGCCAAGTTGCGTTGTCGATCTCATCGACGGCGCTCTCGACTCCGACGGACTCCTCGCCGACGCCGCCCATGAAGCAGTCGCCCCCCGTGAGCTGCATGGCGAGTTCGTTGACGACCGCATTGCGATCGACCTTGATGCTGTCCTCGACACGCTCGATCACATCCGAAATCAAATCGCTGGACATATGCAAATCCTTGTGAACTAGGGTTCCGATCCGCTGCTCCTTCGAGAGCATTGGGGGGGAATGTATTGAGCCCCCAGTTGAGTCAAGCGCCCGGCGACAAGGCGTCCGGACGGGCCTCCGGATCGGCCTGGGGCTGGGGCCGGAGGCGGGCGAGACGCCCCTCTTCGGCAGAGGCCGGCCGGCCTGGAGGGTGGCCAAAGAGGGCGACCCCGAAGGTGGCCGCGGGCCTGGGGTGAGCCGGCCGTCGCGGACCAAGCTAGAGCGCGTCTACCGCGACACCTACATTAGGTGGTCGGATTACCCGGCAGAGGATGTGCTTTTTTCATGGACTACCCGCCTATTTACATCGACGCCGAAGACGTAGAGCGCGGCTACTACGTCTACGCGCACGCCTGCAAGAAGAGCGGTCGCATCTTCTATGTTGGAAAAGGAAAGGTAGGGCGAGCGTGGGAGCAAAAGAACCGTAGCGCGGCATGGAAGGATTACGTCGCCGCCTTACCCGACGGGCACGAAATAAGGCTTCTGCACAGAGACTTGACTGAGGAAGAGTCGATAACGCTCGAGCGGGTCGAGATTGAGTCACAAGGCGGTGCGGCCGCAGAAGGCGGGTCGCTCGTGAACTGGATTCCGGGCGAGGTCGGGGACGGCATTTCCGTCGGATTCGAGATCGGCATCGACATTTACGCGGGCGACGAAGAGGCGAGAAACAATGCCGCCGCGCAGGATGCCGCCTACAGGGCCGTCCGCAAGTTCAAGACACTAACGCGACAAGAGCGACTCGCGAGCCTCGCCCAATTCGAGCCGGTGGTCGGCCCAAAGTTCCGGCCACTTGATGAGATCATTCAGAGATACGACTCGCGACGACAGTTCGATTATCCGCCGGGTGTAGATGACGCCTGCGGCATAGCTGCCGAAATCCATCGACTTGCCGATCGGCTTGAGCGTCGAGGCGTCAGCTATGTCGACTTCTGCTTCGCCGTCGAGTCTCTGTTAGACCAGCTCGAGCTTTGCATAGAAGACACCAAGCCCCGGCATCGCCGGCTAGTGGCAGACTTACACGCTGCCGCCTGCTCCTGGTTCGACTTGTTCGACAGCGGAAACCGAGAGGAGGCGAGGCGAGCGTCTCACCAGGAGTGGATTCGACAGGGAGGACCGGGGAAGCTCCGTGAAATGTTGTCGGAGCACCCCGAACTGGCGCCGCCGGAAACTCGCAAGAGCCCGAAGCGCGCCGCGCGAGGCGGCAAAAAGAAGGGGTCGCCGTGATCCGCGGCCTCTATCAGAGCTGTCATCGCCGGGGTGTTGCGTGAACTGTTGCGTTCACGCCTCTCGAACCGGCCGCGCAGGGTCGATCGCGATCTCCACGATCAGCGTCGCGGCCGGGAAACGCGATCAGACCGACACTAGACCCGAAGGGTCGAACCGATTTCTAATCCCAGGGTCGCTGGTTCGAGTCCAGCCGGGCGTACTAGATTTCAGCCTCCGATGGAGTCTCCGCCGGAGGGGTGTTGCGTAAACCGTTGCGTTCGACGCCGAAGGCCGCGGCGTAAGAGCCCCTCGCCCCCGGGATCGCCGCCCAGCACGTCTCCGCGGTCCGCTCGGCGTTGGCGCCGACGTAATAGCGGAGAGTCGTCTCGATCGACTCATGCCGCATGAGCGCCTGGAGGACGGCCGGCATCACCCGCTCGGCCCAGCGCGTCCCGAAGGCCCGTCGGAGATCGTGAGCGCTGGCGAACTTCTTCTTCGTGGCGTCGCTCGGGTCGGTCCGGACGACGACGCCGGCCTTCGAGCCGATCGCGGAGATCATCCGCCCCGCCCAATCGGCTCGGGCCTTTACCTTCCGGGACTTTTGCTTCGGCAACTTGAAGACCGGCCCGGTCCGCTCGGACTCCGGGGTCTCCAGGAGGAAGACCGCGAACTCCGGCGCGATCGGAAGGAGCCGGTCGGCGTGTCCCTTCTCTAACTCGGCGAGGATCCGGAGGACCGGGAGCCCCTTCCCCGGCTTCGGCAGGATGGGGTGGAGCTTGTCCTCCCGATCCCAGTAGAGCTCCAGGCTCTCCTGGAGCCGAAGGCCGGAGAGCCAGAGCCCCCTGAGGTAATGTCGCCATGCCGGCGCGGCCTCCTCGCCGACGACGTCCGGGACGACCTTGAGCATCCGCTCGAACTCCTCGCCAGTGATCGGACGACCTTTCATCGGCGTGGCGCCGCTCGACTTTTTCGCGCGGCGGATCGTCGGGATCGGCGGACACTCGACCAGGAGCTTTTGCGAGACTCCCCAGCGGAGCATGGCCTTGAGCTGCGCGAGATAGCTTTTGATCGTCGACTCCGACTTCTTCTTCTCGCGGAGACGCGCGGCGAGCTGCGAGATACGCTCCCCGGTGACGTCGACCAGACGCCGCGGGGCGATGATCTCTTCGACGTAGTTGCAAATCGTCCCAACCTTCGCCGCGGTCACCTTCGCGAGACTCGGGAGGTGCTCCTTCTCATAGCGGTCCCGGAACGTCTCCCAGGACAACTCCGAAGGGATGGCGGCGACGCCTCGCCGGAGGAGCTGCTCCAGCTCGCGAGCCTTCGACTCTGCATCCTTCCGGTCGCGAGCTCGGCCAGTGTCGCGGACTCCGGAACTCTTCGTCTTCCTCTTGCCAGAGACCGGGTCGATCCACTGGAGAAGAAACGTCGACCGATCGGGGTAGCGGTTGACCCAGACCGTGATGGTACGATCAGACATAGATCCACTCCTTAGTTACCAAGGGGTTGGGTTTAGGCGCTGGTGAGCCGTTCGCAGCGGCTCACCAGCGCCGATCCCGATTCTAGAGCGGCCGGCGCCGCGACGGTAGCGGCGGGCGGATCCGTTGCTGCCGCTGGATCGCTCGACTCGGCAAATTGCTTTGCGAGCTGCTCTGCCGATGCTCCAGGCGGCGAGGCCGCGGCGGAGGCGGACGCCTGCCGGCGACGGCGCCGAAGAAGCCTCGCCGGGAGACTTACGATCCGCATCCGTTGGGGCCGGCCGTGGCTGCGAGCCAATCGGCACGGGGTCGATCGCCGACGGCCGCGGAGCATTTGGCTACCTTCTTCGGTACTTGAACGGATCGAGGCCGACGGCCTCGATCTCCTCGCGTGGCGGCGGGAGCCACCGGTCGGGCGTCCATCGCTTCCGCAGCTCGGCCGTCGCCTCGAGGATCTCGTCGGGCGTCGGGTCGGGCGAGGCGCCGCGACGGTTGCCGCCGCGCCCCCGTCGAGGCAGATCGGCGAGCTGGTCTTTCAGTCTCGCGATCAGCATGTCGGTGCTCACGCCGGCAGCTCGTGCGACTTCGTCGCGACTGGCCCCGGCGGCCCATAGCTGCCGAACTTGCTGCTCTTGCTCCGGCGACAAGTAGCGTCGCTGGGACGTCGGCTGGCGGCGGGGATTTTGCACGACGGCCCCTCCCTTACCGGCGATTCCGTTCCGCGAACTGGGCCGCCTGCACAACGGCCGCGATGTCGCGGGTCAGGTCGTCGCGGTTTCCCTTGCGAGCCCGGAACGCTTTCGCGACGCAGCCGCGGTGAGCGCCGCCGTCACGCGGGAGGCCGATCGCCAAGTGCATGAGCTTTGCCCGCATCACGACGGTACAGAGGTGCGGGAGCCGGGTGTACCGCCGGTCGCGCTCCGAGTGCTCGAAGGCCGGCGAGCATCCGGTCGCCCCGTTCTCGATCCGGCGAAACAGGTCGCGGTGCCACGGTAGGCGGTGGTCGGGCTCCCACTCGACGACGAGGCCGATCTCACTGTCGTGAGCCCGCAGGCGGTCGCCCCGCATCGCGAGGATGCTACCTGGCTTCGGGTCGTGACCATCTTTGACGAGCCACCCGATCTCCGCGTTCAACTCGTCGGCGGTGCCGAAGGCCCGCTTGTCGATCAGCTCGTCGAAGTCTCGGCCGATGTCGGAGCCGCGGGCCAGCCCGTAGCCCACGACGGCGAGCACGCGGTCGATGTAGACCGGTGGCGCGGCACGAACCGCGGCGGGCCTTGCGGGCCTGCCGGCGGCCGCGCCGTACGCTGCGGCGGCGGTGGCGGCGAGCTGCTTCTCCAGGTCGAACCGTTGCGACTTCGTGAGTAAGGGCGCGAGCCCGCGGGTCGCTCGCTCACGGTTGATCGCCGCGCGGACGTGCGGCGGTGCATTAGCGACGGCGGCCTCCGCGTAGGCGTCGGCCTGCCGCAGGCTGGCGAATTGAACGAGACTCATACGAGCGCCTCCTCTCGGGCCTTGCGGGCCGGCTTGTCGTCGATCGAACCGAACACCCTCGGGAACTTTGCCCGCAGCCGCGACGCCTCGCCGGCGAGCTGGCCGGCCTGGTGGTGAGTCGCCGTGATTCCGACGAGCCCTTCCAGCTTCCGGAGCTCGGCCTTGAGCTCGTTGATACGGTCGCGAACACCCTGAGCGCCGCCGAAGGGAGCGGTACGCTCCGCGATCCGGTCGCGGCAGAGTTGGGCGCGGAGCTCCAGGTCGCGCACTTCGTTTATCGCGAGGGCGTCGGCCTCGAGCGCGGCCATCGGTTCGCGGATCTGGAGCACGGCGGCGGCCTCGAGCAACTCGAGCACGGCCGGAGGCTTGCCGCCGTCGGCGATCGCCTCCGCCCACACCCGCCAGTTCTTCGCCGCGTCGCGTTTCAGCTTGTTGATCTGTCCGGTCATCTCAAATACTCCCTGCTTGGTGAACAGCCCAGTCGTGAGGTTGGCGTGTAGATATTCCCCTGAAACGTCAAAAGCTTGAACGTGGCGGCGCCGGCCGGACATAGCCCCCGGCCCCGTCGTCGATGTCGTCGGCGTGACGGTGAGGCAGATGCCGCTCCGGCCGATCCCAATAGAGCCCCCGATAGCGGCCGTGATCCCGGGCGTCCGGCTGCGCGAGCCGCTCGAGCGCGAGCTCGTGCTCGTCGTCCTCGATCAGCCCCAGCCGGTCGAGATGCTCGAGCTCGGGCTCGCCGCGGTGGAAGGTAATGTCGGGAATCACGACCGTGCATCCGTCGATCAGCCGCAGCGGAGTCGGCCGGCACGGTGGCGGCGATACCCATGCGGGCGGAGCGATCTCGCCCACGATGTATGCGGCCATCGGTCGGCTTCCGGGGTAGGCGGCGACCCAGCGTCGCGTGATCGCCTCTCCCCATCGCAGCCAGTGGCGGACGAACTCGGC
>Ga0315900_10008176_pt1 | contig 13528 bp, 11 predicted proteins | sample LakEriMetagenome_FD_203521 | JGI IMG/M metagenome (GOLD analysis project Ga0315900, IMG submission 203521) | Freshwater fungal communities from buoy surface, Lake Erie, Ohio, United States - Buoy 12 MA114 | ecosystem: Environmental > Aquatic > Freshwater > Lake > Lake biofilm | place: USA: Lake...
TAATTGTGGGAGATACACACCAGCAAATTTATGGCTGGAGGCATGCCGTTAACTCCCTCGAACAGGTTGATTTTAAAAGCTACCTGCTCAGCAGTAGTTTTCGTTTTGGACCCGACATTGCCCGGTTTGCCTGCGAAGTGTTGGATTTAAAAGCCCATTATGCTACACACACCAAGGTACTCATTGAAGGCAAGGGCACAAGCGAAAAATTGCAAACCAAAGCCGTGCTTGCGCGCACCAACCTGGGTCTCCTGCTCAAGGCAATAGAGTATGTAACCGAATCAAAAAAAATAAAACATATTTACTTCGAAGGAAACATCAATTCCTACACTTATGCCGACGATGGCGCATCTCTCTACGATGTGCTTCATCTGCATCAGGGCAGAAAACTACAAATCAGAGACAAGCTCATTAAGGGTATGAAAGACATGAAAGAGCTTGAAGACTACATCAGCAAAACAGATGATATGCAGCTGGGCATGATGGTAGAAATTGTAAAGGAGTATGGCGGTAGAATTCCACATATCCTTAAATCTATCAAAGACAAACATGTGGGAGACGAGGAAAGAGACAAGGCACAGATGATTTTTACCACTGTGCATCGCTGCAAGGGCATGGAGTACGATGCCATACAACTTGCCAATGATTTTATTTCGGAAGAGAAACTAGAGAAGTTGAATGACCCAAAGAACCGCAACAAGCCCCATCCGGGCAAACTCAATGAAGAAATTAATTTGTTGTATGTGGCTGTAACGCGTGCAAAAAAAAGCATTCATCTTCCGGAGGAATTTTTACCAGAGGGTTTTCCGGATTCTCCTCACATTCATGTGATGCACAATGCTATTGCGGGAAAAGATGCAACTGATGCATCGCGGAATCATCAGAAACCTCATGAAAAAGAAAAAGCGTACGATGTGGAACAGGTGAGGAGCAAACACAGTGATGCTTACAAACCTTGGACCCAGGAGTTGGACGATGAGTTAACGGTGTTGTATTGCGAAGGCATGCATGTAAAAGATTTGATGAAACATTTTGGGCGCACAAGGGGTGGCATTCTGGCAAGAATCAAAAAGTTGGAGTTGCCGGAGTTGTATGATTAAAAAATGCAGTGCCTCTGAATTTTTCGCAAATAGATAATACCTTGTTTTTTGCCTGATGTTTTTTGCCTGATGATTTTTGCCTGCATGTTTGGGCGTGCCCCGGCAGGTAAACCTGCCGCGTCGCGCTTTTCGCTCAAACTTTTTTGCTTTGCAAAAAAGTAACCGCTGCAATCGCTCACGCAAAAAACGGATGTATCAAACGAGTTTACTCCATTTCCACCTGCTTGCGTATTCTCCAGGAAGAAGGATATAAATTATTGATACGCGTTCCCACCGATTTTCCAAAACCCAGAGGTACTCCTTTGTAAGTGCATAAAACAAATCCCTTGTGTTCCTCTAGTCTTGGCAAGGCTTGTCTGCTTAAGTATTTTTGTGCTTCCTGAAGCGAGAGTTCAAGTGCCGGAAAATCATGCGTAAGTTCTCTGCTGCAGGCCATTCCCTGCAAGGGCATCAGCAAGCCTTTTTCATTGTTCAGCACCGGCAAGCCCCATTGCCTGCATCCCAGCGTGTTTGCAAACGAAGCGTAAAAAGCAGCCGTAGCAGCCGTAGCCTGCACCCACTCAGTTTCCTGCAAATAGAAAAAAGTATTTCCCAATGCCTTTGCCGGTAAAGGTTGCTCATAAGGTTTAGGCAACTGCACCTTCTTTTTTTGAGCCCCTGAATTTTCATTATCAGGCATCCGAAGCACGGCTATAAAAAATCCTTCTCCATCCAACTGATAAGGCCAGAAACGATATCCCGGAATACCATGTGCTGAGCTCTCAGATTCGGCAATTCCCCACTCAGGTGGCAGCTCTAAACGACACCCATGCAGTCCCTTTTGGGCAAAAAGGTAATCAAGGATATCTTCGTTTTCTTCTTTCGAAAATGAACAGGTTGAGTAAATCAAAAATCCCCCGGGACGAATGGCCGGAAGGATGCTGCTGAGAATTTTTTTTTGTCTCTCTGCACAAAAGATTACCTGTGATTCACTCCAGCTGTTAGCCACACGCGGGTCGCGACGAAAAAGTCCGGAACCTGAACAGGGAACATCTGCAAGCACAACATCAAAAACTGCGCCTACAGAAGCAATGGTTTCTGCTTCTGCCCGCGTCACCAGGGTGCGGCAATTGCCCCATCTGGTCATGTTTTCCCTGAGGATGGCATTGCGTGCGGCAATCACTTCATTGCTCACAAGCACATCATCATCACCCAGATGATCACACATGATGAGCGACTTTCCTCCGGGTGCTGCGCATAAATCAAGCCATGCATGGGGTGCTTCTTTTTGCATAGGCAGCACCGAGAGTACATGATCCAGGAACATGGAGCTGGCTTCCTGCACATAGTAACGACCGGCATGCCATAAAGGATCAGATATGAATGAAGGCCTTTCCAAGAGCGTTATCCCGCTGGGGCACCAGGGAACCGGCTTCCCCATAAAACTTTCAGAAAAAACCTTTCCTTCAGCAGAAAAACGAACAGAGACCTTCGCATCACGGGTATGCGCCTCTTGCATGCGCTCCCGCTGAAAGGAAGGAATGCCCGACAAAGCATGTAATAAATCTGAAGGCAGTTGCATGAAGAAACAAACCGAAAAGGCAGCGCCTCAAAGGTAATTCCCCGGGCCTGCAAATACACCCTTGTGGATCTAACAGCCCTGATTTTTGACCGAACAAATTTGTTTAAAACTTGTTAGAATCTAGCAAAACCCCTTAAATACTGGTGTTTTTTGCCTAATTTTGTTGGCCTTTTAGAATAAGTCTAAATAAGGAAAATTATGATAACTGTTTCAGAATCAGCAAAAGAAAAAGTGTTTAACCTGATGCGTGAAGAGAACCGACCGCAGAACAGCATCATTCGGGTAGGTGTGGCCGGTGGGGGTTGCAGTGGCTTGTCGTACCAGTTGGAATTTGATACCACCCTAAAGGAAGGCGACCAAGTTTTTGAAGACAAGGGGGTAAAAATTGCAGTAGACAAAAAATCTTTCCTCTACCTTGTGGGAACCGAGCTGGACTATACAGGCGGTCTCAACGGCAAAGGATTTGTATTTAACAACCCAAATGCATCCCGCACATGCGGATGCGGAGAGAGTTTTTCGGTATAAGCGCATCGCATGGAAATTATTGAAGAACTTACCTCAGGAGAATACAAATACGGTTTTGTTACCGACATCGCTTCAGACAATGCGCCCAAGGGCCTAAGTGAAGATATTATCCGATTTATTTCGGCCAAGAAAAACGAGCCTTCCTGGCTTCTTGAAAAACGACTCGAAGCATATCGTTTCTGGTTGGGCATGAGTGAGCCGGAGTGGGCCATGGTGCATTACCAAAAACCCGATTTTCAGGATATCATTTATTACTCGGCACCCAAACCCAAAAAACAACTGAATAGCCTAGATGAAGTTGACCCCGAATTGCTGCGGACCTTTCAGAAACTGGGAATCTCCCTCGAAGAGCAGAAACGGCTGAGTGGTGTGGCCGTAGATTTTGTGATGGACAGTGTGTCGGTAAAAACTTCTTTCAAAGAAAAACTTGCCGAGCTGGGCATTATTTTCTGCAGTTTCAGTGAAGCAGTGCAGGAGCATCCTCAACTTGTACAAAAGTACATGGGTACCGTTGTACCTCATACCGATAATTTTTACGCAGCACTCAATAGTGCAGTATTTACTGATGGTTCCTTTTGCTACATCCCCAAAGGGGTGCGATGCCCCATGGAACTATCCACTTATTTTCGCATCAACTCTGCAGGTACCGGACAATTTGAACGCACCTTGATTGTGGCCGATGAAGGTGCTTATGTGAGCTATCTCGAAGGTTGTACCGCACCCATGCGCGATGAAAATCAGTTGCATGCAGCCGTGGTAGAAATTGTGGCCATGAAAGATGCTGAAGTAAAATACAGCACTGTGCAAAACTGGTATCCCGGAGACAAAGACGGCAAAGGAGGTATTTTTAACTTCGTAACAAAACGGGGAATCTGTTTGGGCAATCACTCAAAAATCAGTTGGACCCAGGTCGAAACCGGTTCGGCTGTTACCTGGAAATATCCCTCTGTAATCCTCAAAGGAGACAATAGCATCGGAGAATTTTTTTCGGTGGCAGTAACCAATAACCACCAGCAGGCCGATACCGGCACCAAGATGATTCATCTTGGAAAAAATACCCGCTCCACGATTGTCTCTAAAGGAATCTCCTGCGGATATAGCAACAACTCCTATAGGGGATTGGTGAAGGTGCACAAGGGTGCAGAAAATGCACGCAACTTCAGCCAGTGCGACAGCCTGCTGATGGGAGATAAATGCGGTGCACACACCTTTCCGTATATCGAAATACAAAATCCCACGGCTATTGTGGAGCATGAAGCCACCACATCCAAAGTGGGAGAAGACCAGATTTTTTACTGCAAACAAAGAGGTATTGACAACGAAAAAGCCATTGGCCTTATCGTAAACGGATATTGCAAGGATGTGTTTGATCACTTGCCTATGGAGTTTGCAGTAGAAGCCCAAAAATTATTAAGTCTGAGCCTCGAAGGTTCTGTTGGATAAAAAATATGCTGAGCATTAAAAACCTAAAAGCTTCCGTTGAAGGAAAAGAAATTTTAAAAGGGCTAAACCTCGAAGTAAAAGCCGGAGAAGTTCATGCCATTATGGGCCCTAATGGCTCAGGAAAATCCACCCTGGCCTCTGTGCTCAGTGGACGCCAAGGATACGAGGTTACGGAAGGAGAAATACTTTTTGAAGGAAAAAACCTCCTCGACATGGAACCTGAAGACCGTGCCAGAGAAGGTGTTTTTCTGGCTTTTCAGTATCCGGTAGAAATACCCGGCGTAAGCAACATCAACTTCCTGAAAACAGCAGTGAATGAAATTCGCTCCTATCGCGGACTTGGTCCCATGGAACCCAAAGAGTTTCTGGCCCGCGTGAAAGAGAAACAAAAAATGATGGAGCTCGACGGCAGACTGGTCAACCGAAGCGTGAACGAAGGTTTTTCGGGAGGTGAAAAAAAACGCAACGAAATTTTCCAAATGGCCATGCTGGAGCCCAAACTTGCCATCCTTGATGAAACCGATAGCGGACTCGATATTGATGCTCTTCGTGTGGTTTCTGCAGGGGTAAATCAATTGCGCTCCCCGCACAATGCTTTTATCGTAGTAACCCATTACCAGCGCCTTCTTGATTATATTGTACCTGATGTGGTGCATGTGTTGTATCAGGGACGCATCGTTAAATCGGGCCCAAAAGAACTTGCCCTGGAACTGGAAGAAAAAGGATACGACTGGATTAAATCTGAACCGGGAAACATTAGTCACATAAACATTTGATTGCCATTCCTGAACATGCTGATGGAACCTACCACAAAAACCGATGCATTGCGGGAACTGAGAGAAAGAGCCAAGCTTCTTTTTCAAAAGGATGGACTCCCCGACAAACACCACGAGGAATATAAGTATTGCGATATTACGCGCTACTGGAACACTGATTTTGCGCAACATCCGGACACCCACTCTTCGCCTCAAATAAACATCCAAAGTCAACTTGAAAAATGGCATATCACACCCGATGATTTGCTGTTTGTGTTTGTCAACGGAGAACTGATTTCCTATCCGGAACAAGCCATTCTGGGAATCGTCTTCCGGCAGTCTGATGAAACCCCCGGTGAAGGTGAATCTGCTCCCGGTACTTTCGCCAAACCCGAAGATGATCCTTTGCTTGCCCGTCACTATTCAGTCCTTCAAAAATATTTTTCACTCCAAGTACTGCCCAAAACACAAGTAGAGCAAACACTTGTTTTTTTGCATATAAGCGATGTTACTGTTCCTTGTGGAATTTCGATGCATAAATGCTTCAGTGTAGGGTCTCTGGCTCAGGTATCTGTGAAACAGATTTATTGCAGCACAGGAGGATCCGGTCACCTGGTGCAAAGTACAGACGAATGGAACCTGATGCCGGGTGCCTCAGTACACAACCTCCGTATTCAGGAAGAAACGCCCGAGGCTATTCTCCTGCATCATACCTGTGCACATGTTCAGGCCAATGCAAGCATGAATGATTACCTGATTACACTCAGCGGAAAACTTGTGCGCAACAACACGGTATTCCGGTTGGCCGGAAAAAATGCTCAGTCGCACTTGTATGGACTTTATCTCACGGGCGACCAGATGCTCACCGACAACCACACTTTAGTGGATCACAGGGTGAGCGATTGCTACAGTAATGAGCTCTACAAAGGCATTCTCGACGGGAAATCAATTGCCGTATTTAACGGGAAAATATTTGTGCGCAAAGACGCCCAAAAAACAAATGCTTACCAGTCGAACAAAAATATTTTGCTTTCGCCTCAATCAACCATTAACACCAAACCTCAGTTGGAAATTTTTGCCGATGATGTAAAATGCAGTCACGGCACCAGCACAGGAAGGCTGGATGAAGCGGCCATGTTTTATCTCAAATCCCGTGGAATAGGAGAAGCATGGGCACGCAAACTTTTATTGATGGCATTTGCCGACGACATGGCGGATAAAATTCCTTCCGAAAACGACAGGCTGATGCTTCGCGGCATCCTTGAAAACCGCCTGGCACAAGCGCCACATGTTTAGCCTCGACCAAATAAAGGAGATACGAAAGCAGTTTCCGATTCTGGAAAGAAAAGTAAACGGTGCGCCGCTTGTCTATTTAGATAATGCAAGCACCACTCAAAAACCCCTCGCCGTTATCAATGGCATCCGCGATTACTATCAGCTAAACAACAGCAATGTGCACCGGGGCGTGCATACACTCTCTCAAGAGGCTTCTGCATTGTATGAAAAGTCCCGCGAAAAAACAGCTTCATGGTTTGGTGTACAAGTGGGTGAAATTGCTTTTACCTCCGGCACAACTGAAAGCATTAATCTGATTGCCCGCGGGTTTCTCGCCCCAAGGCTCATCCCCGGTGACGAAATTCTGCTCACAGGGATGGAACACCATAGCAACATCGTGCCTTGGCAGATGATTGCAGAAGAAAAAGGAGCGCATATCAGTGTCATACCCGTGAAGAAAGATGGTACACTCGATATGGATGAAGCAAACAAACTGATGCATGAAAAAACACGGATGCTTGCTTTTACCCATGTGAGCAATACTATGGGAACCATAAATGATGCAGCGACGCTGTGTGCACTTGCCAGACAAAAGAATATTCCTGTGCTTGTTGACGGCGCTCAATCTGCTCCTCACATGCAAGTAAACCTACGGGAGCTCAACTGTGATTTTTTTGTTTGTTCTGTGCACAAATTGTATGCAGGTATGGGATTGGGAATTCTCTATGTACATCCTTCCCGTATTCCTCAACTTCATGCCTGCAAAGGAGGAGGAGGAATGATTAAGGAAGTGAGTTTCGAAAAAACAAGCTACGCCGATTTTCCCTTGATGATGGAGGCCGGTACACCCAATGTGGAAGCGGTGGTTAGTCTTAGTCATGCGTTTGGTTTTTTGGAGCAAACAGGCATGGAAAATATCCGGAAGCATGAAGATGCACTCTGCGCAAAACTCATCGAGGGATTGCAGCGAATACATGGCATCCGCATAATCGGACAAGCCAAAGAAAGGGCCTCTGTGGTATCATTTGTGGCAGAGGGAATACATCCTTTCGATATTGGTACTTTGCTCGATCAGCAAGGAATTGCCGTAAGAACCGGACACCACTGCACACAACCTCTTATGAAACAGTTTGGCTTGCCCGGAACGGTGCGTGCTTCGATGGGGATGTACAATACCGAGGAAGAAATTGAAGTTTTGCTGAGAGGTCTTGAAAAAGCATTGAAGATGTTGAGATGAAAATTAATTTACATTGTAAATTCATGATTTTATAAATACATAACAGTTAAGCATTTCATCATCTCGTGATTTCCTATAAATATTTCATTCTCATAGGTCTGTTTTTTCTGGTTTGGGCATTCCTTTCCTGGAAAGGAATGAATCCATTTGCATGGTTTGGTAAACTTCCCGGCGACCTGCGTTTTCAAAGCAACCGGACAGAGGTGTTTATCCCGCTTACTTCAATGCTAATCATTAGTATTGTTCTTAGCCTGATTGGATATTTTTTTCAGCGCTGGTGAATCCCGGAGGGCTAGTTCCGTTTTCATAGCAGCATTCTTTTAGTTCAATTCCCCAAAATCACGAAATGAGGAGCTAAGTGAACCTATCAAACAGTTTAGGTAATTGCAAACAAACTATTGCCGGCACAACAAGAAAAAAAACCCTGCCTAAAGAGACAGGGATTTTATATCTGTTTAATTTAGAAGTTATGCTACCTGTTGTCTGGCTTTCTGTTTATTGGCATATGCAGCAGCGGCTTCACGCACCCAGGCACCTTCATAATGCGCTTTTTGACGCACATGTAAACGCTCGGTATTGCAAGGACCATTGCCTTTAATCACTTCAAAAAATTCATCCCAGTTGATGGTTCCGTAATCGTAATGTCCGCGCTCCGCATTCCATTTTAGGTCCTTGTCAGGAATAACCAGACCTGCAAATTCAGCCTGAGGCACGGTACGGTCTATAAAACGCTGACGCAAATCGTCATTGGATTCCAGTTTCACTTTCCATTTCATCAGATCCACACTGTTAGGTGATTTGTCGTCCGGGGGACCAAACATCATGATAGAAGGCCACCACCAGCGGTTGAGCGCATCTTGTGCCATCTGCTTTTGCTGTTCGGTTCCCTTGGCCATGGCCAAGATCAATTCATATCCCTGCCGATTGTGAAAACTCTCTTCCTTGCAGATACGCACCATGGCGCGGCTGTATGGGCCATAAGAACCTCGTGCAAGCATGGTTTGATTCATGATGGCTGCACCATCTACCAACCAGCCAATGGCTCCAATGTCTGCCCAGGTGAGTGAGGGATAGTTGAATATGCTCGAATATTTCGCTTTACCCGTGATGAGCTGCTCCAACATTTCCTGTCTGTCCATGCCCAGGGTTTCAGCGGCACTGTAGAGGTAAAGCCCATGGCCTGCCTCATCTTGTACTTTGGCAAGCAAAATTGCTTTTCGCCTCAGGCTTGGGGCACGGGTAATCCAGTTTCCTTCTGGAAGCATACCTACTATTTCCGAATGTGCATGCTGGGAAATCATACGGATGAGTTGCTTTCGGTAAGTATCGGGCATCCAATCCTTAGGCTCGATTTTGTGACCGGCGGCAATCTTTGCTTCAAATTCTTTTTGGGCAGTTTGTGTATCCATGGTTATTGGTATGTTTGCTTACTATTGTATGTTCATTTCCGGAATATCACCTTCCACCACAAGGTGGCCTTCGGTGGCATTGCGTATTTGATCGGTGCTGATGCCCGGTGCTCGTTCTAGCAGACGGAAGCCTTCGGGAACAATATCTATCACCGCCAATTCGGTAACTATTTTTTTTACACACTTCACACCGGTGAGAGGCAAGGTGCATTTTTTCAGCAGTTTTGATTCTCCTGCCTTGTTCACATGCTGCATCGCAACGATGATGTTTCGGGCACTGGCAACCAAATCCATGGCGCCGCCCATGCCTTTCACCATTTTTCCGGGAATCTTCCAGTTGGCAATATCACCTTCCTGACTCACTTCCATGGCGCCCAGCACGGTAAGCTGTACATGTTCTCCTCGGATCATGGCAAAGCTGGTGGAGGAATCAAAAAAAGATGATCCTGGCAGGGTTGTGATGGTTTGCTTGCCTGCGTTTATCAGATCAGGATCTACATCCTTTTCAAATGGAAAAGGACCCATTCCCAACAAACCGTTTTCGCTTTGCAAAACAACATGAATACCTTCTGGAATGTAATTGGCCACGAGCGTGGGAATACCTATACCCAGGTTTACATAGTATCCGTTTTTGAGCTCCTTTGCGATGCGTTTGGCTATTCCGTTTTTGTCAAGCATATTGTTAAGGATACAAATATATCACTCTTGTGCTTTTCGAAGTTTTATCTTTACAGGCAATTAACCTCTATAAACCATGAAAGCCCTTAAAATGTTTGGGATTGGCATGCTTACTTTGATAGCTGCCCTCACCCTGATTGCTTTTTTTCTGCCCCCCGTTTCAATTGTTACCCGTTCCCGCGAGATTAAAGCCCCACCCCGGGCAGTCTTTAACATGATTAACGACCTGCACCACTGGAAAGAGTGGTCGCCCTGGAGCCGTATGGATACCGCCATGAAAATGAATTATACCGGTCCACAGGCAGGAGCAGGAGCCGGCTATTCCTGGGATAGCCAAAACCCCAATGTGGGTGCCGGCAATTTGGTCATCATTAGAAGCATTCCTTACGACAGCATCAGCACCCGTATGAACTTTGGTAAAATGGGCACCTCTTATGCTCATTTTAAAATCACAGGCGGCGAGGGTGGACAAACCAGTAAAGTATCCTGGACGCTTGACTGTAAAGGAGAGGATATGAGTTGGTTATGGATGGTGCCAAGCAGGTATTTCAATTTGTTTATGGACGACATGATTGGCCCTGATTTCGAGAGGGGTCTTGCTGCCCTTGAGCAGGCTGCCCAAAGTCATCCCATAGCGGAAGAAGGCAAGGTGATTGCATTAAGCGAAACAAAGGTAAAGCCGTTTTATTACATTAGCCTGGAGGCCCGGGCAAAGATGAGCGAGATTGGACCTGTGCTTGGACGACTCTATGGTGAGCTGCAACAAAAATTACAGCTTGAAAACCTACAAATGGCCGGTCCACCCATGGCCATGTATCCCGACTACAAGCCCGGCGACCCGTATATGCGTGTGGTGGCCATGATGCCTACCCATTCTTCCTGCAAAGGAACCTGTTCCGAAAATATGCAGTGTGGTATCACCAAAGAAGGGACGGCTCTGGTGGCCACTTTCCAAGGTCCTTATGACAAAACTGAGGCAGCTTATGATACACTGATGAAGGTGATGGAGCAAAAAAAACTTAAACCTGCAGGTGATCCTTATGAGGAATATGTGAATGATCCTGCAGAAGTAAAAAGTCCGGCCGATTACCTTACCCGTATTTACTGGCCGGTGCATTAAGGTTCTCGTGAGCTGTATATGATAACCGTATTGATCCGGTATTTGCTTTTGTGTGGAAATACGGCAATGCCCACATATTTGTAGTTTGCATCTAGGATTTGTTTCCGGTGGCCTGTTCCACTCACGCCTTCATCAATAAGCAAGTCCATCACGATATCACCTCCTTTGTCATAGCCATACTGAAGCGACTCTGCTATATCATCAATTGATTGTAGGATGTTTCGTGTGCGGACGCTAAATGTTTTTCCTCCGCTACCTGTATGTCCTGTTTTACCTGTATTGCCCATATCTCTTGCATGCTGCATGGCCAGGCTATCCAGTGTGGCACTACGCAATAAAATTTCTGTGGGTTTGCTTTTTCGCAAATCAGCCATGAGGGAAACCACATAAGCAGTTTTCTTTGTCTTGCTTGAATCCAAATAGAGAGGTAAATCTTTGCTGAGCACAACATCCGGATGTGCACGGATGTGGTTTAACACCTCCAGTACTTCCTTTTCTGCTCTCCGGCAGTTGGCAGCATCAGGGTTTTGTGACCGGGATACATGCACATATAGCATGAAAAAGGAAATCAGACAAAGGGTTTTCCTAAGCATGTCGGATGATGTCTCTTGCACCTGCCTGTGCAGCGGGGGTGATTACAATATCGCTGATGTTCACATGCGCCGGTCTGGAAACTGCAAAGCCAATGATCTCGGCTATGTCCTTTCCTGAGAGTGGGGTAATTCCCTGGTATACACCTGATGCTTTTTGAGCATCACCCTGGTAACGCACCAGTGAGAATTCTGTTTCTGCCATGCCCGGGGCAATGTTTGTTACTTTGATGCCAAACGGAAGCATATCTATGCGCATGCAGCGGGAAAGTGCATCAACTGCAAATTTAGTGGCACAATACACATTCCCGTTGGGATAAGGCTCTTTTCCTGCCACAGAGGCAATGTTTATAATATGGCCTTTTCCTCTCAGCGTCATGGCCTTGCCGATGGTGCGGGTCATGTACAACAAGCCTTTGATATTGGTATCAATCATGGTTTCCCAGTGACTGATTTCTCCATCCTGAATGGGAGACATGCCCATGGCAAGTCCGGCATTGTTCACCAAAACATCCACTTCTTTAAAACCCGGCGGGAGTTGCTCCACAGAGGCTTTGCATGCCTCATAATCCCTTACATCAAAAACCGCACAATGCACTTTGGTTCCATTTGCTTCAAGTTCTTTTTTCACCTCTTCAAGTTTGTGTTTTCTTCGTGCGTTCAGGATCAGGTGATAACCCTGTTTGGCCAGAACTCTGGCGGTTTCAAGGCCAATACCGGAGGAAGCTCCGGTGATATATGCGATGGGATTCATGATGCGCAATTTACTAACTTTATCAGGCATATAACGCTGTAGCATCTACTCAAATTGCTTACTGTGAAAAAAAGCGAATGTGGCATTTCAGTTAATATTTCAATTTACTTTGTACAGAGTAAAATACTTTGTAACCATTCACTTCCTACATGTTTGACATAGACAAATGGCAGGAGATAGCGGCAAGCATGTCTCGCAACAAGCTGAGAACTTTTCTCACGGGCTTTAGCGTGGCATGGGGTATTTTTATGCTCATCATTCTCTTGGGTTCCGGCAAAGGTCTTGAGAACGGCGTAACTTCCATGTTTGAGGGAGATGCCATCAATTCCATGTGGGTATCCGGCGGACTCACTTCCGTGGCACACAAGGGATACAAAACTTCTCGCGAGGTAAACCTCCGTAATCCTGATTACGATTACATCAAACGCAACAATCCGGAAATTTCATTTATCACTACCAGGATTGATGTGAGAAAAACCTCGGGTATCACCTACCATAACAAGAACTATCCCAATTTTGATATCAAAGCATGTGCACCCGACATGCAGTATGGTGAAAACATCAGCGTGCTTGAAGGTAGGTTTATCAATAAAAAAGACATGCAGCAGGCCCGAAAGATTGCCATTATCGGAGTACCTGTGAAAGAACAAATATTTGGCAGTAAAAATCCTCTTGGTCAATTTATTTTTGTAAATGGAGTAGCTTTCTGTATAACAGGTGTGTTCAAGGACAATGGAGGACCATGGGACAACAAAAGGATTTACATTCCGGCCAAAACTGCACAGGTGGTGTTTATGGGAAACGACAAAGTGGATGAGCTGGTGATTTCCTCAAAAAATCCCGATGCCAATGAAGCCAATGTGCTGGAGTCTCAGATAAGAAACCAGCTTGCATTCAGGCATGAATTTAAATCAGATGACGAGAGAGCCCTTTGGATCAACAATAACCTCGACAACTACAAGAGCATTATGAATGTAATCATGGCCATCCGAATTTTCATCTGGATAATCGGCATAGGAACCATCATTGCAGGCATCATGGGTGTGAGCAATATCATGATGATTACCGTGAAAGAGAGAAC
>Ga0315900_10008177_pt1 | contig 13527 bp, 14 predicted proteins | sample LakEriMetagenome_FD_203521 | JGI IMG/M metagenome (GOLD analysis project Ga0315900, IMG submission 203521) | Freshwater fungal communities from buoy surface, Lake Erie, Ohio, United States - Buoy 12 MA114 | ecosystem: Environmental > Aquatic > Freshwater > Lake > Lake biofilm | place: USA: Lake...
AAGACCTGATCCGCAAGGCGCTCGAGTTCGCGCCGGGCGATCCGTTCATCACCGACAGCCTGGGCTGGGTCGAGTTCCGGCTGGGCAACAAGGCCGAGGCGGCGCGGCTGCTGGAGCAGGCCTACCGCGGCCGCCCCGATGCCGAAATCGCCGCCCACCTGGGCGAGGTGCTCTGGAGCCTCGGCCAGCGGGACCGGGCACTGGCCATCTGGCGCGAAGGCCTGGCCGTGGGCGCCGACAACGAGACCCTCCGCGACACGCTCAAGCGCCTGCAAGTGCGGCCCTGAAGGCACGGGCCTCAAGCCTTTTAGCCAAAGTGAGCGACCACATTTTTAATGCTCGCCGAGCCCTCGTGTCCGGCCTGGGGGTCGGGCCTTGGGCGCTGTGGCTGGCCCCCTCCCTGCTGCTCAGCGGCTGCGCCACCCCGCGACCACCCACACCCTCCGCCGCCGCCCCGGGCCGCTGGAGCGGGCTGATCGCCCTGCGGGTGGCGCAGGATGCCGCCCGTTCCTTCAGTGCGCGTTTCGAGCTCGAAGGCTCGGCACGGGAAGGACTGCTGGAACTGCGCACGCCCCTGGGCACCACCGCCGCGCGGGTCGACTGGTCGCCGGCCGGCGCCCGGCTGCGCACGCCCGGGCAGCCAACCCGGCAAGCGGCCTCGGTGGACGCGCTGCTGGAAGCGGCCACCGGCACGGCGTTGCCGGTGGCGGCGCTGTTCGACTGGCTCGCCGGCGTGCCCACGCCGGTGGCCGGCTGGCAGCCCGACCTGTCGCAACGGGCCGCGGGCCGCCTGTCGGCGCGGCGGGCCCATCCGGCAGCTGAAGTGCGCCTCGTGCTGGAGGCGCCATGACCGCTCCGCGCCCCCTCAACGACCTTCCGGCACCTGCCAAGCTCAACCTGTTCCTGCATGTGACCGGGCGGCGGCCGGATGGCTACCACCTGCTGCAGTCGGTGTTCATGCTGGTGGACTGGCAGGACACCCTCCATCTGGCGCACCGGCCCGGCGGCGCCCTCAGCCGCGAAGACCTGCTGGCCCCGCTGCCGGCGGACGACCTGTGCCTGCGGGCCGCCCGGGCACTGCAGGCGGCCACCGGCTGCACCCAAGGGGCGCACATCGCCATCGCCAAGCGGCTGCCGGCCCAGGCCGGGATGGGTGGCGGCTCGTCGGATGCGGCCACCTGTCTGCTCGGGCTCAACCGCCTGTGGGGGCTGGGCCTGACCCGCCGCCAACTGGCCGCCATCGGCCTGCAACTGGGCGCTGATGTGCCGTTTTTCCTGCTCGGGCGGTCGGCCTGGGTGGAGGGCATCGGCGAGCAGCTCAAGGCGGTTGACCTACCCCCGGCCCGGTTCGTGGTGGTCAAGCCGCCCGAGGGGCTCGAGACTGCCCGTATCTTTGCCCATCCAGACCTTCATCGCGCGACGGAGCCTGCTATACTCTCGGGCTTTGCTGCAGATCCCTATGGCTTTGGCCGGAACGACCTGCAGCCGGTTGCCCAAAGGTTGTGCCCCGCGGTGTCCCAGGCCCTGTCCTGGTTGAGTGCGCAAGGCCTGCAGCCCCGGATGACCGGCTCCGGAAGTGCGGTGTTTGCGCATTTGCCTCCGGGCCAGGCGGTGCTGCCGGCCCCCGCGGGTTGGCAGGCGCAGGTTTGCAGCAACATGGCGGCGCATCCCCTGGCGGGATGGGCAGCCAGCGACGATTGATCGGTCATCGGCCTGCAAGGGCCGGTGTCCTGTGTAGGGGAGTCGCCAAGTTGGTCAAGGCACCGGATTTTGATTCCGGCATGCGAGGGTTCGAGTCCTTCCTCCCCTGCCAAATCCACGCAAGGGCCCCTTCCGAGGGACCCTCCCGAGGGCGGCCGCCTTCCATCCTGGTGGGGCGGCGGCTGTTGTCCAGGCAAAGTTGAATCCGGTTCGCTGGCTCCGCACATGCAGGCTGCTCCCCATCCCGACTTCATGGTGTTCACCGGCAACGCCAATCCGGCGCTGGCCGCCGAGATCGCCGGCCACCTGGGCATCTCGCTCGGCGCGGCCTCGGTGGGGCGCTTTTCCGACGGCGAAGTCACCGTCGAGGTCAACACCAACGTGCGCGCCCGCGACGTGTTCGTGGTGCAGTCCACCTGCGCACCCACCAATGAAAACCTGATGGAACTGCTGATCATGGTCGATGCGCTCAAGCGCGCCTCGGCCGAACGCATCAGCGCCGTCATCCCCTATTTCGGCTATGCGCGCCAGGACCGCCGCCCGCGCTCGACCCGGGTGCCGATCTCGGCCAAGGTGGTAGCCAACCTGCTGCAGACCGTCGGCGTGGCCCGCGTGCTCACGATGGACCTGCACGCCGACCAGATCCAGGGCTTCTTCGACATCCCGGTGGACAACATCTACGCCTCGCCGGTGCTGCTGTCAGACCTGCGCCAGAAGAACTACGACGACCTGATCGTGGTCTCGCCCGACGTGGGCGGCGTGGTGCGGGCCCGCGCGCTGGCCAAGCAACTGGGCTGCGACCTGGCCATCATCGACAAGCGCCGCCCGCGCGCCAACGTGTCTGAAGTGATGCACGTGATCGGCGAGATCGAGGGCCGCAACTGCGTGATCATGGACGACATGATCGACACCGCCGGCACGCTGGTCAAAGCCGCCGAAGTGCTCAAGGAGCGCGGCGCCAGGAAGGTGTATGCCTACTGCACGCACCCGATCTTCTCCGGCCCGGCCATCGAGCGCATCGCCAAGGGCAGCGCGCTCGATGAAGTGGTCGTCACCAACACCATCCCCCTGTCCGACGGGGCCCGCGGCTGCGGCAAGATCCGCCAGCTGTCGGTGGCGCCTCTGATCGCCGAAACGATCCAGCGCATCGCCAAGGGCGAGTCGGTCATGAGCCTTTTCTCGGAGCAGGAAAACCTGTTCTGAGATCGTCGTGGCCCGCCTGTTCTGGGCGGGCTTTTTTGCAACGGAGTCACACTGGTCGCGGTGGACTCTTCAGGAGTGAACCATGAAATTTGTCGCCTTTGAGCGCGCCAAGCAGGGAACGGGTGCGAGCCGCCGTCTGCGCAACACGGGCAAGACGCCCGGCATCGTCTACGGTGGCCAGGGCCAGCCGCAGCTGATCGAGCTCGATCACAACGCCCTGTGGCACGCCCTCAAGAAAGAGGCGTTCCACTCGTCCATCCTCGAGATGGAACTCGCGGGCAAGAGCGCCAAGGTGCTGCTGCGTGACGTGCAGTACCACCCGTTCAAGCCGCTGGTGCTGCATGTCGACTTCCAGAAGGTCGATGCCAACACCAAGCTGCACATGAAGGTGCCGGTGCACTACGTGAAGGCCGACGAGTCCCCGGCGGTCAAGCTCGATGCCTGCGTGATCAACCATGTGGTGTCCGAACTGGAAATTGCCTGCCTGCCGGCCGATCTGCCCGAGTTCATCGAGGTCGACCTGTCTGGCCTGAAGAAAGGCATGTCCCTGCACCTGGACGAAATCAAGCTGCCCAAGGGCGTGGCGGCCGTCACCCACGGCAAGAAGAACCCGGTGCTGGTCTCGGTGGTGTCGCCGGTCGAAGAGGTGGCCGAGCCCGCGGGGGCGGCAGCAGCGCCTGCGGCCGCCGACGCCAAGGCCGACGCCAAGCCGGCCAAGAAGTAAGGCGCGCGCGCCGGTGGGGGCCCTCGGGCACCTGCCGGCCGAACGCCGGCCCGGAGCCCGCCTCGCGCGGGCTTTTTTGCGCCCGGGCCGCCGGCAGCCGCCCGCGCAGGGCCGGTTCGCGGCGCGGGTCTTTTCGACTTTAATTGGCATCCATGATCAAGCTGTTTGTCGGCCTGGGTAACCCGGGCCCGGAATACGAGGCCACCCGTCACAACGCGGGCTTCTGGTGGATCGACGGCCTGGCCCGCCAGCTGGGGCTGCACCTGTCGTCCGATCGGGCCTACCACGGCCTCGTGGCACGCGGCAGCGTGGGCGGACAGAACGTGTGGCTGCTGCAGCCGCAAACCTTCATGAATGTCTCGGGCAAGTCGGTGGCAGCGCTGGCGCGGTTTTTCAAGATCGGGCCGCAGGAGATCCTGGTGGTGCATGACGAGCTCGATGTGCCGCCGGGGCAGGCCAAGCTCAAGTTCGGCGGCGGGCACGGCGGGCACAACGGCCTGCGCGACATCCATGCGCAATTGGGCACGGGCGACTACTGGCGCCTGCGCATCGGCATCGGGCATCCGGGCGTGAAATCAGAGGTGGCCGACTGGGTGCTGCGCAAGCCCGCCCCGGCCGAGCGTGAATCAATCGAGGACTGCGTGGCCCGCACGCTCAAGGCCGCGCCGGCTCTGCTCGAAGGCGACATGACCGGCGCCACCCAGCAGGTGCACACGCACAAGCCGCCCCGGCCCAAGCCGCCACGGCCGGAAGGGGTATGAGGGTGGCGGGGCCCTGTTCCTCAGCGAGGGCTGGCTGACGAATCCGGAAAGTGCGGCGCGACCGGGGCATCTGGCACGTCTGCCTGTGTGAGCCGCCGATACTTTTGCAGCAGGGTCTCCCGGTCTTCCACCCGCTGCGGGTTGACCGGAATGCAGGCCACCGGGCAGACCTGCACGCACTGCGGCTCGTTGAAATGCCCGACGCATTCGGTGCATTTGTCAGGGTCGATCTGGTAGATCTCGGGCCCGAGGAAGATCGCCTGGTTCGGGCACTCGGGCTCGCAGACGTCGCAGTTGATGCATTCGTCGGTGATCATCAAGGCCATCGGGGGACTCCTCTCGCGTCTGGCATTATCCGCGCTCCATGGGCCTTTTCCTCGTCAAGCGCCTGATCACCCTGGTGGCCACGTTGGCGGCCACCTCGGTGGTGGTCTTCCTGGTGCTGGAAGTGTTGCCGGGCAACGCCGCGCAGGTGCTGATGGGCCCCGACGCCTCGCCTGAGGCGGTGGCCGCCCTGACCGCCAAGCTCGGGCTCGACCAGCCTGCCACCACCCGCTACCTGCAATGGATCACTGGCCTTCTGCACGGCGACCTGGGCGTGAGCCATGCCTATGGCACGCCGGTGGGCGAGCTGGTGGTCGAGCGTCTGGCGCTGACCGTGCCCCTGGCCATTTTGGCGATGCTGCTCACGGTGGCACTGGCCCTGGCGGCCGGGGTGTATGCCGCCAGCCGCCACAACCGCGCGGGGGATGTGGGCATCATGGGCCTCACGCAGGTGGGCATCGCGATTCCCAACTTCTGGTTCGCAATCCTGTTGATCCTGCTGTTTTCGGTGCATCTGCAATGGTTCTCGGCCGGGGGCTTCCCGGGCTGGGGCGAGGGACTGCTGCCCGGGCTGCAGGCGCTGCTGCTGCCAGCGGTGTCGCTGGCGGTGGTGCAGGCGGCCATTCTGGCGCGCATCACCCGCTCGGCGGTGCTGGAGGTGCTGCGGGAGGATTTCGTGCGCACTGCGCGGGCCAAGGGCGCCTCGCCGCGCCGGGTGCTGTGGGGCCATGTGCTGCGCAATGCGCTGATTCCGGTGATCACCGTGATGGGCCTGCAGTTCGCCGAGCTGCTGGCGGGCACCATCGTGGTCGAAAGCGTGTTCTACCTGCCGGGGCTGGGGCGGCTGATCTTCCAGTCGATCGCCAACCGTGACCTGGTGGTGGTGCGCAACTGCGTGCTGCTGCTGGCGGTGATGGTGATCGTGGTGAATTTCGTGGTCGATGTGCTGTATGCCGTGATCGACCCACGGGTGAAGGCGAGCGACCTGTGAGCGTCCCGTCCATGTCCGTCCAGCCCGTGAGCTTCCTGCGACGCGCCCTGCGCCATCCGAGCTTCGCCATCGGCGCGGCGCTCACCACGCTGCTGGTCCTGGCCGCGGTGCTGTCGTTCGCCTGGACGCCCCATTCGGCCTATGACATCGACATGGCCCTGCGCCTGCGCGCGCCCGATGGCACGCACTGGCTCGGCACCGACCCTTATGGGCGCGACGTCGCTTCGCTGCTGCTGGTGGGCGCGCGGGCATCGATCGCCGTCGGCGTGATCGCGGTGGGCATTGGACTGCTGGCGGGCGCGGCCCTGGGGCTGCTGGCCGCTGGCCGCGGCGGCTGGGTGGAAGAAGGGGTGATGCGGGTGGCGGACTTCGGCTTTGCCTTTCCCGCCATCCTCTCGGCCATCATGCTCACCGCGGTGTTCGGGCCGGGCATGGTCAACGCGATCATCGCCATCGGCATCTACAACATTCCCACGTTCGCGCGCATCACACGGGCCAGCGCCAAGGCGGTGTGGACGCGCGACTACGTGCTGGCCGCGCGGGCCGCCGGCAAGGGGCGCGTGCGCATCACGTTCGAGCATGTGCTGCCCAACATCGCATCGGTGCTGATCGTGCAGGCCACGATCCGCTTTGCCATCGCGATCCTGGCCGAGGCGGCACTGTCGTACCTGGGCCTGGGCACCCAGCCGCCGCAACCCTCCTGGGGGCGCATGCTCAGTGAGGCGCAGACCCTGATGTTCCAGGCACCGATGCTGGCGGTGTTTCCGGGCGTGGCGATTGCGCTGTCGGTGCTGGGACTCAACCTGCTGGGGGACGGCCTGCGGGACCTGCTGGACCCCCGGCTGGCGAGGCGGCGATGACAGGCACACCAATGGCGGAACACGCCCCCCTGCTCGAGGTGCGTGACCTGTGCATCGATCTGCCGGCGCCCGGTGCGCAAGGGCCGGCCGGTGCGGGCTGGGCACGGGCGGTCCGGCATCTGAGCTTCACGCTGGCCCGTGGCGAGACCCTCGGCCTGGTGGGCGAGTCGGGCTGCGGCAAATCGCTCACCTCACTGGCGCTGATGGGACTGCTGCCTGAGGGCGCGCGCGTGAGCGGCAGCATCTGCCTGGACGGCCGCGAGCTGGTGGGCCTGCCCGAACGCGAGCGGGCCACACTGCGGGGCAATCGCCTCGCGATGGTGTTCCAGGAGCCGATGACGGCGCTCAATCCGTTGCACACCGTCGTGCGCCAGGTGGCCGAGCCGCTGCGCCTGCACCGGGGACTCTCAGCCGCGCAGGCGCGGGCGCGCGCGGTCGCCCTGCTAGACCGGGTGGGCATTCCCGACGCGGCGCGGCGGGCCGACGGCTACCCGCACCAGTTCTCCGGCGGCCAGCGCCAGCGCATCACGATCGCGATGGCACTGGCCTGCGAGCCAGACCTGCTGATCGCCGATGAACCCACCACCGCGCTCGATGTCACGGTGCAAAAGCAGATCCTCGATCTGATGCGCGAGCTGGTCGTCGAACGTGGCATGGCCCTGGTGCTCATCTCGCATGACCTGGGCGTGATTGCGGGCAATGTGGCGCGCCTGCTGGTGATGTACGGCGGCGCGCAGGTGGAAGCCGGCCCGACCGCCGACGTGTTCGCACGACGCCGCCATCCCTACACCCAGGGACTGATGGCCGCGCGACCCGGCCTGGGCGGGCCCCGCGGCACGCGGCTGGCCACCATCGCGGGCACCGTGCCCGAACTGGCGGCATTGCCGGCCGGCTGCCCGTTCGCCGGGCGCTGCGCGCTCACCCAACCGGCCTGCCAGACCGAACGCCCCCCTGTCACCGAGGTGGGCGCGGGCCATGCGGTCGCCTGCCTGCGGCTCGACGAGGCCGCAGCCCAAAGCCCGGGAGCCCGCGCATGACGCCCACCCCGCCCCTGCTGCAGGTGCAGGACCTGGCTCGCACCTTCACCCTGCCCCGCGAGCGGCTGCTGCAGCCGCCGCCGGTGGTGGAGGCTTTGCGCGGCGTGAGCTTCACGCTGCACGCCGGCCGCAGCGTCGGCATCGTGGGCGAGTCGGGATCGGGCAAGTCGACGCTGGCCCGCCTGGTCATGGCGCTGGACCAACCCACCCGCGGGACGGTGCGGTTCGACGGCCAGGACCTGCACGCGCTCGCACCGCAGGCGCTGCGCCGGGCGCGGCGTGATTTCCAGATGGTGTTCCAGGATCCGTATGGCTCGCTCGACCCGCGCCAGACGGTGCTGCGCATCGTGACCGAGCCGCTGCAGGCCCAGGGCGAGCGACGACGCGAGGCGCTGCAGGAAAGCGCCCGCGCGGTGATCGAATCGGTGGGCCTGCGGGCCTCCGACCTGGGCAAGTACCCGCATGAGTTTTCCGGAGGGCAGCGCCAGCGCATCGCCATTGCACGAGCCCTGGTCACGCGGCCCCGGCTGATCGTGGCCGACGAGCCAGTCAGCGCGCTCGATGTCTCGGTGCAGGCCCAGGTGCTCAATCTCATGCAGGACCTGCAGGCCTCCCATGGCGTGACCTACCTGTTGATCAGCCACGACCTCGCCGTGGTGCATCATCTGTGCGACGAGGTGCTGGTGATGTGGCACGGCGAAGTGGTGGAGCGCGGTGACCCGCGGCAGCTGTTCACCGCACCGGTGCATCCCTACACCCGCAGCCTGCTGGAGGCGGTGCCCGCATGGCCTACCGCGCCCCTGGCAGCGGCGCCATGACAGCCGCCCCTTGCCGACCGCCCCGTTTCTGTCCGATGATGGAAAGCTCAGATTCCCTTAGCGACATGTCCAGGAGACCCTGACCGATGATGAACCGACGCGATCTGCTCACCACCTCCGCCAGTCTGGCTGCCCTGGGCGCCCTGCCAGCCAGTGCCCTGGCCCAAGGCCGCAAGGACACCCTCAATCTGGCCATGGCGCTGGAGCCGCCCGGGCTTGACCCCACCGCAGGCGCCGCATCGGCAATCGCCGAGATCACGCACTACAACGTGTTCGAGACGCTCACCAAGATCAACCCGGACGGCAGCGTCTCGCCGCTGCTGGCCGAGAGCTGGGAGGTGTCCCCCGACCTGCGCACCTACACCTTCCGCCTGCGCAAGGATGCGAAATTCCACAACGGCGAACCGTTCAACGCGCGCACCGCGCAGTTCGCGTTCCAGCGCGCCGGCTCCGACAAGAGCACCAACAAGGACAAGCGCACCTTTGCCACGATGGAAACCATCCGTGCGGTCGATGACCACACCCTGGTCATCGTGAACAAGGAGCTGGATCCGGACTTCCTGTTCCTCATGGGCCAGGCCACCGCTGCGATGGTCGAGCCCAAGAGCGCCGACACCAACGCCACCCGGCCGGTGGGCACCGGCCCCTACACGCTGGACAACTGGGTCAAGGGCTCGTCGGTGAGCCTGAAGAAGTGGGACGGCTACCGCGCCGCCGGCGCGGTCAAGATCGCACGGGCCAATTTCCGCTTCATCTCCGACCCCGCGGCCCAGGTGGCGGCGCTGCTGGCGGGCGACATTGACGTCTTCCAGCGCGTGACGCCGCGCAGCGTGGCGCAGTTCCAGGGCAACAACCGCTTCCAGGTGCAGGTGGCCGGCTCGCGGGCCAAGACCATCCTCGCCATCAACAACCGCAAGAAGCCGCTGGATGATGTGCGGGTACGCCGCGCGATCGCTGCTGCGATCGACCGCAAGGCGGTGATCCAGGGGGCGGGCGACGGCTATGGGGCGCCGATCGGCAGCCACTACGTGCCCAGCGCGCCAGGCTATGTCGACACCACCGGCATCAATCCCTACAACCCCGACAAGGCCCGGGCCTTGCTTAAGGAAGCCGGCATCACCACCCCGCTGGAGCTCACGCTCACCCTGCCGCCGCCGCCGTATGCGCGCCAGGGCGGCGAGGTGATCGCCTCGATGCTGGGCAAGGTGGGCATCAACGCCAAATTGCAAAACGTGGAGTGGGCCCAGTGGCTCTCGGGCACTTTCACCAACAAGAACTATGACCTGACGATCATTTCCCACGTCGAGCCGTTTGACCTGGGCAATTTCGCCAAGCCCGATTACTACTGGGGCTACCAGTCGCCCAAGTTCAATGACCTGTACAACCGCTACCGCAACACGCCACGGGCGCAGGACCGGCTCAAGCTGCTGGGGGACATCCAGCGCCTGATCGCCGAAGACAGCGTGCATGCGTTCCTGTACCAGCCGCAATGGGTCTCGGTGGCCAACCGCAACGTGCGCGGCCTCTGGAAGGACATGCCGATCTTCGTGAACGACCTCTCGGCCATGTCCTGGGCATGAGCGGGCCTGGTGCCGGCATGACCGGCGGGCAACGCGCTGGGGCGGCGGCAGCAGCACCGGCCACACCCGCCGGCCTGCACGACCTGCCAGCCACCGAGCTGGTGGCCGCCTACCGCCGTCGCGCGCTGTCGCCGGTGGAGGTCACGCTGGCTGTCCTCGCCCATATCGAGCGATGGGAGCCCCGGCTGCGGGCGCTGTACCTGCCGCGCCCCGAGGCGGCCCTGGCCGAGGCCCGCGCCAGCGAAGGCCGCTGGCGAGAGGGCCAGCCGCTGGGGCCGATCGACGGCGTGCCCCTCACGCTCAAGGACAACATCGCCACCCAGGGCGATCCGTCCCCCCTGGGCACGCAGGCCGTGGGCCTGGCCCCGGCGGCGGCCGATGCGCCGGCCGCCGCGCGGGTGCGTGAGTCCGGCGGGGTGCTTCTGGCCAAGACGACCATGCCCGATTACGGGATGCTGTCCTCCGGCCTGTCGAGTTTCCATCCCCTGACCCGCAATCCCTGGGACCTCTCGAAAAACCCCGGAGGCTCCAGCGCGGGCGCCGGGGCGGCGGCCGCCGCCGGCTACGGCCCGCTGCACCTGGGCACCGACATCGGCGGCTCGGTGCGCTTGCCCGCGGCCTGGTGCGGCATCTTCACCCTCAAGCCAAGCCTGGGGCGCATACCGATCGATCCGCCCTACATCGGGCGCGTGGCCGGCCCGATGACGCGCACCGTGGCCGATGCGGCCCTGTTCATGCGGGTGCTGGCGCAGCCCGATGCGCGTGACAGCATGAGCCTGCCGCCCCAGGCCATCGCCTGGGAGACGGTCGATCCGTCGCAGGCCGAGGCGGCGGTCGAACGCCTGCGAGGCCTGCGCATCGGCCTGCTGCTCGAGGCCGGCTGCGGCCTGCCGGTAGAGCCCGAGACGCTCGCAGCGGTGCAGGCCGCGGCCCGTCGCTTCGAATCCGCGGGCGCGATCGTGGAGCCGATGGTGCCGTTCATGACGCAGGCCATGCTCGATGGCATGGACCATTTCTGGCGCATGCGCTCGCATCTCGATTTGCAGGACCTGCCGCAAGCCCGGCGCAACGCGGTGCTGCCCTATATCCGCGCCTGGGCCGATAGCGCCGCCGGCATGAGCGGCGAGGCGGTGTTCCGCGCGTTCAGCCAGTTCCACGCCACGCGCGTGGCGGCCGTGCGTGCCTGCCAGGCCTATGACTACGTGATCTCCCCCACCGCGCCGGTGGTGGCCTATGCGGCCGAACTGCCCTCGCCCACCAACGACCCGCTGCGGCCACTGGAGCACATCGGGTTCACGGTGCCGTTCAACATGTCGGAGCAACCCGCGGCCTCGATCAACTGCGGCTACACCCGCGCGGGGCTTCCGATCGGACTGCAGGTGGTGGGCCGGCGGTTCGACGACCTGGGCGTGCTGCAGGTGTGCGCGGCGTTCGAGCAGATACGCGAGCCCCAGCGGGCCTGGCCCCTGCCACCCGTGGCGTGACCGGCCTTGCAGGCCGATGAACCTGGGGCTAGCCCTGGGACCGCACCTTGGCCATCAGGCGCGCATGCACGCTCGGAGAGACGAATTTCTCGACCTCACCACCGAGCACCGCGATCTCGCGGACGAAGGTGCTGCTGATGAACTGGTACTTGTCACCCGGGGTGAGGAACACGGTTTCCACCTCGGGCATGAGGTGCCGGTTCATGCCGGCCAACTGGAATTCATAGTCGAAGTCGGTGACCGCGCGCAGGCCGCGCACCATCGCCTTGGCGCCACGGGCGATCACGAAATCACGCACCAGGCCGTCAAAGGTTTCCACGGTCACCTGCGGGTAGGGGCGCAGGGTTTCGCGCGCCATGTCCACCCGCTCCTCCAGCGTGAACATCGCTTTCTTGTGGTGGCCCGCCGCGACGGCGACGATCACGCGGTCGAACAGCTGGCAGGCCCGGCGCACGATGTCCTCATGGCCCAGGGTCATGGGGTCGAAGGTGCCGGGGTAGACGGCGATCACGGAAGTGGCCATGGCGGTCTCCTGGGGGCGGGCTGATGCGGGTGCGCGGGCCGCCCCGGTCGCGGGATTATGACGCGGGGTGGGACACCGCCCGCCGCAGCAGGTGGGCATGCACCGCGCCCGCCCGGAGGTGGCGGTGCAGGCACAGGCCCAGGCCCGGCAGGTCGTCCTGCAGCCAGGGCGCACCGGCTTCCAGGTAGATCCATCCGTCCGGACGCACGCAGGCCGCGGCCGCGGCCAGGGCGGGCGCATGCAGGCCCGCATCGAACGGAGGATCCAGCAGCACCAGGTCGCAGCGGGCGGCCGGAAGGCCACGCAGGGCGGCGACGCCATCGCCCCGCTGCACCTGCACGCGGGCGGCGGCCCCATCCAGGCGCTGCACCAGCGCGCGCAGGGCCTGGGCCTGCGCCGGATCCTGCTCGATCAGCAGCACCCGGCCAGCCCCGCGCGAGGCCGCTTCGAGGCCCAGCGCGCCCGAGCCGGCGAACGCGTCCACGACCTGCCAGCCGGTCAGGTCCTGTCCGAGCCAGTTGAACAGCGTCTCGCGCACCCGGTCGGGCGTGGGCCGCAGGCCGGGGCGGTCGGCCACCGGCAGCCGGCTGCGCCGCCAGAGGCCGCCGATGATGCGCACCTCATGGGGTGCGGTGAGCGGCGCGGCGGAACCGGCGGACGGACGCGACCGGGCGCGAGGCCGGGGGGGCGGGGCAGGCATGGGCGTTAGCTTAACGGGCCCGACCCCCCACCCGACGGGCGGGTCGGGCCGAAAAAAAAGCGCAGCCGGGGCTGCGCTTGAAACTGGCCGAACGCTGCAGGGATGACAACCAGGGCACCTGCAGGGACAGCCGAGCGTACTTTTCTCCCTGAGAGCGTGCCTTCGCGAGCGAACCGGCGGATCCGCACAGCAGGCGGTGTGCAAGCCGGACGGGCCGATCACGGTGACAGCGCGTGGCGATTGTGGTCAGCGCAGCCGCGACAGGCTGTCAGAGGACTGTCACGGCATCAGCGCGCGGGCGCCGCAGGCGGTGTCGGTGCGGGGCCCGGCGCGGTGGTCGACGCACCGACGATGACCGTGACCATGCGCTCGGGCTGGAGCACCCGGCTGAAGGCGGCACGCACCTGCTCGCGCGTGACCCCGGCCACCTGCTGGCGCCAGGTGGCCAGGTAGTCGAGGGGCAGGTCGTTCCAGGCGATGGCCGAGACGTTGTCCAGGAGCTTGCGGTTGGTGTCAATGCGCAGGGCAAATCCGCCGATCAGGTGGTCCTTGGCCGCCTGCAGCTCCACCTCGGTCGGGCCTTCGGCGACGAACCGGGCCACCACCTCCCGCGCGACCTGCACCGCCTGCCGCGCCTGGTCCGGTCGCGTCTGCAGGCCCAGCGAAAAACTTCCCTGCTGCCGCCCCGGCGCGAAGCTGCTGTACACGCTGTAAGACAGCCCTCGCTTTTCCCGCACCTCGGTGGTCAGGCGAGAGACGAAACCGCCCCCGCCCAGGGTGTAGTTGCCCAGGAGGATGGGGAAGAAATCCGGGTCGCTGCG
>Ga0315900_10008178_pt1 | contig 13527 bp, 16 predicted proteins | sample LakEriMetagenome_FD_203521 | JGI IMG/M metagenome (GOLD analysis project Ga0315900, IMG submission 203521) | Freshwater fungal communities from buoy surface, Lake Erie, Ohio, United States - Buoy 12 MA114 | ecosystem: Environmental > Aquatic > Freshwater > Lake > Lake biofilm | place: USA: Lake...
CAACAATACACCTATTGTCACTTGAAAAACTTTTAACTATACCTAATTTGCAAAATATACTTTTGTTAACTTAATTAACACGCGCATGAACCCATCAAAACCAACAGCACTAAAAAAACTACAAGGAACTTATAGAAAAGACCGCGCACCTAAAAATGAATTGCAGCCAACTATCGAAGTGGGATTGGAAGCACCAAGCGAGTTAAACGAATGGGGTTTAAAATTATGGAACGATATTGCAAATGAATATTTAAAGGTTGGATTAATTACAAAACTTGACATTAGTAGCTTAATGGCTGTTTGCATGGAATGGGGCGTTTATTGTGAGGCGATGGATTTACTTTCTGCTCAAGGTTTACAAGTCACAGATGAAAAAGGAAACCTTCAAACCAACCCCGCGCGTAAAATTGCAAGTGACGCATTTAAAAATTACAAGTCAATGTGTATAGAGTTTGGAATGACACCTGCAAGTAGGACTAAAATAGAGTTACCAGAAAAACCAAAATCAAACGATTTAGAAGATTTACTGAATGACTAAAGGCGAAAGATACATAAAGGACATTTTAAGCGGCAAAGTAGATCACGGCAAATGGATTAGGTTAGCCGTTGAAATGCACGTTAAGGACTTAGAGAGTTCAGATGAATGGTTTTTTGATGAAAAGGCCGCATCCAAATATTGCAAGTTTATTGAACTACTATCACTAACTAAAGGCGAATGGGCAGGTAAAGATTTCTTACTTGAAGATTGGCAAGCGTTTATTATTGAGTTAGTCTTTGGTTGGAAATCTAAAGAAACGGGTTTTAGAAGATACACCGAAGTAACTATAAACGTGGCTAAGAAAAATGGAAAGTCAGAATTTGCAGCCGCGATAGCTTTAGCAGTTTCAATCTTAGACAAAGAGCATGGAGGTCAAATCTACATGGCAGCAACGGCACGCGACCAAGCGAGTTTATGTTTTACCACAGCTAAGGAAATGATTAAGTTCAAAGATATGTTTAAAGGTCAATTTCAACCAATGGCAAATAGTATCTTTGTACCTAAACTAAGCGCATCCATAAAAGCAATAAGTAGTGAAGCATCCACAGCCGAAGGAAAGGGTGCAAGTTGCGTAATCTATGATGAGGAACACGAACAAAAGGATAATCAATTAAGGGATAATCTTCGTTCGGGAATGGCAGCACGTAGGCAACCGCTATTTATTTCTATTAGTACCGCAGGGGTGGATAAGTCAAAACCATACTTTAAACACATAGAAAAGTGCAAAAATATATTAGAAGGTCACGCGGTTAATGATAGGCATTTAGTAATTATCTATGCAGCACCTGACAATGCAGATTGGGAAAAAGAGGAAACTTGGAAAATTGCTAATCCTAATTATGGCGTATCGGTTAAAAAAGACTTCCTTAAAACCCAAGCACAAGAGGCAAAGAATGAACCTGCAAAGCAACCCGTATTTATCACTAAACATTTAAACATTTGGGCAGATAGTGCAAGTACTTGGATAGATAGTAAGACATGGCAGGCGTTAGATCATAAACTTAAATTATCAGATTTTGAAGGTGAGGATTGTTACTTAGGTTTAGACTTAGGTACAACTGGCGACTTTTCAGCATTGGCGATTCTATTTGAAAAAAATGGAAAGTATTACACGTTTTATAAGTTTTGGATTCCTGAGCAAATGGCAGGCAAGCGAACCAAATCGGACGGGTTAAAGTTTAAAGATTGGTCAAGGCAAGGATTTATAAAACTTACTGATGGGAATAGTACAGACTTTACCGAGATTGAGGAAGATATAGCGCGGTTATCTTCAAGGTTCAATATTATATCTTTGTCTTATGATAGTGCTTATGCGTCTATGTTAATAACTCGATTAATCAATGAATGGGGTGTAAATTGCCGACCATTTAAGCAAGCGATTCCAAGCACAGCAGCACCAACTAAACAGCTAAACGAATGGATATTAAAAGGCGAACTTTTACACGACAATAACCCCGTTATGAATTGGATGTTAGGCAATGTTCAGATTTGGACAGATGACGCAAACGGAAATTATAAAGTTCACAAAGGCAAGTCAAGGAATAAAGTAGACGGGGTAAGTGCATTAGTGAATGCAATAGGGGATTACTTAATAGATTACGCCAATAATTACGGGGATGGTAACATTTTAATAGCTTAATTTAAAACTATGAGAGCAAAAATAAACAACCGAAACGACTATTTTAACCGACACTTTCAGCTATCAATTAACATGAAGCAAGAAGACGCATGGAAATTAGTAGAGCAAGAGTTTTATGAGGACAACGGCAAACCACTTTACACTACTTTTGAATCATTCAGGGTTAATAAATCTATTCACTATGGCAATAAAGCTAACAGATAATAAAAATTAGTTTATATTTGTTGCGTTGTTTGATTTAAAGATTGTTGTTTTGTTCATTAAAGCCTGCTCATTTATTTGGGTAGGCTTTTTTGCTTAATAACATTTGAATTGAATGTTATTGCAAAATTGCTACTAATTTACTTGTCTATGCAATATTTGTACTCGCATGGCAATATTAGATTTATTTAAACGTGGCAAAAAAGAGCAAAGAAGCATCACTGCATTTAATGGAGTGCCTGCTAACTTTACTGATTTCACGACTTCTTTAAATTCGTGGTTCGGTGCGTTTGAAAATAAATCAAAAGTTGCAGTTACACCAGAAAGTTCACTAACCTTAAGCGCATTTTATGAATGTGTTAATGCTATTAGTGAAGATATTGGAAAGCTACCCTATGAAACCTTATTAAGGAAGGGCGGGAATTATTACGCAATGCCTAACAATCCCGCAACCATATTATTTTCAATTAGGCCGAACGATTTTACAACTCCGATAGTGTTCACTCAAAACTTAATTAAGAGCGCACTAATACGAGGAAATGCTTACGCATTTATTGAAAGAGATGAGAACGCAGTACCAATAGCTTTATATTGGTTAAGGGATGAAAGCGTTACACCCGTACTTAAAAATAGAAAAATGTTTTACGTTGTCAATGATTTGACAATAGAAATAAGTGGAACATTTAATTCATCCGACATTCTACATATTAGGGGAATGGGTGACGGCTATATAGGTAAATCGGTAATAGGTTATGCAGCCGAAAGTATAGGCAAGGCGATAGCGACTCAACAATTTGGTGCAAAGTTTTTCGGATCTAATGCTTTCAACTTTATTTTAAAGTTTGCTAACATTAAAGATGAAACGAAACTAAAGCAAGCAAAAGAAGCATTTCAAAGGACTTACGAAGCGGATGGAATGGCTGCATTTGGGCAAGGTGGCGTTGAGGTTGAAAAGATGGCAGTAACCAATAACGAAGCGCAATTTATAGAGAGTCAAGATTTCAACGTTGCAGATATTGCGAGGTGGTTTAGGATGCCTTTATTTAAACTACAAAAAGATACTAACGCCACAACTGAAGCACAAGAAATAGCCTATGTAAACGATTGTTTAATGCCTTGGATAATTAGACTTGAACAAGAGATTAAATCTAAGTTATTAAAGGAATCAGAAAAGTATTATGTAGTGCCTAAGTTCGATACTTTCATGCTATTAAAAGGCGATTCTCAAGCACAAGAACGTAGGGCAAAAACTATGTTTATGGTAGGTGCATTAACTCCAAATGAAGCAAGAAAAATGTTTGACCATAATACTATTGAACAAGATGAATTAAACATTACCTACTTGCCAGCTAATATGCTACCAAGCGACCAAGTAGAGGAATTTTGGGAAGCTAAACAAGCAAGTGACAATCAAGTAAAATTAGGAAGCGCGGATTATTCAGGTAGTGGAAACGAAAATAATAATATCTAAATGGAAAGAGAATTAAGAAATGTACAAGGTAAAGTTGAGGTTCGCATGGAAGGCGAAGGCGAGGAACAATACCCAATAATTGAAGGTTATGCGATTGTATGGGAAGCAGAAACTTTTATTGGCTCACCTTCATGGGGATGGTATGAAAAAGTAAGCCGTAACGCTTTACAAGGTGCAGACATGAGCGATGTAGTAGCTAAGTGGAATCACGATACTAATTACCCTCTTGCACGCACGGGAAGCGTTAATAACCTTGAATTAATTCAAGATGAAGTAGGACTTAAGTATAGGTTCAAGGCAATGAATGAAGATGGCGAAAAGTGCGCGGAAAACATAAAGTTAGGAATTGTTCGTGGTTCATCATTTGAGTTCACAGCAAAGAAAACTTCATGGACTGAGGATTATAAAGAGGGTAAAGAACTTAGAACTATCGAAGAAATAGAAACGCTTTATGATGTTGCCCCTGTACTTAGAGAAGCATACCCACAAACAACGGTTAATGTAAGAAGCCGCGAATTTGTAAAAGAGGAAAAAAGAACGCAACCAAGCATTATAGAATTAAAATTAAAATCACTAAAAATAAAATGAGAAAAAACTCAAAACAATTAAAAGAGGAACGCTCAGCAGTTGAAGGAAAGATTGCTGAACTTTCAAAAGTTGAGGCAAGAAATGACGCTCAAAATGATGAATTAATTTCATTAATGGAAAGCCGCGAAAGCCTTACCAAGTCAATTGAAACAGAATTAAGACTTGAGAAGTTAGAAGCAGAACAAGCAGCAACTGAGGCGCGTAAAGCGGGTGCAAGTGGTGCAAGTTTTGACCCTAAATCAGCAGAAAAGAGAGAAATGGGTACTTTTAGCTTAACAAAAGCTATTAACGAAATTGCATCACACAAAGAAGGTAGAGGCCAAGGCTTAACTGGACTTGAAAAAGACTTAATCCAAGAAAGCGAAACCGAAGCGCGTTCAATGGGTTTAAGCGGTCAAGGTATGTACCTTTCAAACGATGTTATCAATGCAATCTACTCAGAAAAGCGTACAATGGTAACAAGTACAGCTACTTTAGGCGGTAACTTCATCCCTACTCAAAAAGTTGGATTCTTTGAGGCTTTATTTGCTGCAACCGTATTGAATGAATTAGGTGTTCAGTCTTTGACTGGCTTATCTGCTAACACGGATATGATTGGTTTCACGGGTTCTGTTACTTCTGCATGGGCATCAAGTGAAGTCGGTACACAAACTCCAACCGATGCAACCACAGCCGCAAGAGAATTGCGTCCAAAGTTGCTTTATGCTGCTTGCGACATTTCAAGAAGGTTAATGATTCAAACCAACAACTCAATTGATACTTTCATCCTTAACAACATGATCCAATCAATGGCGGTTGAGTTTGAAAGAGCGGTTATCAATGGTGCGGGTTCAACTGAGCCAACTGGCTTGTTAACTTTAATCACTAACACAACTGCAATGGGTACAAATGGACTTGCTCCAAGTTACGCTAAGATTCTTGAGTTAGTTACAAGTGTATTGAATAACGATGGCAGAAACGTAACACGTAAATTCTTAACCAATCCTAAAGTAGTAGGTAAGTTGAAAAATACTACCGTTGATTCAGGTTCAGGTGCTATGGTTATGGGTTATAACGGGTTATTTGGTTCACAAATGGGTGTAATTGACGGATATGGAGTTTCAGTAACTTCAAACGTGCCAAGCACACTTTCTAAAGGTTCAAGTACTGGCGTTTGTTCAGCATTAATCTTTGGAGATTTCAGCCAAGTAGTAACTGGTCAGTTTGGTGGTGTGGAGTTAATTGTAGACCCTTACACTAAAGCAAGAACTGGGCAAGTAAGTTTAACTATGAATTCATTCTTAGATTCAACCGTATTGCAACCAAATGCACTTGGTGACATCGTAGATTTGTTAACTACATAGAATTTTTAACGGGGTGGGATTAATTTCTCACCCCATATTTTAAAAACATGAAGATTAAATTTATAGAATCGCCAATAGGTAAGTTTGGTTTAGCGTATGCAAAAGGTATGGAAGCAGAGTTTAACAAAGAGCAAGCTATCCTACTTATCGAAGCAGGTTATGCGGTAGCTTTAGAAACTGAAACACCTGAAAGTAACGAATCAAACGAAATAGAATCACCTGAAAAACCAAAGCGTAAAAAATGAATTACAGCTTAGTAACAGCACCAAGTGTAGAGCCTATTACATTAGAGGAGGCAAAGCTATTTTTAAGAGTTGATAACGATGTAGAAGATACATTGATAAACTCTTTGATAGCTTCTGCTCGTGTATTTGTGGAGAGTGAAACATGGAGGAGTTTATGTACTCAAACATGGAAGTTATCTATGGACACCACAGAGGTAAAAACATTTGTAGGCCTAACTAAGTCACCAATTCAATCTATTACACACATAAAGTATTTCGACATTAATGGGGTTCAACAAACTTTAAGTACGGGCGGCTTTCAATCTGATTTATTAAATGAACCCGCTCGAATTAAATTTGAGTCAATTCCACAAATGAAGGAAATGATGAACGCAATGGAGATTCAGTTTGTTTGTGGTTATGGAGTTGCTGCAAGTGTACCTGAAGGAATTAAACAAGCAATGAAACTATTAATAGGACATTGGTATGAGCATAGAGAATCAGTCGCTACAAATAACCTATCAGAAATGCCAATGGCGGTTAAAAGTTTATTAGCACCTTACACAATTTATTTCTATCAATATTAAGTCAATGGTTTAGGTAGGTTCGATTCCTACAACTTAACTAATAAAAAAACTATGATTAAGACAATACCAGATGCAGCAGTCGCAGTAACACCAAGCGACACTAACTACATCACAAATATTCAAGGTAATAGAAGTTTTGGAACTCTTTACATTGGTGTAACGGGAGATGTGGTAGCTTTACCGCAAGCACACGCTGACACTAATTCAACAAGCACAACGGGAGTAGGTGGCGCGGTACTTTATAAAGCAGTACCCGTAGGATTCTTCCCAATTCAAGTTAAAAAGGTATTTGCAACGGGAACAACCGCAACAAATATCATTTGTCAAATTGATAATTAAAAAAATAAAAATATGGCAGCACAATTAGGCACAGCAACCGTCATTAAGATAGGTGGCGTAACAATCGCAAAAGGTAAATCGGCAGGCTTTGAGCAGTCTGTGGACATGGTGGATACTACAAATAAAGATTCAGGAGGTGATAGAGAGTTTCTGCCCGCAAATAGAAGCGCAACATTATCTTTTGAAGGTTTATTTGATGAGGGTGTAAGTTCAACCGCAGGGTTTGACTTGTTAAATGATGCTATTAAAGCAGGCACAAAAGTAACGGCTTTATTTGGTGGCGCAACTGGTAAAACTTACAGCTATCAAGCGTACATTAGTAATTTGTCGCGCACAGCACCCGAAGGAGACGTTGAAACTTTTTCATGTTCAATTCAATGCACGGGCGCACAAACTGAGGCTTAAACATTGTTTAAATGATAATAGGAAAGTTAAAAGAGCGTATAGAAATTTGGAGTTATACCGAATCAAAGGATAGCTACGGGCAACCTATACGCTCTTACTCTAAACTTTATGATAGGTGGAGTTCGTATAAATCGTTAAATGGATCTGAGTCTTTTGAAACAAAGGAAAAGACCGCGCGAAGGTTTGCAGAATTTAAGATAAGAGTTCAAGGCACTACCATAAACGAAACCATGCGTATAAAGTTTAGAGGTGACTTTTATAACATTACTTCAATAGGTGAGGATGAATACAAATCTCATTATATCATTTTAGCAACAAGTAAAGACAATGATTAAATACAGAATTGAAGGTATTGAGGAAGCGGTTAAAAAGTTAGGTATTGAAAATTTAATTGATAGGCAAAAAATGGATGCAGTCGTAGAAGATGCAACGCGTCCATTAGTAGCTAAGATTAAAGAAAACTACCTAAGCAAAGGACACAAGATAACTGGCAATTTGATAAATTCAATTCAAGCATTTAGGAGGCGAAAAAAGGATAATTGGTTTACTTATTATGTAGGCCCAAAATATGCAGGCCGCAATAACTTAGAAATGGGCGGAAATCATGCTCACTTTTTAGAATATGGCGTACCTTTTTCAAGTTATGCAGTAAAAGGTCAAGGCAAGAGTATTAGAGGCCGTAAATATGGTAAATTTGTACAAAAAACGGGGTTTAGAATCAATCCAACGGGAGTTTTAAGGTTGAGTAAAGACCAAATGGAGGCAAGTATCATTAAACAATTAGGTGAAGGATTTACAAAAGTAATTATAGACAAGGCAAACAAATGAGCGCAGGCAAAGCAATATTCTATCTTCTTAATAATAACGCTGCAACAACGGGCGCGGTAGGTGGTAGGATATTTCCAGATGTCGCACCACAAGGAGAGCAAAGACCCGCAATAGTCTATCAAACTATTTCAGTAATTCCAAACAATACACTTGGCGCGGGTGGGCAGTCTACTTTAGATGTTTGCAGGGTTCAAATAACTATTGGGGCAACTTCAAGAGCGCAGGCCGATAGCATAGGTTCATTAGTTCGTTCGACTTTAGACTATGTAAATAACACTTTAGTTAATGGGGTTCAAGTTAATTGGATTTCATTTGATAGCGAACAAAGTTATTATGATGACTTTTCAGACCAAGATGGATTATTTATCTTAGCGCAGGATTTTAAAATAGCAATAAACAGATGATTGAATTAAAATTTAAATACAGAGCAATTAGAGAAATTTTAGAAACCTTTAAAATTTCAATTAGTCAATTAGATGAAGTTTCAGTTGACTTTACTAAAGTAGGTACAATAGGTTACATAGGCCACAAGCACGCAGGCGGAAAGTTAACCTTAGATGAGATTGAAGATATGATTGATGAAAATTCTGAACTTATAAAATACATATTCACAGAATTTCAAACTCAGGCAGTAAATTACCTAACCAACCCAAACGCGAAAAGCCAATTACCTTTGAGCAATTAGAGGAATTGGCATATGGTCGCTTAGGATGGGATGAAGATAAGTTTTTAGATGCATCGGTAAGTTACTTTTTTAAGGCTTTAAAAGGCTTTAACGACTTAGAGAATCAAAGAGAGCGCGAACATTGGGAAAGGTTAAGGATATTAGGCACATGGGTAGTTTCTCCTTATGCAAAAAAAGGAAGCAACCTAACACCAAGAACTCTATTACCATTGCCTTGGGATAGTGAAACTAATTGGAAAGAACGAAACAAAGAGATTTTAAAACAATGCGATGAAATTATAAGAAAAACTAATGGCAAACCAAATTAACATAGCAGTAGGGGCGGATATAAAAGACCTACAAGATGGCCTAAAATTAGCCGTTAACCAAATGGAAAAGGCGGGTAAGGATATGACCCAAGTAGGGGAGTCGGTTAGTCGTTTAACTTCAAATAATTTCAAGTCATTAAGCCAAGCATATAGGACAACTTCAAAAGATGCTGAAGTATTAGCACTTCATTTAGGTACTGAATCGGATGCTTTCAAACAAGCCGCTTTGATGGCTCAAACGTATGGTCAGCAATTAAGCGATGTACGCGCTAAAATTGCAGGGGTTGACATGGATCAAGGTGGCTCAGGAGTTCAAAAGGTTACAACGCAATTCAATGGCCTATCAAACTCAATCAATCAGCTAACCCGTGAGATGCCCGCTTTTACTTATTCGGTTCAAACGGGGTTTATGGCATTATCGAATAATATTCCAATGTTTGTTGACCAGATACAGAATATCAAAAAAGCAAACTTAGAATTAGCTGCAAGTGGTCAACCCGTTCAAAGTGTATTTAAGCAAGTTGCAGGCGCGTTTTTAAGTTTTAACACTTTAATGAGTGTTGGAATAACAGCCTTAACAATGTTTAGCCCCGCATTGATTGATTTTGCAGAAAAGCTATTTGGAGCAGGTCACGCACAAGAGGAATTAAATAAAAAGCAAAAGGAATTTAATGACTTAGCTTATGAATATTTAGCAACTGAAAAGCAAAAGGCTATTGACAAGGAAGCTGAATCATACAATAAACTAACATCAGCACTTAAAGAAAATATAAGACTAACTGCATTATCGGTTGAGGCAAGTCAAGTTGAAGGAAAGTCAAGGTTTGATTTAATAATGAATAAAACCAAAGAACTGCAAAAACTTGAAGAAATAGAAACGCAACATAAAAAGAACTTAGCTAAAATAAACGAAGATGCTGATTCTAAAAATAGGGCAAGAATTATAAAAGAAAGTTCTTTTGAAGTTTCAATGTATGAAGATAAATTTAGCAAGATGAAAGATGCATTAGCTAAGTTTAAAGATGAAGATTCATTCCAAGCAATGAAAGATTTAGCTTTGCCCGTATTTGACCCTAATACAATAAATGAGGCGGGTATTGATGAAGGTGTTGAAGCAGCTATACAACCATTTGTACATTTAAGAAATGGCATAGGTGAACAATTAGATGCAACAATGAAAAAAGTAGAAAAATGGAAAGATGCAATAGCGGGAGTTATGGCACAAGCGGGCGCATCATTTGGGCAAGCACTTGTAACGGGAGATTTTGATGAAGCAGGCAAAGCAATAGTTAGGCAATTAGGAGGCATAGCAGTCCAAATAGGTGCAGCAATTATAGCGATAGGTATTCCACAAGCAGCATTAGGATTACCAAGTGGGTTTGCATATATAGCGGGTGGAACTGCATTGTCTATTTTAGGAGGTGCAATGCAAGCGACTGGAGTTTCAAGTGGTGGAAGTGGAAGCGGTGGAAATTATAGTGGTTCAATGGGTGGCGGTTATTCTCCAATGATGGGAGGCGCGCAAAATAACTTTTCATTTGATGGCGTTGTAAGGGGTTCAAACTTAGAAATTGTATTACTTAATACTAACCAACAGAATAGGAGAATTAGGTAATGGGATTAAGATATATTAGTGAGATAAAGTCAACTTTTAGCAATACTGAATACGGGGTACAAATTTATGATACTTCTTTTTCAGGTACTCCAATGGAAATAACTCTTGGAGGCGAAGGCGTAGAACTTACCTATTTGCAACAAGGGGATGAAAAGTTTGCAGCGATAAAAGGAAGCGAAGCAAAGATATATCTAAAAGTAATTAGAGGAAGCGCAGGTACTGAGTTAGAAACGTGGATTAATTCGGTATTACTTGCAAATAATGAAGACAAATATCAAGTAAGTTTATCAAAAGGAAGTGAATTGATTTGGTTCGGTAATATCCTTCATGACTTAAGCGGGCAGGCGGATGATTCGCGGCCTTATGATTTTGTGTTGACTGCAACCGATGGGCTTGCACGTTTAAAAGATTTTACTTTTGATTATGCACTAAACGATAGATACGATACTTTTACGACAATCATACACGAGATTCTACAAGAAACACCGCTTTATAGATTTGGATTGTTTACTTACCTTTATTCAACTTCGGTTGAATGGTGGGAGGATTCAATGCCAAGCCGTTCAAGTACATTAGACCCATTAGCACTTAGCCGCGTTCATAACTTTACATTTGCCCCAATTGGTGAGAATGATGAGGAACGCGAGCCAATGAGTTATTGGGATGTATTAACTAAGATTTGTGAGGCTTGGGGAATGCGTTTAATAATGTCACAAGGTCGCTATAAGTTTATCCAAATAAACAATTACGAAGATGTAGCAACGACAAGATATGAGCGTTTATACTTAACAAATGGCACGTTTGATAGCGCAATTACATTAGCAAGTGAAATTGATATAAACGTTTTAGGGGTTGATTTACCGCGTGTAATGAATGGCAATCAATGGAACTACTTTGCACCTATTAAGCAAGCATCCATTAAGTTTCCTTTCAGTAATAAGAATATGCTTGACCAGCGTACTACATTACCTTATTCGCAAAATATAGCGGGTACTATTGTAGGTGGAAGCGGTAAAAAGTTAGTGTTTAATTCTATTATTAGATTCTTAGCATTTAGTGGAACGACAACGGGAGATTATAGAATACAATTTCAAATTACTTTAAAACTTGGCACAAGTCATTGGCTTAGGAAATCTTCATGGGGTACAAATTACACTTGGAACGCATCGAGCAACGTGGCACTAATTGATGTATTTGAAAGTGAATATGATTCATTTATTGATATTCCTATTTCATTTACGACTCCTGATATTCCAACGGGTGCATTTACAAATTGCGAGTTTGAAATTGAGATTATAAACGTTAGAGAAATTGCAACGGGGATAAATTTAGTTTCAGGAAGTGATTACCGCGCAAGTAGATTAAGCGGAACTACTCAGTTAATTTATAACGCATCGAATGACGGGCAAAATGAGGCATTTTTTGAATACATAATACAAAACACTTCATCTACCATAAACTCATTAGATTTAGAACTTGAAGATGCGATAATTGGCGAAAATTACCAACCAAATTACTTTGGTGGACTTCAGATTTACAATGGTAGCGCGTGGGTGCAATCAACCTCTAAATGGAAAATATTAGACACGGGAACGGGTTATGATTTTGTTTATAGAAGATTACTTGAAATTATAGCCGCTCAAATGCTACCAATACCAAAGTATCAAGGGGCAATTATAGGTCATCAACTTTACCCAGATAGTTTAATTTCTTATTCAAGTAAAAACTACATCCTTAATGGTGGAACGTTTAAATTTGAGTCAGAAACTTGGGATGGGGAATGGTTCGTAATTTCAACCGATAGGGCAAGCGCATTTGAGATTGAAAATGCCACGAATCAAGATGGTGGGAATACTAACCAAGATTTAAGGCGTACTTTAGGGGGCTTAAATGAAAAGTTTTCAGAAACCACTAATAGAGCATTATACTTTCCTTACGAAATTGAAACAATAAGCGCGAATACAACGGGAATAGGCGCGACTAAGGTATTTTTGTGCGACAATCCAATAACATTTACACTTGCACCCGCAGCTGATTGGATAACAAATTACAATAGTAGTTTAGTAATGATTAAAAACATTTGCAGCGGTAGTGGAGATTCGATAACCGTTAACCCCCACGGAAGCGAACTAATAGAAGGCAATGGCAGTTTAACTATCAATAAATTTCATACTTATACATTAATTAGTGATGGAACTGCAATATGGATATTGAATTATTATAAACACTCTTAATTATATTTGAAAAATGATAAGCATAGGGATAGGAATACCAATTTATAAAAATCAGGGCGCAGGCGGTACAGCACCCGTAAACATAACAGCACCCGTATTAAGCGGTTTAAATATGGTTGGAGAAACTTTAACAAGTACTCAGGGGACTTGGGCAGGAACGCCTCCTATAAGTTACTCTTATACCTTTTTAAGCACAACGGACTTTATAAACTTTACAGTATTGCAAAGTGGCGCAAGCCCAAATTATGTTATACAAGTTGCTGATAGTGACAAGTCAATAAGATGCAATGTTTTAGCTACAAACGATTTTGGAACTACTTTAGAGGTTACTAATTATATTTCAGTTTTTACAGCTAATCAAATCAATTTACAATCTTATGATGCTGCAAAATTTACTTTAAGCGGTTCGAATATTACAGCATGGACAGAGCAAGATAATGTAACACAATGGACAAAAGGAAGCGCACCATATCCAACTCTTTCAAGCGGAGTGCCAACATTTGCGGGAAGTGGAACAAGTTT
>Ga0315900_10008179_pt1 | contig 13526 bp, 12 predicted proteins | sample LakEriMetagenome_FD_203521 | JGI IMG/M metagenome (GOLD analysis project Ga0315900, IMG submission 203521) | Freshwater fungal communities from buoy surface, Lake Erie, Ohio, United States - Buoy 12 MA114 | ecosystem: Environmental > Aquatic > Freshwater > Lake > Lake biofilm | place: USA: Lake...
GCCTCTGATGCCATTGAACCTCATTGGCACCACGAGTCGTGCTAGTGCTTCGTTGGCTCGCGAGCTAGTCGACTTGTTTGATAGTGACGAAGACACTAAGGCATCTTTTGGTGATTTTTTTAAACAGACATTGGATGTTAGTTACGGGTATGGTACTGCTTTCCCCATGAAGGGCTGGAAGGGCCGCATCATGGGATTTGCTGGTGACGCCTTTCTTGACCCTTTGACTTACGCCACTTTTGGCGTCACCGTCGCCGCGAAGGGCGTCGGCATGGCTGCCAGGGCTGGCGCGAAGGCGGTGGCCAGGGCTGCCGCCAAAGAGGTTACCGCTTCTGCGGCGTCCAGTATGGGGCGCATGGCCGCCCGCAAGGCGGCCCGCGCTGTTTACAAAGAAACCTATGAGCGTGCGCTTTCAGAATTCGGCACTATGGGTGGCAGGGCCGCTCTTGGCAAGCAGGTTTATGGACGTGAGGGCCGAGAGAAACTCGCTCGTCACGTTGACAAGTTGATGCAGGAAGCCGGTAAGGACATGGCTACGCGTCAGGCCGTAGCTACACGCGTCGCAGCACGAGGCAAGAGCGCACTGTACGACTCTGCTGAGGGAATGGAAATTTTGAGCCGCCTGGGTGTTTCTGGTCCAGGTTTGTATTATTTTGGCTCACGCGTTAAAGTTCCTGGTAGTGACTTGATTGGCAAGATGCTGGAGCGTGGTGTCACGAGTACGCGGCTCGGCGTTTCTCGCAGTGCGCCCGTCTCGCGTATGTTGCGCAATTTTGTTCCAGAAGGCACCGGTCGTGTCTTGAATTTTGGTCCAGACACAATCGGTTCCATCCGTGCTGGCCTGCAGATTGGTCGACCCATTATGGTTGACGGACGCGAGATAGACCCCGTACTTGGTTTGACTTTGCTGCGTGTAGACGATATCCGCCGCATCGGCGTTGCCGAGGCGACGGAGAACTGGGACATTGTGGCCTCCGACCTTGTTCGCGGTCTTGCCAATTGGGAGAGCCGCTATGGCGCTCAACCCCATCTTTTCTTTGACCAGGCCAACTACCTGGGGCGTACCGGATTTAATCGTGCCGACATTCTGGCCGACATTGAACGTGCCAACCCGGGTGCCACAGCACAACTTGAAGTTCTTTACGGACGCTACAAAGAGTTTATGGACCTCGTCAAGAACACGCTTGACAGCGAGGCCGCCGGCACCGGACGGCGCATCGGCACCATTGAAGAGGGCTACGTGCCACGCATGCACACCGACGAGTTTGCGGATTGGGCTGCCAAATACAAGTGGCCCTACGACGTCGACACTACGCCATCTAGGTACATGAGCAGCCTTAAGAACCGCACTCTTGAGCCCGGCATGGAATGGTACGGGCATACGTTGCGTCCTGAGGACCTCACTATTGCTCGCCTTAATGAACTCGCTACAAGGCCGACCGAGCGATGGTACAAGGACACTGCCAGTGAATTGGGTCTTCGTTTCGACGAGGTTGCTCCCCCGCCTCCACCTTTTGTGGAAGATACTGCCGGGATTTTCTTGCGTTATGTTCGTCAGCAGGCAGAACAGGTTGGTACTTTCCGCATGGTGAAAGCCATGCTGGAAGACCCCGAATATGCTCGCTCGCTTGACGCAGTTGTTCCGACTCCGGCTGGCGCTCAGCGCGTAGCGCGTGAGGCCGCCGAAGCAGCAGGACGCTACCAGGTAGCACTCGCTAATTACCACAGCAACGTGCGGGCGTTGCGGGTTGCTTTGGACGCATCTTTTGACGATGTTGCGGCACGTACTCTGGTTGCGATTGCAGATGATTCTGGTACCCGTAGTTCTTTGGAATTGGTTGCCGCACAGATTGAGTCAGGCGACCTTTCTGCAGAGGTTGTGGATGATGTGGCTGATGGTATTAGCCAGGCGATTGATAATGCTGCTGTCCAGTTGGAACAGCTTGATGCTGCCCGTGCAGATTTTGAGCCGATTCTACAGAATGACTCTGGTGTGGTTGAGGGCAACTATGCTGATATTGCCGGACAGTTGGACGGTTTGAAGGCCGAGTTGGCTGCCATTCAGGAGCTTTACCGTCAGGGACAGCAGATTGGCGCACCACGTGACATGCTGCCAATCTGGCAGCGCAACAGGATTCTTGCCGACGTAGTTGGCCGCCTTGAGCGTTATGCCGCAAACGCTGAGCGGGTTATTGCCGACATTAACCGTTGGGCGTCTGTAGAGGATGTTGTTCCCCGACTTGACAAGGTCGGCAACGTTGACGCCGAATCCTTTTTCCGTGCGCTTCTGCGTTTGTCTCCGGACTCGAAGCTTGATTTGAATTTGCCCAAGGACGTCCAAAAGTTAAGTTTGTTTTCTCAGAAACAGTATCGTCGACGGATGTTGCTCAAGCTGCCGAAGTTGCGTTCTAAGAAGGGTAAGCTTTACGATGCTGACCGTTTCGGTTCGCTAACAAAAGATGAGTTTGAGCGTCTTAAGAATTTTTACGGCCTTGAGGGCAGGCGTATCGAATACAGCGTGCGTCGTGTGAAGGATTATGCTAGCGCTCGTCAGGCGATTTCTTCTGCACTAAAGACAATTGCCGATGGCGGCCAGTTGAGTGAGACGCAACTATCCAACTTGCGGCACGTCATAAACTTTACGCTTTTTAAGCACGGCCAATCTGAAGTCGCTGGCATTGCCGGTGATTCATCATTTGTTCAAAGACTGCTTTATGACAAGTTTATTGTACACCGCTTTATTTCTCAGTCTGGAGAGCGCACTCTACCTGTTATGGACGAGTTGCTTGGCACCCACGAGTGGCTTGCCCGCATCAGCGACAACCCATCAAAAGCGGTTGTGGAAGACCTCTACCAGTTGCAGGACATGCTTCATTTTGCCGCATCCTCCGAGCAGCTGTGGGAAATACGTACCGCCATGCAGGGTATGGGCATAACTGTTGGTGATGACGTCATCTCCCAGATTCTTTTGCACAACTCTGACGACTATGTCGTTGACGCCTTGCGGCTCAACGACGTTGCCAGACTGGAACAACTACGTCCCACAGAGGGCAGTGGAGCGTTGCCATATGGACGCACGCAGGGTGGCCGTGGCGACTTCGGTGACACGTGGTCAGTTGAAATCCAGACGACATTTGAGGACATTGGCAACGAGGTTTTGGCTGCGTCTGACAGTGCCGTTAGGAAAGTCAATGATATGCCTCCGCCGCCTGAGCGTTTGGCGTCTGGCGTGAACATGATTAAACGCCATTTGTTTGCACGTATTCGCAATGCACGCGCCAAGATGCAGGATGCTCTTGGCGAGATTTCGTCAATCGACCAGAGCATCAGGACTAATGGGCATTACAGTCGTGCCCGTGTTCGTGTTGAAACTCCTGAACTTACCGATAAAGCAGCCAGGGTTGTCCGCAAGAAGTTGCGGGGTGACCTTAAGGAATTGACTTTTATGCGGCGTTTTGGTGTCCGCCAGTATCTTGAGCCTTTGCAGTTGCAGATGAGCAGTCTTGGTTACTCTCTTGATGAGAGCAAGAAGATTTTGGATGATTGGCTTGGACAGTATGGCGGGCGTTTTGAGCAGCTTATTGACCTTTTCCTGCGTGCTCGTAGCCAGGTTGAGGGCGCGACCGAACGTGGCGTTTTTCAGTATTATGAACGTGATTTTGAGACCATTGCCTATTGGCTTGGCGGTCAGGAGCCACGTGTTTTGCGTCAGCGTTGGATGACGGAGTCGGCGGCTGACCCTGCTGAAATTGAAGCCATTATTGTTACCGTGCTGCGCGGAATCTTTGAAGACTCCGCACGTTTTATCGATGATGAATACTCTATGCTCACCGAAGCCGCACAAATACGTTACTTGGAAGCCGTACAAGAAATAGCTTCCGCAAACGTTGGCCTTGACAGACTACGTGAGAACCCCTATTCAAAACTTGTTTTGTCCGACAACGTTGACGACATTGATTTTTCGCGTCTGCAGCCCGGGATTGAATCTGACGAATTTGGCGAAGCCGCCATTGACGCAGGGCCCGGCTCTTCTGGCCGCCAGAACGCAGAACTCCAACTTGAAATTGACGCCCTTGAAGGTTCAGAACAGTTCATTGTTGCTAAGAGCGTAGAGAACTATTTTACCCTTGCTCAACAGTTGGCTCGTGTCAACATCCCTGAAGGCGAAGACTTTTTTGGTCTGACCGCACAAACCCTAGAGGATTTCCTTCTTGGTGTCGTTCGCGGGGAGGGCGGTGCGCGCATCGGTTTGAGCCCCGAGTTTTATCGGCTTGCATCCGACCCTCGTGCAAACCCAACTGGCGATATTGCCAGTTACATGCGTTTGCGTGTTGAAGAATATATTACTGCTGGCAACGTTGCTGACCCCGATGTCGTTGCTCGACGTGTCAACACTTTGACCCAGACATGGGAAAACAACCCGTCTCGTCGCTACCTCCAGCGTATCAATGAACTTAAAGCCGAAAAGATGGACAGGGCTATTAAAGAACTGTCTCCTCTTGATGATGTGGAGATTTTGCTTAAGCGGCTTAGAGACATCCAGAGTATCCGTGAAAAGAATTTTGGTCAGATACGTTTCCGTACTTACATGGCCTATCAACAGATAGATGAGTCTGCTGGACAGTTGGGCCAGCAGTCCGATTTGGTTGACACTTTTGCCCAGCGTGGCAACGCAGACGTCAACGAGGAACTGTTCTCCGGCATTGACCCGGAGGACGCGGTTGACGTTGTACAGTCACTCGAAACACAGCTTCGTACCCAAGGCATTTTTGGCGTTGAAGACGTTAGCCTGAATCAATCAGCGGCCCTTATGGATGTGTTTGAGAAATCTGTTGAGCAGGTTTTGTTTGCCAATAGGCTAAATGCCGAAGACCTGCTGACTCGTTACACATATCTGTTTGAGATGGGCGCGATAGAAGACACATCTCGTGCATCCGAATTCCTGACTCAGGCAGAGTATGTGATTGAAATGATTCAGAAGATGCGACTTATTGACCCTAATGTTCCCGTTGGTCTTAAGTCTGAGGGCACTTACACTAAGATGATTCGACGTTTGCAACGCGAAATTAGTCGAGTTAATGAGAAGTTTCCTGACTCGCGTTCGGCCCATAAGCCGAACACTGTACGTTTGTTTACTGGCGAACCTGAGCGCCGTTTGCTCGATACTTTAGAGTTTGGTATGGGTCAGGTTATTGCCGATATGTTGAAGCTTGACCCCAAGGTTCTTTCTGGTTCTGTCAACAAGTTTGTTCGTGGTTTTACTGGTCGTTTTCTTGAAACACGTGCTAATCTTAATGAGTTTGTTCTTAAGAATTTCCCTGACCCAGAGGAATTCGACACTGATGAGGGCAAGCTTGCTAGGTTGTTGATTCGTGCTTTCAAGCTTGGTGATGGGAAGGATGCTGTTGGCTATGAACTTGTTTATTACAATGCTGATACTGGCCGTGCCGTTTTTCGCAATGTGGACGCAGACGCAGACGAAGTAATCCCCACCACCGAACGCTTTGACCCATCAATCACTGCTGGCGGCAGGCTTGAACGGTCAACACAAGACGAAGCAGACGCCGTCATGTCCCGCTCCGCTCCGTCAGATTATATCGGTCGAGACGACCAGGTTGCATTGCCATCAGAATTCAGGCTGCCCGCACGCACCGAAACCGGTTCACGCCTAGACCCCGATGCACCCCGACTGGAAGGTGTGATTCCTGGCCGTACCTTTGACACTCTTGACCAACTGAGAGCAGCACTTGGAATAGAAGACGTGCCTATCCCGGCGCAGGTTGTCCCCGAGCCTGTGGTAACACCGGCGGCTGCCGCACCCGTGGTGCCGGCACCGCCAACACCAATTCCGACACCAGTAGCCGCATACGACCCCGTACAAGCAATTACCACACCCAACGTACTCAGTAGTGCGGAGAAGGCACAGCAGGGCAAGGACAAACTGGAGTGGCTCGTCAGCCGCATTCCTGCGGATGCGTCTGACCAGTGGCGTGCTGCATTTACGAATTTTGTCGACCGCGCAACCGTGTGGCTTGAACAAATGTCCGAATCAGGCGAACTTGACCCCGGCTTGATGGCCCTGTTGGGCAGCCATTTTGAAGCAGAAATGGCGTTTATGGAAGCGGCAGCCGAACTGGGCGAGGGCGGTTTTGACGCAGCCATGCTTCGCACATTCGACGATTTTACCAGTATGACTGATGTTGTCGAGGCGAGTGTCTATTTCAAGGACCCACGCCAGGCTCGCGCACGTCAACTTGTCGAGGAAGCGGTCAGAGATTATTTTCCGGCTGGCTGGGAGCAGCTGCACGACGAGTACTACCCCAACATTGTTGTCAGCGACCAAATCAGGTCGCTTTGGGCGTCCGCAGACTTTAGGCGCGACCCCGCCTGGATGGACAACGGTTTTATCGACACACTCAAAGAACTCAACAAGTTCCACAAAGCTTACGCTGTTTTGACCCCTGGCTTTCACATTCGCAATGCCATCGGCAACGCATTCGCCCTGTACTTTGCCGGGGCGGACATGCGCAATGTTGCACGCGGCGTTGCCCTTTACACCCGTATGCAGAACCATCTGAAGACGGGCGCATCGATAGATGCTTTCTTGTCCACACTTGACGCATCCGACGCCGCGATTGTCCGCACTGCCCGCGAAGCAACCTTTGGTGCTGGAGGTGGCATTTTCAGCAGCACCTACCAGGAGGCTGCAGAAGGCGGGAGACTTGCCTTTCTGTACAAGAACCCTATCACCCAGAAGAACTATGCGATTGGACAGTACTCTGACGATGCAGTCCGTTTTGCGCTTGGTTTTGACATCGTGCTTCGCGGCGGCGACCGCGACGCCGCACAAATCGCTATTAAGAGATTCTTTTTTGACTATGAAGACCTTAGCAAGGCCGACCGTTACATCAAAGAAATCATCCCATTTTGGCTGTGGAGTTCACGCAACTTTGTCAGCCAAATCCAAAACATTTTCCTGAATCCAAAACGATACGCCATCTACATGAACCTTAAGAAAAACCTGCGTAGCGACGACCAGGAGAGGACGGAAAAGAACCTGCCGTTTGTTGCAGAACTTGGCGGATTTGAACTACCCATCGGACGCAACCTGTACTTTGTCCCCGACATGGGAGCAGCACGAGCCGTGCAGCTCCCAATTGAATACAGCAGTTACAAGATTGTCAACTCATTCACCCCGTGGGCCCGCATCCCCATCGAACTTATCGCCAACCGACGTTCATTCACCGACAAGCCTGTTTACTCTGGGCCAGAAGACCTTGCCGGATACCTGTCAAGCAGCTTGCTGCCGCCACTCAACCAAGCCGACCGTATGGGCATTCTTCCCGGTGGCAAACCCATTAACTGGAACGCTATTTCATCGTACCTTGGCAACCCTGTCAGACAATATGGAGACTAAATGAAACGGCCATACACGGGAACAAAAGACGGAATCTCCAAAGGCAAACGACCCGGTACAGAACAATGGGTCAAAGAAATCAGCCGCCTGTCAGGCGGTGCCCTGTGGAATAACGGGACTTGGGGGGTGCGTGACGTACGCGGCTCCGCCGGCGTACTCAGCACCCACGCAACAGGCAGAGCAATGGACCTGTCCTACCGCAAGACAGACACCAAAGGTTTGCCCAACGGACGCAAACACACTATGCAAGTACTACGACTCATCATCCCCAATGCAGAACTACTCGGCATAGAATGCGTCCTAGATTATTTCCCACAGCCCTGGGGTAGGGGTTGGCGTTGTGACCGTGACGCATGGCAACGGTATACCCGTAAGACGATTAGCGGTGCCCCAGGCGGCGACTGGCTCCACGTCGAGCTCTCGCCGCTCTACGCGGATAACCCTGAAATCGTGACTCGGGCTTTTCAACAACTTCAGCAAAAGACCGACTAGGGAACGGCGGAAACCCCAACAATACAGTCTCAACCACCATCCCCACTGGGATGTGAACCGGCCCAGACGTCGTCTTGATATTCGGCAACTCATCCGGCATATACGAATTGACCAACGTCAGATACTTGTCCAAACAGTCTGGCCACAGAAAACCGACGGTCACCACTAGCGTTTCTTCAGGCTTGTACTCGTCAACATGAGTCCAACCATTCTCCCCATCAAATGCATCACGCCACAACACGGCCACCATCGGCCACGACGGCTGCTTCCAATGTGCTTTGATTCTACCCATAATGCTCATTGATGTACCTCTCAATCTCTTTCATAATATGGTCCATAAACATGTGAACTTTGAGCCCTGCACGCATATCACCAGCACGTGCATTATGCCAGGCAGCAACTATCTCTTCCGCAGAATCCATACTTGCAGACAACGTCAAACTAATTCCACCCGAAGCATTCGCCTGCACGGCAGCCGTACGCTCATACATTTCTTCAATCTCATCTTGCGACATGAAGTCGCCAATCCAATCCGACCCTTCATTAAACTCAGACATTCTTTTTCTTTCCCTCAACAATAATGAAATTAGCAGGAATACCATTCTCAGAAATCCCCTTGCCAACCGTCACTTTGCCGAAACTTTGTGCCAACATCTTAACCAGAGTTGCCAAAGGTACACCATCTGGAAACCCCAAAGTCACTTGCCTAATCTTCATCCGGACTCAAGCCATACCTTTCCAACACAGTAGGATTCTGCAACAGAATCAGTTTCAACTTATCCAACGCAGCATTCCGAAGACGCCAAGCATGCGTTTTGGAAACACCAAGCCGCTCACCCAACGTATCCAATGAGATACATTCAAAGAACACCGCCTCAACAACAAAACGGTCCTGCTCTTCCAGCATCTCAACACACTCGTTGATTGCATCACGAATCGGAATAAACTCTTCCAACGACTCCTCAGGCTCATCACCTGGCATCGCAGACATTAACGCTTCAATGGGCGTCTCAGGACGCCTGGGTTGACCCAACCCAGAAACTAGCCCCTCATTGAAGTTGACAGTTTTACGTTCGCGTTTCATCATCAAACTGTGGGTCAATCAACATGTGCATAACCTCATCTGGTAGCAGCAGAAAACCCCTGGCGGGGTTACTGCTGCGTTCCGCAAACACCCGCATGCGTGACTGCGGCAATGTGGAAATATAACGGCGCAACCTGTTCGTGTCGATTACCACAAAGGCACCATCCAAACAATAGATGTACACCCACCATTGCGCTTTGGACACATTGATGCCGGACGGCTTCCAACCCTTGTTACGCGGATTCTGATGCGTCTCCACCACCATCCGGCCATTCCGATACCGGTCAGTCTTCACCTCAAACGAACCGTTGGCAATGGAATCCAGGAAAGCGCGGGTGACTTCTTCGCCCCGCTTCCCGAACTTCAGGTCGTCCGCAAAATTGTAGCGACGCTCAGGAGGGAAATCCCAACGGTTTTCGGCGTTCATTTTGCTTCCTTGTCTATAACAAGACCGATTGGGTGGAGAAACGAGCCCAGACGAACGACTTCGGCATGCAGCCGTTCAATCTCAGTAGCGGCTTCCCAAGCAATTTTTGCAAAATCCCAACTGGGCAGGGTATTGGCTTCCGCTGTTTGGGCAACAGCTTTCCGTAGTCGGGTCACAATGTCTTCACTCATGTTTTTTCCAACATCAAAATCACAATCTGCTTGTCATCATCATAGGCAACACCATTCAACGCATCAAGCACTGCCTTTGCATAGTTGTCAATATCACCCGACAACTTACGACCACCCGTTTTTTTCACCATCTTCAACGGTTTAGCTGGCTGGATGTCCAACTCGACACCTGACTCCGAAAACTTGAGATGCACACAAAGCCGCTCATCTTCATACTTTGGCCCTTCATACATTGAGGCAATCATCTTCTCATACTTCACCGTTTCTGGCGGCGTATACGCGAACCCTCGGGGCGACATACGGGGACGCCCTTTGGGGCGGGGCCGTATCTCAAAGAACTGTTTAAAACGCATCAAACGCCAACCTTCTGCCAATCCACTCAATCACATTTACTGTAACAGCATTACCCATTTGACGGTACCTTACGGTATTTGGCTGGCCGCTTGTCCACCCATCAGGAAATCCTTGCAGCCGTTCACATTCAACTGGCGTGAGTCGACGCAGCACGTTTTTGTTAGAGATGGATGGTGGCTGTTGACTTGCTTTTAGCGTCGGGCTGATTTCTTTGAAGACATTTGCGTTAGACCCGAACTGCGTGTCAAATGACAGTGTTTTAGCTTTTCCAGTAGTTTTGTTGGCAACTCTTTGTTTCTTCGTGCCGCTCTTCGCAGAATTCCTGCACACGCTTCCGAGCTCAGTGAGAATTGCTCGTCGACTGTGCCTTCCAGAACTTGCGACAATGAACAGACGACGGCGTCGTTGGGGGACTCCGAAGAATTGCGAATCAAGCACACGCCACTCGATGTCTTCAAACCCTGCGTCGGCCAAAACAGACAGGACGACTCCGAAATCGCGTCCCTGGTTGCTTGTGAGAAGTCCTGGCACATTCTCCAAGACGACAACTTTTGCTTCAACGTACGACGCGAAAGTGACAGCGTCGAAGAACAATCCACTTCTGGCTCCAGACAAACCAGCTCTGGCCCCAGCGACACTGACGTCTTGGCATGGGAACCCTGCGCAGACGAAATCAATATTCCGCCTGAATCCTTGCTCATCAGCCCACCTCCTGGCAGTTTTTACATCATCATGTTTTGGCACATCAGGCCAATGTTTTTCCAGCACCGACCGACAAGCTGCATCAATTTCTACCTGGCCCACCGGCCTATGGCCGGCGTGCTCCATCCCCAAATCAAAACCACCCACCCCCGCAAACAGGGACACAAAACTTCCAGGCACGTTTTCAAAACGCATTGCGATTAGTGCCCTCAGGCTTTGAATACGCCGTCTCCAACACCTTGACTATCTGCTCTTCGGCATCATCACGGCCATGAAACTTACCCCAACGACGGTCAGCATCACGCAAAATAGCCAGCGCATGCTCCAACGGAGTCCCATACTCACGCATCAAATGCGCCAAATAACACAACACATTAGAACGGTCCTGATGCTTCAAAGGCCCATTCACCCAAACCTGACGGATATAACCATTCACATATCCCTCAGCAACACCCAAATCAGAAGCACGAATACCAACCGCAGACACCTTCTCCGCCGGCTTATACAACGACGCCAACGGAGACAACTGCGCACCCGACACAAGACGTTCCTCAGCCAACGACAAGAATGCCTCCAAATCTATTGGCAAACCATCCGAAAGCAGCATCTGACGCTCATCACCATTCGTCAAAGCACCCGGATACGGCAACCGCACATAGTTACCCAACCCTTTTGCCTCCTCTTGCTTTGGGTTGACCTCCTTTGGAGGCAACCCAATCGCAGCATGAGCAGCCAAAAAAGCACGACGCATCACCCGTGCAGTCACCCACTCCGACGCAAAAACCCACACATGATAACCACGACGCGTCTTTTCAACAAACGAATGAATTCCCTTAACAGCGAAAGCGGTTTGAAGATTACAAGCTGCATCAAAATCATCCACATCAATATCAGAACAACCCCACTTCACCAGCCCATCATCACGCAACGGGTACACACCAAACTTACGCCAACCCATCAAATGACATTCAAACGTAGCCAACGAAACAGGCTCACGACTACAGCCACCATCCCACAGACCAACCGCATCAGTCCGACCTTCAAACAGGTCAGCGAAACGAGTATGAACCGAAGTCAACGCCCCACCTTCCTAAGATACTGGGCAGGCAACTCACCATTCAACGCACGCAACCTACCCGTCGTAGTCTCCAACTCAAAATCAATATCATCAACAAGAGACCCACCTGGACGCTTGTTCTTCAACAAAGACACAGTCAACGTATACTCGTGAATCATCAAATCATAACGCAACGTCGCAAGACGCTCATGCGTCCGCTCATTATGCTGCCGGTCAGGTTTCTCCAACAGCTCATTAATCTCCGACATAATCTGATACTTCTTACGACGCACACCAATCACCGACGTTGCCTGCTGCTCACCACCATACGAACCAGACGACATTGTTAGCTTCGCACCATCAGCACCAGCAGAACGAGACGTCTGATGCAACACCAGCATCGGCACATCATGCCGACGGCCAAACGCTTTTAGGAAGTTCGCCTTGTCAGGTACCGTCTCACCGGCCTCAACCAAATCCAAGTAGTCCACAACCACAAGCTCAGGAGCGGCACCCCAAACATCAGAGACTTCATTGTAGGCACGTTCCATGTCCGAAGAATTAATAGGCTGGTCAAACACAGCCAAATTGGGGAAATGTTCTTCAGCAGTAGACCGAAGCAAACGGATAGCTTCTTTGTCATCCTCTGCAATCCTCGATTCCAAAATCCTTGCATCAATATTATGATGAATACACGCCAACTTCGTCAACACCAACTGACGTGGCTCATCAGGAATAAACATCGCAATACGCTTATCACTATTCAAACGCAACGCATGCAACAAAACCAGCGTTTTACCACCATGCGCAAAACCGAGCATCATCGCCAACTCACCTGGCGCAATACCCCGCATCTGCTCATCAAGAGCTTCAATACCCAAATACACCCGTTCAGAAGTGGACTGCGCCCACTTCACAAACGAATCAGCAGCCTCCACCAACGGTGAATAAAACCGGTATTCGGAAAGTGGGGCGGGAGAACCCCGCCCCACACTTTCCCAACCCGCTGCAACTGACTCAGCGGAAAGACGCATCATCGAGTCCTAGGCGGCCAATAAGCCTTATCACCATCAACCGACTTGAACCACGGACGCTTCGGATTTGTCTCCAGCCCATCACGATTGTCATAGACCTTCACGACACCATCCTTACGACAAGCCTTCACCAGCCAATCCGGAAGCGGCCCATGCTGCTTACCGGCAATAGCCACCGAAAACCCGACATTCGGTTCAACCTCAGCCGCATTAAACGACGACTTAATCATCTGAACCGCATCCTCAGCAGACACCGGAGTCGCAACAGCCGGAGCCGAACCAAAAATGGTGTCAATAAGAATCTCCTCAACCGTAGAAAAAATCGCCGCAAACTCAGCAATCTTCTCATCCAGCCCAACATTCTTACTTGTCATGTCAGCCGCAATCTTCGCGGCCACCTGAACCACAATTGCCCTATCCTTATCCAATTTCTGCCTCCTCGGCATCATGCCCCATAAAGGAGCCCTTGCACTTCGACCAGACAGGACACCACCGCGCAGAGCAGAGATGATGCTGGTCGTTTCTCATCCAACTCCCATCAGGCAAAAACCTTTCAGAAAGAAGGAAACCATTAACAACACTAGACGCCTGAGAAACAATCCACTTGTAATGCTCCTCAGACCTAAGCACACTAACAATCTGACCCACCGAAGAACCGGAACGAGTCATCACACCAAACTTAAACCCAACCGGAAACTCTGCAGCACCCGACGCAACAATAGCCGAAACATAAACAGCCGACTGAACATCACGAGACTGCTTCTCCGC
>Ga0315900_10008181_pt1 | contig 13524 bp, 9 predicted proteins | sample LakEriMetagenome_FD_203521 | JGI IMG/M metagenome (GOLD analysis project Ga0315900, IMG submission 203521) | Freshwater fungal communities from buoy surface, Lake Erie, Ohio, United States - Buoy 12 MA114 | ecosystem: Environmental > Aquatic > Freshwater > Lake > Lake biofilm | place: USA: Lake...
AAACAGGTCGATGACGCGCTGACGTTCCCAGCCTTGGGCGTAAAGCAGCCGCACCAGTTCTCGCTTGGCCGCAAAGCGGCGGCCCACATCGCGCCGGGTGCGCAGCGCCGTCAGGTGCGCGGCGGTGACCAGGGCGAAGGGGTTGGCTTCGCGTTTGAGCTCGGCCAGGCGGTGCTCATGGTCCAGCAGCTTGGCGGTGGGAAAGCTCATCACGTGCCGGCAGCCCAGCACGTCCACCCGGTACTCGGATGGCCGCCAGCTCGGGCTGTCATCGGCCAGCACGGCGAAGCTGGCCACACCGCGGCCCCAGCGGTCCAGCAGGCGGTGGTGGTAGGTGAACATGCGCCAGGCGAAGTCTTCATCGCGCTGGGTCTGGACCTCCACATGCACGTACAGCAGCCGCTGCGCGGCATCCACGCCCGTCACCCGCGCGAGCAGGTCAACGAACTTCTTGCCGCTGGCGGCGTCTCGCACCACTTGGTGAAGTTCCTTGTCCAGAAAGACGTGGCGCTGGCGCCAGTCGATGTCGGCGTGGGCTGCGGGGAAGTAGAAGGCCATGAACTCCGGAAAGGCGCCTTCGATGGCCTCCTTCCAGGGGATGTCATGCTCGTCGGCGGGCAGGGTGTCGTTGGCCATTCGCTGCACTGTAGGCAGCAAGCTTGGGGATGGCCATCACCAGGAAGGGGGTGTGCGGGGGGCCTTGAAGGGGGTGGATCGAAGGCGCTGGCGCTTTGCAGTTGCGGGGCCACCCATTTGGGCAGCGGGCCGAAACGGCGGGTGAGTTGGCGGCTGAGGGTGTCAGCTTTGCCTTCCGCCTATCCTTCAGTCTTGGCCTCGGCCATGCCCGCGAGCCTGCCGCGCTCGATGGCCAGGCGCTCCCCTTCAGACAGGCGTATCCGCGCGGCCACGGGTCAGATCGCCATGGCCCGCCAGCAGACCGTCGATAGAGATTTCCTCGTCCAGATCGTCCCAGTGAATTCCGCGCGGGCTGAAGGCATACCGGGCGAGCTGAGCATCGCGTGCATCTCAGCCTGTCCGGGCTGTAGAGTTACCCCACGCGATGGGACACGATCGGGACCCGCTCACTGGCTTTGTGGTCCAGGCCAGCGGTCCTCTGGTAGAGGGGTGTTGCCTACCTTGTCCCAGGCTTGTTGTGCTCGGGCAGGATCGGTTGAAGCGGCCCGCCGTTCAAAAAAAGCAGCAGTCTCCAGCGCGCTGATCTTTTCTGCGATGGCAGTGACGAAGAGCTGGTTCATGGTGCTGCCGTCCTGCGCTGCAAGGCGACGTGCAGCTTCCTTGAGGGATTCGGGCAGGCGCAGCGCATAGTGGCTCATGGCGGGGATCCTTTCATGCAAGGGATAGTTGAAACCGTGTCCAGGCCTGCGGTGGCGTCAGGACGGCCAGGTTGAAGCGGTGCGCGGGCGAGAAGTCCCGCAAGTTGTAGGTGATCAGTGCATCTGCGCCGCCATTCACCGCGGCCTCCAGCACCATTTCGTCGGCCGGGTCGCGCAGTTGTGGTCGCCACCGGTAGTGCAGCAGTACCGGAGTGAGAAACCCTGCCAGTTCCGCGAGTACCGCCTCCACATCGGCTTCAGACCATCCGGAGGCCGCTCGCTGCTCAGGCCTCTTGAGGACAGATTCGTACTCGAGGAACAGGCTGGGGCTGCAGCACATGATGGCCCTCCCCTGCCGAATGGCTTGCACGAGGGCAAAGGATGGCCCGCTACGATGCTAAGGAGCAGCCACCAGGACGTTGGTGTCGAGCACAAGACGGGCCAGTTGACGCATTTTGCGGATGTTATGACGCTTTGGTCGGTGCTGGCGCTTTATAGCCGCGGGGCCACCCATTCGGGCAGCGGGCCGAAACGGCGGGTGAGTTGGCGGGTGAGGGTGTCGGCTTTGTCCTCGACTCAGCCCGTGGCCTTGAGCAGGCGGACCTTGCGCTTGTGCGCCTTGAGCAACTTCACGGCCTGCTGGTCGAATGACACGAACTCCTGGCCCCCGAGCAACTCGCCCTCGAAGGCGATGACGCCGTCAGCGAAGTCTCCACCCGCTTCCAACACGGCCAGGCCTGCAAGCACGGCGGGCGTGTTGACCACCACCTGCTGTACCTTCAGCAAGGACCTGACGGCATGGGCAGCCTGGGCATCTGAGTACCGATAGCCACGTAACAGCACCCACACGAACTCGCACAGCGCAGGGGTGGGCACCGCGATCAGCAAAGCGCCCTGCAGAACCTGCAGGGCGGTTGCGGCCTGGGCGGGATCATCCCGCGTGGCCAGGCGCAGCAGGACGTTGGTGTCCAGCGTGACCTTCATTTGCGCGCGGCCCAGCCCTCAGCGGCCACTGTGTTCATCTCGTCGATGCTCAGGCGCCTGGTGGGGGGCGGCAGACACCCTACAAAGCCCTCAAGTCCCTGCGGGGCCTTGGCGTGAAGCGCCAGCACACCGTTGGCGAGCTTGTCCACGGTGACCTGCTGGCCCGGTTGAATGTGCAGGTGCTGCAGCAGTTCACGGCGCAGGGTGATCTGTCCTTTGGCGGTGACGGTCAGAGTAGGCATGGGCTACACCTCCTTCAGAAAGTAAGGAAACTTTACCTTACTCTCTGCACCAAGTCTAAAGACGCCAAACAGGGGGCGCGCGTCCAGCTTGCCTGATGGGTTAGGGCAGGCGCAGCGCCTGGCGGCTGAAGGTGTTCACGCGGCCCAGGGCAGGGTGCTGAGGCTGGCGCGCACCTGTTGCAGCAGCCCTTCCCAGCGGCCGGGCTCGGTCTGGCGGTGCAGGCATAGGGAACGGTACCACGGGGTGGTGAGGCGCCCCAGCATCCAGCGCCAGTCGCAGGGCTGGGGCAGCAGCACCCAGGTGGGGCGGCTCAGGGCGCCGGCCAGGTGGGCCAGGCTGGTGTCGATGGTGATGACCAGATCCACGTGCGCGCACAGGGCGGCGGCGTCGGCGAAGTCTTGCTGTTCGGTGCCGAAGTGTCGGATGTGGGGGTGGCGCGCCAGGGTGTGCAGGTCGGCCTCGGGCAGTTCCCGGTGCAGGCTGACGAACTCGAAGCGTTGGGCGAGGGCGCCTTCTGCGTCCAGGCCCAGGCCCTGGATCAGGGTGTCGAGGGGTATGCTGCGTTCAGGTTGCAGCGGGTGCCGACGGCCGCTCCAGGCCAGGCCGATGCGCGGGCGCGTGGCCGCGCCCAGCAGCGCCGCCCAACGTTGCAGCGTGTCGGGCGGACAGTGCAGGTAGCCCTCGGCGCGCGGCACGGTCTGCAAGGTGGTGCGGAAGGCCCGCGGCAGGCTCATCAGCGGGGTGTGCAGGTCGAACGGCGGGGCCGGTTCGTCTGAGCCGATGCACTGGCAGCGCGGGTCCAGGGTCTTGATCAGGCTCACCAGACCGGGCTGCACCTGCAGCACCACGCGCGCGCCGGCATCGGCGGCATCCACCGCGTAGCGGCAGAACTGCAGGGTGTCGCCCAGGCTCTGTTCGCAGTGCAGCAGCAGGGTGCGGCCCTGCAGCGGCTGGTCACCCAGCCAGAGGGTGTTGGCAGGATGCACGCGCTGCAGTTCAGTCTCGGCCACCTGCCAGCGTGATTCGAAGAGTTCGAAGCCGCCGGCATAGTCGCCCTGACGCAGCAGCGCGGTGGCCTTGTTCAGCAGGGCGCCGGGGGCATCGGGTTGCAGGGCCAGGGCGTGGTCGAAGCTGGCCAGGGCCTCGTCGTCTCGGCCCATGCGCCCGAGGACGCGGCCGCGCTGGAAGTGGGCTTCGGCCTGCTGGGCGTCCAGCGCCAGGGCGCGGTCGTGGCTGGCCAGCGCTTCGTCCGGCCGGCCCAGCGCCTGCAGCAGCACGCCGCGGCGCACCCACCAGTGCGCCTGGCCCGGCAGGGCCTGCAGCGCGCGGTCCAGGCACTGCAGGGCCTGCTGGGGCTGGCCGGTCAGTTCGTGCAACTTGACGATGTTGTCGTGGAAAACGGGCTGCGCCGGGGCCAGGGCGATGGCGCGTTCAATCCACGCGGCGGCGCGGGCGATGTCGCCGCGCTGGTGCTGGGCCACGCCCAGCAGGTGTGCGGCCTCCGCGTTCGCAGGGTCTTGCCGAAGCAGCGCAAGGTAGGCGTCTTCCGCGGCGTCCACGTCACCCGCCTGGTGCCGGGCCAGGGCCTGCTGCAACTGCAGTGCCGGGGGCTGTGCGGCAGGCGGTGCGGCGTCTTCGGCGTCTTCGGTGGTGACCGTCAGGTGGCGGGGCGGCAGGCCTTGCAGGGCACGGTCGAACATGCGCTGCAGGCCGGATTCCAGGGTGTGTGTGAAGCGGGCCGGGTCGAACAGCGGGCTGCGCGGCATCTCCTGGCGCAGGCGTTCTTTCAGCGCCTGCAAGCGCTGCGGGTCGCGCCCCAGGGCGACGGCGGTGGCCTCGAAGGCCTCGGGCGTGTCGGTGACCAGCTCTTGCAGGCCGGCGGCATGGAGCACGCTGGCGGCCATTCGGCTGGCGAAAGAGCGGCCGCGCAGCGTCAGCACCGGCAACCCGGCCCACAGCGCATCGCTGGCGGTGGTGCCGGCGGGGTAGGGGAAGGTGTCCAGCAGCAGGTCCGGCACCTGCAGGCGGGCCATGTATTCGGCGTAGCGCAGCCGCCGGCCGATGATGATGCGGCTGGCCTCCACGCCCAGGGCGCAGGCGTTCTCGCGCAGTTGTTCGCCCGCATCCACCGTCTCGGCCACCAGGTAGAGCACGCTGCCGGGCACCTGCTGCAGGATGCGCCACCAGCGGGCGAAGGTCTCGGGCAGGATCTTGTAGGTGTTGTTGATGACGCAGAACACCACGCCCTGTTCCGGCAGCTTGAGCTCCGCCCGGGTGGGGGCCTGCGGCGCCATGTCGCGTTGCGCGGGGTTGGCCTGGTACAGGGGCAGGCGGGCCAGCTTCTCAGCGAAGTGCCCCTCTTCGCCCGGCGGCACCAGGGTGGCGTCGGCCAGCAGGTAGTCGTAGCAGGGCGAGCCCATGGTGCCCAGGTAGCCGATGTAGCTGGCCTGCACGGGTGCCACGCGCCTGGCGAAGATGCCGGTGCGCGAACCGAGGGTGTGGCCGCTGAGGTCGATGGCGATGTCCAGTGCTTCGCGCCGGGCCGCTTCCACCACGGCGGGGTCTGCCTGCGTGGACATGTCGATGAAACGGTCGCACGCGCGGCGCACGCGCTCGGTGAGGGCGTCTGCCTTGCCGCCCAGGCTGAAGCACAGCACCTCGAAGCGCTGCCGGTCGTGCTGCTCCAGCACTTCCACCATCAGCCGGGCCACGGGGTGGTCGTAGAAGTCGGGTGAGAAGTAGCCGATGCGCACGCGCCGGGGGGCTGTGCCGTCCACGGGCGCCGGGCTCAGATCGTTAGCCCGGTCGTGGCCGGGATGGTGGCGGTCCATCCAGGTGCGGGCGGCCTGCAACTGCAGCGCGGGGTTGTCGCTCACCACCTGGAGGGTGAAGGGGTGGCAGGCGGGCCGGCCCAGGGCCACGGCATCCAGCATGGGCTGCACCAGCCAGGGCAGGCCTTCCCAGCGCCCCAGCCGCAGGCGTGCGAACAGCACGGCGCCAGTGATGAAGTCAAGCTTCGGGTCATGCCTGCGCGCGGCCTCGAAGCTTTGCAGGGCCTGCTCCAACCGGCCCAGGTTCTGCAGCATGGTGCCGCGGTTCAAGTGCGCCTTGGCGAATGCGGGGTCGATCTGCAGGGCGCGGTCGTACGCGGCCAGCGCGGCCGAGGCCTGGCCCAGGTTCGAGCGGGCGATGCCCAGCGAGAACCAGGAATGTGCGGCGCGCGGTGCGCACGCCACGGCTTTTTCGTAGCTGCGCAGAGCTTCTTGGCGCAGGCCCAGTTGCTCCTGCACGAAGCCCAGGTTGTGGTGTGCATCTGCGAAGCTGGCGTCGTGTTGCACGGCTTGCTGGAACTGCGCCAGGGCGGTGCCCAGATCGCCCTGGAAGTACAGAGCGTTGCCCAGGTTGTAGTGAGCAAAGGCGTCTTCGGGCCGCAGGGCCAGGGCCTGGCGCAGCACCTGCGCTGCGGCCGCGTGCTGGCCCAGTTGGATGCGCACTACGCCCAGCTGCACGAGGCTGGCATGGTCTGCGGGCGCTAGCGCCAGCACCTGCTCGTACCAGGCCGCGGCCTCAGCCAAACGGCCGGCCGCCTGGGCGGCCTGGGCCTGCTGCAGGGTCGTCAGCTCCGCAGGTGGTTCAGGCGAGCTGGGTGTGTCGGATGGTAGCGAGGGGGAGTCGGACATGGTGTGGGCGACGGCAGGCCCTCACTGTAGCGGGTGCCTGCGGCGAGGCAGGGCCGGCCAGGCGCCTGTCCGCGAGCCACACTTTCACGCGGCTAGACTGCTTGCTCATGCTGACCCCGTCCGACCTCTGCCCATGACCGCCGTGCTGGAGATCCAGGGCCTGCGCAAGCGCTACGGCCAGACCGAGGTGCTGGCCGGCGTGGACCTGTCGGTGCAGCCGGGGGAGTGCTTCGGGCTGCTGGGCCCCAACGGGGCGGGCAAGACCACGACGCTGAAGCTGGCGTTGGGCCTGGGCCAGGCCGACGGCGGGCAGGTGCGGCTGCTGGGGCACCCCGTGCCCGAGCAGGCCCCGCAGGCCAGGCGCCGCGTGGGCGTGGTGCCGCAGTTCGACAACCTGGACCCGGATTTCACCTGCGCCGAGAACCTGGTGGTGTATGGCCGCTACTTCGGTCTGCCACGCGAGGTGATCGAGCAGCGCATCGGCCCCTTGATGGAATTCGCCGGCTTGCAGGGGCGCGAGGATGCGCGGCTGGATGCGCTTTCAGGCGGCATGAAGCGGCGCTTGACCATGGCCCGCGCCCTGGTGAACGATCCGGACGTGGTGTTCATGGACGAACCCACCACGGGGCTGGACCCGCAGGCCCGGCACCTGATCTGGGAGCGGCTGCGCCACCTTCGATCCCAGGGCAAGACGCTGATCCTGACCACACACTTCATGGAGGAAGCCGAGCGGCTGTGCACGCGGCTGCTGGTGATGGATGGCGGGCGGGTGATCGCCACGGGCACGCCGAGAGAGCTGATTGCCGCGCACATCGAGCCGCAGGTGCTGGAGGTGCACGGCGCCGAGGTGGCGCGTTGGGCGGAGGCGGCGCGCCCGGGCGTGCCGCGGCTGGAAGTGGTGGGTGAGACGGCGTTCTGCTACGCGCAGGACGTGAGCGCACTGCAGGACAGCCTGAGGAACTGGCCAGAACTGGCCTGCCTGCACCGGCCAGCGAACCTGGAAGACGTGTTCCTGAAGCTCACCGGGCGGGAGCTGCGCGATTGAAGCGGCTGGCGTTTTCCCTGGGGCGCCTGGGCTGGGGCTGGTGGCCGGTGTGGCGCCGCAACTTCCTGGTGTGGCGCAAGCTGTTGGCGGCTTCGGTGCTGGGCAACCTGGCCGATCCCCTGATCATGATGCTGGGCCTGGGCTGGGGGCTGGGCTCGCTCATGCCCAGCGTGCACGGCATGTCCTACATGGCCTTCTTCGCGGCCGGATCGCTTTGTTCGGCCACGATGATGACGGCCTCCTTCGAGGCCATGTTCTCGGCCTACTCCCGGATGCAGGGGCAAAGAACCTGGGAGGGCATCCTGCACTCCCCGCTGACGGTGGACGATGTGGTGATGGGCGAACTGGTGTGGGCTGCCAGCAAGGCGTGGCTGACGGGTTCCACCATCCTGGCGGTGCTGCTGGTGCTGGGGCTGTCTACGTCCTGGCTGGCGCTGCTGGCCCTGCCCGTGGCTTTTCTGGTAGGCCTGTGCTTCGCGGCCATAGGCCTGGTGATGACAGTGCTTGCGCGCAACTGGGACTTCTTCAGCTTCTACCTGACGCTGGTGCTCACGCCCATGGTGATGATTTCCGGCGTGTTCTTTCCGATGGACCGCCTGCCCGCTGCGCTGCAGGCGGTGGCGCAGGCGCTGCCCCTGCACCACGGCGTGGCGCTGGTGAGGCCGTTGGTGGCCGGGCAATGGCCGGCTGACGCTGCGCTGCACGTGGGGGTGCTGCTGGCCTACACCGTGGCGGCCTGGGGCCTCGCCGCAGGCACGGCCCGCAGACGATTTGCGGGGTGAGCTCGCTGATTGCCCTTGACGCGCCTTGACGGCAGCACCGACTCGCGGCAACGAACTGCCGTTACGGGAAGCGGTGCTTTGACCCCCCTGAATGGGGGGGCGACAACTCAGGTCCGTTGACCGCATACTGCACACTCGGGTTCTCGGTCTGGTTCTTGCATACGCCCCGCCACAGATGGACAACGTCGACAGTCTTGTCAAGCGCCTGGAGCAGCTGGATGACATTGGTGCATCGCTGTCGGGCGAGCGCGACATTGACCGGCTGCTGGCCAAGATTCTGCTGGCGGCCAAGAGCATCACGCATGCGGATGGCGGCACGCTGTACACGGTGGCGCCGGACGGGCAGCACCTGAACTTCCGCATCGTGCGCACTGACTCCCTGCACATTGCCTACGGGGGGCCGGGTGAGCCTGCGTTGCCGGCGCACTTCAAGGACCTGCCGCTGTACATGGAAGACGGCCAGCCGAACGACCACATGGTGGCGGCGCACGTGGCCTTGACCGGTGAGACGGCCAACATTGCCGACGCCTACGAAGAGCAGCGGTTTGATTTTTCCGGCACACGGCGGTTTGACGCGTCCACGGGCTACCGCTCCACCTCGTTCCTCACTGTGCCGATGAAGAACCACGAGGGCGAGGTGATTGGCGTGCTGCAGTTGCTCAACGCCCTGAACCCGGACTCTGGCGCGGTGCGGGCCTTCACGGCGGGCGATCAACGCCTGGCCGAATCGCTCGGCTCACAGGCGGCCATTGCGCTGACGAACCGGCTGCTGATCGACCAGTTGGAGAAGCTGTTCGAGTCTTTCGTGCAGTTGATCGACACGGCGATTGACGAGAAGTCCCCGTACACCGGCGGCCACTGCGCACGCGTGCCCGAGTTGACGATGATGCTCGCCGAGGCGGTGAACGCCAACACCGAGGGCCCGTTGGCCGGCTTCACGCTCACCGACAAAGACCGCTACGAACTGCGCATCGCCGCATTGCTGCACGACTGCGGCAAGGTGACCACGCCCGTGCACGTGGTGGACAAGTCCACCAAGCTGCAGACCATCTTTGACCGCATCGAGCTGGTGGCCACGCGGTTTGCCGGGCTGAAGGCGCAGGCGCAGGCCGACATGTGGCGCGCCGTGGCCCAGGGTGAGCCCGAGGCCCAGGCCCGGGCGCGCTGCGAAGCGCTGTGCCGCCAACTGGACGAAGACCTCGCCTTCCTGCGCCACGCCAACAAGGGCAGCGAGCGAATGGACGACGCCGCCGTGCAAAGGGTGCGCAATGTCGCCCAGCGCCACGCCTGGGTGGACGCGCAGGGGCTGGAGCAGCCGCTGCTCAGCGACGACGAGGTGGAGAACCTGACCATCCGCGCCGGCACGCTGACGGCGGGCGAGCGCGAGATCATCAACCACCACATCGTGGCCACCATCCAGATGCTGGAGAAGCTGCCCTGGCCCAAGCACCTGGCGCACGTGCCGGAGTACGCCGGCGGCCACCACGAGCGCATGGACGGCAAGGGCTACCCCAAGGGCCTGACGCGCGAGCAGATGAGCGTGCAGGCACGCATCATGGGCATCGCCGACATCTTCGAGGCCCTGACCGCCGCAGACCGGCCCTACAAGGCGCCGATGAAGCTGTCACAGGCGCTGAAGATCATGGACAACTTCCGCGACAACGGCCACATCGACCCTGACCTGTACGCGCTGTTCCTCAGCCACCAGGTGCCGCAGCGCTACGCGAAGAAGTTTCTGGCGGCGGCGCAGCAGGATTGCTAAGGGGCTGGGGCGCCAAGGCGCTCGGCCCGCACCGCCAGTAACCTGCCCCTATTTCGGGCACTGCCCCGGCGTCATGCTGTTCTTGTTGAGGACCTGGTCCTTTTCCATGGACGCTGGGGCGGCGGGCAGTTTGGTGGGCGGCAGGGTGGAGTTGGTGGGCGCAAAGCCGGCCTGACTGGTGTTGAGCTCGATCCTGCCTTGCGGGGTGGCCATTTCGATCTTGCCCTCGAAGACGGCAACCAGGACGCCGGCCTGAAGGGGCGCTGCCACGCTGGGGGGCCGGGCCGCTTCGACTGCGATGTCCGACGGGTTGAACAGGTTCGAGGTTGCTGGGGGCGCAACGCCGATAGAGGTGTTGGCGCCGCCGCCTTGGGCCGCCTGGGCGATGAGCCACAGCCCCTGGGTGGTGGGGTCGGCCTGCAGGGCCTGCTGCTGGCGCCACTGGGCCAAAGTGCGCAGGCGTGCCATGGGGTGGGCGCCAGGGGCCCAGGTGTCCCATTCCTCAGCGCGCGCGGTGGCGCCGGACGGGCTGCCCGTGCCCGTGCCCGTGCGCTGCGGGCTGGCGCTTGGGGGCGCCTGGCTGGGGGGGGCGGCGGTCGGGGCGGCAGGTGGGGCGGCCGGTGGAGCAGGGGGGGCAGCCGAGGGCTCGACCAGCCGCTGCGCGGCGCCGGGCAGCAGGCTGCGCAGCCCTGTGGCGGTGAGCACCTCAGAGCGGCCCCGGCGCAGCACCACGCTGGCCGCATCACAGGCGAACTCGCCTTCGGCTGCCGGCTTCTCGCAGCCCACATCCAGCGCCGTGTCCGGACGCACGCCCAGCAACTGCCCGGCGTTGACCAGCAACCCGTAAAGCCGCGCGCCCGGTTGTGTGGGTGTGGCCAGCCGCAGGGTGCCCTGCAGCAGGTCCAGGCGTACGGCGCGGCGTCCGCGTTCGTCTTCCTCGGCGCGCAGCGCGAGCCGGGTGGCCGGCGCGAGCACCAGGCGCGTGCCGTCGTCCAGCCCCAGCAGGGCCTCGGTGTCGCCGCTGGTGACCACATCGCCCAGGAACAGCGCGCCGCTGGCCGGCAGATCCTCCGGCGTCACGCCTTCGCGCAGGCGCTGCACGGGCTGGTTGCTGGACAGCAGTTGCCCAAGCCGGCCGGACTGCGGCAGCACTCCCTCAGGGATGGCTTCCGCCTTGCCGGCGCACTGCTCGTCGCACAGGCGAACGCCGAAGTCTGTGCCGCGGATGCCGATGGTGGTGTCGTTGACCTTCATGTCGAAGGCGCCAGGGTTGCCCCGCTTGCCGATCTGGCCCGACACGTTGCGCAGCCAGCCCTTGAGCAACTGCACCGACATCTGGTCTTTGGAAGGATCTTCAGGCTGGAAGCTGAAACCCCGGATGGCGATGGCCGATTCCGGGCGCAAGGCCACGCGGGAGCCGTCGTTGAAGACGATCAGCGCGAAGGCACCCTTCTCGGTGCCGACCGTGTCGCCCACGGAGAGCTTGGCGCCGGTTTGGATGACGCGCACCTGGCCGCCCTGGGGCTGTGCGAAGACCACGCCGCTGGCGCTGCGCACCTCGGCGGCCGCCTGGGCCAGGAGGGCCGGGGAGCTGGCCCCCAGGGCCAGGGCGGCGGCCAGGGCCCGAAGACCGTGAACGCCTTCAGCGTTCAGCCGGCCCGCTGCCTGCCGTAACCGTTGCACGAGTCTGATCAAAGTGCCTTGGATCATCAGCAGTCCTTGCCTTTGCTGGCCCCGCTGGAGCTGCTGGTGCTGCCCTTGGTGTCGGCGGCCTTGCCTTGGTCGGGCTTGGCGTAGCTGACTTCCGAAGTGGCCTTGCTGCTGGTGGCCGTCGGTGCGGGGGCGGGTGCGGGATCGAGTTCAAGCGACTTGACCTCGTCCTTGCGTAAGGTGGGCGCCACTGGGGCGGGCGCAGGTGTGGCGCTGCCGGCCTGGGCAGCAGCTTGCGTGGCCCTGGCCGCAGAAGGCGCGGGGGCGGGGGACGGTGAAGCTGCCGGCGAGGCGCCCGGTGCGGTCGCTGGGCTGGGCGAGGCGGCGGTGTCGCTCTGCTTCTCCTCGGAGGCTCTCTCCTGGGATATGGTGGGTGCCGGTGATGGCGCAGCTGATGTGCCTGCAGCAGGCGACGGCGCTGGTGATGGTGTTGTGGCAGTTGGCGGAGGCGCAGGCGCAGGCGAAGCGGCAGGAGCCGGTGCGGGAGTCGGTGCGGGAACGGGCGCAGGCGCGGGCGCGACGTAGGCTGGGGGTGCCAAAGTTCGGGTGGCCGCGGTGACCAGGCCCCCGCCACCCACAGCGGCCAGGACGACCGAGGGGCTGGCCAAGGGTGAAGCGGTGGGGGAGACGGCGGTGGTCGGCAGCGTCTGCTGGAACTTGTTGATCTCGGTGGCAATCTCGGAGTTCACGGTCGGGTTGGCCAGCGTGGACCTGTCGGCCGGCACGGTGGCGGCTCCTGAGGTTGAGGTCACTTGCAAATTCGCCAATTGCAGGGTCTCCAGGTTGGTGCCCGTCGTGGTCGCCATGCTGAAGGAACCCGGATCTGAGTTGCTGCTTGACAGGATGTTGAACCGGTCGGTCGTTGCGGGCCGGAAGCCAGCCAGACTGCTGAGCATCAACGTGCCGCCGAGTTGCAGATTGCCGCTGGCCGAAACTTGGTCGTGGGTGCCGGGCCCCGCGAGTTGGATCTCCAGTGTGGAGCCTGAGCCCAGCGTCAGGTTGCCCTCGACCCTGATGGCCCCGGGCGAGAAGCCCGGCGCGAGCACGGCATTGTTGACGTTCACGTTGCCGGCCAGGGTGCCGGAGCCTTCAACCCGCCCGCCGTTGAAGGCGAAACCCGCTCCAGCGCCAAGCGTGGCGCTCGGCCCGCCGGCACTGCTGAGCCTGGTGGTGCCGCTGCTCTGGCTGAACGCCCCTTTGACCTGGGTGGAGCCTGAGGCGACGTTGAAGGTGCCTGAGTTCACCACCGAAGCCAGCGTGTTGGCGCCGCTGGCCAGCACGGTGCCGCTGTTGGTGAGTGTGCCGACCTGCAGGGTCTTGCCGTTCAACTCCAGGTTGCCGTTGTTGGTGAGAGTGCCCACCGTCAGGCTGGCGCCGTCCACGCTCAGCAGGGCCGCGTTGGACAGGGACGCAAGGTCCAGCGCTGACAGGTCATAGGTGACCCGCAGGCCCTCGATGGAGGGGATGAGCACGCTGGCGACGTTGCGTCCGTCGTCAGGCAGCGCGTCCCAGTTTGCGAAATCGCTCCAGTTCCCGCTGGCCTTGCCCGTCCACGTGGACAGCGGGCGTTGGGTGATGGTGGCTGGGCTTGTGACGGTGGTGACGGTGTAGTTGCGCCCGCCGTTGCCATCGTTCAGCGTGAAGCCGCCCGCGCCGCTGTTCACGCTGACGAAACGGGCTGACACCACGTCCTTGGAGTTGAAGGCCTGTCCCAGGCCGGAGAGGGAGTCGGTGCCGAAGACGGTGCCGGTGATGGTGGGGGTGAGGCTGGAGGCGGTGGAGCCGTCGTAGACCTTGGTGTCCGACACCGCAGACAGCGTGAGGGCGGCCGGGGTGATGGTGGTGGACAGGCCGGGGTTGGGGAGCGCGCCGGAGGCCTGCAGGTCCAGCGCGTAGTTCGAGGCCAGGCCGGAGATGGTGGAGGGGCTGCCGCCGTTGTTCAGCAGGCCGTCGCTCAGGGTGTAGGAGGCGGTGGCGATGCGGG
>Ga0315900_10008183_pt1 | contig 13523 bp, 11 predicted proteins | sample LakEriMetagenome_FD_203521 | JGI IMG/M metagenome (GOLD analysis project Ga0315900, IMG submission 203521) | Freshwater fungal communities from buoy surface, Lake Erie, Ohio, United States - Buoy 12 MA114 | ecosystem: Environmental > Aquatic > Freshwater > Lake > Lake biofilm | place: USA: Lake...
CGTGGAGACGATTCCGGAGGACTTCCATGGATGGAACTTTAACAAAAACTGTCAGGGCCCTTTCTCCGTAGAAATCCTTCAGGCTGATCCCGCCTTTCACATCCACATCAAAAATTACCGAGCGTCCTGAATCCCAGATACGGTTAACCTCCGACTTGAGCGTTCCGTAAAAGGCACCTTCGTACACTTCTTCCCATTCTACAAAATCCCCCTTGTCAATCTTTCTCCGGAATTCTTCCGGGCTCAGAAAATAGTAATCCTTTCCGTTTTCTTCGCTCCTTCCCCGCTTGTCGCGTGTACAGGCTGAAATAGAAAAACCAAGTTGGGGAAATTTTTTCAGCAGATGCCGGACGATGGTGGTCTTCCCCGAACCAGATGGCGCTGAGAAAACTACTACTTTATGATGGGTATTTTCCAATTTTTTACTTAATTGCTGCCTGAGAATGCCGGCAAAACTAATACGCATTGAATCATCCGGAGGATATTTGTTCCGGATATCCTGATTTTCTTCCTGTTTGTATGACCCAGCATGTATTTGAATCCATTACCAAAATATTTGCCATTATCTGCAAGGCAGACGGTGTGCGGGAGGAGGAAATTCGGGTTTTTAACCGTTTCCTGGAATCAGCCTTTGACGAATTAAAAGTTCGCTTTTTTCAGCAGTATTTTGCCTCTTACCTGGAAACCATTGAAGGCAGCCAGGCTGAGCTTGAAACCGTAACAGCCAATGCCGCCACGGAGCTAAATCTGGAGGACCGCTTTCTGATCTTTGTCCGTCTCAGTGAACTGGTAAGGGCAGATGGCTTTTTAACAAAAAGTGAATCCGGGCAGCTGGCGGTGGTTGCCAGAATATTCAGGCTAAGTGATGCTTTTACTTCCATAATAAACCGCTTTGTTTTCAAAAAAGACGAAGACCTTCTTTCCCTGCCCGATACAGGCCTGATCAGCGGCAGAAAAATCTGCCTGCAAGGAAAGGAGCGGATTCATCATTTTGATCTTGAATCAGACATAGCTTTTACATTCCTCACAGACTTTGGTTTTTTCATTCTGAAAGTAATCAGGTCGGGTGATAATCTCACGATCAACGACAACGGCATGCAGGAAGGTGTAATCTTCTTCCTGAGACCCGGAGATGTACTGATGGCCGGAGAAGGTGAAACACAGCTGCACTTTTCGAGTCTGTGGTCGGCAACCCACATGATGAAAAGTGAAGTCCGCAACTTCATTTCATGCGAAAAGCTTCATTACAGACATCCGAATGGAAAAACGGGGATCCATGAATTCAGTTTCTCAGCAGAATCCGGCGATATGATTGCCATAATGGGTCCGAGTGGATCCGGGAAGTCAACCGTGATGAATGTGATTAACGGCAATTTCAAACCGGTGTCGGGCAGGGTTCTTTTCAATGGGGTGGATGTGCACCAGGACAGCAGCCTGATAAAGCCCTTTTTCGGCTATGTACCTCAGGATGACCTGCTGATCGAAGACCTTTCGGTATTCGACAACCTGTTTTTTTCGGCAAGACTGAGTTTGCCTGAATTGCGGAGCACTGAAGTCAGTGAAAAAGTTGACGCTCTATTGAAAGACCTCGGCTTGTTTCATGTGAGAAACCTTCGCGTTGGCAACAGCCTTTCCAAAACAATTTCCGGCGGGCAGCGGAAGAGGCTGAACATCGCCCTTGAACTGATCCGAAATCCGGCGGTTCTGTTTATGGACGAGCCAACTTCCGGCCTTTCATCCAGAGATTCCGATAATGTGATGTCGCTGCTACGGGAGCTCTGCTTCCGCGGCACCATTGTATTTACCGTAATTCATCAGCCCAGTTCTGATATTTACAAGCTTTTTGATCAGCTGATTCTAATGGATTCGGGTGGTTATGCCGTTTATTCAGGAAATCCCGTTGACGCAGTTTCCTATTTCAAAAAGAGCATTAACCATGTAAAAAGCCATATTACGGCCTGCCCCTTTTGCGGAGACATCAACCCTGAAATCGTATTCAACATACTGGAGAACAAGGTTATCGATGAATTTGGCAAGCCCCAGGCACAACGAAAAACCAGTCCGGAAGAATGGTATGTACGATTCCGTTCTGCTGAGCGGGAAGCAGAAAATGAAAATAAGGCAAGCGGGCATCCGAAACTGAATCCCGGCTCAAAAGCCGGGCTGCTGCTTCAGATGCTGGTATTTTTCCGGCGGGACCTTCTGAGCAAAATCTCCAACCGCCAGTACCTTACCATCACCATTCTCGAACCTGTACTGCTGGGTCTGATTCTGGCTTTCGTTGTCCGCTTTTATCCGGTAAGTGAGAACCAGCCCGGTCAGTATTTTTTCGGTGAAAATGTCAATGTTCCGAGCTTTATCTTCATCGGGATTATCGTCTCCCTGTTTATGGGAATGTCGCTTTCGGCAGAAGAAATTTTCAGAGACAGGAAAATTCTTAAACGAGAGGAATTTCTCCTACTCTCCCGGTTTGGCTACCTGAGTTCCAAAGTCGCCATCCAATTTATCATTTCTGTGATACAGACCCTGCTTTTTGTGCTTCCCTCCTGCTGGATTGTAGACAATCTGGAAATGACAACCGAATTCTTCCTGATATTATTTTCATCTGCCTGCTTTGCCAACATGCTGGCGCTCAACATTTCGTCGGCACTTTCTCAGATTAACACCATTTATATTCTGATACCTATTCTGCTGATTCCGCAGCTTATTCTGGGCGGAATCATTGTGAATTACGACAAAATGAATCCGCTGGTGGCAAAACATGGAAAAGTACCCCTGATCGGCGACCTCATGGCCAGCCGATGGGCCTTTGAAGCTGCATGCATCACTCAGTTCAGGGATAACAGCTACAACAGACATTTTGTCCATACAGAAAAAGAACTTTCGAATGCCAGCTTTAAGCTGTTGTACTGGATTCCGGAAATGGAGAATCTGGTCAGCGAACTAAGCAGCTCTGTTGATAAAAATAGCAGGCTAAACAGCAATAAGTGGGTATCAAACACCAGAGCATTTCAGATTATTACCAATGAAATCAAACTGGAAAACCTCCATAACCGGAACCGGAAATTCAGACTTGAATTGCTGAATAAAAACAAGATTACCCACAGGAATATTGAATATCTGGAACAGTACCTAAGGGATCTTGAGAAGGATTATCAGCTTGTGAGGCGATACTATGAAGGAAGGCGTGAAGTCATTAAGCAGAAACTTCTCGGCAGCTACGGAAAAGAAGGACTGGTTGAATTCAGAAAAAAGCATCATAACAAAACACTGGAGGAGCTGGTTCGGAGTGAAGGCAAGTGGGATGATAAAATAATACAGTCAGGCGACCGGCTGGTGAGGCAAAGTGACCCCGTGTTTCATACTGAAACAATACCGGAAAACTGGCTTGATTACCGCACCCACTTCTTTTCTCCGGGTAAACATTTCCTCGGATTCTGGTTTGATACCTTTTATTTCAACCTGATCGTAATATGGTTGATGGTATTTACCCTATTTTTGACGCTCTATTTTGACTTGCTCAAAAAACTGATCGGACTTAAATTTTCAAGAAAAAAAAAGCAATGACTACGAAATATTCGATTTGCATGCCTGTATTGGGGCTTGCTCTCCTGCTTGCATCCTGTAACAACTCCCGGAATCAGGTCGAAAATGATAGCCGTGCGGTGGATTCCCTGCTCAGGCAGGATACCATCCGGGAGCAGATTCAGCAATTTGTTCACATCTTTCCTTCTCAGCTAAAAGTAGCCCGTCTTTTTAAAAATGCCGGACTTAAGTACCAGGCAACTGAGCTGGTTTCTCCGGAGTCGGTTTCAAAACTTGTAACCAAAGAAGAGAAAGCACTGGCTATGGGTATTTACGGCGTAGATATGGTCTATTCATCCATGAATAATCAGACCCAGTCTGCTATGACTAACCTGAAAGTCTCACGGGACCTTGCTAAGGATCTGGGTCTTGAAGCAGTGTATTCTACCAACGATTATGTCAGAAAATTCGAGTCCAACCTGAACAATCAGGATAGCCTGGAAGTGATAATCAGAGATTTATTTGCCGAGACCGATGCCTTCCTGAAGGATAATAATCAACTTGACATAACCCTTTTCACCTTTGCCGGCGGCTGGACCGAATCTGTTTACCTGGCTGCTGTTTATGCACGCATAACCAAGAACAAAGGAATTGTTCAGCTGATTGGAGACCAGCTTGTTTCACTTGATCCACTAATAGAACTACTGAAAGAAACTAAAAGCGATATGGACAAAAGACCGCTGATTTCAGAGCTTGAAACCATCAGAAAAACCATTCGTTCAGCCATTGTAAAAGAAGAAACTGACACCGAACCCATGATTATTGAAATGGATGAAACCAAAATAAAGGAACTTATCAGCAATCTGAATGTTATCCGCGGCAAAGTTTCCAGGGAAAAGCAATAAAAGAATGTACAGATCAATTTTTTACCTGTCCTTCTTCTTGATTCTGGTCTTACCCGAAACTGCTATTTCCCAGTGCAGTTCCCTGAAAGTACTGAAAGAAGAATTTACAGATGCCGTAAAACCTTATGACTTCGAAGGCATTTCAGCAGGAGTCCTGCCAGCGGGAAAAACCAAGAACGTTTCAATATCGGTATTTTCAAAAGTAAAGTACAGGCTTAACTTCCGGACGGATAATTTCGAGGCACCCGTCATCATAAAAGTGCTGGCCATTAATCGTCAGGTATTGTGGTCCAATGAAAAAGATCCGGAAAACATGATGTTTGAATTTATTCCGTTCAAAACGGAAAAGTATTTCGTTGAATTCACAGCTCCTGTGAGTCAAAACGACGATTCAAGAGGCTGCATTGCAGTTGTATTGAGTTCCAGACCCTACTGAATTACCTGATTCACATACTATTTCAAAAAAATGGCTACTTTTTTACACACAGGCACTCAAAGAAAAATTATAACAGCATTGGTTCTTTGCCTGTTTCATATGCTGCCGGCTCAGGTGATTTCTCCAAAAAAGATAATGGAGAGGTGTAATAAAACCAAAGGGCTGCGCGACCAGTATAAGAAATTTGTCCTTCCGCCCTATGTGATTGAAGGCTGTGCTTCAAAAGCAATTCTGTGTGGCGAACCAAATCAGGATGCCGTAATTCCTATTTCTGTGCTTGGAAAGCAGCGTTACAGAATGTACTTCAGGGATGAGGGATTTGAAGGGAAGGTTTTTGTGCGGGTAGTAACCCTGAACAAGAAGGAAGTCTTTAACAACGAAACTGACAGCACCCAAACCATGTTTGCTTTTACAGCTCCGCGTACAGACAAATATTTTGTAGAATTCAATTATAAACAAAGTGCCAATCCTGATGCTGTGGGATGCGTCTCCGTGGTATTGGCAACCAGGGAGTTTTAATTGAACAAGTGATTTTTCAGCCCATAGTTTTCTCAATATTTTTTTAGAAAGGAATACAACAGATTCCTTAATTTCGTACTTCCAATTCTGTCAACCTATGAAATTCTTTCAGCCAAAAGCAGCTTTTTTCTCCCTTTTTTCAGGACTGCTTTTTACTTTTTTCCCCCTTTATTCTGATGCATATATTTTCCGTGTCCTTGGAGTTGCTGGAAAAATAAAGTTAAAAGCCGGCACCCAGGAATCCATCCTGAAGGCCGGTACCAAACTGGAATCAGGACAGATGCTAATCCTTGAAAGCGGGTACTGCGCACTGGTTCATGCCAGTGGTAAGTCCCTTGATCTGAGAACACCAGGCTCATTTTTGGTTGACGAACTGGCAAAAAAAGTCAGCGGATCCGGCAAGCCGAAAGTCTCAGAGCGTTATGTTGATTATGTAATGGGACAACTTTCCCGCGAAGAAACAGAGAAGGTGGAACAGAATGTGAGAAAGTACATGGATGTACCCGGATCAGTACATAGGGGAGCATCCATCTCAAGATCAAACGAAATGGAAATTTCAACTGCCCGGGTTTTTGTTTACAAAAGCAATGATGTCAGGCCTTCTGTTTATAACCTGGAATGGGAAGCCTCAGAAGGGGTGAGCAACTATACAGTATCGCTGAAAAACCGCTATGAAGAGACTATTTTCTCAAAAGAGGTTGCCGGTAACCAGACTGAAATTGACTTCAGCAAAATCACAGGTCAAATCCCGGATTCCTACACCCTGATGGTTACATACAAGGGCAAAAGAAACGGTCCGGATCTTAATTATTTGTTCCGGGTAAATCCGGCTGAAGATTTCGGACTCGATGCAGATCTGAGCAGTCCCGCTGCCCTGATGCTTAATGGAATTTTATGCGAGGAAAAGCACTATTTTCTGGATGCCCTTCAATATTATAGTTCCGCCAGTAAACTGGAACCAGGTGTAAGTACATACTCAGAGGCTTACGAAAAACTGAAAGCCAAAATGAATTGAGGGTAAATCATAAGGCCCCGAAAAACGCATCATATATTTCTTCTTTTCATTCTGGTGAAAATAGCATCCCTCCTTTTCTTTTTTATTTTTTTGTCATTTGCTGCTCTTCAGCTGAACGATGAAAACTGGCTGCTCTGGTCTTTGGTCTATCTGTTTTCAGCCTATACTTCTGGCTGCAGCTTCAAGGACTATTTCAACCCAATGCTGCTCATGCTGCTGGTTTCAGCCTACCTGCTTGGATTTCTTTTCAATTTTCCAGCTGAAAAATTCCTTCTTTGGACAAACAATCAGGAAAATCCGGTCTCTATTCAAGATTTCATTTTTGAAGAAGGAACCAGAGACTCCCTTGGCCTTCTCATTTGTACTTTCGTAAATGCCTGGTACATGTTTACCGGTTTCCGAAAAGCCAAAAAACCCGGATACAATCAGGCCTTTTCTGTAAGTCTGCGAAGCAAACAAACACCTTGAAAAAGGATAAACTCAATATATTGATTCTGAACTCCTACGACATTGGAGGAGCTTCCATCGCGGCCATCCGTTTCCATCAGGCATTACTGAAATCGGGAGTAAATTCAAGGCTGATGACGCTCCATAAAACCAGAAACGATATTCCGGAGCATTATCAGTATCATGTTTCAGGAGGAATCCTTAAAAAAATCTGGCTGAAACTCAGACAACGCAGCGAACACAGACGAAAAAATTCCCTTACCGTTCCTGAAAATGAAAGTCTGTCAGGAAAATTCAGTATCCCGCTTGCTTCTTATCAGGTTCATGATTCCCCGCACTGGAAATGGGCAGATGTTGTTAATCTCCACTGGGTGAATGAGTGGATCAGTGCAGAAGTGCTGGTAGCCTATGCAAAAGGGAAACCTCTGATTTGGACCCTTCATGATGAACATTTATTCACCGGTGGTTGTCATTATTCAGAGAGATGCAATGGATTTGAAACGGATTGCAACAATTGCCCTCTTCTTGTCAACAGCAGTCAGCCCGATATAGCCAATCATTCCCTCAATGCAAAACTTCATGCTTTTCAGCAATTTCCACCGAATCTGAAGATTGTTGCACCATCAGGATGGATGGTAAAAAAGGCTGCGAGAAGCAGTCTCCTCAATCAGTTTGACGGAAAAAGAATTTTCAACAGTCTCGATAAAGAGGTTTTTTTACCTGTTCCCCAAGATGTTTGCCGTGAAGTTCTGGGGATACCTCGGGAAAAAACGGTTCTTTTGTCTGTAACCCAGAGCCTTGATGACGAAAGAAAAGGCTTCCGGATTCTAAAAGAAGCGCTGGATACGGAAGGCCTGCCGGAAAACTGGATTCTGTGCACGGTCGGTAAATCGAACGAGGGATTTTCTGTTTCCGGGATTGAATATAAACACCTGGGCAGTATTCAGGACCAGCGTCTGATGGCCATAATTTACAATGCAGCAAGTGTATTTGTGCATCCTGCCACAGAGGATAATCTGCCCAATGTGGTGGCAGAATCACTCATGTGCGGTATTCCGGTTGCCGGATTTGCAATCGGAGGCATGCCGGAAATGGTGAATGAAGAAAACGGCTGTCTTGCAGATACCATCGGACCAGAATCCTTGCTTGAAGCCATCCACAAGGCCTTATCTTTAGGTGCAAAGAAGAACAGCATATCGGCTGCTGCTTCTGAACTTTTTTCCCCGGAAAGGCAGGCAAGAGAATTCATGGCTCTTGCTGAATCCATGGTCGGTCAATCTGATTGACAATTCCTGATAGCTACTGTATTCCCGCAAATCGTATAAAACTCCCCGCCGCATAATTATCCGCCAGCTTTCCGGCACCCGCAGCAACAGACATCACATTATTCGTAATCCGGAAATTTACCGGATTTGGCGCCCCTGTCAATGCTGACAATTCCACATCAAGAACAATCTGTGATCCATTTGCCAGCTCAACATCCTTACCAGCACTATTGATTGGAATACGGAGAGTACGAAAACAGGAGTTTCCCGCAACATGAAACAAAAATGCGCCGCTGGTATCGGGATAATTGAAATTTCCCTCCATTACAAGAAATTTATACTCGGAAGACCAGGGCCAGTACATGCCGTTGCCGGGATCAAGTACACCCTGCCCTCCCTTGCTGCCGTTGGTGATGCTGTCGAGTCCTATCTGCAGCACAAGATTCTGAAACGAACTTTCAGGAACAGATTTGAGTCGAAGAACCGTTTCACCCATATTTTCAAGGGCCTTTATCAGATGATAGCTTTGAGGCTCCCGGAATGTTTCCATCGGATTTTCGCTTTCCAGCCTGATACCTGACAGGTAATACTGAAATTTTGAAAGCGAAATCACTGTGCCCGAAGAATCGGTAAGCGCCTTCCCCTGCCCGAGTTTTTCACCCATGGACACATGCCTGAGGCGGATAAGAATTTCACGGCTGTCCGTTGGCTGCGTCGCTGAATCCTTTTTGCAGGAAGCAATCAATATAATGAGGATTATTATGCCCGGATAATTTAGTAATTTCATGATTACCCTTTTCTGAATTGAAACATAAAATTCGGCTAAAATTCCCTGATTTTGCATGAAAAAAATACCCCGATGAACCGGCCTTTGGAGGAAACCATATCTTTGTCGCATGGTTGACAGACATTTGCTGAAATCACTTGTTCAATATCTGATTATCATCAGCTTTTCCGCGGCCTGCAGCAGCAGGGAAGTCATGCCTTCTGCTGTTGAAAGCGGCAAAGATTTCTATCCTGTAAAAACAGGGAATACATGGATTTATCAGGTCGATACCATTCGCTATTCCTCCCGTTTTGTCAACTCACTCAATACGGTTGTGGTGGATACCATCAAAGGTCGCTACTACCTTAAAGAAACAATTGCCGATTCCATAGGCCTGCAGGAAGGAAGTCCTTTTTTCAGGATTGAGCTTTTCAGGTCAGCAGACAGTACAGGTCCGTGGACCATTGATTCTGTCTGGAGCATTCAGAGAGGAAACGACAAAATACTGAAAACAGAAAACAACAGGCCTCTCGTCAAACTAAAGTTTCCGGTATCAGAGGGCAGTCGCTGGGATGGAAATCAATATAATTCGTTGCAGGACAGCTCCGGAAATTTCTGGTATAAAGCCACTCAGGTAAACAAGACCATCGGATTTCAAAACAATTTTTATCCCGGCGTAGTCGTTATCCAGAAGTCGGATTCCAACTGTCTGGCTAAAAATGATTTTCAGGAAACATATCTCAAAGGAATTGGGCCTGCATTCATTCTCAAATCAAGCCTTATCTATTCACAGGACGGACCCGACCCCTGTGGCAGTATTCCCCGTATTGAATCCGGCCGTGTCCGAAATTTTAAACTGATCCGCTTTGAAAAGAATCCTTAATTTTCTGATTGCAGGAGTACTTATTCTCCCGGCAGAACTGAACGCACAAAATAAGAAATTTGCAGTATTCTTTAACCGGAAGCTGAATGGAAATCCCTACTCGCTGAACAATCCTCAGGCTTATTTAAGCCCGAGAGCCATTCAGCGTAGGCAGGTACAAAATCTGTCTGTTGACAGCACCGACCTCCCGGTTATACCATCCTTTCTTGATGGTATCCGAAATACAGGTGCAAGTGTTTTATACCAGATGCGCTGGCTGAACGGAGCTGTGATAGATTGCAATGATGCCCAGTACCAGAGCATTCTCAGTCTTCCTTATGTATTGAATATTAATCCGCTAAATTCCCGGATTCCTGTGGGACCAGTAGAAAGAAGGAGCAGAAACGGCATTCAAAGCCTTGATTATGGCTCTTCTCTTGGCCAGAATAATCAGTTGGAAATGGACTCCATGCATGCATGGGGTTACCGGGGAGAGGGTAAACTCATTGCCGTTATGGATGCCGGCTTTCTCAATGTCAATACGCATCCTGCTTTCACTCACCTGATGCAGGGTCAGAAAATAATCGGAACCAGGGACCTGGTTGCAAGAGACAATGATGTTTATCAGGACCACTGGCATGGGGGCGCGGTTCTCAGCAACATTGGCGGCTATCTTCCAGGCTCCCTCATAGGAGGAGCCTATCAGGCGAATTATTTTCTTATCAGAAGCGAAGATGCCGGTTCCGAGAATGAAATTGAATGTGCCTACTGGGTTGTAGGACTTGAACTGGCAGACAGCGCAGGTGCCGATATTGTAAACTCCTCTTTGGGCTACACCACTTTTGATACCCAAAGTCTGAACTACAATTACAACACGCTGAACGGAGAAACTTCCATGGCATCCCGTGCTGCTTCCATGGCTGCTTCCAAAGGAATGGTGGTGGTAAACAGTGCCGGTAATGAAGGAAATAATGCCGGCTGGGGCGGATGGATTTCTGTACCTGCCGATGCCAGAAACATTCTTGCAGCAGGTGCCATCGATAATTCTGGCTTACAGGCAGGATTCAGTGGAAAAGGCCCTACTCCGGACGGACGGATAAAACCCGACCTGGTAGCCATGGGCCTCGGCGCAGTAACAGCTGATGTATCAGCCAACAGCGGCGTAATGGTTAACAACGGAACCTCTTTTTCTGCACCCATTCTTTCGGGCCTGGTTGCCGGTTTCTGGCAAGCCCATCCTTCGCTCAATGCATTTGAGGTTATGAATGCCCTGAAAAACAGTGCCTCAAACCGCGACAATCCGAATGCAAGTCTTGGCTGGGGCATACCGGGATTCATCCGCGCCCACATCCTGACCGGAGGAAAGCCCAAACTCAGCTTTCCGTTTGAAATACTCATCTATCCGAACCCAAGCAAGGGCAGCAATGTCAGCATCAGACTTTTACAGGAAGAGGATACCGGCGGTCTGCAGTATGAGCTTATGGATTTAAGAGGATCTGAGGTCCTGAGCGGTACATTCCGCCTGAATCCTTCTGAAAGAGAGGCAGTAATACCAACTGCAAAGTTGAAAACCGGTGTTTATCTTCTTAAAATAAACGGACCTGCAGGTTTGTTTTCAAGGAAAATAATTTTGAACTAGGCCATTGAGCCCATTATGTCAAGACAAAAAAGTTTCCGGTTCCGGGAAAGCAAGCTGATGGCTAATATTCTGGAAACGGGCAAGCCCGGCTATCTTATGCAGGCTGGCAAATGGAATTCCGGATTTTTTCTGAATGACAATCCACTTGTTTTGGAGCTGGCTTGCGGAAAAGGAGAATATACTTTTGGTCTGGCATCAAAGTTCCCGGAAAAGAATTTTGTGGGGATGGATATCAAAGGAGCCAGGATTTATGTGGGTGCCAGACAAAGCCTGGACGAAGGCTTGAAGAATTCCGCATTTCTGCGGGGAAAAATTGAAAATCTGCGCACTTTTTTTGGCTGGCGGGAAGTTTCAGAAATATGGATCACATTCCCTGACCCCCGCCCCAAAGAACGGGATGAGAAACGGCGCCTCACCCATCCAAGGTTTCTGGAGCTGTATCAGCATGTACTAAAGGAAGATGGTTTCCTTCACCTAAAAACAGATAACAAAGCCCTGATGGATTACAGCAAGGCAACTGTGCTCGAGTACGGGGGTGAAATTCTGGTAGAAAGCGACGACCTTTATGGTAGTCCGTGGAAAGACCAGCATTTTGGCATCAAGACTTATTTCGAAAATAAGTTCACGGCACAGGGTTACAGGATTAACTACCTTCAATTCAGGCTGCCTGTATTGGAAAAACCACTGAAGCCCGTCCCCCCGGTTTATCTGCGAGGCGAACCGGTACATGAAACATCAGATACCCAGTGATGCCGAGAATTTCAGGGCAACATTGTCAAAATCTGAAGGAAGTCCGTAAGGGCCGTAACGAATAAAAATCCCTGCTCCAACCCCCAGATTCAAGCCGCTCAGGGGAATTACAAACAGGTCATTAAGAAAAAGGCCTGTCTCAAAAAAGCCATTTCGGATATCCTTTGCACGGATTCCATCATGCAAATCAGGTTGAGATAATTTCCCCCAGCCCATGTTGTGCATGAGAGTGAAATACGGAAGAAAGGGTAGCGTGGAAATCTGAATCTTACCGAACCGATGGGCAAGAAATACATGAACAAATCGATCGTAGCAGAATTCGTTATAACGCATGGTTTCGAAGCTGTTATAGGATAGCAGTGAAAAATCCCGGTACGAACCTCTGGCTGAAAAAAGCAAGGGATAGGGCAATCCGGCACGCTGGATTCCGGCCGATACCCGGACTCCAAAATCTCCCAGACCTGGAATCTTCCTGTTCCAGTGCATTTTCGTTTCCAGGCGGTTATAACTAAATGAATTCGAAAGGATTCCGGAGAAACCGCGCGCATACTGAAGCCAGAAAACAGGCAATCGGGACGAAATGCTATACAATTGATTTTCAAGTCTGGCGAAGCGCTCCAGCGGACTCCAGCAAAATCCGACCTTAAATTCTGAAAAACCGATGGATGCCATAGCGGGCAGTGGTAAATACCGATAGGTATAAAGAAAGCGTCGGGTACCATTTTCCAATGAAATCTGGCTGTTGAAATTCCGGAACGGCCGGAAAAGCCAGGCAAATGAAAGTGATTTTACTGCGTCGAAGCGGGAAACCCTGAATTTCCTGAGGTCTTCTGACGGATATTGCCTTCGGTCAAAAGCCAGGGGAAAGATACCCGGCTCCTCAAGGTCGTCCTTCCATTGTACTTCCACCGATTGCTTGTCATTGAATTTCCGGGCTGCATGAAGCCCATACTTCCACTTCTCATCCCTTCCTCCGTATGCAGCATAGCCACCGAATACTGCCTTTTCAGAAAAACGGGAATTGGTTTCTGCGCCTAGACCAAGCCTGAGCCCTTCAAAGTCATTGAAGCGGATGGCATCCCGGAAAATCAGATTTATCCCGGCAAGTGGAAATTTCCCTTCGTACAGATTCTGGCCGAAATTAAGGAAACGGTCTACCCCTTTCAATGAACCGGCCTCCTGATAATAGGAATAGGTGTTTTTATCCTTGACCTGAAGAGGTTCGAGACGGTATTTCGCTGGAAATCCGGTGTCTGATTGCAGATTAGAATGGCGGAAATCAAAAACAACTTCATCGAATTTCCGGGAATCTGATTCAACGGTTTGAAAATCTGAAATCCGGGTTTTACTCACCGCCAATACCGGTATGCGGAGGCTGCCCAGACCATCGCTCA
>Ga0315900_10008185_pt1 | contig 13522 bp, 13 predicted proteins | sample LakEriMetagenome_FD_203521 | JGI IMG/M metagenome (GOLD analysis project Ga0315900, IMG submission 203521) | Freshwater fungal communities from buoy surface, Lake Erie, Ohio, United States - Buoy 12 MA114 | ecosystem: Environmental > Aquatic > Freshwater > Lake > Lake biofilm | place: USA: Lake...
CAAAGCATGGGCGCGTGGATATCCTGGTCAATAATGCCGGCATCACCGGCAGCAATGCGCCGGTTTGGGAATTGCCTGTGGCAGAATGGCGGCGCGTGATTGAGGTGAATTTGATCGCCCCCTTCATCGTCTCTCGCGCCGTGGTGCCGCATATGCGCGCCGCAGGCTATGGGCGTGTGGTGAACATCGCCTCCATCGCCGGTAAGGAAGGCAATCCGAATGCGTCGCATTATAGCGCTTCCAAGGCGGGTTTGATTGGGCTGACCAAATCGCTCGGCAAGGAATTGGCAGGCAGTGGCGTATTGGCCAATTGCGTCACACCAGCCGCAGCCGAGACCGACATCTTCAAGCAAATGACCGCACAGCAAATCGCCTGGATGCGCTCAAAAATCCCGATGGATCGCTTTGTAAAGGTGGAAGAAATCGCCGAGCTTGTCTGCTGGCTGGCGTCCGAAGCCTGTTCCTTTTCCACCGGCGCGGTTTTCGACATTTCAGGCGGCCGCGCCACTTATTGAGGGCAATGCATTGCAAGCCGCGCGTCGGCGCTGCAAGCTTCACCCAACCTGATGAAAGAGAGATTGGACATGAGCACAGAAGGTAAGATCGCAGTTGTCACTGGTGCCGGCAGCGGCGTGGGCCGCGCGGCGGCTTTAGCGCTGCTGGGGGGTGGTTGGCATGTGGTGCTGGCGGGCCGCCGCGCCGATGCCTTGCAGGAAACGGTCACCCTTGCTGGGGCAACTGGATCACGCGCGCTGTCTGTGCCTTCCGATGTCTCTGACCCCGCTGCGGTGAATGCGCTTTTTGCCACCGTCAAGCAGCGCTACGGTCGGCTTGATATGCTGTTCAACAATGCCGGCACCAATGTGCCTGGCATGCCCTTTGAAGACCTGACCTATGAGGATTGGACGCGCGTTGTGGGCGTGAACCTGACCGGGTGCTTTTTATGCGCTCAGGCGGCCTTTCGCATCATGAAGGACCAAAAGCCGCAGGGTGGGCGCATCATCAATAATGGTTCGATCAGCGCGCATACGCCGCGCCCGGATAGCGCGCCCTATACTGCCACGAAGCATTCCATCACGGGGCTGACGAAATCCCTCATGCTCGATGGCCGCAAATACGATATTTGCGCGGGGCAGATTGATATCGGCAATGCCGCAACGCCGATGACGCAGCGCATGACGCGCGGCGTGAAGCAGGCGGATGGCAGCGTGGCGGTTGAGCCCACCATGGATGCCACGCATGTCGGCAACGCCATTCTGCATATGGCCAATCTGCCGCTGGAGGCAAACATCTTCACCATGACCATCAAGGCGACCAAGATGCCCTTTGAAGGCCGCGGCTGAAGCTCGATGGCCGCCCATCAGCTCAAGGTTCAGGAACCCTTTCGCGCGCTATTCTACGCGCCCTTCTATGCGGCGCTGGCGCGCGGCGCTTACGCAGCGGAAGGCGTTGATGTGACGCTACTGCCCGGCGCGGTGCCATCGCTTGCAAAGGATTCCGTGCTGGACCGCACAGCGGACCTCGCCTGGGGTGGGCCGATGCGCCTTTTGCTCGCGCATGATGCCGATCCTACCTGCCCCTTGCGGCTGTTCGGCGCGGTGGTGATGGGTGATCCGTTTTTCCTGGTCGGACGCACACCCAATCCTGGTTTCAAGCTGCGCGATTTGGCGGGCATGACGCTTGGCACCGTCAGCGAAGTGCCAACGCCATGGTGGACGCTGCAGGATGATATCCGCGCGGCGGGGATTGATCCGGCTGCGATCAAGCGGATCACGGACCAGCCCATGCCCGCCAATGCCGCCGCTGTCGCAGCCGGCACGCTTGATGTCGCGCAGCTTTTTGAACCGCTGGTAAGCCAGATGGAAGCCGCCGGCACCGGCCATGTCTGGCATGCGCAAGCAAGCCGTGGCCCCACTTCCTACACCGCCTTTTATGCCCGCACGGATGTGATCGCCGCCAAGCGCGAAGCGATGGAAGCCATGGTGCGCGGGCTGGCGCGCACACTGAATTGGTTCAGCGCCGCATCGCCGCAAGAAATCGTAGCCTGTATTGCGGATTTCTTCGAAGGTGGCGATCACGCGCTAATGGAGCGCGCCATTGCCCGCTACAAATCAGTGAAACTCTGGACTGAAACGCCGCGCTTCCCGCCGGAAGCTTTGGCGCAATTGGAACGCGGCATGCTCTCCGCCGGCGCCATCAAACGCACGCCTGGTTTTGCCGGGCTGGTCGCGGAGGATGTGACGGAAAGCGCGCTGCGTTGATGCTGGCCTCCGAAACCTGAGATGGGCGCGCTGAAGGGCATCACCGTGCTGGAATTGGCAGGGATTGGGCCTGGCCCCTTCTGTGCCATGCTCCTGGCCGATATGGGCGCGCGTGTCATTCGCATTGACCGCCCTGAAGGCCCAGCTGGCACACGCGATGATGTGGTGCTGCGTGGCAGACGCTCACTGGCGCTTGATCTCAAGCAGCCCGCCGCTGTTGCCGCGATGAAGCGCATGGCCACGCAAGCGGATGTGCTGATTGAAGGCTTTCGCCCCGGCGTGATGGAACGGCTCGGCCTTGGCCCGAATCCCTTGCTGGAAGCAAACCCTTGCCTGATCTATGGCCGCATGACCGGCTGGGGGCAGGATGGCCCCTTTGCGAAGCTTGCAGGCCACGACATCAATTATATCGCGCTGACCGGTGCGCTGCATGCCATGGGCGAAGCGGATCGGCCGCCATCACCACCGCTCAATCTGGTCGGAGATTACGGCGGCGGCGGCATGCTGCTGGCGCTTGGCATTCTTGCCGCCCTTGTTGAACGTGCGGGGTCCGGGCGCGGCCAGGTGGTGGATGCGGCCATGGTGGATGGCGCGGCGCTGCTGATGGCGCCAATTTATGGCATGATGGCGCTTGGGCGCTGGAAACCTGACAGGGGCGCAAATCTTCTTGATGGCGCGGCGAGTTTTTACGGCAGTTATGCCTGCGCCTGCGGTGGCTATGTCGCGGTCGGCCCGATTGAACCCGCCTTCTTCGCTGAAATGCTCCAGCGCATAGGCCTTGATGCCGCTGATTTCGCGAACCGCATGGACCCGGCCTCATGGCCCGCGCATAAGGCCAAATTGGCAGCGGCGTTTCTGAACCGCACACGCGATGCCTGGGCGGCGATCTTTGCCGATAGCGACGGCTGTGTTGCGCCGATCCTTTCAATGGCAGAGGTGCGCGCGCATCCGCATATCGCTGCGCGCGGGACCTTTGTGGAAGCCCATGGCGCGCTGCAGCCGGCACCAGCACCGCGACTTTCACGCATACCATCCGCCATCGGCGCAGCGGCGCCCTTGCGCGGTGAACATGGCGCTGAAATCCTCATAGAATTCGGCTTTTCTGCCGCCGAAATCACAGATTTGCTGGGCGCCGCATCGGCCAACTAGCCTTGGCCAACACCTTCAGCGAAAGCCTTCCTTCAGCACGCGGCGCAGCAGCTTGCCGGCCTCACTGCGTGGCAATTCCTCAACAAAATCCACCGCCACCGGAATCTTGAGACTGCCAAGCTGGCTTCGACAATGGACGAGGATGGAATCCGCCAGCGCGGCATCACCTGGTGCGCCGCGCGGTACCACAAGCGCGCGCGGGCGTTCCCCCAATTCAGCATCGTGCACGCCAATCACAGCGGCCTCAGCAACGCCAGAGTGTTGCGTGAGCACCGCCTCAATCTCCGCCGGATAAATATTGACGCCGCCCGAGAGGATCAGATCGGCCCTGCGGTCAGACAGAAACAGAAAGCCATCCTCATCAAGCCAGCCAAGATCATGCAGTGTTGCCCAGCCGCGATCATTATAGGCTTCAGCGGTTTTCTCAGGATCATTGTGATAGGCGAAGCGCGCCCCGCCTTCGAACCAGATGCGCCCGATCTCTCCCGGCGGAAGCTCCTGCCCATCCTCATCCAGAATATGCACCGCACCATAGGCAGGTCGGCCAACACTGCCGGGCTTGCGAAGCCAGGTTTCGCTGTCAATGAAACAAACGCCAATGCCTTCGCTGCCGGCATAATATTCGCGAATGATCGGCCCCCACCATTCCATCATGGCGCGCTTTACCGGGATGGGGCATGGCGCCGCCGCATGCATGGCAGAATGATGGCTGGCAAGATCGTAAGCTTTTCGCACAAATTCGGGTAAGGCAAGCAGGCGCACAAACATGGTGGGCACCCATTGGCTATGGGTGATGCGGTATTTCTCGATCAGGGCCAAACAGCCCTCGGCATCAAATTTCCGCATGATCACTGCCGTGCCGCCGCCATCAATCGTACGTTGTACGTAACGATTGGGAGCAGCATGATACAGCGGCGCCGGCGAAAGATAGACCGTATTCGCATCAAAGCCGTAAAAGGCCTTCCAGCTCATGTCGAATTCCGGCTTGTAGCGATCCGCAAAGGCAATCAGTGGTCGGCGGATACCCTTTGGCAGGCCCGTGGTACCAGAGGAATAAAGAAACTCTCGCCCGATTGGCCTTTCGCCGGCGGGCCATGTCTCAGGCTGCCCCACCATGAGCGACTGCAGCGGCTGAAAGCCCGGTATGTCTCCGCCCGCGGCGAAGCGATGCGCCACGGGCTGAAGATCAAGCGCGGCGGCAAGATCACGCAACGCGGCGCCCGCCACCAGTAGAGCAGCGCCGGAATCCCGCAGCACATGCTGAACTTCCTGTGCGCGCAAATGGATGGATAGCGGTGTCACCATCAGGCCGGCGCGTTTCGCACCATAGCTCAAGATCAAAAATTCCGGCGTATTTTCAAGCAGCAAAGCAATGCCCTGCCCCGGCGTGAGACCCAGCGCGATCAACCCATGCGCCACCTGATTGGCTGCCGCATCCAGGGCGCGGAAGCTCAGGCTTTCGCCGGTATCAGGAAAGATGGCAGCCGGTTTTTCAGGCGTTTTGCTGGCCCATGTCGCAAGCAGTGGCATTGGCGTTCCTCGGTTCTTCTCCGCTTCGCATGCGCTTGCCAGACATGCCCTGAATTCTAATGCTCGATGATGGCCGCCGGTGCAGTCAAGCCAGAATGCGCCCCAAAGCTGCAACGCAGCGCACAGTCCAGGCACGCTGAGCGCAGCCTTAAGGGCGAGTCTTGCCTTGTTTGCCCCCTTGGCCCATGCGAAACCTCGCTTCAAGCTTTCATTGAGGAGCCTAGGTCCTTGCCGTCGCAATCCGCCCTGCCCGCCGCCCTGGCGCGCGGCGCATTGTTCTTCGGCCTCTGGCTGGTGCTTGCCGGCCCGGATCTTTTCGGTTTGCCCTTCGGCCTGCTCGCGGCGCTTTGCGCCAGCTACGCAAGCCTACGCCTTTTGCCGCCCGGCCCGGGCAGGATTGAGCCAAGCGCGCTGCCAGCCCTGGCCGTCGTCATGCTGCGGCAAAGCTTCAGCGCGGGCTGGGATGTGGCCTTGCGCGCCTTTGCCTCACCACCGCGCCTCACGCCCGGCGTGATTGACGTCCCGCTTGCCTTGCCGCTCGGGCCTTCACGCGATGCCTTTCGCGCGCTGGCAAGCCTGGCACCTGGCTCACTCCCGCTTGAGGATCTGCCCGATGGCAGGCTCAAGCTGCATGCGCTTGATCTTGCCATGCCGCTGGAAAAGGACCTCGCCGAAACCGAAGCCGCCTTTGCCCGCACCCACCAAGGCGGCAAGCATGGCTGAAATGCTGACAGGCGCTGCCGCGCTTATCATTCTCAGCGCCTTGGTCGGGCTGGTGCGGGTATTGCGCGGCCCGACACGCGCTGACCGGCTGCTTGCCGCGCAACTGCTAAGCACGGCAGGCATCGGCGCGCTGCTGCTGCTCTCGGCCGCTGGCGCGCCGTCCTTGATTGATGTCGCGTTGGTGTTGGCGCTGGTTGGGGCCTTTGCGTCCGTTGCCTTTGTCATGGCGTCGCGCGTGATTGAACGGCGATGAGCGCGCTGGTTTCGATCTTCGCGGCCGCTTGCGTGCTGGCGGGTGCCTTCTTCTTCATCGCCGGCACGCTGGGGCTGCTGCGCTTTGGCGATACACTCAGCCGGGTGCATGCGCTGACCAAAGCCGATAATCTTGGCCTTGGGCTGATTGTGCTTGGCTTGCTGCCGCTGGCCGATAGCCTTGCTGATGCGCTTAAACTTGTTCTCATTTGGGCGCTTGTGTTGCTCGGCGGCACAACGGCGGCGCAGCTTGTCGCCAGCGCTGTGCGGCGTGAACAGGACCCGCCACCGTGACCGCCTGGTTGCTCGATCTGCCGCTGGCACTTGGCTTGTTTGCCGCTGGTGCCGCCACGCTTACGGCGCGATCACTTTTTGGTGCCGTGCTTGGCTTCATTTCCACGGGCCTGATCGCGGCCCTTGTCTGGGTGCGGCTTGAAGCGCCCGATGTCGCCTTAACTGAAGCGGTGATCGGCGCAGCGGCCACTTCGGTCATCATCCTTTACGTTGCAAGCCGCATCGGCGGTGGCGCCACGGCGCCGGCACCGCCGCCCATCGCGCAGCGCTTGCTGGCTGCCGTGCTTTCGGTGCTGTTGGCCGCGCTGCTGGCCCATGCGCTGCTTAGCCTGCCAGAACCCGCGCCAAGCCTTGCTGCGCCGGTGCTGGAAACCATGGCGCCGACTGGCCTTGGCAATCCGGTGACGGCGGTACTGATGGCGCATCGTGCGCTGGATACGCTGCTTGAATCCGCTGTGCTGGTCTTTGCTGTCTTCGTCATCTGGTCCATGGCGCCTGAACGCCGCTGGGGCCGCGCACCAGGGCCGGTCTTTATTGCCGAACCGCATGGACCGCTTGCTTTCCTGGCCAGGGTGCTGCCGCCGATTGGGATTGTGATTGGCATCTATATCGCCTGGGTGGGCGCTGATGCGCCGGGTGGCAAATTTCAGGGGGGCGCCGTGCTGGCGGCCATGTGGGTGCTGCCCTGGATCGCCGGCCTTACCGCGCCACCGCGCATCAGTGATATGCGGCTGAGGCTTGCCATTGCTGCGGGGCCGATTGTGTTTCTGTTGGTCGGGCTTGCAGGATTTGCCGTGGCGGATGGTTTCCTGGCCTATCCACCAGGTTTCGCAAAGCCGCTGATCCTACTTATCGAAACGGCAATGACGCTATCCGTCGCCGCAGCGCTGGCTTGCATGATTGCCGGGCCGCCTGAACGGCGTGCGCAGCCATGACTTCCATCACCCCCTTTGCGCTTGCGGCGGCTGGGCTGGTTGGGCTTGGGCTTTACGGGATGCTGGCGCAATCATCCTTGTTGCGGAAAGTTATTGCCTTCAACCTGCTGGGGGTTGGGGTATTTCTGGTCTTTGGCGTGGCGGCGCGGCGCGGCGCAGCGGCCGGCCTGCCAGCGGACCCCGTCCCGCAAGCCATGGTGATTACCGGCCTTGTCGTTGCCTTTGCTGCAACCGCCTTGGCCCTGGTGCTCACACTTCGCCTGCATCAGACAACGGGCGCAGTCACGCTGGCGGAAGACCCCGCACCGCCCACCAATCCCGGTGCGCCCACAGAATGACAGGAACGTACGGCGGATCCTTGTTGGTGCTGGCCATCGCGCTGCCGCTTGGCGCGACGCTGATCGCCTTTGTGCTGGGTGGCCAGGCGGCGGCGCGCGTGGCGCGCGGCGCGCTGTGGCTCTGGCTTGCGATCACGGTCGCGATTGTGGCTTCGGTCATCGCGCGGGGCGAGGCTATTTTCTATCAGATTGGCGGTTTCGCCCCGCCTGTCGGCATCGCTTTGGCCGCAGATGGTCTTGCTGCCGCCATGCTGCTTGCTGCTGCGATTATTCTGGTGGCTGCCGGGCTTTTCGGCCGCGCTGCCTATCCGGCGCCATCCTGGGAAAAGGGTGGGCGCGCTGCCTTTGCCTATTGGTGCCTGCTGCCCGCACTTGCAGCTTCCCTAGCTGTTGCCTTTCTGGCGCGCGATCTGTTCAGCCTGTTTGTGGCGCTGGAGATGCTGACCTTCACCGCACTCGCACTCGCCTGCCTTGATGGGCGGCCTTCGCAATTCAAGGCAGAACTCCGTTATCTGCTTTTCGCGCTGCTCGGGTCAGTGCTTTATCTGCTGGGCTGCGCCCTATTTTATGGCGCCTATGGCACGCTTGATATCGGCTTGCTTGCCGGCAATACGCGCGCCGATGCGCCAACGCGCTTGGCCGGTGCGCTGATGACAGTTGGTCTGCTCGCCAAGATGGCCGTGTTTCCGCTGCATCTTTGGCTGCCGCCGGCGCATGCGGGGGCGCCGCCGGCAGGTTCCGCCTTGCTGTCCGGGCTTGTGGTGAAGGGCGCTTTTGTCTTGCTGGTGCGGCTCTGGTTCTGGGTGCTGCCCGGCCCGCCCGTGGCAGGGGCGGAATTGCTCGCGTCCCTTGGTGCGGCGGCGATCCTGGTGGGTAGTGTGGTGGCACTCAGGCAGGAAAAGCTGAAGGCGCTGATAGCTTATTCGACTGTCGCGCAAATTGGCTACCTGTTCCTGATGTTTCCGCTGCTGATGGTGGGCGATCCTGATGCGGCGACGCGCGCCTGGATGGGGGGCACAATGCAGGCCGTGTCCCACGCGCTGGCCAAGGCAGCGATGTTCCTTGCCGCCGGGCTGATTGTGCAATCTATCGGTGAGGATCGGGTCGCCGGGCTTGGCGGTGCAGCGCGCGCTGCGCCTATGGCCGTGCTGGCGATTGGTATTGGCGGGCTGTCGCTGATGGGCGTGCCGCCGAGTGGCGGCTTCACCGCGAAATGGATGCTCCTGCGTGCTTCCGTGGATACGGGACAATGGTGGTGGTCGCTGGTGATACTGGCGGGCGGGCTGCTGACCGGTGGCTATGTCTATCGCCTTGTCGCGGCATCACTTGCACCCGCCCCGCATGATGCAACACCGCGCCCCGTACCGCGTTTGCAGGAAGGCGCGGTGCTGGTGCTTGCACTGCTATCCATGCTGCTTGGGCTGCTGCCGCTTTCCATGCTGGGCCTGGCGCAGATTGGCCAGCCGGTGATCGCGCCATGAATCTGCTGCTGCCGCTTGTGCCACTGCTACCGGCGCTGATGCTGCTGGCGCTTGTTTGGCCAGTGACTCGGGGGCGCGTGATGGGCGCGCTTTGGCTGGCACCGCTGCCCGCACTGCTGATCGCGCCCTTGGCGATCGGCACATCGCTGGTGTTCTACCCTGGCGGCATCAAGATCACCTTGCTGCTGGATGCGCCGGGCGCGCTGCTGCTGGGCGGTGCTGCCCTGCTATGGAGTGCCGCCGGCGTCTTCGCCCGCGCGCAGATGGGCAAAGGGCCCACGGCAAAGCGCTTCGCTGCCTGGTGGCTGCTGACACTTTCCGGCTGCCTTGGTGTCTTCATCGCGGGCGATCTTTTGACCTTCTACCTGGCTTTCGCGGTCGTGAGCCTCGCGGCCTTCGGCCTGGTTGCGCATGATGGCACCGCAAAGGCGCGGCGCGCGGGTGGGCTTTACCTGCTGCTCGCGGTGGTCGGCGAAATTGCGCTGCTGCTGGCCTTTGCGCTGCTGCATGGCCGCGCCGGTGTTGAAAGCCTGGCGATTGCCGATGTTGCGCCCGTGCTGCGCACAACGCCGGGCGGGCCTGTTATCGCGCTTCTCCTGATCTTCGGCTTTGGGCTGAAGATGGGGCTGATGCCCTTGCATGTTTGGCTGCCCATCGCGCATCCGGCCGCGCCGGCGCCTGGTTCCGCGGTGCTGAGTGGCGCCATCATCAAAGCGGGCGTGATCGGGCTCATGCGCTTTTTGCCCTTTGATGCTGCGCCGGTGGCCGATGGCGCACTGCTCGCCGCACTTGGTTTTGCGACGGCCTATTGGGGTGTTGCGATGGGCCTTACGCAGCGCAATCCGAAAACCATCCTGGCCTATTCGAGTGTAAGCCAAATGGGCGTGGTGGCGGCGACACTCGGCATGGGGCTTTTGCTTGGGCTTGCTGAAACGCCACTGCATGCGGCCTTTTATGCGCTGCATCACATGCTGGCGAAGGGTGCGCTGTTTCTTGGCGTTGGTCTGGCGCTTGCCAGCGGCCCGGCAGGGCGGATGCTGGTGCTGCCGTTGGCACTTCTGCTGGCGCTTGGCTTCGGCGGGCTGCCACCCACCGGCGGTGCGCTGGCCAAGGCGGCGGTCAAGCCGGAACTCGGCGCGGGGCTTGCTGCCATGGCCGGGATGCTTTCCGCCTTCGGTTCAACCGCGCTGATGCTGCATTTTGTCCAAAGGCTGCGCGTGGCGATACAGGAGGCACCGATGGCGACGCTGCATTGGGGCCTTGGCGGGCCATGGTTGGTCTTGGCAGTGGCGGCGCTGGTCTTGCCCTGGGCGCTTTATGATGCGGTCACCGGCAAGGCGCCGGAGGGGTTATGGACCATCACGACCATCGCACCGGTATTGGCCGGCGCGGCTTTCGCCCTGCTTTGGAACCGCATCAGCCAGCGCATACCAGAAATACCGGCGGGCGATGTTTTGGTCTTTGCTGAGCGCGGATCGCCCATACGCGATGCCGTATCGCGCGCAGTTGTAGGGCTTGAACACGCTACGCGCCCCTGGTCTGTGGCAGGCATTGCGCTGATGCTGCTGGTCCTGGCGTTCTACGGGCTGATTGGCCTTAGGGGCTGAGCGGTTTGGCACGGCAGCCTTCGCCGCACACGCAGCACGCTTGCTTGTCTGCCGCTGCCGATTGCGGGAAGCTTTCACCCATGCGGGAAAAATGTGGCGGAGAATGCGAATGAACGAACGGATTGCGGTTTTTGGCATGGGCCAGATGGGGGCGAATATGGCGTCCCGCCTGACCGAACAGGGTTTTGACGTGCTTGGTTATGACATCAACCCAGCACGCCGGCAGGAATTGGCCGAACGTCAGGTCGCCGTTGCGGATACGATGGAGGCCGCGCTTGCCGGCCGCCCCGTAGTGCTGACCAGCCTGCCCGATCCTGCTTCGGCAAAATCCGCATGGTTGGCACCCGGTGGCCTGGTGGATCAGGTGGCACCCGGCACCCTCATCATCGAACTCTCAACACTCGATCCGGATACGATGCGCGAAATTGCCGCAGCCGCCACGGCCAAAGGCATCGCCGTGTTGGATTGCCCCGTGAGCGGTGGGCCGATGGAATCGCTCCGCGGTGAATTGGTGCTGATTGTGGGCGGCGATGTGGCCGATATCCAACGCGCGGAACCCGTGCTGCAAAGCCTTGGGCAATCCTGGTCCCATACCGGGCCGATCGGCACCGCCAAGGCCGTCAAGCTGGTCAATAACATGATGTCCATGGGCAATGTACTGATTGCATGCGAAGCCTTCGCGCTTGGCGAAGCAGCAGGTGTAGCGCCGGAGACGCTGTATCAAGTGCTCTCACAAAGCGGCGGGCGGTCCTTTCATTTCACCAAGCGCTTCCCGAAGGCGCTCAAGAATGATTTCGATCCCGGCTTCAAGATGGAACTTGGGGAGAAGGATTTGGCACTCGCGATTGAATTCGGCCGGGCGCTGCGTCAGCCAACACCCGCCACGTCAGCCGTGCGCGAATTGATGGCGCAGGCGCTGGCCACCGGCCATCGCGGGCGCGATGTGGTGGCGTTGCTTGAGATGTTTCGCGGTTTTACCGCGAAGAAATAAGGGGCGTCACAGCCCGCGTTCCGCTTTCGTTGCGGCCAGATCATCCTCGATAAAACCTTGGATGATCTCCTCCATCGGTTCCTGTTCCTTGAAGCCAAAGCGGCGCGCGCGGGTTGCGGCGAAGGCGCCGGGCCAGCCATTGACGATGTCAAACACTTCCTTGTCGAAGACAAAGCCCACTTTCTCCCGCGCTGCCTTGCCGGCCACCTGTTCCAACGCGCCCAGGATTTTCGCGACAGTCAGGCTGCGGCCGGGCGGGTTGATGCCGCGGTCCAGGCCAAGCGGCGCGGTATCCATCGCAGCCGCGTGCAAGAACCATTCAATCGTGGCGCGGGGGGAACAAATCCATACCGCGAAATCATCCGGCACCGGGCAATTCGTCTCAAGCCCCAGCAAGGGTTCACGCACAATGGCGGAAACGAAAGATGATGCTGCCTTATTGGGCCGGCCCGGGCGCACCATCACGGTTGGCAAGCGCAGGTTCACCGCATCAAGGAAGCCTCGGCGGGAGGCATCATGCAGCAGCAATTCGCCAATCGCCTTTTGCGCGCCATAGGAATTGGTCGGGATTTGCCGCCCATCATCCGGCACCACCGCATCCTGACCGCCGCCAAAGGACGCAACCGAAGATGTGAAAATCACGCGCGGCCTGGTGCCAAGCGCGCGGCAGGCGGCCAACACGGCCAGCGTGCCATGCAGATTGACCTTCATGCCCAGATCGAAATCGGCTTCCGCCGCCGCACTCACCACTGCGGCCAGATGGAACACGACTTCCGTCCCCGCCGGGATGGCGGCGGCCACCGCAGCCGGGTCGGCAACATCGCCACCAAGGCAGGTCACCGGGAAGGGCGCTGGCAGGGTCGCAGGCACATTGAGGTCGAATAGCGTGAGGCCCGTGATGGCCCGCCCACCCAGCGCGCCATCCTTGGCGAGCCGCGTCGCCAATTTACGCCCCAAAAAGCCAGCCCCGCCCAGAATGGTGATCCGCATCGTTTTACCCTCCCGTTACACTGCAAGGTTTGGCGCGCGGCGCGGAAGGGCGCAATATGGGGGCATGATCGAAAAGCGCCCTTTCCGATATTTCCTGAACCGCAATCATGGCGTCCCCGGCATCGCCGTACTGCCTGAGAGCGGCTATGCCCGCGCCAAGGCGGAAATCATGACCTGGCCTGGCTATGCGCCAACCCCGCTGATTGCGCTGGATGCCATCGCCAAGGCCACCGGCGTCGCGCGGCTGCATTACAAGGATGAGGCTGCGCGCTTCGGCCTTGCCTCCTTCAAGGCGCTGGGCGGCGCCTATGCGGTGATGCGCGTGCTGCAAGCGGAACTCGCCAAGCGCGATGTGGCGCGGGAGGCGACCAGCGCCGATCTGATAGAAGGCCGCTACAAGGATGCAACCGCAAAGATCACAGTCTGTTGCGCGACGGATGGCAATCATGGCCGTTCCGTCGCCTGGGGCGCGCAGCGCTTTGGCGCCGCCTGCGTGATTTTCGTGCATGAGACCGTCAGCCAAGGCAGGCGCGATGCCATCGCCAAATACGGCGCTGAAATTCGCGTGGTGCCAGGCAATTACGATGACGCCGTGCGTGAAGCGCAGAAGCAGGCCGAGGCGCATGGCTGGTTCGTCGTCTCCGACACTTCCTATCCTGGCTATACGGAAGTGCCGCGCGATGTGATGCAAGGCTATCGCCTGATGGCCGATGAAGCGGCGGATCAGATCGCTGAGGCGCCCACGCATGTATTCATCCAAGGCGGCGTCGGCGGTGTCGCGGCAGCGGTTTCGGTGCAAATGCGCGCGCGTTTTGGCGCGGGCGTGAAGGTGATTGTAGCTGAACCGGACAAGGCCGATTGCCTGCTCGCGAGTGCGGAGGCTGGCGAGCCCGTCACGGTGCCGGGTGATCTTGATACCCTCATGGCCGGGCTTGCTTGCGGCGAGCCCTCATTGCTCGCGTGGCAGGAAT
>Ga0315900_10008192_pt1 | contig 13509 bp, 6 predicted proteins | sample LakEriMetagenome_FD_203521 | JGI IMG/M metagenome (GOLD analysis project Ga0315900, IMG submission 203521) | Freshwater fungal communities from buoy surface, Lake Erie, Ohio, United States - Buoy 12 MA114 | ecosystem: Environmental > Aquatic > Freshwater > Lake > Lake biofilm | place: USA: Lake...
AGGGAGCTGCAGAAATCGGCCCTCCTTCAACAAAGTCGGCAACGTTCCGCCGGGCTGCGTGGTCATGAGCTCAAATCTACGGGAGTCGACGTCGGGCCGCTCCAGCACATCCAGAATGTCAGCCGCGTACTGCTCAGGGTGCGACAGATTCATTTCATCGAGCAGCACGATGACGATTCGGTCGCGCCAAAGCGGCGTCTGCGCGGCGTACACCGCCTGAGAAAAGGCTGTAGAGCGATAAGTTTTTTCGAACGCGTTGTAGTAGCCAAATAGATCGTTACGGTCCCGCCAGCCAGCCTGCACCGTGACGGTCTCGCACCTCCCACCAACGGCATCTGCGAACGCCCTCGGAAGACTGCTCTTGCCGATGCCGCTAATACCCTGCAAGAGATGGAGCCGACTCATCGAAAGCCCGGCAACGAACGACCGGACATCGCGCTCCGTGTAGAAAAGCTTGTCCTGGCCTTCGTTGAGACGACCTCCAATCCGATGCCGCAGATCCTCGACGAACTCAGACAGATCGATGCCATCCCGGGTGTCGCCAGCAACCAAGCCCGCGACCTGTCTCTGAAAGTCGGCATGCCCATCAATCGCAATGAGCTCCGGAAAGACCGGCTTCGCATCTCGATTGGCGAGCTGGCCCTCGACATTCGCCTGAAGCTCCTCCAGGTACTTTTTGAGAAGCGACTGATTCAGCTCGAGCGCCTTATTGCGATCACGTAGCGATTCATAGCCGCCCACGTCGACATGGCGGCGATCAAGCTCACTCTGCAACCGGCCCACGTCGGCCACCAATGCACGTCGGTCTCGCTCCCACTGATCGTGGTGCTGGCGCAGGAGAGTCAGCTCTTCGCTATCGTCCGCTGACAGCCGGTTTGCAAGTTGGTTTTCTAACTCCTTGACCTTCTTGCCCAGCTTCTCGTTTGCCTCGCGAAGAAGCTTCGGGTCCGGGCCACCGCCAGAGGCCTCCTCAATCTCCCTTGTGCGAAGCTGGGATCGCGTCTCCTCATATTTTTCCAGGAGCGCCTGCTTATCTGCCCGGAGGTGAGCGACCTCCTGCTGGGCAGCCCCCGCTTCCCGCTCCACCCTGGCGTTGATGTGGGCCTCGACCTGTTGCCGAAGAGCCTGGACATCGCCACGCTCCTGCTCCAGCACAGCCAGCTTTTGCGTCAGTTCCTTTTCTTTGGCGTCGAGAGTTGCTTCTCGTTCGGCCAGAGCCTCTTCACGCTTCTTGATGTCACCATCGACACGGTGTCGCAGTTGCTCGACGTGTTCACGAAAGTTCTTCTGTGCCCGGGCCAGACCCTCGAGGTGTTCCTTTTCCCGCTGATCAGCAAGCTTGTGGAGCTCCTCGTACCGAGCTAGGAGCAGCGTGTGAGCGTCTTCTCGCTCCTTAAAGAGCGCGCGGTGTCGTTGCAACACTGCGTCATCAGCATTCGGAGTTGCCGGTGAGACATCCGCGGATGCCACTTTGGCTGATATGCCGTCAGCCGGCGGACTGGAACTACCGGTATCAGACTCGGTTGAATTCTTCGTGGAATCTGCCATCAGTCGCCTCCATCCCTGAAAAAGCCCAAAATACTTTCTGCTCTGTCATGCATCACCCAGCACGGACAACAGGTCTGCACAGAGGTGGACCGTTGCCTTAGCGTCTTTCTTGAGACGCTCGAGCGAGCCCTTGCCACCGCCTGGGTGCACTTCACCGCCTGCTGCTTCGGCAATTGAATCGAGTCGCTGCAGCCAATCGGGCGACTTCTTACCGAGCCGCCGCAGTGGATGACCGGAAACCTCAGATGCTGCCAAGAGCATCGCAGTGCACTGCGGCCGCAGGTTCCAGCCCTCTTCAAAGATGCAAACTGCCCTCACCTTCGCTGGGTTTGCTCTCAACAGCGATTGAGGGCACGGCGCAGCAAACCCGCACACGCGGGCGCACATCGCTATCGTCTGCTCCCGCCCATCCCGCGGAATCGGCATGTCTTGGCTAAACAGCTTGCGCCATGCGTGACGTGGCGGGTGCAGTCGCTGGAGCACGGCCATGGTCTTTTCGATCGCCTGCCGCAACCGGAGATACGGGCTATCGATCCGATCAACAACGCCAGCTGCACGTGATTGATTCTCTAATCGGACGATGTCCTCATACGCGGCCTTCAGCCGATCGCGAATAGAGTTGTCTCGCCATGCAATCGCTGTGTCACGCTGCTTTTCCACTCGCGTAAGTTGCTCTTCGGCCTCGTCGCAGATCATCCTCTGCATCTCTTTCCACGACGCGACCCGCTGCTGATCTTGCGGCCTGCTCTCACCCGTCAGGAAGCGAATGACTGATTGTGCAGCCGGCGTGCGCATGCCCAGGAGCTGCTCTCGCATTGGCTCAGATGCGCCGTAGCCGAACGGATCTGCCACATACCATGGCTCGGCATCGTCATCGGAGTCAGGCACATATGCGAATGTGTACAGATGGAAGACGGTGTGGACGTCCGAGATCCGAGAGACCTGCTTAATCGTTTCGGGAGGAATATGCTCCAAGTCCGCCCCGCCGGCGCGATCCAACTGCTTTTCGTGTCGCTTATGCCTCCTGGCTGCTGCCAGCACCTCGGCAGGCGTCGGTGGAACTGATTGCGTCGGTCCGGGCGCGATCACTGTCGCCGGGTAGATGCGCGGCGCCCCTTTGGTGCCGCTTCGCAACAGCACCACATGGTCGCCATCCCTGCCATCGATCTCCACATAACGAAGCGTCGAGTTGGGAATAAACCGCGGCAGTAGTGCGCCTGTCCAAGTATCCCGGAACACCCAGCCCGTCTGGACCTGCCCATACACGATGTCGTGTTCATCCAGAAGCGCGACGCCGTGGTCAGTCACGCCGTTTTGGTCGATTGCCCCGAGTTGCGTTAGCTCTTCCGCGATCAGAGCAATCAGATCACTGTGTAGGCAAAGCAAATCCGCCATACGGCCGTACTCCCGAAGGTCGGCACGATGGAGACGCAAAACTGCACGCTGCAAAAGATTCAGCTTGTACTTGCGGCTGGTAGGGGTGACCACGTTCCAGCCGTACACCGGCCACAGCACGTCACGACGCTTTCCCTGCCTCCATGACAAGCCACGTCGATGTGTTCTCGGCTGAAACTTCAGCACACGGTCACAAGACAACGGCATCTTCGCCTCCGCAGAGTTCCAGGAAGCGAGCCAAGCCCGGCACTGCCTCATGAGCGGCAGTCGTGCTGAACATCTCCCGATCGCCGACCGCCACGAGCATTCGGCGCTGTCTGCTCATGGCAACGCACAATCGGTTCTCGAGCAAAAGATGCCCGTATTTACGCCTACGCTCTTCTTCGGTGCCCGCCGGCAACTCGTTGGACCGGGTCACAGAGAGAAACACGACATCAAATTCTTTTCCCTGAAAGGAGTCAACAGTCCCCACTCGCAAGCGCTCGGCGAGGCGCCCATCCTCAGCCTGAACCGTTCGATACTCCTGCTTGATGCCGATTTCCCCTGTGTCTATATCCCGCTCGGCAACGCCCTCACTGAGCAGACTTGCCAGAATCTCATTCCTTTGGGCTAGATAGAAAGTGATCACACCCACACTGAGATGGGAGTCGCCTTCGTTGAGCAACCGTTTCACCTCGGCAGCTATCCAAGCGGCCTCGCACGGCCGTCTCTTACTACGCCCCGACACCTCACCGCCTCGCTCTTGGCCCAAGTGTTTCCATGCCGCGCACACGGGCCGTCCGGCCTTCTGGTAACCGGACAGGGTGTGTCGGAACTCTGATGCGGGCCTGGGAGAACGGAACTGTTCCCCATGAGGCGCGTAGAACGTATCACTGACGAACTGCCCGAGCGTGGGATGCATCCGAAACTGGTCCCGCAGGGTTACCACCCTGGCGACCAGCTGGTCGGCCTGGAGTTGCGGGAGTGAGGTGAACAACTTCTCGAAGAGACTCTGCTTGAGAATGTGTTGCTCTTGCTCACGCACGCTCCCGGCAACAGCCTCTTCGATGTCCGGATCGAGAAGGTGTGGAAGCTGTCGATGATCCCCAACGAGAATTACCCGACGCCTGGCCAGCGACATCGGGATGAATAGATCTAGTGGATTTGCTCTCGCAGCTTCATCAACGATCACATTTTCAAATACCAGCGGCATGTCGTCGCTCGTTTTGGCAGCAACGACATGGTGCGACACCGCCTGCTGGCAAGTGGCCGCATAAACCCCAGAGTAGCGCTCAAGAACTTCTTGGACCGCATCCGGGTCGTTTGCCAGTGATTGCTCGTACTCTTGAAGGGCATCTGCAATCCCGCCTTCAGCGGTTTCCAATGCGGCACGCAACTCCGAAATGACGCCATTAAGGGCATCAAGGACGTCGGGTTCGAATGCAACAGGGGATTCCGAGGCCGTTGCCGGCGTCAATCGAGCTAGGAGTGCCGTCCTGAGATCACTCAGTGCCGCGATATCCGAGAACGAGCCGTCATCGGTTGCTCGAGCTGCTCGCTCCAGAAGATTCTTTTCCTCCTCGGAAAGCAGGGAATCTAATTCACTTTTGGCCCTCCGGGCCATCGTCGGACCGTCGTCCGAGAACGACTCTGGATTCACTCGAAGATTCGTTACTGCCGCTTTCATCAGGGAGACATTCAGGTCGTCTCCTTGCATCACGCCGACCGGCGTTCGCAGCAACGAATTGATTCGATCCCACAGAGTCGCTGATAGAGTCCCTGCAGGCAGCTGCTGTGCTTCCCGCAAAAGCTTTCTTCCCTGTTCGCAGCCAGCCGCTCCGGAGGCATACGACGCCACCTGGTCCCGAAGGCTTCGGTACATGGCAAGCGGCCGATTGCCACCAATTCCTGCTAGTTGTGCCTGGACGCCCTCTCTCGCGGTTGCCCTCCATCGATCAATCTGATCGCTGGCAGCGGTGCGGTCTCCGCGTGGACCGCCAAACCGAAAAGCGGGGAGACCAAACACCGTTGACTTGGCGACAGCATTATCGACTGCGTCGTGCTGATAACTGGTAAGCAGCGTACGACCAGCAAGTTCCGGCTGTTCGGCTTCCAGTTCCGCAAGCCTTGCTGCTATCGCGGCAATGACCTGAGTCTTTCCCGTGCCCGGCGGCCCCTGGATAACAACGATGTCTGGCGTGTTCACGGCGATATCGAGAGCGTTTCTTTGATCAGGCGTCGGCTCGCCACGGAAGGCCTTCTTTGCTGCCGCCGTGAGAGCGTCTTGCCTATAACGTCGCTGAAGCGGGGGGCTTCTTCCCTCAAGAATAAGAGCAAGGTATGGCATGCGCGCATCTGCAGACTTAATCTGCATGACAGCTCGCTCCCGACGCTCGAGGCGCCGCCGATCACCGTGAAGAGCTGCAAACAGGTAGCCCTGCTTGGGCGGCAGACTGTCGCTATCTTCGTCCAATGGCCGAAGCAGCACTTCGCGCTCTGTCGCGTTAATGCGTTCGATCGTGCCTACAACTGCACGCTCACGCTCTTCATCCAAAGACTTGTCTGACGAGTCGGACTCCACCAATTCAGACGGGACATCGTCATCTGCTTCAAGTTCACGACAGTCCGCTGCCTCAAGTCCTTCCCGAAATGCCCCTATCGCCTGAGGGTCATCGACGTCGAAACGCCAGAGGCCGGTCGGCAGCTGCTCCCACCTTCGGTAGCGTAGAAACCCGACTCGTCTAGCTCGCCGCAGCAAGCTTTCACGCTCAAGCGTCTGGTACTTCGCCCATAGGGCAACGTAACTGCCCGTCTCCGCCAGTATCTGATCGAGCTGAGTCCGAATCGACTGTCGTTGCCCTGATTCGACAGTGCCATCAACGAACCCTATCGCGACTTCAACCAGATGCTGAATAGCACTGCGAACACGATTGCCGCCACGACGCGGCGCCAAGCGGTTGACATAGGCGTTGCCGTTACCGTCATACGCGATATCGATCTCGCAGCGGTCTCCGAGAAGCGAGATGCTTCTTTTAGCCCCCTGCGAGCCCGCTGCAATAACACGCGGAAGCCCGCCCGCGGAAAATGGCGGGATAATGACACGGTCACCAAGCCACTGACAGACTTCAGTTGCGGTCTTCGCCACCCCAGCTTGCTGTGACACTTGCTCGCAGATGCGATCGTCTACTGCCAGTGCATACTGCTCCGTCCATGACAGCCCGCTCCCGAAGGCGTGCACCTGCACGGTGAGGATCGTCGACTCTCCGTCGCGTTGAGCGGCGACTATCCAGCACAAGCGAGCCGGCTCGGTAGCCCGCAGCGCTGCGAGCTGCCGCAGAGCGTCCGGATCACAGGCTTCAACACCGACAACGGCGGACGGAGTGGCCAACAGGACGCCGTCGTTGTGTGCGGGAAACTGAAGCCGTACTTCGGCCTGAACCGTACAGTCGCTCGGACAATTACCAGAGACTCGCAATCTGAGCGTGCTGGTCGTGCCTTGCGACACCTGCGACACCTTCACTGTGTTGCCTCCGGCACAAGTAGAAAGCGGAACACTCGATGCACACCACGCGCGTCAGCGGGCACAAGCCACATGGCTGTGTTGCCGTTCTGAAATCCCACCTCTACCTGCCGTCCTGCCAAGTCTCTTGCAGGACCTTTGGGGTATTCCCACAAATGGACCCGGCATGACTCTGATCCCTCCAAGAACAGTTTTCCGTTCTTGAGCGTGGCAGACACCTCGATGCGATCCGAGTCACTAATTCCGAAATGTCGTGACGTCAGTGCGGCCTGCCTTCCGGCTTGAATTACTGCCTGCGACTGCGGCAACGGCTTTCCTGCTTGTTTCGCCACGAGACTGCCGGGATTGCGTGTCGCGTCAGTCAAGGACAGGTCACGCAGAAACATGACGGCTCGCACAAAGGTTGGACGAGCCGCACCGCACCACGAGCATCTCTGCTGCGATACCCAGTAGCCCTGCTGGCAAGATGCGCAGGTGACCACCTGGTCGCTGGCGTCATTCAACGCCTCCCTCCACCGCGACACACCAGGGCGGCTGTTCCGATCAAGCCGACTGCCGCCGAAGCATTCGCTAGCAATCGTCCGCAACGCCGGCGTCAGCACCTTGTCTCGTGCGATTCCGCTCACCGCGCTATTGATCGGATTTGTCTGTTCATCAACCCACGGCACACGCCCGCAATCGGCTTCATGCTCCAGCTCTGGCTCACCTTCATTGACGTAGACGCCGTCACGAAACGGGTGCAGACATGCAAGAACCTCAAACACCATAGTCGCCAACGACCATGAGTCGGTAAGTGAATCACTCTGCATCTCGCGACGCACCAACTCCGGAGAACCATAACCAGGCGTATACAGCCCTGACCGTCCTGCCCCTTGCGTGATATTGTCCGCATCGATGAGCCACACTTCTTCATGCGCGACATCCTCTGACACAAACACATTGTTTGGAGACACGTCCCCGAAAACCATGCCTCGGGCATGCAGATCGCCGAGCAACCCAGCGAGCTTCGACAAGAGCCGTAGCCTGCGGATTAGCCCGCCGGTATCCCGATACCAAGCACCCGGGTCCTTTAGGTGACTCCGTGGAGGACGCAGCAACCTGCGAAGCGGCACCATGCCCGTCATGAGATCCATGACATAGCCGACGTGCGGCTCCCGAAGCGCGCACTTCGGCCGAGCGATGTTGAGACCTGCAAGATCAAGCAATCGGACGCGTGAAATGTTTTCCTTGCACCGCAAATCATCCGCGAGGTTGGCTGCGTGCATCACCTTCACGGCCAGTGGACGGCCGGGAACAGCAAAAACAGTTCCCTGGCCTCCGCTGCCAAGCTGGGCACCGAGGTCGTAGCGGCTGCCTGTAATATCAACGACGACGTCCGGCATTGGACTGATCTCCCCCACGCTTCCGAATGCTTGCAAGCGGCCCGATGCAGGCTATTGCGATCGTCTTGTCGTCGAGGTGCTTCGGTGTCGGCCATTCCCTTAAAGAGCGGGCAAGGAAATGCCGCCTCTGCGGCTCTCGCTTTGTTCGAACCTCTCCCCGCAACCAGTCGACGAACTCTGGGATCTTTTCTGCTATGAGGTCATCCGAAACACCGTCCGTGCACAGCACTATGGAACGACTACCCAGCGGCAATGCCGCGGTACGCCATGCTGCCAACCTTGTTGTGAGCCCCAGCCCTGTGGTTTCATTCACGAACCCCTCAACGCCGCGACTGCTTAAGACACTCACGCTCGAGCCGTCATCGATCGCGAGCAGCCCATCACCTAACTGAGCTGCGACTCCCGCACCATCAGGTGCAATCACGGCAAACAGGCACGTGCAAGCACAGTCTTCTTGTGCCCGTGGCGCGATTCGTGCTCGCCACAAGAGGTGGACAAGCCCGAGCAATACGTCGGTGCCAGCAAGCGGATGACGCCGCCACACACGCACGGCATCAACAACGGCACGGCATGCCGCTCGTGAGCCGACATCCGCGTGGGGCTTTGACCCCATTCCATCGCTGACGACCACAACGCGATGATTGCCAGTTCGTGCTTGACACCAGGCATCCTGGTTTGGAAGGCCATTTGCAACGTGCGCCGGCCCGCGCACAGTCGCACCAAATATGTCCACTGTGGCCGTCTTCCTCCTGTGACCGCGAATCACAGAAGCTCATCCAGGTCTATCGGAGGTAGAGCGTCCCCCTTGGCCGACTCGGGATCTGGTCGCCGGCTGCGACTGGACACACTCATGGTCACCCACCGAAAGAACTTGGCTATCTGAGCCGCATCTGCCGCACCGTAAATCTTCACACTTGGATCAGCAACAAACCGCTTGAGTGCGGTTGCATCGACGCCGGCCCCGATACCGAGCGCAAATCGTTGAGCCTTCTTTGCTCTGTCCGAAGTAAGTAGGCGATCAAGGGCCTCTTCCCATCGCGTGCCGTCATTTGGCTGCGCATCAGACGCGAGAATAATTACCGGACTGTAGGCGCGGCCAGGAACCTTTTGGCGGTCCTCAATGAGCTCGCGAGCTAAATCGAACGCATCGCCCATCGGGGTCTTACCGGTCGCCACCAGCGGCTGCAGCTGCATCGCAGCGGCGGGCGTCAACGACTGATGTACTTTTGCTGTACCTCCGAAGGTGATGATGGCAACGTGAATCTCAGCTCGTCCATCTTCGTCCTGCGCAAAGGACTGCGCCATATCAGCAAGCGCGGTATTGAGTGCTTGGATTTTTCCGTTCTCTGACATGCTCCCGCTGGTGTCGGCGAGAACAATGACAGGGAGCGGCCGAGCATTTGCAACGGTGAAACTGCCAAGAGTATTCATGCTTTTCTCCACAATCTTGTTGATGAATCCGCGATTTTGGCCAGCAAGCGAGCTTGCCGCTCTCGCTGCAGTTTCTGACACGGGCTCACGAACAACCTTCCGAGCCTTCGCTGCGAGGGAGTCAGCCACATAGCGACTGCGGATGTCCTCAAGGTACTTTGCCAGTCCCATCGATCATGTCCTCACCGCCCATCGCTGATCGCTCGGAATACGACTGGAGAGAGTACCCCACGCCGGAGGGTCTCGCCCAGTGGGGGGCTTCTACGTCGCTGCGAGCAAATTTCCCAAAACTGACAACGGTCAGGGATGCCGGCAGACGGGAAATCGTGGCGACTCTCGACGCGGGACGATGCCGACGCCACGCGTCGAGCACTCACTGCCTATCCGTGAGATCTGCGAGCGCGGGCCGGAATGCGGCCTCCAGCCTTACCATCGCGTCAGCCTGAGCGGCGGTTGCCCCGGCCCACCTTCCCTCCGGCAGTTCATACCCCACTTGCTGCACCCAGCGGATTCGCGACGCCTGCTTTTTGTCGAGTCGGTCCCACTCCAGAGGCCCGCCAAATGCGGATTCAATGCTGTCGGCCTGCATGCGCAATTGGTCAAAACGTCGTTTGTTGGCTTCGTCACTGTCTGCGCCGAGGTCAAGGTAGAGTTCGGCCGTCGAACGATCTTTTGCCACACCCAACGTGAACGACGCGCCACGGATCCCTGATCCTGCGCCGATCCACGTCTCCGCAGGCGCTTTCCTGCCGGCGAATAGATCAGTTCTCTTCGCCAACTCACCAAGAACAAGCGCCCACCATTGCTGACGCTTCTGGCGGGTGGCCGTCATTTGCCTCGGAACGTCCCCTGGCACAAGTTTCACGCAGCGGTCGCGAAACGCTTCATGAAATCGAATGAGGCCTTGCACGAACCATGCCTTCTGGCGGTCGAGTGTCGTGTGGTCGTTTGGATCGAGCGAATCACCCACGAGCTCGATTACCGACGCCGCCTTCGACCACGGCACGTCCCTCTTCCAAAGCAATCGCTCGCCAATCACTTCCTCGATTGCCGTGCGATCGGCATGGAGGACATCGAAATGTCGCTCTCGATTCGGCCCGCGCAGGAACAGGAGCAGCGACAATCGGCGCTTCGAAAACCTGGGACGAAGGCCGTATTTAAATGCTTTCCTCGTCAACGGAAGACTAATTAGGCCGAACGTACGAGCCTGCGGTACTTCACCAATGAAATCCAGCTGGGCAAGTGCAGGAAGTATCGCCTCCCAATACCGCACCCTCGCCTGCTTGGTGTCGGCCCGTGAGGTTGTCCCGCCGCCGGTCTTGCCTCGCGTCGGGAGTCCGGCCGGACGGGGCCACATCGCCACCAACCGTTCCGCAAGCTCATGCGACCGCCTCTCGATCACCGGTGGCGTCCACGCTGGCTCGTCTCCAACCACTCGATTGAGGAGGAAGCGACTCTTCTTGAGTTCGACCTTCTTTTCCCGGAAGTCCTTGTTGCCTAGCACCGAATTGGCTGCCGTAAGCGTGAGATTCCCCAGCACGTGAACAAGTCGCTCATGCACGGCCTCCCAGTCTTCACCCAGCGAGGCCCTCCACGAAGCCCCCGAGTCTCCATCGCCAAGCGTTCTCGGCATGACGTGCTCAATAGAGACGCCGTCATCCTCAACCTGCTCTCGCGGATTTAGGGCAGCCTCAAGCGCTTCGAGCGCGAGTCGCGCCTTTCCGAACTCACGTTGGTAGATAGGGAACACCTCTGCCGCTCGGACAAAATCAGCGTCATCAGGCCAACCCCGTCGGCCGAGGTAACGCTGCAAGGAACCCCGCGGATCATCGTCTGTCATTTCACGGATTGCCTCTACGAACCATCGTGCGTACTGCCGCGTGGTCTCGCCGCAGATACTTCGACGCATCACGAACGACACGAGGTCGTCGAGGCAACCAATGAGCGTCTCGTCAGACATACACCCGCGTTCATGGCGATCGAGCAGGGCAAGCACGAGCGGCTGTGCAGTTGAAGTGTCAAGCAGACGAAAATAACGCAGCCGTCGCTTGAGTTCCTTCTTCGGGCATTGGGCAGGAGAATGCAGCCAGTCCGAGTACTTGGCGAATCGCAGCAACTCCTCCACCGCCGCGTCAGCGGAGATCCCACGGGCTTGAAACTCATTGCGGAAGTCGAGGTACGTTTGCTTCTGCTTCGAGTACCCCCCACTCCGCATCAGGTAGCTGCGGTAGAAATCGGTTGGAACGCCCGCCGTTCCCTTCCGGCCGGCGAAGGTCGCCTCCAGCCGGCTCCACGATCGCTCTTGGAACGACTCCTGCTCGGCGAGAGGAACTTGCATGAAGAGATAGTTGCGAATGAGGTCGCTCTCTTCCAGCGGAAGCCCCGTCGCATTAAGGCTCTCAAAAATCTCGTAGGGATTCTCTCCTTCGAGTGTGATCGTCACGAGCGACAGCCGAGAGGTCACGGCAACCTTCAGCCGTTCTAGATCAGCGGGGTCGTTGGCAAGCAGTGCTCGAATCTTGTCTGTGAAGAACTTTACGCCACCCACGAGCCTAGTCCCCCCAGGGCCGATTGACGGCTTCCCCTCCACGATGCGTTCCAGCACCTCTCGGTCACCTACCCGCGTGATCACCTTGTAACGATCCAGCCCCGTCTTGTGCGTGTTGATGAGGCAGGTCTCGGAGATTTCGGCGGCTAACTCTTCGCGACCACGCTCGCGGCAGATGTCGCGAAGCGCCGCAAGGAGGAGTGTCACCGTAGTTAGCCGCTGCTGGCCATCGATCACCTGCCACGTAGGGAGGGCTCCCGGCGTCGGCGCGAGGGGGATCGTGACGAGCGGGCCCAGGAAATGAACGCTAGACGTCCCACTTGCCTCATCGAGCAACCGCAGGAGGTCGTTCCACAGTCGCTTCCACTGCTTCTGCTCCCAGGAGTAGTGCCTTTGAAAAAACGGGATGATGAATTGCGCCCGGGACTCCAGAATCTGCCCTACGGTCTTGGCGCTTGCTTGCATGGTGGCGGAGTACGAGGCCTCCCTCCGAATGTTGCCGATGTTTTGGCTTGCGGTACGATACCCCCTTCACGAGGGTTTTGTCACTCGACGTACGTCTGGCGCCTATGTCTGTTGCAACTCCGACTTCCGAACGGATTCGCGATCGGCTCGTCGAGGCACTGCGACTCGATTTGGTCGGCCCAGCCAACGACCATGCGTTCGCAAATGAACTGCTGCCAGAGTCTCCGCGCCGTTGGTACCTCACCGGCTATCTCGTCCCGACGACTCTCCCTTCTGAAAAGAGGACAGAAGACGACGGGGTGGAGGAGGAGATCGATAGCCCAGCTGAACAGTCCGTGAGCGACGACGGCGCCGAGGTGGATCGCACTGCGGCCAAGAAGGGCCTTCTGCCCAGTTCAATCGGGTTGAGCGTGCTTGCGGCCAAGGGTGTCGACTTGCTGATGGCGACCGTCGAGTGGGGCGACTATGCCTACGAAGGCCCCCAAGGCAGCGAGGCAGCTGATGGCTCCTCCACTCAGACGGAGGGCGTCGCGGGCGCCGTGCAGAAGGCGGTGAGCGGGCCACGGGGATACCGACGGCACCCAAAGACCTCGCAGGCCACGATTGAACTCACCGCTGCCGAGGCCGGCAAACCTTTTGTGACGCCGCTCAACGGGTCGGATGGCCTGCGGCTCGTTACCACCGTTCGTGAAGTGCCGGCGACGAGTCTGAGCGGCAGCCGCCTGCCCGCCGGCACGCGGAGCGTTGCCGTATTTCTCGTCAACGAGCGCATCCCAGACCTGGAACGACCGTACACACGCTTCGCCTTTCAGCCTCGACTACGGCTGGAGACCCCGGCGGGCAAAGTGTTCGTGCCCCGGCCCGATCTGCGCGGCGGCGACGGCAGCCCAGGCGGCGAAGATTCCGACGAGAAGGTCGCCGACGTGCAGTATCGCGACGTCGTCGACTATGCCGTCGGCCACGGCGTATCGGCACGATGGGAGCGCGATAGCGAAGGCCGCTGCCAGTCGGTAGAGACGATCTGGATTCCGGATGCGGAGGTCGAGCGGGTCGAGCCCCGCGCACTGCAGGGCGTGACACTCGGCATGGAGGAGCTCGGCAGACTCGCCGATGGTGCCGTCGCCACCGCAGCGCTCTTGCCACTGGTCGAGCAGTACCGCAACTGGATCGATGCCCAGGCTGCCGTGCTCGGCGACATGAAGGGCGGCCGTCGCGAGACCGCGTCTGACATGCTCGCCGAC